>OFJF01000001.1_pt1 | contig 22090 bp, 17 predicted proteins | sample 1540221 | NCBI WGS metagenome assembly OFJF01 (sample SAMEA104347363, study PRJEB22522) | marine metagenome | biome: marine biome; feature: marine water body; material: seawater | collected 2015-09-01T00:00:00Z | depth 261 m
ATTAAAATGGGTTTTTAGAGATGCCCTAAAGGTGAATTTGGTTATTAAAATGACACTATTAGGTTAATACAAATGGCTCTTCAATATGATATTGTTATAGTGGGAGGAGGAGGTGCAGGATTAAGAGCGGCCATTGCTATTGGTGAAACAAATCCCAAACTAAAAGTCGCTTTGGTTAGTAAGGTTTATCCAATGCGAAGTCATACTGTGGCTGCTGAAGGGGGTGCTGCAGCGGTTATCAAAGACAATGATAGTTTCAATGATCACTGTTTGGACACCATTGGAGGAGGTGACTGGATGTGTGATCAGGATGCAGTGGAACTATTTGTGAATGAAGCTCCTAAAGAATTGATACAGATGGAACACTGGGGCTGTCCATGGTCTCGGGAGCTTGACGGTACTGTAGCTGTCCGCCCGTTCGGAGGAATGAAAATAGAACGGACTTGGTTTGCTGCTGATAAAACGGGCTTCCATTTGCTCCATACACTTTTCCAAACTTCTCTGAAATACAATAATGTCATCCGTCATGATGAATGGTTTGCTACCAAAATTTTGGTTGAAAATGGGAGGTGCCAAGGTGTAACGGCCATTGAAATGCGTTCCGGGAACCTGAAGGTGATAGCTGCAAAGTCGGTTATCATGTGCACAGGGGGAGCAGGTCGTGTTTTTCCCTTCACTACTAACGGGTCGATTAAGACAGGTGACGGAATGGCTATGGCCTACCGGGCTGGTATTCCATTGAAGGACATGGAATTCATACAGTATCATCCCACAGGTCTGCCAGGAACAGGTATACTTATTACTGAAGCGGCCCGGGGAGAAGGAGGCATCCTTGTTAATAAGGACGGCTACCGGTATCTCCAAGACTATGATCTGGGTATGCCTCTAGACATTAAAGACTCCGGGCATCCAGTCAAAAAAAGTATGGAACTCGGCCCTAGGGACAGGTTAAGCCAAGCCTTTATCAAAGAACGAGAGCAAGAAAAGACTATCCCTGGACCTTTCGGAGATGTAGTACACTTGGACATACGGCATTTAGGGAGGAAGAAAATTGACAAGAAACTTCCATTTGTAAGGGAACTTGCAAAAAATTACGCAGGGATTGATCCAGTCTATGAGCCAATTCCCGTTCGACCTGTAGTCCACTACATGATGGGGGGTATCGATACAAATATAGATTGCAGTACAATTTTACCTGGACTTTTTGCTGCCGGTGAATGCGCCTGCGTTTCCATTAATGGGGCCAATCGACTAGGATCAAATTCACTGACTGAAATCTTGGTCTATGGTGCCCGCGCAGGACAGGCAGCAGCAGTTTTTGCGGCCGAACATTCCGAGATTAATCTGGAAGCACTTGAAAAACAGGGAGCCGATGAGTATAAAAGAATCACTCGCGACTTCTTGCAAAAAGATGGCGGTTCTGAGCGAATCGCCACCCTCCGTAATGAGATGCATCAAGTCATGGAACAGAGTGTGGACATCTTTCGTTCAGAGTCAGGTTTAAAGGAGGCATGCAACAAAATCGAAGAATTGAAAGATCGATTTTCTTCGATACTTATTGAAGACAAAAGTCTGAATTTCAATACGGAATTGACTTCGGCTTTAGAGCTTGAGAACATGATTGACGTTGCAGAATCAATCATTTTTAGCGCATTGTCAAGAAGGGAAAGTCGAGGTTCTCATCAACGCACTGACTTTGTAAACAGAGATGATGAGAATTTTCTGCGGCATTCTCTTGCGTATCGAACCGAGGCTGAAAGCCGTATCGAATATCAAGATGTCGTTATTACTAAATGGCCACCAGCGGAACGTATCTATGGAAAAGAGGAGTGAGCGTGTCTGAATCTTTTGATTTGGAAATTTTTCGGTATTGTCCTGAGCAGGACACTGAACCTTTTTTTAAAAGTTACGAAGTCCCCTTTAGAGAGGACTGGGTGGTTCTCGATGCCATCAACTACATAAAGGATGAAATTGATGGCACACTTTCCTATCGCTGGTCCTGCCGCATGGGTGTCTGTGGGAGTTGTGGAATGATGGTCAATGGTGAGCCAAAACTGACATGTTCAGCTTTTCTGAAAGACTACCCCTCCCGTAAAATTCGTGTTGAACCTCTGCAAGGATTCCCAGTAGAGCGGGATCTCATCTTTGAGATGGACGATTTCATGAACAAACTGACAGAGGTTAAACCTTATCTTCTCAGAAAGGAGGGGGAGGAAAAACCTCTTGAAGAAGGTGAATATCTTCAGTCTCCTGCAGAGCTAGCTCACTACAAACAGTACACCTTGTGTATTAATTGTATGCTCTGCTACGCAGCCTGTCCCATCTATGCACTTGACTCCAGCTTTGTAGGGCCCGCGGCCATCGCTTTGGCTCAGCGCTACAACTTGGATTCACGGGATCAGGGCCGTAATCAGCGTCAGGAAGTGATTGCCAGCCATAAGGGGATCTGGGAATGCACTTTTGTAGGAGAGTGCAGCGTTGTATGTCCGAAAGATGTGGACCCAGCAGCAGCAATCCAGCGAGCAAAGGTTTCCAGTACCCTGGACTGGTTCAAGGAAATGATGATTCCACGGAGTAAGGGGAAATGACCACCTACCGAAAACCTGTTTCCAACACTTGGTGGTTGGAAAGCAAACCCTATTTTTTCTTTGTGATCCGAGAATTCACCAGTCTTTTTGTCGCAGGCTATTGCCTTTTTCTGTTAGTGTTTATTGCAAAAGCTGGAGACAGTCAGGAAGCCTATACCACACTGATTTTGTCTTTAAAGTCTCCCATCAGCATGGTGCTTCATCTGATCTCATTCACCTTTATTTTGTACCATGCCATCACATGGTTTAACTTGACGCCAAAGATCATGGTACTCCATCTTGGAGAGGAAAGAATCCCGAATGCGTTAATCACCGGGGCAGTTTATCTCAGTTGGGGGGTTGTCTCCCTGATAATCTCTTGGCTCATATTAGGAGGTTAAAATGTCAAAATCAAATGAACCTGTCTTGTGGTTGTTGTTTTCTGCTGGAGGCATGATCTCTGCTATGGTGTTTCCAATGCTTCTAATCATCACTGGAGTGATTCTACCGTTTGAATTAGCAGGGGAGGTGACTTTTGAAAGAATTCACAATGCAGTAAAAAATCCCGTCGTCAAACTGGTCCTTTTTTTTGTGATTGCTCTGCCATTTTTTCATTGGGCACACCGTTTTCGCTTTACACTCATTGATATTGGTCTGAAGCCAATAAGTTTCCTGATCTCTCTCCTCTGTTATGGTGGTGCCATTACTGGAACCATAGTCGCAGCATTTATTCTTTGGAGAATATAAAATTATAATTAAACACCACGCATCATTAAGTATGAAAAGTCTAAATTTGACTAATCAAGCCAGTTTGACCACTGGCAAAGACTTTGGTGGTTTTTCCTTAGCATCCTGTTTGAAAGGGTGATGGATCTCAAAAAACGGTTGAACCAACTCGAAGATATATTGAAAAAAAACTTAATCTATATGAAATCCACTTTCTTTAAATATGAGTCTTCTAAGTATTTTTCTGATGGATGAACCCATTCAGATTGAACCCATTCGGCGCCTCCCCCACATAAGAGACTTCGTCACCGATGTCTTCTGGAATTACGAAATCAATCAACACATTCCTCCTCTCAAACTAAAACCCAGGGAGGCCGATGGAACTTACAGGATGCACCAGAAGGACATCGAGCGCATTCAGGAATTCCACAAATGTATCGAATTCTTCCTCTGCCAGAATGTCTGTCATGTGATACGAAACCAGCAGGTCCGGGAATTTGCAGGACCGCGTTTCCTCATTCGTATTGCTTCACTGGCTATGCATCCTCTGGATACTCTCAATCGACTGAAGGAACTCAAAGACGTCTTCGGCATTGGCTACTGCAACATTACCAAATGCTGTACTGAAGTCTGTCCGGAAGATATCGCTATTACTGATAACACGATCATTACGCTACCGGAAGATATCGCTATTACTGATAACACGATCATTACGCTAAAGGAGCGTGTAGCTGGAGCCTTTTACGACCCATTGGCGATGCTGTGGAGAAGCCTGACTTCTGTGTCAAAATAGTCACGCAGAGACTTCAAAAAATTTCATGAAAAAGTTAGAATGAAATAATTTTTTTCTAAGTTCCTACCTTTAGCTACAAAACCTTATGAAAACCGCTCCGAATTATCTGAATCCCGAAATTCCATCAGGCCTTAAGCGAGTGACAATTCCAATTGTCGAAGCTACAGCAGAGTCACTTGCCGGTTACGGGCATATTGTCAGTGATTCGGATGAGGTCGAAATTGAAATAGTTCGCTGGCCTGCGCAAGGTCATCGAGAGGTCGATCCGGACAGCGGTGATGAGGGGGGAACAACGGAAGGACTTTTTATCTGTGAATGGAAGGGAGATATTCTTTACGGACGCAATTCTGCAGTAAGTGGTCACTACATTTTAGGATACGGGACTGAACCAAAGAAGGCTGATGAACATCATACACGGGATCCGAAAACCCTCTTGGTGTGGCATGCCAATTATCATCCGGATGGTGGTCAGTGCTTCTTTCCTGAAACGAAAAAACCGTTCGTCGTTCCTTTGGCTCTTCCGGGGGACGATATAAGTCCCGAAGATTTTGTGTGTTTTCATTTCAGTGGTCACGAGGGTCTATACATCCATCCAAATGTGTGGCACGAGGGAGCTTTAGGAATTCGTGGTGAACAGCGTTTTTTTGATAAACAGGGTGCTGTGCATGCACGTATATCTGTCGATTTTGCCCGTGAATTTAAATGTCTCCTGGAAGTTTCGCTTGAGCAGTTTAATCCTGCTTGAGAATTCAGTGACTGAAAAAAATATTTTACTTTGAAGGGAAGGATTTGAAAATGGAAAAATTTGCACCTTACTTGATGTTTAAAGGTAACTGTCAAGAATCAGTCAATTTTTATAAAGAATGATTCAACGGCGAAATTGGTTTAATGGGAAGATACGGAGATTCTCCAATGGAGGTTCCGGAATCTCGTAAAGATAAAATAGTGCATGTAGAATTGAAGTTTTGGGGAATCTCTATTTTAGCCCCTGACAATTTCGACAGTACAGAAAGTTCTAAAACAGATAGCTCATGTGTTCATCTGAGTTTAGGTTTCGAGGATCCTCTCAAAATGGAGCTAACTTACGAAAAACTCAAACAGGACGGACAGGCAACGATGCCACTGAAAGAACAGTTTTGGGGTGATAAATTTGGAATGTTAACTGATAAGTTTGGTATTAAATGGATGTTTAATTGCCCAAAAAAAGAAAGTGCACAATAGAATAAAAATTGAAGTGAATATCTCTACCTGGTATAAAATTCATCAAAAATTCTTTTCAGTTTTTCCATATTTTCTTGCAAACTCTGAAATAAACCTGAAACATGCCGGATAAGCTTCCCAGGGAATTCACACTATCCGGTTTGAGGGAAGGACGTTCCAATGTAACTGTGATAACCGGATCTGGAATTGACGTTGAGTCCGGACTGCCCTCCTTTCGCGGTGAAAAAGGATATTATGAAGATAAAGAGACGGTTTATCTTGCTTCTGTGGATGCACTCAATTCAGAACCGATCCGTCAATGGCGCTGGTACCTGAAGCGATTTGTCAGCTACCACGCAACCCCTCCTGCTGCCTCCCATTTTTCTCTGGCTGAACTTGAAGCTGAAATAGGTGAAAAATTCAACGGAATTGTTACTCAGAACATTTCCGGTCTGCACCGCAAGGCCGGCAGTCAGAAAGTTTTTGAAATCCACGGTTGCATTCGGGAAATGAGAAATCTTAAAACCGGAGAACGAAGACCTTTGCCGCAATCTTGGGTCGAATCACCTCCGGAGGATGAAGAATTATGCGGTTGGCGACCGCATGTCTGTTTTATAGGCGAGAGCTATGATGACTACCCACTTCCGGAATCTGTTAGTGCATGCAGTAACTGTGACATTTTACTTGTGATTGGAACCGCAGGTGTAATTCACACTCCAGTATGGCTGGCGGAACAGGCACGACTTTCCGGAGCCGTTGTAGTCAACATTAATCCAAATCCCGGAGAGCTTGATAATGTCTCAGAGTTCAGCTTCCGTGGAACTTCGTCTGATTATTTTCGTTATGATATATGATTGAATATATATTTAATCAAATAAAATTTTGCGGACAAAGCTGAAAAAAGTGTTTTAGTTTTGCTTTTGAGAGAAAAATGAAAATTATTATAATTATTTTGCAGATTACATGTGTTTGTCTGAGCACAATATCCTGTGCAACTAAAAGCAACGACTCTGCAAAAGGCGTTTTCTTTTACCGTGAATCATTTGGCGAATGGGGCTGGCATGAAGATGGCGATGAGGAAAAGGATGGGATATTCGAAGGTGAAACCAGAAAAGGGAAACCGGATGGACAAGGAACCTACACTCATTACAGCGAGACTAAATCTTCAGTATTACTGCTGCCAGTCATGATTCAGGGATGGGGTGAAAGTATAGTATTTGCTCTAATTATCTGGGAAATGCTGCATCAGGGGAAACCAAAAATTCAGGATGCTAAATATATCGGAGCCTGGAAGAGAGGAGAAAAACACGGTGATGGTACATACTATTTCCCTAATGGAGACAGATATGAGGGAGAATGGAGAAGGGGGGAAAAACATGGTGAAGGAGTATATTCCTTTTCTGATGGAGACAGGTATGAGGGGAACTGGAGGGATGGAAGAAAACAAGGACAAGGTACATATACTTTTTCTGATGGCGATATATTTGCTGGAGAATGGAAGGATGGGAAGGTCCATGGTAACGGAACTTACACTTATCCCGATGGGGCAAAGCTTATAGGAAAATGGAAGGATGGAAAGAAAAATAGAGAGGGGAAACTAATTCTTTCTGATTGATAAAAATTAATAATCATAAAAATGGATTCAATTAACACCACCTCTCCTGCTACCGAAATAATTCTGTGTCTGTTCTAAAACATTTGTTAATATGGAGAATGGAAAGAGGATAATTAACTAAACTCGTTGAAACAAACCAAAATCAATACTGTGCAAAACAAACTAATTAAGATCAGTATGGAACAAAAATTTTCTGTTTTAATTTTATTTACCCTTTTTTTTACTTCAATCTTTTTTGCAGTGCCATTTTTTTCTACTTCCATTTTGGCTCAATCCAAAGAAACCGGTATCTTATATCTTTGGGAAATATCTTCTGGAAAGGTCTGGAAGAGTTTTGGTGATGATGAAACACAACAAAAATACAAAGGTGAAATAAAAGAGGAAAAACCAGAGGGTTTGGGAGTTGCCCTATTTTCTGATGGAACGAAATACATGGGTCAGTGGCACGACGGAATGCAACACGGACAGGGAACCTTCATTTTTACTTCCGGAGAAAAAATGACTGGAGAGTGGAAAGAAAATGCGGAGTGGAACATTACAAAATACGACATTAACGGAAAAATAATTGCCAAATATGCAGATGGAGTTTTGCTGATTGACAATAAAAAAGAAGGAGTTTTGTTTTTTCGTAAGGAGTTTGGAAGTATGGAATGGCTTGAGGCAGGTGACGAAGAACAGGATTATATATATGAAGGAGAAATTGAAAATGACAAACCCAACGGATGGGGAACGTTTACCTATCCCTCAGGAAGTGTCTATGAAGGAGAATTCAAAGAGGGTAAATTTCATGGTCAAGGAACCTTTACTTCTGTTGAAGGTAAAAAAGGTGTGGGTGAGTACAAAGAAAATAAACCCTGGAACGTTACTGAATTCGACAAAGACGATAAGATGATTTCCAGGTATACTGACGGCGTTGAGATAATTGAAAAAAAATTGGTGGGAGTTTTGTTTACCCGTAAAGAAAAAGGAAAATGGATCTGGTATGAAAATGGGGTTGAAGATGAAGGTGGAAAATATGAAGGGGAAATTGAAAACGACAGACCCAACGGCAAGGGAACTTTAATTTATCGCAATGGAACAAGGTATGTTGGAGAGTACACGGATGGAGCCTGGAACGGTATGGGAACCTTCTATTTTCCGGATGGTGAAAAATGGGTGGGTGAGTTCAGAGAAGATGCTCCATGGAACATCAACTGGTTCGACAGAGACGGAAATATCATTGCAAAGTGGGGTAATGGGGTTAAACTGAAATGAAATCCGGAAAAAAGGGAGCGGCTCTTTAATAAGTTTTTTCCGACTTCAGTCTTCAACTATCCAACTTACCATGAAAAATAATTTTCACTAATCACCACATTTCTGAAATCAGCAATCTTGTAAAATACTGCAATTAATGTTATAAAATGAGTTATCTAAAAACTCAAAGAAATATCATGTTTCAAAATATAGTTCCGGTATTCCCTGTTTATTTCCTGAGGGGGTTGCTCAAGCGAATTTTCAATACAATTTTTCTTTGCCTGTTCCTGCCAGTTTTTTCTTTTGCAGCAGGCAATTTTCAGAAGGGTTATGAGGCCCATCTAAGGGGGGACTTCTCCGCTGCCATCAAAGCATGGGGACCTCTTGCTGCGCAAGGAGACGCGGCTGCGCAGTTCAATATTGGAAATTTGTTCGACTTCGGCAAAGGCGTAAGAGAAGACAATGTACAGGCGGCTTACTGGTATAACAAATCTGCAGAACAGGATAATGCAAATGCTCAGTATGCACTTGGGTGGATGTACGAAAACGGTGAAGGTGTAAAGAAGGATCTCGTAAAGGCCCTTCTCTGGTACAAAAAAGCTGCAGAACAAAAACATTCCGGTGCACAGACAAATCTTGGCTGGATGTACGAAAACGGAAAAGGTGTTGAAATGAATGACACTCAGGCGGTTTTTTGGTATAAAAAAGCCGCAAACCTGGGTAGGGCTGAAGGACAGTTAAATCTCGGCATAATGTACAAAAAAGGCCTTGGAGTTGACCTAGATCAATCTAAGGCAGTTTTCTGGTTTGAGAAAGCAGCTTCACAAGGATATGCAAATGCACAGTTAAATCTCGGTGTTGTCTATAGAAACGGTGAAGGTGTGGAAACAGACTACATTAAGGCTGCTTACTGGCTGAAAAAGGCAGTTAAAACAGGGCACTCTTCTGCACAAACTAATCTCGGCTGGTTGTATGAAAACGGGAAAGGAGTGGCTCAGGATTATCAACATGCTTTCTCATTGTATCAAAAAGCTGCCGAAAAAGGGCAGGCTGAAGGGCAGTTGAATCTGGGTGTTATGTATGCAAATGGTAAAGGGATTAAAGTTAATTACAAAAAGGCCGTTTACTGGTACAGAAGAGCTGCAGATCAGGAACAGGCAGAAGCTCAATTGAATCTTGGTATTATGTATAAATACGGAAGAGGTGTAGAGGAAAACTACACACAGGCGGTTTATTGGTTTAAAAAACCTGCTGAAAAAGGATATGCCGAAGCCCAGACCAATCTTGGCCTGATGTACGAATATGGGAAAGGTGTGAAACAGGATTATACAGAGGCTATCTTATGGTATGAAAAAGCTGCAGAACAGGACGACGTAACATCACAGTTGAGCCTCGCACTTTTTTACAAATTCGGGAAGGGTGTCCGCAAGGATTATACACAAGTGTTTTACTGGTACAAAAAAGCTGCTGACTTGGGAGACACAGGCGCACAGTTAAATCTGGGATTTATGTTTCAATACGGCAAGGGCGTAGAACAGGATTATGAAGAAGCAGTTACATGGTACAAGAAATCGGCTGAACGGGGACATCCAGAAGCACAGGCCAGTCTTGCCTGGATGTATGAAAACGGCAAAGGAATTGAAGCTGATCTTAAAGAGGCAATTTACTGGTACAAAAAATCCGCTGAGCAGGGTAACACAAAAGCACAGTTGAAACTCGGCATCATCTACAAAAACGGCAATGGTACTGTGGAGGATTACACCCAGTCTTTTTACTGGTACAAAAAAGTAGCCCAGCAGGGTGACGCACACGCGCAGTTAAACGTAGGAATAATGTATGAGTACGGAAAAGGTACAACACAGGATTATACCAATGCAGTACATTGGTACAAAAGTGCGGCTGTGCAGGGACTCTCTGAGGCACAGACTAGACTGGGTTGGATGCACGAAAACGGTAAAGGAGTGGAACAAGACTATTCTCAGGCGATTAGCCTGTATAAAAATGCTGCTAAAAATGGAGAAACAAATGCACAGCTGAAACTCGGTATTATCTACCAAAACGGAAAAGTTGCCGCGGAGGATTATTCTCAGTCTTTTTTCTGGTACAAAAAAGTTGCTGAGAAGGGTGATGCAAATGCACAGTTGAATCTTGGTCAGATGTATGAGTATGGAAAAGGGACTGATGAAAACTATACCCAGGCAGTATACTGGTACAAAAAAGCTGCCGAGCAGGGAGATACTGAAGCACAGCTCAATCTAGCTGTTATGTATAAATACGGTACTGGAATAAATGAAGATTCTTCCCAGGCTGTATTCTGGTATAAAAAAGCTGCCGAGCAGGGGAATACAAAAGCACAGCTCAATCTGGCTGTTATGTATGCCTCAGGTGAAGGGATACTGGAAAATTTTGTTTTAGCCTATAAATGGGCTAACCTGGCTGCAGCACGGGGCAACGAAAATGCAAGAGAAATGAAAAACGAGGTTAAAAAACGTATGACCCGTACTCAAATTGCTGAGGCACAGCAACTCTCGCTGGAATGGCAGCAAAACCAATCCGGTGCAGAAAACTGATACGGAATTTTTTTTTATAAATTAATTTATGGGTCGTTCTACAGACCTATCCACTTAACAACCTTACTGAAGCTCTTTTCATAAATGTACTCGCTTCATTCTTTTTAATTTCGGAAACTTCTTTTTTAGTCTGTAAATCATTCCGCCTGCCTCTCTCTTTGTTTCAAAAAATCCTATCCGTATCCGATACGCCAGCTTACCTGATGAAGCAGATTTCAGCTTTTGTGAAATATAACTGAAGTCGATTTCTGTATTTAATTCAGCAAGATCTTTCAGCGCCTTATTCTGCACATCGTAAAGAGGAAGTTCAATAACCCACGGCTTGTTCAAAGGCTGTCTTAGATCAATCACCGGACGTGAAAGTTCTTGTGGGCCTGGCTGGACGGGAATGAAGTTTTCAGAAAACAATTTCTCATCCTTAAATTTTTCAAATAGTTTTTTCCCTGTGGTGCGGGCATCTTCAAGATTTTTAAAAAATCCCACTCTTACTCGATACCAGAATTTCCCATCAAATTCTGCATCTGTCCGATGAAGATATGCATAGTGTCCGGCATGCAGAAGTCGACTCATCAAAGAAACTGCCAGTTGAAACTGTCCACCTTCAATTGAAACCAGTTGAACCGAAAACTTACCCCGTTTTTTGCGGTAAAGAATGTCTTTTATTGCCGCCAGTTCAGAGCGGAACTGAACTCGTATAGAATTGTTAATCCTGACAAGATGCCAGTCCCTCTGGGAAAGTGGAGTAATGGTGTAGTCAATTTTGAAGCGGTTCTGCACTAGAATAGTGTGCCAGTTCTCTGCTGATACACCGGGCTTGTTGATAGGAAAAACATTCCAGAATGGCTTTGAAGTCTCTACTAAATGCGAATACTCTGCGTCTTCTGAAATGTCAGCTGTTCCTACTGCTCCTGGCTTTGGTTCCGGACCCGCTTCTTCGTTGACTGGTTCAATCGTTTCGCTATCTGCCTCAACTTCTTGAGAGTCAATTCCCAGTGAGCCAACTATATTTTCCTGATTTACAGCCATTTGTACATAGATCAGTACTGAAACTATTCCACCCATTAAAAATGTGGACAACCAGAGCAGCAAAAGTCTGTTAAAACGTTTCCTATTCACTTGTTCACCTTAGTTCCTGATTTTATGACATGCCGTAAGGCAATTTTGATTCGCATTTTTGGTTTGTAGTAGTATATAATATAGTGGCTGAAAGTTCAGATCCATGCAATGTAATACAATAATTTTGAAAGCCGGATTAAAATTGATAAAAAATTAACTGTTCAATGAATATTATTAACGACACTCTTTTTTTGGAAGACATATCTGTTGAAACACTGATGCAGGAATATGGATCACCACTCTATGTTTACGAGGAGTCAGTCTTGCGTTCACAGTTCCGTCAATTATCATCCGGGTTTCCTGAAGGACTTCTGGAAATACATTATTCCATGAAAGCAAATTCTAATCCATCACTATTGAAAATTCTCCGAGAAGAAGGTTCGTCAATTGACGCAGTATCAGAATTCGAGGTGCGTTTGGCTCTGGAATCAGGATTTGAGCCGCAGCAAATTATTTTTACCGGTAATAACAACTCCCTTGCAGAAATTGAGTATTGTGTGGAGCAGGAGGTCTCAGTCAATCTGGGTTCACTCGTTTTGCTGGAAAAATTTGGTCAACGATTTCCACAGACAAGCGTATCTGTGCGGATCAACCCTGGAATTGGTGCTGGTCATCACGCACACTGTATCACCGGTGGTCCGGATTCAAAATTTGGAATTTATCACGATCAAATCGATGTTGCACTTGCACTGGCAACAAAATATAAACTGACATTGAACGGTGTTCATTCTCACATCGGTACTGGAATTTATTCTGCAGAACCAATGCTGGAGGCCATGGAAATGATTTTAGCTGTGGCTGAAAAATTTCCGGATTTGGAGTTCATTGATTTTGGCGGCGGTTTTGGAATTCCATACAGACCGGAACAGCAGGCTTTGGATATGAAAGATTTAAGTCAAAAAATGACCAGGCGCTTTACGGAATTCAGGCAGTGTTACGGCAGAGAAATATCAATGAAAATTGAACCAGGGAAATTGCTGGTAGGACCTGCTGGAATTTTGTTGACAACTGTCACAAACATAACGGAAACTCCAAAACACCGCTTTGTGGGAGTAGATTCCGGATTCAATCACCTGCTGCGTCCGACGTTGTACGGATCCTATCACAAAATCCTTAATGCCAGTCGATATACAGGTGATGAAGAGGATGTTGTAGTTGTTGGATATATTTGCGAGAGTGGTGATATTTTTAGTAGATCCGGAGATGAAATTGAGCGCAAGTTGCCTTCTCCAGTTATCGGTGAACGCCTCGCTTTTTTAGATGCAGGTGCATATGGATTTTCGATGAGTTCACAGTATAATTCCCGTCCGCGTCCAGCGGAAGTACTGGTGAATCAAGGGCAGAGCCGTCTCATTCGGCGGGCTGAAACTTTTGAAGACCTTGCACAGTTATTTGTGGATTTTAATTAGCAATTTGTAGAAATGAACAAGAAAAAACTTGGGAAACAAAAAGGCCGGCTGGTCGATTCAGAAGCTCTGCTGGAAGTGCAGAAACTGCTGTCGGACATGCCGCTCCGTAAGGACATGCTGATTGAAGCTCTGCATTTAATTCAGGATGAGTTTCATTATTTATCTGCAAAGCATCTGGTGGCACTTGCTCATGAAATGAAACTTTCTCATGCAGAAGTCTTTGAGGTGGCCACGTTTTATCATCATTTTGACGTGATCAAAGAAAACGATGTGCCTCCTCCACCTTTGACGGTTAGGATTTGCGATTCACTGACCTGTGAAATGTACGGAGCAAAAGACCTCACGGAATCACTAAAACATGTTTTAGGTGAAGGTGTCCGGATTCAGCCTGTGCCTTGTGTGGGACGCTGTCAAAATGCGCCTGTGGCTGTGGTGGGTAAAAACCCACTTGATCTGGCAACAATTGAATCTGTACAGAATGCAGTAAATAAAAAAGAAGTTCGTCCGGAAATTCCTGAATATGTGGGTTTTTCGCAATATAGGGATACCGGTGGATATAATCTTTTTCAGGAATGCAATTCAGGAAAGAGAACTGCCGAATCTGTGATTGATGAACTGAAAAATTCTGGTCTGCGTGGTTTAGGCGGAGCAGGTTTTCCTGCAGGAAGTAAATGGGAAATTGTCAAAAGATTTTCAGGGCCTCGATTGCTGGCAGTCAACATTGATGAAGGAGAACCGGGAACATTCAAAGACCGCTTTTATCTTGAAACTGATCCGCACCGTTTCCTGGAAGGATCTTTGATTGCAGCCTGGGCCGTTGGGATTGAAGAAATTTATATTTATCTCCGAGACGAATACGCTGCGGCAAATGAAATTCTGCTCCGTGAAATTAAAGAACTGGAATCTTCTTTTCCGGATATACTTCCACAAATCTATTTACGCCGTGGAGCCGGTGCATATATTTGCGGTGAAGAGTCGGCGATGATAGAATCGATTGAGGGCAAGCGCGGGATACCTCGTTTGCGTCCGCCGTATGTTGCTGAAGTTGGTTTGTTTGGCCGTCCAACACTGGAACATAACATGGAAACTCTACACTGGATTCGTGATATTGTAGAAAAAGGCGCAAAATCAATTTCTTCTCACGGCAGAAGAGGGCGCAAAGGTCTTCGCGCATTTTCGGTCAGCGGCCGTGTGCAAAAACCGGGAGTCCATCTTGCTCCAGCAGGAATTTCGATGCTCGAATTGATTGACGAATATTGCGGCGGAATGCTGCCCGGACACAGCTTTTATGGTTATTTCCCCGGAGGTGCTTCCGGAGGAATGCTTCCAGCTTCACTTGGAGACTTGCCGCTGGATTTCGATACGCTTCAGGAACATGGAACTTTTATAGGTTCTGCTGCAGTGATTGTTTTTTCTGATCGGGATAGTGCACGTAAACTGGCACTTAACGCAATGAGATTCTTTGAACACGAATCCTGTGGACAATGCACTCCCTGCAGGGTTGGAACAGCAAAAGCAATTCCACTAATGGAACAAAAAACTTGGAACAAATCCCTTTTAGAAGAACTCTCGCAGACAATGGAAGATGCTTCAATTTGCGGTTTGGGTCAAGCCGCACCGAATCCGTTACGCTGTGTAATGAAATACTTTCCGCAGGAGGTGTAAAATGGAGACAATTTTATTTGAACTTAACGGACAAAACCTTGAGGCTTTGGTCGGTGAATCGATTTTGCAGGCGGCGGATCGTGCAGGAGTCGCAGACATTCCTCGACTGTGTTACAAAGAGGGTTACCGTACGGACGGCAATTGCCGCTCCTGTGTGGTGGAAATTGAAGGTGAGCGCGTACTGGCGCCGTCCTGCTGTCGTTACCCGCAGCATGGTATGAAAGTCAACAGCAAGAGCGAACGTGCAGTCCATTCACAAAAAATGGTGCTGGAACTGTTGCTGGCTGATATGCCTGAATCCGGAAAATCGCCTTACACACCAAATTCGGAACTTGATGAGTGGGTAGAAAAATTAGGTCTAAGCAAGCCCCGATTCTCAAGGCGGGTCCAACCGGCTTTTGATAACTCACATCCTGCGATGTCAGTTAATTTGGATACCTGCATCCAGTGTACCCGCTGTGTGCGTGCCTGCCGCGAAGTGCAGGTAAATGATGTGATCGGAATGGCCTATAGGGGATCGCACGCAGAAATTGTTTTCGACTTCGGCGATCCAATGGGTGACAGTACTTGTGTCGCCTGCGGAGAATGCGTGCAGGCCTGTCCGACTGGTGCGTTGATGCCGGCAAATGATGTAGGCTTGGCGGTCCCAGACAAAAAAGTCGAATCCGTTTGCCCTTATTGCGGAGTTGGTTGTTTGCTGACTTATCATGTCAAGGAAGGGAAACTATTACGGGTCGATGGACGCGAAGGTCCGGCAAATCATGAAAGGTTGTGCGTCAAGGGACGTTACGGTTTCGATTACGTGCATCATCCGGATCGTCTTACAAAGCCGTTGATACGTCGTAAAGATGCTCCAAAAACAATGGAACTGCTCCAGCCTAAGGACTGGCAAAAAGTTTTCAGGGAAGCATCCTGGGAAGAGGCACTCGATTTTGCTGCCGATGGGTTCAGTAAAATCCGGGATGAAAACGGTCCGGATGCATTGGCCGCTTTTGGCTGTGCCAAGGGCAGTAACGAAGAAGCATATTTGCTGCAAAAATTAGTTCGTACTGGTTTTGGAACCAATAACATTGATCACTGTACCCGTCTCTGTCATGCCTCATCGGTAAGTGCTTTGCTGGAGGGCATTGGATCCGGAGCAGTTTCAAATCCATTCACAGATGTGACGGATGCTGAAGTTATTTTTCTGATTGGAGCAAATCCCATCGGGAATCATCCGGTGGCCGCCACGTTTATGAAAAACGCAGTCAAAGCTGGTAAAAAGTTGATTTTGCTGGACCCACGCCGTACTGCGTTATCACGCCATGCAACTTACAACCTCCAGTTTCGTCCGGATACCGATGTGGCACTGCTCAATTCTCTGATGCATGTCATCATCAAAGAAAATTTATGTGACGAAAAATACATCACAGAACACACTACTGATTTTGAAAAATTGAAAGCCAATGTTGCGGATTACAGTCCGGAAAAGGTTGCTCCAATTTGCGGAATTCCAGAAGAGACTTTACGTGAAGTTGCCCGGACTTATGCTACTGCGGAATCAGCTATCATCTTGTGGGGCATGGGAATTTCGCAGCACATTCATGGTACAGACAATTCACGATGTCTAATTGCTTTGTCGCTGATGACAGGTCAGATCGGACGTCCCGGAACCGGCTTGCATCCACTGCGAGGACAAAATAATGTGCAGGGAACATCTGATATGGGCTTGATTCCGATGTTCTTTCCGGATTACAAATCAGTTACAGATCCGGAAAACAAAAAATGGTTTGAGGAATTTTGGGGAACCACCCTCAATCCAAAAACTGGTTTAACGGTTGTGGAAATTGTTGATGCAGTCCATTCCGGAGGAGTCCGCGGCATGTACGTTCAAGGTGAAAATCCGGCGATGTCTGATCCAAACCTTAATCACGCTCGTGGTGCATTGTCCATGCTGGAGCACTTGGTGGTGCAGGATATTTTTCTGACTGAAACAGCAGGTTTTGCGGATGTAATTTTTCCTGCTTCCGCTTTTCCGGAAAAGAGCGGCACCTTCACAAATTCCAACCGCCAAGTTCAACTTGGACGACAAGCCATCGATCCTCCCGGGAACGCACGTCAAGACTGGTGGATCATACAGGAAGTGGCGCGACGACTTGGTGTTGATTGGAGTTATGATGGTCCTGAAGAAATATTTTCTGAAATCAGGAAAGCAACTCCCAGCATGGCCGGTATTACCTGGAAACGCTTACAGAAAGAACATTCTGTGACATATCCCTGCAACAAAGAAGGAGATCCCGGAGAAGCAATCGTATTTAGAAAAGGTTTCCCCACAGCAAATAAAAAAGCCCGCTTCGTTCCAGCAAAATACACTCATGCAGACGAAATGCCCGATGAAGAATTTCCGTTTGTGTTTATCACTTCACGCCAACTCGAACACTGGCACACAGGCAGCATGACCCGGCGTGCAACTGTCTTGAATGCCATTGAACCTTATCCGGTGGTCAATGTTCACCCTGATGACCTGCAAAAGCTGGGAGTCGAACCCGGAGAAGCCGTAACTATTGAATCACGTCGAGGAAAAATATCAACGTATTCCCGGCAGGATCCCGGTGTTCAACAGGGAAATCTTTTTATGTCCTTCGCTTACAATGAGGCTGCCGCCAATTTGATTACTTCTTCTGTGCTGGATCCTTTTGGAAAAATTCCGGAAGTAAAGTTCTGTGCAGTACGAATGTCTGCAGGAGGAAATCCGGAAATGCGGATCGGCTGACGGCTTACATTATTTTGATCACGTATGGAGCAACAGAGAAAAGATCACATAAGTCGAGAAAGTCCTTTTTCCTCTTGTTTTCTAGTCTTTCCTTGATTAAAATCAATGATACTGCTTTTGGAAGAATTTCGTTTACTGCTGCTTTACTCAACTTCTGCAACCATATACAGGACTGGAAATATTAGAAGTTACGGCATAATAAATTGGTTAAGAACTTAAAAGTAGTTTGCTGAACATACATGCAAAACACTTTTAATGATATACAAAATAAATCAAGTCTCTTTGAGTTTTGGCATTACTTCTGTATTACCTTCTGAGGCGCATAAAAAACGCAAAAATACTGTTTTTGCACACAGGATTTTGTATGTCAATAAACTAAAGAATTTCAATATTTTTATAAATGCCAATGCATGGACTGTTAGTTGACTATGATGGAACACAAAACTAGGAATATTCGATGTTAAATAAATTTGCCGGTTTTTTTACACAGGATTTAGCGATTGATTTAGGAACAGCTAATACCCTGGTTTATACTAAACAACGTGGGATTGTAATTCGTGAACCATCGGTGGTGGCTGTACAAAAAGACAACCGTGGAAGGATTCAGGTACTTGCTGTTGGGGAGGAAGCCAAACAAATGCTGGGTCGTACTCCAGGTTCAATTACAGCTATCCGGCCAATGAAGGACGGCGTTATTTCAGATTTCGATATTACCCAGGAAATGTTGCGTTACTTTATCAAGCTGACCCAAAGCAAATTTTCCTTCTTTCGTTTTAAGCCGCGTATTATAGTTGCCGTTCCTTCAGGAATTACTCAAGTTGAACGTCGTGCTGTCAAAGAAGCTGCTGAATCTGCAGGAGCAAGAGAAGTTTTTTTGATTGAAGAACCAATGGCCGCTGCACTAGGAGCTGGATTGCCGGTGACAGAAGCCAGAGGCAGCATGATCGTTGATATTGGAGGAGGAACTACAGAGGTTGCTGTGATTTCCTTAGCAGGCATTGTTTATAGCGATTCTGCTCGGATTGGTGGTGATAAAATGGACGACAGCATTACCGAATACATTAAGCAAAAATATAATCTGCTCATTGGTGAGCGGACTGCAGAAGAAATTAAAATCAACATTGGGTCTGCTTTTATTAAAGAAGAACCGAGATCACATGAAGTACGCGGCCGAGACTTGGTAACCGGTATACCTAAAACACTGGTTCTTGGTGAAGAAGAAATTCTGGAAGCTCTCAGTAGTGTTTGTCAACAAATAGTTAAGACAATCCGAAATGCCCTGGAATCTACTCCTCCGGAACTGGCGGCTGACATAGTTGACCGCGGAATCGTAATGGCAGGTGGAGGTTCATTACTTTCAGGCATGGATGATTTGCTTCGACAGGAAGTAGGCTTGCCGATTTTTCTTGCAGATGACCCCCTTACCAGTGTTGCTATTGGGACAGGTAAAGTGCTTGAAGAAATTGATTTGCTTGCTACAATTGAACTCGCATCTTGAGAAGTTTTAATACTTAGACGTAATCCTGAAAATTAATGATAGCCTTAAGCTTCCAGAACAAGTGAATTCAAGCAGGCAAAGCCCGCACACACTCCTCCCTCATTGATGTTTTCGGCCTTTGTACGGACCAGGTATCCCGCATCCTTATTGCTCTTCAGCACTCCGTTATCAGCAAAACAAATTCCATATCTTCCAACCTCACTCACACTGGTTAATCTTTCTGCACGTCCGTTCACCACAAGTACTGCAGAGTGAGTTTGTGCAAGAATTTTTTCCATCAAAATATAAGCATTTTGTTCATCCTGCCTGATAGTTTTGAGAATTTTTGGAATTTCGCTGCCAAAATAATTATTCCCGCCACCTTCCCGTTGAGGTTTGAGAACATAATTTTCAGGATTGACGGAAACCCATTCGGCTGCCTGCATTTCACCTCCAGGTGTCTCAATAATTTCGTCCAGTGTGTGCATTTCTGCAAATGTTTTTAATAAATGCTTTGACGTTTCAGCAGAGGTGAAAATAGATAAAATTTCCGGCCTGGTCAAGACCTGCTGAATTTTTTTCATTCCAGCAAGCTGCATCTGTAAATCCGGTACCTGAATTGTTGATGATGACTCAATCAGCTGGCGGCCTTTTACTGCCTCAATTGTTCGATAATCATCAGGAGTGTAGCCGGCACGGTAATAGCTGAGGGCAACTGTTTTTCCTTCCAGAACTAGGTGTCCCTGACGCAGGCATCCGCCTTCGAATACATCGGCTAAAGTTTTCCGGAGAGTACTAATTTTATGTTCATCCCATAAAAACTGTTCCAGCCCCAACTGATCGAAACGGTTGCCCTCTGAAGGTTGGGAAATCAGCAGCATCACCCCGTCAGGGGAACCGTAGTCTCGCACTGCCTTTGCAAAGGCATCAACTACAGGACTCAGCGGATTGTTTGGAATAATTTCTGGTAATTGATTTTGCTTGAATAAATAGCGGTGTAAATTAGATATTTGAGTTATTAAAAACGGAAAACTGGCAGAGACCGTGTTCAGTTCAACTTGACGAAGTGCTGACTCAGCAAAATTTGATTCAGGGGAATCACCTGCCTGCCCTGTTTTTTTGTGCTCATCTTTGATCAAAAAGAAATCATTTCGCTGCACAAGAAGCTGTTTGCTTTGAGTAATTTCATCCGTTCTGTAATCCATCAGCATTCGTAAAAATGGGTCTATTTTGGCGATAGGTTCCAAATGATGCTCAAGAAAATCCCAGTTCTGAGATATGCTGATCATCAACTCACTGAATGGTGCAGTCAGTTCTGTCATTTCCTGCAGGTCTGCTGCAGAAATTTTATAAGGACTAAGGGAAAAAGGGGCATGAGTGAGCTGACCATCAGGCAAATATTTCAGAATTCCATAAAGCTTTGCCAGCTCTATCGAATTTTCAATCGTCTCGTTTTGAACTTGTGTTTGCATTCAAATTTCGGTAATTTTAGATGACCAGAGGCGACGTGGCCGAGTGGTTAGGCAGAGGTCTGCAAAACCTTGTACAGCGGTTCAAATCCGCTCGTCGCCTCCAGTTCCTTTTTTCCCTGCCTGGGTGGCGGAACTGGTAGACGCAAGGGACTTAAAATCCCTCGGTGGTAACACCGTGCCGGTTCGAGTCCGGCCCTAGGCACCAAATAATATACGACTTAAAACCCAAAAAACCGTTTGCTGATAATTTAGTGAACGGTTTTTTTGTCTTTCTCCTGCGCAGATCCAAATCAAAATTTAACTGCGTTCTCACTCTTTTGCAGGAAACTACTCCAAAGATATTTATCTTTTTCATGCAAATGATAATATTCCATACGTCAATTATACTTTAAAATTAATAATACCTACAGCCTCCAATGAAATACATGCTTTTTCGTCTCCTGACTTTTTCAGTTTTATATTTCTTTTGTACTTCGTCTGTCTTCGCTTTTGGTCCAGACAGGCGTCAGGATCAGTTTGGAATAATCCCGGGATATCTGGTAGTACCTGCGCCTTATGTTTATCCAGGATTGGGTAAAGGCTGGATGCTAATCGGTTATGGCGGAAACATATTAGAGACCAATGTGGACGCATATCTGGTTGCAATCAGTGGAGACGCTGAAGGTTACTTCGGTTCTGTAGAAGAAATATTTGTCATACCAAAATATCTTTACCTCTCAGGAATACATCTTAATATCAAAAAATACGGTTTAAACATGTACGGCAGTCGAGGGATGGAAAGTGAAAAAGATGATTTTAATATCTTCGTTGGTGACAAATACATTCTCAACAAACTGGAAACAACTTTGAGCTTAATGGAACGTAGAATAGAATTCTCATTATACTCGCAAAATCAAACTGGACGGACAATAGAGATCAGGGATTCAAAAGGAGAAAATCCGCAAACAATACCAAACGCCATTGTTTTCAAAGGCCAAAGAAATGGAGCAGTTCTGCATCTGGACTGGACTGATGACTTGAAAGATCCCCGAGAAGGTTTTCGACTTAAAACTACTTCAGACTTCGTAGCAGCAGTTGATACAGGATCTCCGGAATACAACATTTTTTCATACGGATTAACTTTCTACCAACCAATATTAGGAAACAGCACCTGGGCATTTCATTATTTTCGTTCTGACGCCTTTGTAAAAACAAAAGGTAACTTGAACTTGAAATCTATTTTGATTAGCAGTGGATTGACTGAAACACAGGCCGACACATGCATTTTGTACCCGACCATAACCGGATGTGACGCACAGATTTCAAAAGCACAAAACACAATCAAGGCTAACAAAAATGGATCTGCCCATCCTTTGGGCGGCCAGGACATACTTCGTTCTTACCCAAATGGGAGGTATCAGTCTGCACACACACAGTTTTACGGTACTGAATTTCGCTGGAACTTCAACACCAGCAAAGATATTGTTGATTTGATCTTTTTTAGTGACATTATGGA
>OFJF01000002.1_pt1 | contig 19531 bp, 13 predicted proteins | sample 1540221 | NCBI WGS metagenome assembly OFJF01 (sample SAMEA104347363, study PRJEB22522) | marine metagenome | biome: marine biome; feature: marine water body; material: seawater | collected 2015-09-01T00:00:00Z | depth 261 m
TGATTACTTTTCTCAAAAATTTGGCTTTTCTGTGTTCATTTCAAATTTCCCCAATCGTTCTTTTCAGCTCTCAATTTTTTCTGCACTGATTGTGCTGTTTTTCTTTTCACTCCCTTCCCGGGTTTGGTCACAGGAATACAAACCGCGTGCGGTGGTTATGGGATTAAATATGAGCCCCACACCAGAATTTTCGGAACAAATCTTGCTTCATAATTTACGGAAAGAATTAGCCCGGACTTATGATTTCAGTGACCAGTCTTCCTTTGAACAAGTCCTTCAAAAAATGAGACAGTCAACCAATAAACAATCTTGTCTGCATTTAAAATGCATCTTGAAGACCTTGAAAATTTTTCCGCAGACAAGATTGTTTTTGTTGAAAAGTATACCAAGGGAAACTCGTCTTACTCTGGTTCTGATTGGAGAAAACCGGAAGTGGCGTGTAAAGCATGAAGCCTGTTTAGAGTGCAGATTGACTCAGCAAGATATGTTAAAAAGCATCGTGCTTCGGATGGAGAGTTATTCCGTACATCCGACGGCAATGCTGGATTTAAAACCAGAGCAACCGTCTAAATCATCTTCTCCGGAATATTCATTAAAGAAAGAAGAGCCTTATCAAAAAATTGAAACTGAAGTTACAAATTTAATTCCTGAACCGAAAATCAGCGAAAGTGAAATAGTACCTGCCAGAAAGGCAATGTTGCCGCTCGAACTGCTAAAATTTAAAATTGCGCAGCGGCGTTACAATCAGTTGATCTGGAAAAATATTAAAAAAGATTTAATGTTCTTTCGACAAAAACACCGTAATCGGTCCAGCAGGAACTTAAAAACACGACTTCGTCTGCAAATTGATCAATTTGGCAAGGTCATTGAGCGACGACTGTTAAAAACAAGTGGTTCACAAAAGTTTGATAAAATTATAATGGATTCTGTGGATCAGCTGAAACTGCCTCCGCCAATGGAGCTTTTAATTCGCCATCCGCCATATGTAGTAACAATTCTGATTCAGCCTTGAAATTTATTTTAAATGGAAGTTATTTTAACCGAAGATCAAAATTCTGAACTGAAAACTCAGGAAAATAGAGCACTGGAAGTTAAGAAGCCCGTTCTTGAACCGGGAGAGGCTTTGAATCTGGTTTTTGGTGAATATGCAGCCAACACGCAGCGTGCTTATGCACGGGCCTTCCGGGATTTACAGCAATGGGCAAATATCAGGGAGTTGCAGGAACTGGAAAACTTTGATCCACTGCGAATGCTGGAATACAAGAATCAGTTGAAAGCCTCTGGTAAAAAGCCATCTACAATTAACCAAACCATGAGTGCCCTGCGCAAAGTCTGCAAGGTGCTGACAGAGTTTGGCTATCTAAAAGAAAATCCTTTCAAAGCCTCTGTCATTCGGGCAGAAAAAGTTGACTCTGCTGCCAGTAAAGGCGCACTCCAGGTTTCGCAGTTAAATGCTATGATTGAGGCAAATGAAGTTATTCATTATGATGGACGAATCGCGCCGTTGTTAAGATTTCGCAATGCTCTTGTGTTGAAATTTCTGTATCTTACCGCGGCAAGACGTGGCGAAGCAGCAGATTTGCTTTGGGATGATATTGTACAGGATGGTTCCTTTCACGTTGCAGTACTGCGGCATACAAAAAGTGGAAAGGAGCAGCGTATCAAATTGAGAAACGAACTGCATGCAGAATTTGAAGAGTGGCACAAAATGCTTCAGGCTAACAAGATTGCAGCACCAAATGTTTTTCCTTCTCTTGGTTTCCGTACACTTGGTCACAAAATGTCAGGAAAAGGTATCAATGACATTGTCGCCAGACTTGGCAAAGCAATTGGCTTAAATATTTCCGCCCACTATCTGCGGCACACAGCAATCACTCTTGCATTGGAACTGGGTGAACCTTTACAGAAAGTACAGTCTTACGCGCGCCATGCCTCCGCCAACACCACAATCCGCTACTTTCACGATCGGCAGCTCCTGGAAAAAAATCCAACTGACAGCCTTCCAATGATTTAAAAGACGCTCTCTTACGGATCATTTTCCTACTGGCCAATCGGAAAAATTGATGGAAGCTGATTTTTATTCCACAAACCCGCCTTTGGTCATTTTTGTCGGATCAAGCGCTTTATCCAGTTCTGCTTCTGAAAGATCACACATTTCCAGGGCAACTTCTTTGAGAGCACGATTTTCCGCAAAAGCTTTTTTGGCAATTTTTGCTGCCAGATCATAACCGATCAGTGGATTGAGAGTTGTTACCAGAATTGGGTTTTTACCGACAAGGGCCTTGATGCGATCTTCTCGCACAACCAGCTTTGAAACGGAACGGGCAGCGAGATTCCGGGATGCGTTCGACAGCAGGCGGATGGACTCGAGCAGACTGTGCGCCACCATCGGCAACATCACATTCAATTCGAAATTTCCGGACAAACCGCCGATACTGATCGCTGCATCGTAACCGATAACCTGCGCGCAGACCATTGCCATTGATTCTTCAATCACCGGATTTACCTTTCCGGGCATGATCGAAGATCCCGGTTGAAGTGCCGCCAGCTGAATTTCTCCGAGCCCGCAGTTTGGTCCGGAATTCATCCAGCGCAAATCGTTGACAATTTTCAACAGACTGACTGCCAGAGTTTTTAATAGGGCTCCCATGGCAACCGGTGCGTCCACCGTTGATTGTGCTTCAAAATGATTTTCCGCTTCCCGAAATGACTCACCGGTAAGTTTTGAAATTTCTGCCGCGAATTTGGGTGGAAATTCCGGATCAGTATGAATCCCGGATCCAACAGCGGTCCCGCCCATCGGCAGTTCCACCATCTGCAGCAATGCTGATTCTATGCGTTGAATACCGATTTCAATTTGCCGTGCATAACCGCTGAATTCCTGTTCAAATGTCACCGGCATTGCGTCCATGAGGTGTGTCCGGCCGGTTTTGACCACATGCGAATATTCGGCCCCTTTTTTCAAAATTGTTTCCCTCAAAAATTTAAGTGCCGGAATCAAAGTGTTTTTGGCCTCAAGTAATCCCGCAATCCTGATGGCAGTCGGAAAAGTGTCATTTGAACTTTGACCAAAATTTATGTGATCATTCGGATGCACCTTGACCGACAAGTCCGGAACCAGTTCCATCGCACGGTGCGCGATCACCTCGTTGGCATTCATATTACTCGACGTCCCGGATCCGGTTTGATAAATGTCGATCGGAAAATGCTCGTCCAGCTTGCCGTCAATCACTTCCTGTGCCGCAAGCTGGATCGCGTGTGCTACATCTTTTGGAATGTTGTCCATTTCAGCATTTACTTTTGCTGCACCCTGTTTGATTACGCCCAGTGCATGAATCAGCGGACGGCTGATGCAGATTCCGCTGACCGGAAAGTTTTCAACCGCGCGCTGGGTTTGCGCTCCATAAAGTGCCTCCTGGGGAACCTTGACTTCTCCCATTGAATCTTTTTCAATGCGGAATGCTTTACTCATTTTGTCCCTTTCTTTTAGTTTGTTGTGGTTATTTGTTTTTGTTTATTCATAACGTTGTTTGGTGAAAATATTTTTGAAACAAATATACTATTTTTTTATCAGGAGAAAAACGTAATATTCTCTCATTGTAAGCACACCCTTGGATTCCCGCTCCCCGATCTGGTCGAGGACAAGCTTCGCGGGAATGACAAACAAGTTTGAAATGTAGAATTTTTTACAAGTAGTTCCGTTGCATTGGTTCTAAGCCAATACACCACCGTCCACTGTGAATGTGCTGCCTGTAACGTATGAAGCTGCGTCAGAAACCAGAAAAAGCACCATTCCGGACATCTCACTCGGCTGGGCAATTCTGCCCAGTGGAATTTGCGGTAAAACAGTTTTCATCAGCTCTTCATTTTTTGTGACTGCAGAGGCAAATTTAGTGTCCGTGAGACCGGGAAGCAGCGCATTCACGCGAATATTATCGCCCCCAAGTTCTTTGGCAAAGGCTTGTGTCATGGAAATCAGGCCTGCTTTTGTAATTGAATAAATGCTTTGCTGATGCATCGGTATACGACCGTTTATCGAAGAAACATTTACGATTGATCCACCTCCGTTTTTCCGCATTAGTTTTGCCGCATGCTGGCACATGAAATATGGTCCCTTCAGGTTCACATCCAGTGTTTTATCCCATGCCGCTTCATCTGCATCCAGGACCGAACCGTAGAAAGGATTGGTTGCCGCATTGTTGATCAAAATGTCCAGTCTGCCGTGGATTTTCTTAATGTTTTGAAAAAGTGATTCTATCTGTACAAGATCGCCATTGTGGCAAACCATGCTGGAAGCCTGATTGCCAGACTTTAGAATTGCTGTTTCAACTTCTTTTAAATTTTCTGCCCTGCGGCTGGTCAGAATGACATTGGCACCAAACTCAGCCAGAATTTGTGCTATGGATGCCCCAATTCCCCGGCTTGCTCCGGAAACTAAGGCAACTTTTTCAGTCAAGTTAAATAATGGTGGAATTTCCATACATGCTCCTTCAGTTATGTGTATTCCATATTATCGTTTGTCAACTGAAGACGCAATGCGGTTTCGAAAGAGACAGTAGTCCTCGAAAGCGCGAGATTTAAGTATTATTACCAGAAAGTTATTTTTGACGTTCCCAAAAAAAGTCTGAAATCTAATCTGTCATTTTGACCGTAGGGAGGAATCTTAATGATATTAGTGTGGTTGCTTATACAAGATTTTTCGCTACGCTCGTAATGACACAGTTACAGGACTTTTTACTACGGCATCATTCATATAAAGACAGTTACGAAAAGCATTAGTTTTTGATTATGATTGCATATATTTTGCGTTGTCACATTAGTTCATCTCGTATAAGCTATACAAGGAGACGTTTTGAATGATAAGATCAAAACTGCATAATTCTTCTTCAGTATTAAATAAAATGGGAAACTGGATCGCTTTAACTATTCTATCACTCGTGGCAATGATTGTCTTTCGAAAGAAGAGACCTTTGGATGAAAAACTGGAACCTCCGTCAAATTTGACAATGTTTTTTCATCCCATACTGGGAGAGGGTGATTTGTTTATAGGTGGGGTTCTTGTTATATATTTTTCTTCAAGAATGTTCCTGGCACTATCTCAAACCATAAGGTCTTTAGTATTTTAGCTCAGACAACCGACGAAAATAACGATCTGCAATTACTGTCAGCTGTGCTGATAATTCTATTTTAACAAAATGATGCGACATTTGATGGTTTTTGTGATGACTGTTTTTCAGGATAACTATGTCAGAACAGGCACTTTGCTGGGTCTGCTGGCAGGATTTTGGAGCACAGAAATTATAGGCGGGGAGCCGACTACAAATGCTCTAATATACGGCTTCATCGGTTGGGGCGTTGGAGTTTATCTGGGCCATCATCGTTCCGAAAATTCCCATTACCCAAAAAAAAAGAAATTCAAAGTCTTTCAGGGTGGAGGTTAGTTTTTGTGGTTTACGAGAACTCACTTTAAGAACTGTTTCACTTTAAATTTTCGGTTCGCACAGACTGCGATGCTTTTTCTCTTTGTTTGCTGAAATTTTCTGTCATGGTCAAAACCATGTTCAACAAAACTTTTTTCGGTACAGAACTTCCCATAATTCAGGCTCCAATGGCCGGAGTTCAAGACAGTGTTTTAACAATTGCTGTTTCCAATGCCGGTGGTTTGGGCAGCCTGCCCTGTGGGATGCTTCGACCGGATGCACTTCGTGCAGAATTGAAGGCCATCAAATCCCAAACCAGCAAGCCCTTCAACCTAAATTTTTTTTGTCATACTGCTCCCGAACCAGATCTTGAGCGCGAAGCAAAATGGCACAAAATTCTGGAGCCCTATTTCAAGGAATATGCTTTGAATAAGAGTGATATTTCAACAGGACCCGGACGTATTCCATTCAATCAGGAAAGTGCAGATCTGCTGGCAGAATATAACCCTCCGGTAATCAGCTTCCATTTTGGTTTACCTGCAGACAGTTTGCTGGCACAGATTAAAAATCTAGGTGCATATGTTTTGGCCTCTGCAACCAATCTTGAAGAAGCAAAATGGTTGGAAGCAAATGGCACGGACGCGATTATTGCCCAGGGGCTTGAAGCAGGAGGTCATCGCGGCATTTTTTTGAACAATGATCTCTCAACTCAAGTTGCAACGTTTGAGCTTTTAAAACAAATTGTTGGGATTTCCAAATTGCCTGTAATTGCCGCCGGTGGAATCTCAACCGCAAATGATGTTGCTAAAGCACTTTCACTTGGCGCCTCTGCAGTCCAGATCGGCACAGCATATCTACTCTGTACTGAAACAAAAACCAGTCAAATTCAACGGGCAGCTATAAAAAGTAAAAAAACCCGCAAGACTGTCATCACAAATATTTTTAGCGGCAGACCGGCCCGTGGAATCGAAAACCGGAGCATCCAAGAAATTGGTCCAATCAATGCCGATACACCGGAATTTCCGCTTGCTGCTGCCGCAATTTCTGCTTTACGTACAAAAGCTGAAGCAGTTGGAGTTGACGATTTTACACCACTTTGGTGTGGAGAAAATATCAGCGGCTGCAGTGAAATTCCTGCTGCAGAATTAACACGGTTGCTGGTAACTGAACTTTAAAGTATTTATAGGAGCAGTATGAGTAAATTATTTTTTATTATCTTATTTATTTTTGGACTGAGCTGCCTGACTTCACCCGCAACTTTTGCAGGAAAAGATCTTGAAAAAGCCATCTTTGCCGGAGGGTGTTTTTGGTGTATGGAATCGGATTTTGAAAAGATTTCTGGAGTAAAAGATGTCATTTCAGGTTATATCGGTGGAACTACTAAAAATCCAAGCTATCAAAATTATGGAAGAGCTGGTCATATTGAAGCAGTGTTGATTCCTTTTGACCCGTCTGTTATTTCTTATGCAGAACTGCTGGAAATATTTTGGATCAAGATTGATCCTACTGATAAAAATGGACAATTTTGTGACCGAGGTCATGAGTATTCAACTGCAGTTTTTTATCTTTCTACAGAACAAGAACGATCGGCGGAAGAATCAAAATCTCTGCTTGAAAAATCCGGTATTTTGAAAGAGTCCGTTAAAACGCCGATTATTAAGGCCGGTGAATTTTATCCTGCAGAGGATTACCATCAGAATTACTACATAAAGAGCAACCTGAAATATCTTTATTACCGTTTTAGATGTGGACGAGATCAGAGGCTTAAAGAATTATGGGGCGAAAAAATTAACGAGGTTAAAGCATTCAATAAAACATCCAATATTCAAAAACCGGATTTGGAAGAACTCAAAAAGATCCTGACTCCTTTACAGTTTGAAGTTACCCAAAACGATGCTACAGAACCGCCTTTCAGAAATAAATACTGGAATAACAAGAGAGAAGGTATTTATGTTGATGTAGTTTCAGGCGAACCTCTGTTCAGTTCAACAGATAAATATAAATCCGGTACCGGCTGGCCCAGTTTTACAAGACCTATTGAAGGAGCAAGTTTAATTCAAAAAGAAGATAATGGCTGGTTCTCTGTAAGGACTGAACTCAGAAGCAAAAAAGCAGATTCTCATCTGGGACACTTGTTTAATGACGGCCCAAAACCGGATGGGTTACGTTATTGTATCAATTCTGCCGCACTTCGGTTTGTTTCAAAAAATGATTTAGAGAAAGAAGGCTATCTTATTTACAGCAGAGTATTTCAAGACTGATCATTGTCAGATTTTTTTTGAGTTTGTCGGCTCTTTCCAAATTATTTTATCTACTATCCTGAAGTTACTGGATAAAAGGTTGGCAGAACAGATCTATTTCTCTATGTTGATGTGGCCTCCATCTGTCGCCATTGTACATCCAGCCGACTAGACTTCAAGCACGATGGAATCGTTACTGATAATAAACCAGCGATCCAGGAAATCATCAAAGTCACCCCCACTACTGTAAATGATTTTGTATTGAAAAATTATTTGTATGGGCATAAATAAAAGCAGGAAAAAACTGAACCTGTAAAAACCTCCAGAAAATATTTCTCATTCATTTTTACTCGATGGGCATGGCTACAGATCTCATCCTGCTTGTTGTTACAGCGTTTTTCAGCGGCCTCCTTATGCAGAGACTGGGACAGCCGTTGATTTTGGGATACATTTTAACCGGAATTGTGTTTGGTCCATACACCGGCGGATTCGCGTTGACCAGCGTACACGAAATTGAACTGCTGGCGGAAATCGGAGTTGCGCTTTTGCTGTTCGCACTTGGTTTGGAGTTTTCTCTCAAAGACCTCAAACCTGTTAAAAAGATCGCACTGATCGGAACGCCGATTCAAATCATACTGACTATTGCAATGGGCTACGGAATCGGGCAGTTGATGGGTTGGGATGCAAAATCCTCCCTTTGGCTTGGAGCGCTGGTTTCCCTGTCAAGCACAATGGTCCTGCTTAAAACTTTGATGAATCAGGGCTGGCTGGGAACGCTTTCCAGCAAGGTCATGGTGGGAATGTTGATCGTACAGGATTTGGCGGTTGTTCCCCTTATCGTGTTGCTCCCGATGTTGAACGATCCCTCACTGGGTTGGATTTCATTGGAAATCGCAATTCTGAAAACAGTTGTTTTTTTGGCGGGAATGATTTTGTTCGGAACACGTTTGCTGCCCTTAATTATGCGCTACATTGCCCATTTGGGTTCACGCGAATTATTTTTGCTTGCCATCACTGCAATTGGTTTGGGCGTGGGATATCTTACGTATCTGGTAGGGCTTTCCTTTGCTTTTGGAGCATTTGTCGCCGGAATGGTTTTGAGCGAATCCGATTATGGACATCAGGCATTGAGTGACATTATTCCGGTTCGGGATCTTTTTGGTTTATTGTTTTTCGCATCAGTAGGGATGCTTCTCAATCCAGAATTTTTGCTGGATCACTGGAAACAGGTTCTCATGCTTGTTTTGATAGTCAGTCTCGGTAAAGGCATTATTTTCGCGTTGCTGGCCCGGATTTTCAAATACGGAAATGTGGTGCCCCTAGCTGTCGGTTTGGGGCTCTTTCAGGTGGGAGAGTTTTCGTTTGTGCTGGCACAGGTTGGGGTCTCCACAAACTCAATCAGCCATGAAGTCTATTCACTGGTTTTGACCACAGCGATAATAACGATGTTTCTAACACCAATTATTTCCGGGCAAACCGCGCATCTGTATGCACTCAGTAAACGCTGGTTCAAGCATGAGCCGTTGGACACCATCAATTATCCTAAATCCGGATTACGAAATCATGTGATCATAGTGGGAGGCGGTCGGGTTGGTTTTCGGATTGCCCAGGTTCTGAAACGCCTCAGCGTTCCCATGTTAATTATTGAATTGGATCAACTTCGGGTTGAGAGGGCAAAACATGCTGATATTCCAGTTATTTATGGGGATGCTAGTCACGAAGTGGTTTTAGAGGCGGCAGAGACTCCTTCGGCGCGGCTGTTAATCATTACTTCTCCGGAAGTCGTGATTGCGCAGGCAATAGTCGAAAATGCGCGAAAAGTGAATTCTGAAATTAAGGTGGTGGCTCGTGCACCGGGCGTTGAGTTTTTGGAAGAATTCAAAAAGCTCAATATTTCTGAGGTTGTGATTCCAGAATTTGAGGCTGGACTTGAAATGGCACGCAAGGCCCTGGTGCATTTACATATTCCTGCCGCCAAAATCCAGCATTACACTGAATCCTTGCGGCAGGATTTGTTTGCTTCTCTTTTCAGTGAAAATGAGGAAGATAAAATCCTGGAGCAGCTCCAGTGGGCAGAACATCAGTTTGACTTGCAGTGGATATTGATAAAACCCGGAAGCGTACTGGTTGGTAAAACGATTGGAGAGTCTGAAATCAGGACAAAGACGGCTTCCTCTGTAGTTGGAGTCATTCGGAATGACAAATTGGAGACCAGTTTGGATGTTGATTTTAGCTTTGAAGCCAACGACCGTGCCGCCATCATTGGAACTGACAGCGCAAGGGAAACTTTTTTTCAACTGACCCGCCCCTCCAAAAACAGTTCGGCTTAACTCTCAAAGAAAAAACAGCAATTGACGGTTCTGTTTTTTAAACTTTGACGAATCAGGAAACACGAATACTACTTGTCCATTCCAGTATTTTCTCTTTTAATAATTTTCCAAGCGCAGCCTGTTTTCGTATTCCTTCAAATCCTGCCAGCTCGGACGCTTGAAGTAGACGCCCTTGTGCTGGGGCATTCCACGTAAAAAGATGTAGAGTACGCCGCCAAATTTTTCGTTATATTTTTCTTCACTATCGAGTTTGAACCAGTAGGACGTTGCAAGAGTGTAAATCTGCAGTTGCAGTTCATAGTGCTGCTTGACCTCTTGTTCCAATGTTTCCACATGGTAATCTGACAGCAGATTACTTTTCCAGTCCAGCAAATAAATCAGTCCTTTGTGTTCAAATAAAAAGTCGATTGAACCTCGCAAAAATCCTTTTTCAACTTTCCAGCCGTCTACTTTTGGATCGATTTCCCAGTTGTAGTTTTGTGCCTCCCGGATCTTGTCCATTTTAGCTTTTACCTTGAAAGGAATTGGAAAATAAAAATCAGTTTCTCTTATAAAACGTTCACTGTCAGCCAATTCCAAAGCATCATTAGATTCTCCCAATTTCACCGGCACTCGCAAAGTACTCCAGATTATTTCTGCGACTCGAGGCAATGTTTCAACAGAACGTCCATAACGCTCCCTAAACGAATCAAGCAGACGATATACGCTAGGATGAGCAAGCCATTCCTGGGGAGAATTACTTGCTTGAATTGTGTTAAAATCCACAAGTTCCAGTAATTCATGCAACATATTTCCTGTTTGAACTCCCCCCGGAAGCGGATCTTTATTTGTTTCTGGTTGGAACCCATCTACTCTTTCTGTGGTAACCGAGTGCAGTTCTGCAGTCGAAGGCAATCCAATTTCGTTGGTTTCATCATTTTCCCGGCGCATTCCCAAATCAATTTCTGTACGTATTTCTACAGGCGTAGCATCTACCAAAGCAGACTCCATTTCCATGTCCTGCAGTGCTTCCTTTTTTCTATTCATCCTGCTGAAGGAACTTAAAACAAAGCCCCTTTTTTTATAGCGGAGTTGATTGAATAATTTACCTGGTTCAATTGAATCATCCAAAATAATTGGGTTCACAGGAAGATGAGTCGGTTTCCACTTACGCAACTTTTCCTGTTCAATTTCATTTACGTTTTCTTGTTTGTACAAAGCAGAGGTACCGACAATACTGCTGCTGAAAGGAGAATTGTCAACAGCAGCAGATAATTGCTCTTTGATAGTTGATAATTGATCGTTAATAAATGAATAACTGTCACTGACTTTGCATACAAGATTTCCTGAATTTCCCGTTAAATATCCTGCAAATGGCAAATAGAGACGTCCGCAGGCACGAGTCATAGCAACATAAAGCAGACGTTGCTGTTCTGCTTCCGCCTGCCACTGATGTTCAGCGGGAACAATTGAACTGAGCAAATCTATGACAGGTTCTTCAGTTGAATCATGATAAAAATTCATCGTGTCTTTTTTGTTTCCGGTCAGTCCTCCAAATAAAAATACGACTGGAAATTCCAGGCCTTTTGCGGCATGCATTGTCATTAGCTGAACCGCATTTCGTTCACTTTCAAGTCGCAGCAAATTTTCGTTTTCTCCCGGATCTTCTTTTCCGTCAATGAAACGCCGCAGCAACTGAATCAATTCAAACAAATCAAGGTGCCGCTCCAGGACCTGCTTGTTCAGTACCTCAAACAAATGCACATAATTCGTTACACTTCTCTCATCTCCACTCAGCAGCAATTCACGCTCGATCAATTTTGTCTGCAGCAAAACATCGTCAAAAAACCTTCTAAACCTCCGGGCCTCCGCCAACGACTTCCATTCCTGAAGCTGATGTAAAAATTCTGAATCCCATGTAGGTGCTTGTCCAAGATCCTGTATTTTTGCACCAAAAAAACGAGTCAGCCAAACTTTAGCTGTACGCGAATGATCTGCAGGATGAGCAACTGCTTCCAGCAAATCAAGGATTTCCTGAGCTTCACGTCCGGCAAATAAACCTTTCTGTTTGTAAAACGCAAAGTCAATTCCGTTTTTGCGTAGAGCTTTTCCCAGTATTTCACCTTCCTTACTTTTGTGGAAAAGCACACAAATATCCTGCTCACGCAAAGGTCGTTCTGCTTCTTCATTCTTCCAGACCGGTCGGTCAGTTTTGGTAAATCCGATTCGCAAAAGATTTTTAATTTCTAGCGCAATTGCTTCTGCAAATCGACGAGTAGCATTTTCTGCCTGATCGTCCAGAAATAAACTCAAGATCACACTTTGATCGGATTCACTCAAATTAAAGTCCAACACAGGTTTAACTCCCTTCAAAAAAGCTTCTTTGCCAAAAAACTTTTTACCGCTCAAAGAATCGAATGCAGCCAGTATTTTCAAAGAAACTTTAGGATTTATTGCCTTTCTCTGGTCAGCAATTTTTTTTCCGGAAACTGTAAATTGAGGTAACAGTTCCAGCAAATGAATGGCGTTGCGATCAGGTGTTTGGTCTTTCAGTTCAAGTTCCGGTTTTCCGCAACCGACCTGCTGAAAAAAAATGCCGCGCTCTTCAGGGAACCATCGTTCTTCGCTGAAAATCTGATTCAAACCGCAGAGAAGTTTTTCGGAAGAGCGGTAATTTTTTTTAAGTGTAAACGGCAGGCGTCCTGTTTTTTCCTCAATCGTTTTTCGTGCCTGCAGATATGTGAAAATATCTGCACCACGGAAAGAGTAAATAGCCTGTTTTGGATCACCAATTACGATTAATCGATTTTCTGGACTTTCAAGGAATAAATGACGGAATATAGACCATTGCCGACGATCCGTGTCCTGAAATTCATCAACAACAGCACAGGCATATTTTTTTCTAACTGCCTGGGTGAGGGGTGTTGCAGCGGAGCCTTTGATGTCCGGAGGAACAACCTGTTCTTCAACCAAACGCAGCAGGTCGTCAAAATCAAATTTTCCCTGCTCCAGTTTTTTTTGTTCAAGTTCACGGCACACATCCTCAAGAACCTGCTGTGTCAACCATGCTTTTAATATTTTCTTTGCACTTCCTGAAAAATTGTAACTCTGCAGCAATTTTTCACAATCCTCAACTGCAGCAATCCACTTTCGTTCCTGTTCCGGAAACTCTTCGGTGCTAAGCCACTGTTCTCCGGATGTCAAAGTTTTTCTGCATTTTGGTTTCGAAACTGTTTCGAGTTCGATTTGAAAAACGCCAAGCAGATTTTCAAGGATTGTAGTACCAGAATGGGCTTCTCCCAGGGCTTCCAAAAGCAGTTCAAGGTTCCGGAGAGTTTTATTTTTGGAACCCCCGCTTAGTGCTGTTGATTCGAAAGCAGTACGGATAGGATGTTGTGCAGCATTTTGCTTCCGTAAACTCAGGTCGCGGGAAGTTAAAGTGTTCCAGGTTTTTTTGAATTCTTTAAGAAATACATCAAATTGAGGCAACAGTGGAATAAATTTACCATCCTTAGAAAGCAGATCATTAATGTCACTTTCCAGCGTGTCAAGATTCCCTTCTGCGTGTTTTACATAAAGTGCAAAAAGTTGAGAAACCGGAGTATTCCGGGAAAGCAGTTCTCTGCGTATATAACGCCGAAACACCTCCGGAAAAAGCAGATTTGTGTCGCACAGTTGCTGCTCAAAGAGTTGCCGGTTTTCAAAAGCAAATTCCCGTAAAATTCGTTTGCAGAATCCGTGAATCGTGTAAACCGGAACTGAGTCAAAATCCAGTAAGGCAGCTTTTAACTGCTTTTTCCGGACCGAATTAATTTCCCAAAATGGACCCTCCGGAATTGTTTGGAAAGAGGCACTGTTTTTTTCGCAAGCCTCCAACAATTCCCTTAGTTTTGTTCGCAAACGCAAGCGCAGCTCGGCTGTTGCTTTTTCAGTAAAGGTCACCAGCAAAATACTTTTGAGTGGTATTTCCTGCTCCAGCACTAGTTCCAAAACCAATTCCACGAGTGCAAACGTTTTGCCGGTACCAGCTGAGGCTTCAATCACTGCATACCTGTCATGTTTCCCGTTAAAAACATCAACTTGCTTGTCCTTTCCTGCCGAATTTTGCGGCTCATTCTCGAACAATTCTGACTGTTTTGGGATGTAAACGGAGAGGAAATTATTTTTTTGAATCATTATATTTTTCAGGTTGAGAAACGTACCTGCATTTTAATATACCCGGCTACACATTTCAACTGCTCCATTTTACGGAGCACGTTAATAACTTGTTCTTCCTCATATTTCACCTTAAGCTGGGCGCTTGAATTTTTTGAATATTTCGACTATTGAAAACCAGCCGTTCATGATTTCTAAGGCACTCATTTCCGCTCTGACAGACCATTTGCCACAGGCAGTAATCGTAATTGACCAAAAGGAAGAGGTAGTTTATTGTAACGATTCAGCTGCCCAATTTTGGCAAAAGGACTCAAAGCGCCTTCTCGGAAAACAAAGCAGTGAGTTGTTTCATGCAGATGTCATGATTCAGGAAAAAATAAGAGGTGTCCTCAACTCCGGAAATGTTTTTCGGATGGGAGGATATGTGTTGAAAACACCTCCGTTGCAGGAGCGGGGTGCAGAAATTGTTATTGCTCCTGTTAGAAACAAAACCGGTAAGGTAAAACAGGCAGTAATAACACTGCTGGAAAGCACCACTCTTCAAGAGACTCAAGCCAGAGAGCAGGAAGAACAGTTGTCACGTGCGCTGGGGACATTGGCCGCTTCCCTGGCACATGAAATACAAAATCCGCTAAGTGGAGTAAGAGGTATGCTCCAGTTACTGGAACGTGATCTGCAGAAGTCAAAAATTAGTAACTCATCCACCGGCATGATGTTGGCTGAACTGGATCGAGTTGAACGTTTGCTGAAACAACTGCTGCTTCATTCTCATCCGCTGCCTTTGGAACTGACTTCATTTGACGTACATGAATTGCTGAATACGGTAATCAGGTTTGAGCAAAATACAGCAACTCAAATTCGGTTTATCCGCAGTTTCGATACGTCTCTTCCAGACATACAGGCTGACCGGGACAAAATGCACCAGGTGTTTTTGAACTTGATTCGAAATGCTGCTGAAGCTTCAAAGGCTGATGCTTCTGTTATTGTCCATACGCGTTATTGCGGTAAGTGGGAACTAGCAGGAACTAACCTGGATCCTGAACGAAGTTATACTCTAATTGCCGTAGAAGACGAAGGCTCAGGTGTTTCTAATGAACAGCGGGAACAATTATTCAAACCTTTATTCAGCACTAAAAAAGAAGGGCATGGTCTGGGCTTATCTATTTCACACCGGCTTATTCAGGCTCATGGAGGCTTATTGCGCTACGTCCAAAGCAACTCAGGCGGTTCAATTTTTCAAGTATTTTTACCACATCACACGTTGGACCTTCCGGTTTAAAATTTGTTTATATCCTGCTATAATCGTGACAAACAAAAAGTGGTCTAAAGTATCACAAACCTTATTTCCATTATGGAATTACTTTGGAAATGAAACAAAAACAATTGAATGATATCGTTTTTTTGCAAGTAAAAAGTAAAATTTAAAATTATATAGAAAGGTATGAAATGAACAACAAAGGTTCAATTGTTATTGTAGGCATGGCCCGGACACCGATGGGTGGATTTCAGGGCGTTCTAAAAGACGTTACTGCTCCGGTACTGGGAAGTTTCGCCATTCGTGCCGCACTGGAACGCAGCGGTGTTGAAGCCGAAGATATTGACGAAGTACTGATGGGTTGCGTACTGCCTGCAGGAATGGGACAGGCCCCGGCGCGTCAAGCCTCTATCGGGGCAGGAATTCCATATGCAGCCGGTTGCACCACTGTGAACAAGATGTGTGGTTCAGGAATGAAAACTACAATGCTGGCACATGATTCGTTACTTGCCGGGACCAATGAAGTAATGGTTGCCGGAGGTCTGGAAAGTATGTCAAATGCTCCTTATATTTTGCAGAAAGCCCGTTCTGGACAAAGACTTGGACACGGTCAAATGATGGACCATATGTTTCTGGACGGACTTGAAGATGCATTTGACAAGGGTACACTTATGGGGGTGTTTGCAGAAAGAACTGCACAAAAGTACGGGTTTTCCCGTGAAGCTCAGGATGAGTTTGCCATCCGTTCTTTAACACGTGCCAAAACAGCAATTGAGGACGGAAGTTTTAAGAGTGAGGTTACTCCGGTCACATTCAAAAACCGCAAGGGAGAAACGGTGGTTGAGCAGGATGAACAGCCGTTAACCGCTGACTTAGATAAAATTCCCAAATTGCGGCCGGCTTTTGAAAAAGATGGTACAGTCACGGCAGCAAATTCTTCATCCATTTCTGACGGCGCTGCGGCCCTGATCTTGATGCGTGAATCAACTGCTGAAAAACGCGGCTTGAAACCACTTGCGCGTTTTCTTGGTCACAGCAGTTTTGCTCAGGCTCCGGAATGGTTTACCACTGCACCGGTTGGTGCAATAAACAATGTGCTTGAATCCGTTGGCTGGAAGGTAAATGATGTAGATCTTTTTGAAATAAACGAGGCATTTGCAGTAGTCACAATGGCGGCCATGAAAGACCTCGATTTACCCGTTGAAAAAGTAAATATACACGGTGGAGCATGTGCTCTCGGTCATCCGGTAGGTGCTTCCGGAACCAGAATCCTGGTGACGCTGATTTCGGCTTTGAAAAAATATGGAAAAACCCGCGGAGTGGCAGGTCTCTGCATCGGTGGCGGTGAAGCAACTGCGATGGCAGTGGAAGTAATGTCCTGAAAAATTATTTTGTTGCAATTTTACAGGTTCAAAGCTACTATCAAATGATGAGAAAAATAACAAATGTACTTGCAAATAGCTGAACAAACTGGGGATATTGCAACTATGCACATCAGCTTGGTTGCTTCTGATATTTATTGGATGACAACTGAGACTTTGTAACGATGTATAAATCCCTGTGGAGAAATTGTTAAAGATTTAATGGCGGGCGTAGCTCAGCTGGTAGAGCTCTGGATTGTGATTCCGATGCCTCCAAGTAATATCAGTGACTTAACCCAGAAAACGATGCAGACAAATGCAGACAAAGCACTTGAATGCAGACAAAATGCAGACAAATAGAAAGCAGAGAATAGGTTGTTTTACTTTAAGGTTGTCTGACTGTGAAGAATTAGTGGGGGTTAATCACAGGAGATGATGGGGTTGGTTTTGGTGAGATAAACACTTCTCAAATTAATGTAGTACAATTATTGAGAATTTATTGAAAATAAATACGATAATCCAGTCCTTCAAAATAAAAAGTATTATGAAATCAACAGAGACAGTATTTTAAGTTAACTTTTTTTTAAAAATAAATTTAAAATAGTTGACATTTTTAAGACATTCAATAATTATAAAATTTTAGCCAGTACAATTAATTGTAGAATTGTCTCGTTGGCGGTCTAACCCAAGAAACTTAAGGAGGAATAAAAATGAAAAAAATAACGTTTATTTCTATTCTGGTCTCGTTTACAGTACTATTGCCGCTGATTGCGGTTGCTGATACTTCAGACCAAAAATGGATGACCAAAGTCGAAGTTAAGAAAAGAGGTGCCCACTGTATAAACGATTCAAACTGCTTCAACAGGTACCATCCTAATATCCCAGCAGTAGCAAAGGCGAATCCTGGAGACATGATAATTCTGCATACAAGAGATGCATTGGATGCGGAATATACCTACAATTCCATACCTGCTGACGTGGCAGCGACTGATCTGGGGCTAGTTCACCCAATGACAGGCCCTGTCCACATCAATGGGGCGAAGCGAGGAGACGCCATTGAAGTTGAGGTAGTGGATATTGTTCCAGATGAGTATGGCTATACGGTGATTGTTCCCGGGTTCGGGTTTATGCGTGATGTTTTCACGGAACCAGCTATTATTCACTGGCAGTTGACCAGAATTGGTGCAGTGTCTTCGGAAATGCCAGGAATCATGGTACCTTACGAAGCTTTTCCGGGGTCAATTGGAGTCCTTCCGGGTATGCCGGAAATCTACAAGATAAAGAAACGTGAAGCAGCGTTGGCTGGAGCTGGTGGAGCGGTACTTACACCTTCACCGGCAGGGGCACTTCCCACTTCGATTTGTGGAAAAAACGGAACTAATAAAGACGACTGTCTCAGGACGATTCCTCCCAGAGAGAATGGTGGTAATATGGATGTACAACAAATGCAGGTTGGATCTCGCATCTTATTCCCTTGCTTCATCGATGGTTGCGGATTGTTTGCAGGGGACATCCATTACGCCCAAGGTGACGGAGAGGTCGCAGGGACTGCAATTGAAATGGGAACCGTTACAACCTTACGTGTTAGAAAGATTCACAAAGGCAAGGGTGTAAAAATGGATATGCCTGCCACAATGGGGAATGATCAGATTATAGACATGGAACCCACAAGATACTACCAAACTGTTGGAATTCCCCTTAAAGGTAAAGGAGAAATCCCCCCCTCACATGGGTATCTTGGTGGTGAAATAATCGCTAACTTGGAGAACTTAAACGAAGATCTCACCATTGCAGCACGTCACGCAATAACGCAAATGATCGATTACCTTGTATCAGAGCATGGGCTTACACGTGAGAAAGCCTACATTCTTTGCTCAGTTGCGGTTGACTTACGCATTGGGCAAGTAGTTGACATACCAAATTTTGTGGTGACTGCCGTGCTTAACCTAGACGTGTTTGACAAGTTTAGACACTACTAAAATAATTCAACAAATGCAGGGGCGTGCAACACGCCCCCTACTCAGCATGTTAAAATCGCTACTCATTCCAGGGTTTTTTTTAGTTTTTTCAATTCCAGCTCTTGCCCATTCTCCTTGGGGGCAGTATCATGTTTATAGGCAGATGCATCTGCTCATAATGAGCACCATCCCTGACGGTCCAACCTACGCTTATTCCAACAAAATAGTCAAAGCAATCAACGAAGTTATTCCAGAGGCTAAGGCTAGACCTGCACGTGCGAAAAACTTTGAAAGGGTTCACAGTCTTTTCAAAACAAAACAAATACAGTTGGTGCTACTGTCTAAAAGTAACGCAAAGGCATTGCTTGAAGGGAGTGCTCCATTTTCAGGTCTTGGTCCGGTTGAAGCTAAGGTCCTTTATGCCTTTGGAGATTTACTTCTCTTGGTGCAAAACGACTTTCCCGACAGTAAAGTTTGGCTTCTGGCGGATGCATTCAAAAAAATACATAGCCGTTTGCCTGGAGCCTTGACACCCCAACAAATTATGGTGTTACCAAATCTGCACCCATCGGCATTATTAGCATTTCGTGGAAATCCAATTCCTTGAATTTGTTTCCCCAAAATTGGATGAAAGTATAATGACCTGCAAACATTGAAATATTATCCTGCTTGAAAACCTTTTGGATTAACAAAACCCCAGTTTCTAAGGTACTCCATATCACTAAATATCAGCAGGTTCGAATAATCTTTTGTTGGAATTATATGATTATGCTGGTTTATGAGAAAAGAAGACATTTTATCATTTAGGGGATTTTACTTGGAGGGTGTCTGAC
>OFJF01000007.1_pt1 | contig 17957 bp, 17 predicted proteins | sample 1540221 | NCBI WGS metagenome assembly OFJF01 (sample SAMEA104347363, study PRJEB22522) | marine metagenome | biome: marine biome; feature: marine water body; material: seawater | collected 2015-09-01T00:00:00Z | depth 261 m
GGAAATAAATATATGCCAGGAAAATCTACAATAAAACATAAGGTTTGCCGTGCGTTGGGAATTAATGTAATAGGAAGTCCAAGTGCAGCACTTACATTGAGTCGTCGTCCTAATCGTCCAGGACAGCATGGAGCAAGCCGTCAAGCAAAGATCTCCCCTTTTGGTCAACAGTTGAGAGAGACTCAAAAGCTGAAAGCCTTTTACGGAATCAGTTCTAAACAGTTACGTCGTTATTACGACAAAGCGGCAAGGGGCCGTATCCAAACCAACGTTGCACTCGTTCAAACTCTCGAAACGCGGTTAGACAACATGGCCTTTCGTATGGGTTTTTCAGGAACATTACGTGCCGCCCGACAGATGGTTGTTCACTGCCACATCACAGTAAACGGTAAAAAAGTCAATAAACCAGGTTATCAGATAAAGCCCAGTGACATTGTTCAACTGAGAGATAAAAGTCAAAAAATAGACCGATACAAGGATTGGTTCAATTTCTTTGAACAGAAATTAGCATACGTTCAGCGTGACACAAAGAAATTTTCCGGTACGCTTGTACAGATTCCCGATCGTGAGGAAATACCTATCGACGTTGAGGATCACCTGGTAGTCGAATTCATGGCTCGCTGATTTTTTGCATTTTGGTACCCGGCTGTCCCGATGTCTGCCGGTTGGATCTGATTTCTTTCAAACCCATTCCCGCCTCCCGTCCTCAAACATCGGTTCACCAAAAAAACAGTTTTTTTAAATCGAATCATGAAAAGCTCAAAACAAATTCGGCAGGAATTCATCTCTTTCTTTGAAGAACGAGGACACCGTTTTGTACGCAGTGCTCCAGTAGTTCCCAATGACGATCCGACTTTGCTCTTTTCTAATTCAGGAATGGCACAGTTTAAAGAAGTGTTTTTGGGAACCGGTGTCAGAGATTACAATCGTGCAGTAAACTCTCAAAAATGTATCCGAGCCAGTGGGAAACACAATGACCTGGAAGATGTAGGGCATGACAATTACCATCACACTTTTTTTGAGATGCTCGGCAACTGGTCTTTCGGAGACTATTTTAAAAAAGAGGCCATCGAATGGGCATGGGAATTAATGACAGGAGTTTGGGGGCTTCCAAAAGACAAATTGTGGGCCACAGTTTTTGAGGGCGGAGACGGTGTGGCTGCCGATGAGGAAGCAGAAAACTTCTGGCGGAAGTCTACCGGAATCAATCCGGATCAGGTTTTACGTTTTGACAAAAAAGATAATTTCTGGGAAATGGGGGAAGTGGGCCCCTGCGGACCATGTTCTGAACTCCACATCGATTTGGGTGAAGGTACCTGCCCGCATTCCGACAAACATGATTGCTCCGTAAATCTCGAAGGCTGCTGGCGTTTTGTTGAGTTGTGGAACCTGGTTTTCATTCAATATCAGCGCTTTCCGGATGGCCACCTTGAACCATTGTCGGCACAGCATGTAGATACCGGAATGGGTTTAGAGCGAATTTGCCGTGTTCTTCAAGGAGTGGATTCCAATTACAGTACAGATCTTTTTATTCCAATTTTAGACAGCATCAGCGAAGTCACCGGACAAACAGATTCTGGCAGGGAAGTTAGTGTTGCATATCGTGTGATTGCAGATCATTTACGCTCGCTGAGTTTTGCCATTGCAGATGGTGCCTTACCATCCAACGAAGGACGCGGATATGTTTTGCGTCGAATGTTACGCAGAGCAACGCGTTTCGGACGTGTCTTGAATATGCACGAACCGTTTATTTATAAGCTGGTGCCCATTCTGTCAGAAGTGATGGGTGACGCCTTTCCGGAAATAAATAAGCAGCAAATACATATACAAAATGTAATAAAGGCTGAGGAGACCAGTTTCGGATTGACGCTTGATCGCGGTCTTGAAATGTTTGAAAAAATGGCTGCAACTGCAGAAACAATTTCTGCAAAAAAACTATCTGGAGAAAATGCTTTTAAACTTTATGACACTTACGGCTTCCCCGTTGATTTAACACGGCTGATGTGTGAAGAACGCGGTTTTGGAGTAGATGAAGTCGTCTTTGAAAAATTAATGAAAGAACAGCGCACCCGTGCCCGTGAATCAGGAAAATTTAAGGTTACACTTGATAAATGGACAGAAATTTCAAAAGGAGCAGATTCTAAATTTGTGGGCTATGATACCTTCCGGACCAAATCAAAATTGCGGAGACATACACTCAACGATCAGGGACAATGGCAGTTTATTTTGGACATCACACCATTTTACGCAGAATCCGGAGGACAGATTGGTGATCATGGAACCTTGGAACAAAGCGGAAAATCAGAAGGTGATAAAAAAATATGGAATGTTGTCGACGTGCAGAAACAAGGAGATTCAATCATCCACTTTTGTGAAGCTATTAGTCCCGTAAAGGAAAACGATGCTCCGGATGACTCTCCAATGTCTGCAACTGTAGATGAAAAATTACGTTTATCTACAACCAATAATCACACTTCTGCTCACTTGATGCACGAAGCCTTACGTCAAGTTTTGGGTGAACATGTTACTCAAGCCGGATCATTGGTAAATCCGGATATTTTACGTTTTGATTTCACTCATTTTGAAAAAGTTAGCGTAGAACAACTGGAAGAAATTGAGAATATTGTCAACTCTGTAATACGTGATAACATTCCAACAGATATTTTCGAAACACCATTTCAGGAAGCAATTGATTCCGGAATCACTGCATTGTTTGGAGAAAAATATGGAGATGTAGTACGTGTGGTAAAAATATCCGATTTTTCAGAAGAACTTTGCGGAGGCTGTCATGTTAAGGCAACTGGACAAATCGGACAGTTTCGAGTTTTTTCTGAAGAGGCAATTGCTTCCGGAGTAAGGCGGATTGTGGCTGTAACAGGACAGAAAGCAGAATTATTGAACCAGGAACATGGCAGAGTTGCACGCTCTTTGCGCCAATTGATGAATGTTCCTGAAGCACAGGTTCCTGAAATGGTCGAAAAACTTGCAGAAGAAAAACGGCAATTGGAAAAAGAACTTCAAGCTTTGCGAAGCGATAGTGCTCTTGCCGGAGTGTCTGAACTGGTAGCAAAAGCGGAAGAAGTGGAAGGAATTTTAGTCCTGGCAACAGAAATTGAAGTCGATTCGACTGATACTCTCCGGAACGTGGGGCAGGCAGTCCGGGAACAATTACCCTCTGGCGTGGCGTGGCTGGCAACAACCACTTCTGGGAGTTCCGACGACAATGAAAAAAGCACCTTGCTTTGTGTAGTTTCCGATGATTTGATTAAGAGAGGATTTAAAGCTGGCGAAATGGTGAATGCCGTTGCACAACTCGCAGAAGGACGTGGAGGAGGGAAACCAAACATGGCTCAAGCGGGCATCAAAGCACCAGAAAAACTTGCAGATGCATTGGCAAAAGCACCAGATATTGTGCGTAAAAAACTGGCAAATTAACTGATGCGCTACGAAACTTTCATAGGTAAACGCTATCTTTTTTCTCCCCGCCGTGATCGTTCAATTTCAGTAATCACCTGGATTTCGATTGGAGGCGTGGCATTAGGAGTGGTTGCCCTCATTGTTGCAACCTCAGTAATGAACGGTTTCCGCACAAATTTACGGGATGCCGTAACCGGTTCATTACCGCACATCACTGTCTTTGCCTGGGATGACGCAATGAAAAATTATTCCGGACTGCAAAAACGTTTGATGGAGCATCCTGAAGTAAAAGGTGTTGCACCCTACATTTTCAAGCAAACACTGCTAACCGGACGCAAACAGCCCAAAGGTGCTCTTCTCCGTGGAATTGATCCTGAGCAGGAATCAGAAGTTACAAAAATCTCCTCATTCTTACGCGAAGACGTATACGGTTTTGCCCCATCCCTGGAAAAACAGGCGCTTATTTCAAAAAAATTGCTTCATAGACTTTCACACCCCGATGCTAGGATTAATCGTCTTAAAGACGGAATTATTCTGGGAGCAAAATTGGCTCGGCAACTGGAGGCTGGTGTAGGAGATACAGTCAAGCTGGTTTCATCCGAGCAACGCATGACTCCGATTGGCGATGTTCCCCGAATCAAAAAACTGGAGGTGATCGGTATTTTCGAATCAGGAATTTCCGGTTATGATGAAGTGCTGGCCTTTATTGATTACAGGCTGCTGCAAAAAATTTACCGCATGGACGACAAAATAACGGGTCTGGGGGTGAGTATCAGAGATCCGGGAACCGCTCCGGAAATTGCTATGGAATTATCAGAAATAGGTGTGGAATATGTTGTCAGTAATTGGGCGGATGAAAACAAAAGTATCTTTCAGGTAATGAAACTGGAAAAAATCGGACTGTTTCTCATTCTCATACTGATCATTGTTGTGGCTGCTTTCAATATCATCAGTTCACTGATTATGCTGGTTTTGGAAAAGTCCAGGGAAATTGCAATTCTCAAAGCTTTGGGTGCAAAAGATTCCAGTATCCGGCGCATATTTTTCTTTCAGGGACTAGTTATCGGCTCACTGGGAACAATCAGCGGAGTGTTGGTAGGTTTGGCTATCTGCTGGGGAATTATGACCTTTGACATTATTGATATTCCTGCAGGAGTTTATCCTGGTGGAAACAGGATTCCTGTATTGATTGATTGGACAGATGTCCTAATAACTACTGCTGCTTCTTTCTTGATTTGTGTACTTGTGACTCTGTATCCATCCACAAAAGCTTCCCGCCTCAATCCGGTTGACCCTCTACGCTACGAATAAAATATTGGGCAGCATGATGTTTTGTAAAAAAACTTGTTATTATGTCGTTTTTACTCCAGCATAATAAGTTATGATGAGTTGAAAATCATCAAAAATTAAGCTAGTGAAAACTTTTTGACCGTCTTTAAAAGAGGAGTAGTCGATGACTTATACTGTAACTGCAAACTGTGAAAAATGTAAATATACAGACTGTGTGGAAGTATGTCCTGTAGAGGCATTTCACGAAGGGCCTGATATGTTGTACATTAATCCGGAAGCCTGCATTGATTGTAATGCCTGCGTTGAAGAATGTCCCGTGGAAGCAATTTATGCAGATGTGGATGTTCCGGAAAAATGGGAAAGTTACACTGCATTAAATGAAGAAAAATGCGAAGAGTATCCAATAATCGAAGAAGCAAAAGATCCTCTCCCTACTGCACGTACTCTTGAAGAAATTCAGGCTGCAGAAGGTTAAGCTGAACAAAAAGCTGATTTTGTTTTTAAAAAAAACGTTATCAGCATTTAATGGCAAGCATTGATCAAAATAGAATTTTAACACAAACACAAACGAACCATGGCCGTACCAAGAAGAAAAATCTCGCGTAGTCAACGTGATCACAGACGGGGACACATCAAAATTCCAGAATCTGCCCTCTCAGAATGCACCAACTGTCATGCATTGATCCGTCCTCATAGAGTTTGCCCCGAATGTGGATTTTATAAGGGCGTTGAAGTCATCGAAATTAAAGCATCTTGAGCTGTTTTTTCTGCTCTTTCACTCATCAACAGCAACCCGGAAAACAGTATGGCAATTGCAGTTGACACAATGGGAGGAGATAGTCCCTTATCGGTCCAGGTTGAGGCTGCCGTAAGAGCCGTCAATGACTTTGGCATTGATGTTGTTTTGGTTGGAGCGTTTGAACAAATTGAAGAAACGCTGAAGCTTCACAATTACGATTCCGATAAATTACGTATCGTTAATTCCACTGAAACGGTGGAAATGAATGAATCTCCTGCCTCAGCTTTGCGTCAAAAAAAGCATTCATCTATCAGAGTAGCAGTTGATCTTGTAAAAGCCGGTGAGGCTGAAGCAGTTGTCAGTGCAGGAAATACCGGTGCATCAATGGCTACCGCAAAGTTTGTTCTCAAATCAATCGAAGGCATCGAGCGTCCGGCAATTGCTTCAATCATGCCGTCTGTTCATCGCAATCATCCCTTTGTTCTTCTGGACGTAGGGGCAAACACATATTGCAAACCCCTTTACCTTTTTCAGTTTGCCTTAATGGGTGATGCGTATGCACGTACGTATCTGCACCTGGAAAATCCGCGAGTTGCTTTGCTAAACAACGGTGAAGAAGAGGGAAAGGGCTATCTTGAACTTAAAGAAACCTATGATCTCCTGAAACAAAGTACGCTTAATTTTGTTGGAAACATTGAGGGTAAGGCCATGTTCCGAGACAAAGTGAATGTCGTAGTATGTGACGGTTTTGTTGGAAATATTGCACTCAAAGTCGCAGAAGGTACTTTTGATTTTGTAAGCAGTATCCTTCGAGAAGAGGTGAATAACTCATTACTTTCAAAGTTTGGATATCTGGCAATGAAAGGTCCCTTCAAGGCACTGCGACAACGGGCTGACTATTCGGAAGTTGGCGGTGCCTCCTTACTAGGAATAAATGGAATCGTAATTATATGTCACGGAAATTCAAAAGTGCATACATTCAGGAATGCCATAAAACATGCACAAGAATGTGTTGATTTAGAACTAAATAATAAAATTGCAGGTGAGGTGTCTGAAAACCTTGAAGTTATCAATCAGGCAAAGAATCTTAACGGAGGAGAGTAAGCTATCTTAATTGCTATTCTGGTGCTCTGAAATTTGTTCCATGATATATTTCTCACAATCATCCCATGTCATTTCTTCGCGCTTCAATCTTTCATAAAGCGTAAAAATCACCTGAAATTCTCCAAGCAAAGGCAATCCAGTTTTTTCACGTGGAGGAAGCATCTTGTGCAGCAGCAGATTCAGAGTATGGACACTTTCTCTCAAGCTGTTTTTGTTCAGTGTTTGTTGCCTGTAGTCAATCAAAAGGTAGCAAAAGAAAAAGATCCCGCCATCATCTAAATCTCGAGTCCAAACCCAGTCGTCTGTTTGAAACTCGGTCTTGTTTTCAAGCAAGTCTCTTCCTTTGCTGACTACCAGTGAAAACTCTTCCTCATCTTCCAAAACTGAAGTCTTATCATTATTTGAAATATTTTTTGAAGAGGAGGACATGAAAAGGCAGGTGATTTAGATGATGTAAAAAAGTATTATTGGATAGTAGCTTCCATATTTTTTGAAACTACAGAAGAATTAACCAGTGAAAAATGGAGATTCTCCCTCTGAGTGGTCTGTTACGTCATATACTCCGGCCAGATCCGGGATGGACTCTTTGAGCATCACCTCTACTCCCTGTTTTACAGTAGTATCGATCATGCTGCAGCCCTGACAACCACCACCAAAACGCACGTATGCAGTGCTGTCCTTAATTCCTTCAAGCATGACATTTCCACCATGTGAAGCAAGCATCGGGTTGACTTGTTCATCCAACATGAGTTGTATCTGTTCTTCTAGGGAACCACTTAATTTGCTTATTGAGAGTTGCGGATTCCTCGGCTCCAGCTCTCCTTCACCGTTAATTTCAATAATTGTTCCCTCCAGATACGAAGCCGTTTTTCGTTCCGAAAATATATAAATTCCTTTGAGATTTAACTTTATGCTCCCTGCTGCTGTTGATTCCACCAGTTCAATTCTATATTTTGCTTTCAACGGAGAGGTCGGTTCAACTATTATTTGAACACCAGTCAGTGAATCAGAGTTTTGGAGTTGGTCTTTAATCTGTTTTTGGGCAGCATCTGTGATGGACAAGTATGAAGCTTCTGCGCTGCTTAAAAGTGCTTCAAAAGAATCTGTAAAACAGAACGAGTCAAAGTAATTGTCATAGAGAATTTCTGCTGCAGTAAGGACTTCTCAGTCTTCTCCGTCGTAAAGCAGGATATCTCCTGCAAAAGGCATTTGATAAATGGAGGTTTCAAAATGTTCATTGGGCAAATTATGTGAACCTGGAATATTTTCCAACTCATATGCTTCAGAACTGCGCAAATCGTAAACATAGGGCCGCTTGGAAGTGCGGCGTTTCTCAAAATATTCACGGGGATTCAGGCGATAATCCGACGCATTAAAATCATTATCATCTGTCAGATCTTTTAATTCAAACATGAACACTCCATTTGAATTGAGTTTTTCGCCAGGAACGATATTCTGGGCGCTTTGACTCATGTGGATAAAATATTATTTGTAAAATTTTATACCAACTGCACAAAGGTGTCAATCTATGGAAAATATAAAAACACTTGAGCAAATAAAAAGACCTTGGGTCGTTGCTCACAGAGGATATCGGGGCTCATATCCTGAAAATACTTTAGTTGCTTTTGAGGCAGCAATTGGAGTGAATGCAGATATGATTGAACTTGATGTAAGTCTTACACGTGATCGAATTCCAGTGGTAATTCATGACAATACTTTGGATAGAACAACCAATGGCTCTGGCCCAGTGTCAGAACATACACTGGCTGAATTAAAAGAATTGGACGCAGGCAGTTGGTTCAGTGCAAAATTTAGCGGAGAGGTTATTCCGACTCTCGAGGAACTGCTGATGTCAGTCAAAGGGCGAATTACAGTCAATATCGAAATCAAACCGGAAAGTTTTGAACCTCCTGCTATACCGGATGGAATTGAATCACAAATTTGCGAACTGGTGGAAAAGCTTGAGATGGGTGATTCTGTATTGATTACAAGTTTTGAGCATTTCTTTTTTGCAAGAATCCAGAGGTGGTATCGAAACCAGAGCAAGTCAACTCTTCCCAAAGTTGCACCATTACAGGAAGCACCTCTTTCAGAGGAATTAGCCTTGGGCCTCTGCAGTCGACAAGGCGCATATTCCTTTCATCCTGATGAAAATTTTATTACTCCATCTCTTATTGAAACATTGAAAGCAGACGGCTTTCGAATTTTCCCATACACCATCAATAAAGAGAAGCGGATAGAGCAGTTGATTCAGTGGGGTGTTACCGGAATTATTAGTGATGAACCTGAACTGGTGTGGAAAGTCATCCGCAAACTGTGGGTGGACTGAGCCAATAAAACAGTACCCATATAGATGATCAAACAAACACACTACTATTCAAATAAGGCGGGACTGAGAAACAACCTCTTTTAAGCTTGTTGGTGGTTTGCCTGAGAGAATTTTATCAAATTTTTCAGTTTTTCTTCTGCCTTACCACTGTCCACGGTTTTAGCCGCCAGCTCAACACCTTCCCGTAACTCATCCACCAGGCCAGAAACAACTAATGCTCCTGCAGCATTTGCCAGGGCAATGTCACGTGCAGTTCCTGCATCGGCTCCAGAAAAGATTCGTTCAATAATCTTCGCACTTTCTTCCGGACTGTCGATGCCAATATCAGCCAAATTACCCTGCTTGAATCCCAACTCATCCGGAGTTACATCATATTCACGGATCTTACCGTCACGAAGCTCAGCCACATGAGTTGGTGCTGTAACTGTTAGTTCGCAAAGTCCATCATCTCCATGAACCACTAATACTCTGTTACTGCCTAGCCGTTTTAGTACCTGTGCGATTTTCAAAGTCAGTTCTTTGTTCGGCACACCTATGAGTTGACTCCTGGCTGCAGCAGGATTGGTAAGTGGGCCAAGTAAATTAAAGATTGTTGGTATTCCCAGATCTTTACGAATTGGGCCGGCAAAGCGCATGGCGGGATGATGATTTATTGCATAACAAAAACAAATATCCAATGCCTTGATACAACTTTCGACCTCCTTTACTTCCAAAGAAATATTTACTCCCAAAGCTTCCAGAGCTTCAGCGCTTCCACTTTTACGTGTGTTGCTGCGGTTACCGTGTTTAGCGACAACTGCACCAGCTGCTGCTGCAATGATTGCAGCGCAAGTAGAAATATTAAAAGTACTGATTCCATTTCCGCCGGTACTGCACGTGTCAATCGCATTTTTTGGTGCTGCAATTGCGGATGCCCGTTCTCGCATAGCCAGAGCTGCACCTGCCATTTCCTCTACTGTCACACCCTTTGCCTGTAAAAGAGCCAACAAAGCTGCTGCCTGCACAGAAACCGCATCTTCACTCATAATCCAAAGAATCATTTCCCGTGCTTCCTCAAAACTAAGTTCTTCAGCAGCCAGTAATTTTTGCAGTAATTCTCTCATCTGAAAATTTTAATTATGTTCTTTAAGCACACTTTCAGCCCAGATCAGGGCCTCAATCGCAAACAATAACTGATGTTCTTTTCGCGTCAAAAAAGGATTTAACTCCAGATACTTGTACTTGACTTCTGAAGATAATGCCAGTCCAAGATGACATTGTCCATTTTTTTTGCTTCTTCTTTCTGGAGAAGGAGGACCTGCCATGCCTGTTTCTGCGAGTACCCAGTCTGCTCCGGATTCTTTTTGCATTACTTTGGCCAGTTGCCGGACTTGTTTATCAGATAGACTCGAATTTTCAGCAAATTCTCGTCCCAAAAATTGCTTTTGAGCTTCCAGACTATAGAGAACTCGGCCTGCAAGAAAATGCTGAGAAGCTCCTGATTTGCTGGTGCAACCTTCGGTGATTTGTCCGCCAGCACTGGTTTCCACAACAGCAAAGCGGTGTGCTCTGTTTTGTGTTTCCATTTGATCAAGCAATTTCTGCAGTTTTTTTGCAGCTTCTTCTAATTGCCTCTCCAATTCAGAACAGCGCATTTGAAGTTCATTCATGTTTACAGTCTGAAAATTAAAGACATGGGAGGAACCGTCGTACAAACTATTTTGCTGTATTAGTCTCGCAGCACTTTTCGGTAAAAAAGCTTCAAGAACATGTCCTGCTTGGGTAGCTCTGCGGATTAGAGTCGATGAAATCAATAAGAATTTTTGCAGATTTGGTACTATGGCTTTGGGCATAATGTGAGTAACTGTTAAAGTAACACCACGTTTTTGCTTTACCAACTGCAGAATTGATTCAAGTTCTATGTTATTGCGCGGCGCGGCCAGTAAGTGACAGCCTTTCTCTATTTCCTTCAAATCCACTGTTGTGAAAATCTGAGGATTTAGCATGCGTTCAATCAAATCTGCGCCTACTATCATTGGGATTTTTTCTGTTCCGTAAATGTTTTTTAGATGTTCAACAAAACGCAGTGGCCGATTGAGAGATAGTTCGCAGCGCGAAATTGCACAATTATTCGGATTTAATTTTAGGGATGTTCCGGCTTCTTCAGCAATCTGTGCAGGCAGTGATTTTTCTGGATCAGTCCAGTCTGCCAGTGCACTCCGTAACATTTCCAGGCGTAATGCTGCAGGAGGGATTTTTTGGTGTTTGAATGGATCCGGATGCAGTCCGTTGGAAAGCAAAAATACAACAAGTTTAGTTTCCGGAAATTGCTGCAGAACGCTTTCAACCAATAACAAATGGTGGTTACCGGCAGGGTTTGCAGTTAAGGGGAAAAAAATCGTAGACAGTTTGTCCTCAGCAGTTATCGGACTCATGTGTTTAAACTCCAAAGCATGCAGGAAGGCGTTGGTGCTCACTCAGAAAAGGAACTGAATTGCAAATAATCAACTCACTTTGGGATTAGCGTTCAGCTATTTTTTTTGCAGCATTTGCAAATTGAGTATCTTAAGCGTTGCATTTACGGCTGAAATAACCTGATCTGAATCAATTCCAATTGTTTGAAGACGTTTTCCTTTAACCTGCCAGGTTATAATTGCTTCCGTGAGAGCATTTGTTTTTCCGCCGCGTGGAATCCTGACCTGATAATCCACTAACTCTGGAGCATCAAGGTGGGTCCGTTTTAAGATTTTTTTGATAGCGCTCATAAACGCATCATATCCACCATTTCCACTTCCTGCTTCATGATACTCTTTCGAATCAATTTTAAGGTGAATTGTGGCCGTGGCTCTTAAATTATACCCACTTGTAATTGAGCAGTTAAGCAACTCAATTCGCTGAGTATCACTGGTCTCAAGCACATCCGTGATGATGAACGGTAAATCTGCTGCAGTCAACGATTTTTTTGAATCACCAAGCTCTACAACACGTTTGAGAACTTTATTTAAGTTTTCATCAACGAGTTGTATGCCCAGCAGTTCCAGGTTTTTTGCAAGAGAGGCTTTTCCGCTCATTTTTCCAAGAGCATAGCTTCTTTTACGCCCAAAACGTTCCGGCACTATCGGGTTGTGATATAAATTCCCCTTTCTGTCTCCATCTGCATGGATGCCACTGGTTTGAGTAAAAACATTTTCTCCAACAATTGGCGTATTTTCAGCCAGCCTTTTTCCGGAAAAACTCTCTATCATTTCACTCACTGGCGAAAGATGAGATTCGTCAATCGAGAGTTCCATACCGAGTTTATCATGCAGAACAACGGCAATTTCTGCAAGTGAAGCATTTCCTGCACGCTCACCAAGACAATTCATTGTGCAGTGGATGTTTCTCACTCCAGCTTTGACTGCATAATACACATTTGCCACTCCCAAACCGTAATCATTATGCGGATGAAAATCTATAGTTGCCCAGGGGAAACGTTCAATCATATCCGAAAGGCTGGAAAATACTTCATCGGGAGACAACACGCCAAGCGTATCCGGAAGCATGAAATGATTGATGCCCTCATCCTTCAGTGCGTCCATCATCTCGTAAACATATTCCGGACTGTTGTGATATCCGTTCGACCAGTCTTCAAGATAAACGTTTACATTCAGGTTTTTTGAATGTGCATATTTTATAGTATTATGGATGTCGGCAAGATGTTCTTTTAAGGTTTTTCTGAGTTGATTTGTACAGTGATTTTCGCTGCCTTTGGTTAACAGGTTCATGACAGTAGAACCTGATTCTTTAATCCAGTCAACACTTCGTTTGTGGTCGATGAATCCCAAAACCTCGATACATTCCAAAAAACCATTTTCCGCAGCCCACTCTGCAATGTTTTGTACAGAACCTAATTCACCTTCAGAAATCCTTGCGGAAGTGACTTCTATTCGATCAACACGCAGCTTTTTTAACAGTGTTTTGGCTATATTGGCCTTCTCAGGTGGTGTGAATGAGACTCCCTGGGTCTGCTCTCCATCCCTCAGCGTGGTGTCCATTAATTGAATTTTTTTAGTAGAAGACATAGTATGTGCTGTTCTGTTCAAACTCATGAGTCTTGAATTATCGTAATATACTAATATTATTCACTGCGGTATGTCATCTCTACCGAAATAAGAGATATGGCAAAGTACTGTTATCTTATAAGATCCCTCACATATGTTCGGGATGACACAATTAAACTCGTGACTGTCGAGTGTTCGAAAAGCTTGATTAAAACCCAGTAATTTATTTTCTAGAAATTTTATGCATAATAAGACTTCCTGCCAATACAAACGTTAGTACCAGATGAATTTCACGGGGTAAATTGAGAGCATTTGCACCATAAAGAAGTAATATAATTCCGGAAATAATCAATCCCAAGCCGGTAAAAAACTGGAGTATTCCTGATGCCGTAACCAGAGTAAAATTTCGCAGACGATCTGCATGTCCCCGAATGTGATCCCATGCATACATGGGGAAAATAACAATAAAGAACACGCCTGCCCAGATATGCAGTAAGGATGTTGCAGAAGACTCTTTTACCCACGGCAACAGTTCTGAGTATGCCAACATTATGCCGGAAATAATCAAAAAAACACAGCTTAAAACAACAAGTTTTCTCAAGGTTTCCGCAATTAAAATATAAGTTTCCTGACAATTCCAGAAATGGAAAAGATAAATAGGACAGAATAGATTAAATGTGTAAAAAAGGCAAATTGGTGAGCAAGAATCACAAGTTAGAGCAATTTCAGCTTTCCTAAGTCGTTTCGGAGCTTTGAGGCATTTTTGTAATGAATTCCGTGTATTCCTAATGCATTGGCAGCTTCAACATTGACGGACTTATCATCTATAAAAACAGTTTTTTCCGGAGTTAATCCATAAGTTTTCATCAATAATTTGTAAATATTCGGATCAGGTTTTATCATTCCGGTTTCGCCGGAAATGACTTTACCGTCAAACCAGTGCAGGAAATCGAATCGTGTTTCCGCAACTGGATAAGTTTCTGCTGACCAGTTGCTGAGGATGTATAGTGAAATCCCACTTGATTTTAGAGCAGATAAAACTTCAACAACCTCTTCCAAAGGGTCTCCCAGCATTTCTTCCCAGCGACTAAACCAGGCTCGAATCAACTCAGAGTATTGTGGGAATTTTTTAGACTGTTCGGCAATACCGTCTGAAAAAGGGTAGCCTGCGTCATGTTTGGCATTCCACTTTTCATCACAAATATTCTCCAAAAACCATTCAACCTCTGTTTCAGTTGGAATTAATTTTCTGTAAAGATAACGCGGATCCCAGTCAATCAAGACGTTCCCAAGGTCGAAAACGACAGAGGTGATCAAAGACATAAATATTTTAATGACTAGCGCTGAGCGACAAGACCGCTTGAACGATCAAAGTGGGTAGTAACAGAATTTGTAATGGCTTTTGCAATTTGCTGTCGAGTTTTAGATTTTAGCAAATCACGACGATCGAGTCTATTATTAAGATTCGCTATTTCTACTAAAACAGATGTCGGCACCTTACTGTAGCGTAGCACGGCCGGAAGAGTTTTTTTACCTTTTCGATACAGATAGCCCCTTACTGCTGAGGAAACACGATGTGTCCGCAAGTTTAATTTTCTAAACTGATTTATAATAACTTTGCCGAAAGATTTGCTTAGTTTTTCTGAATATTTGTTGTCGCGTGGATTAAATGTTAATTTTGTACTGTACTCCTTGCGTTTGCGATAAATTTTACTACTCAAATTAAACCTCCCCCGCCGCAAACGACTATCTGGGAAATAAACCATAGCTCCACTCAGTGAGGAATGGAGTGCGTCGCCATGAAGACTGATAAACAAAATATTCTCGGATGGCACTTTTTTCTTTCGTAATTGTTTAAAAATGTGGTTTACAAGGTAAACACGCATATTAACACCAATACGTGCATTACGCGTCAAATAACGCGGTGTGACTAAAAGATGTTCGTCTCGGTCATTACTACGAGATAAATAACGTATCGGTTGTTTTTGGTTGGGATCTGCAAGTGTAGGATGTACTATAATACCCTGCTTCTTAAACAACTTTGACATTCGCTTGCTGATATCGTAAACAACCTCATCTTCGTAAATAATGTCCTTATTTTTTCTTGATCCTGCAGAAGCTCCAGGATCACGTCCGCCGTGGCCGGAATCGAGAATCACATGTATTTTATGAACATTTTTTTTTCGTTTAGATTTTGTTTTCTGAGCAACTGCTTTCTGTATTGACTTACCTTGTTTATGTTTTTTTTTCGAAACAGCAACTTTTGATGATCTTATTTTTTTTGTTTTCTTTTTTTTTGTTTTTTTAACAGAATTCTTTTTGGAAAATACATCATTAGTCTGAGAAACAAGAAATTCTTCACTCAACCACTCTAGTGGAATTCGAATTTTTTGCCGACTTTGAATTAGTTTTGCATCAGAAATATTATTTAGTTTAAGTAGTTTGTTTGCAACTTGGTTTACCTCATCGTTTAACAGGCGGCCGGTAAAACGTATAACGACAGAAGAATAAAGTGTCTCTCCGTGTTTCATTTGATAATGAGCATATAATTTACCTAATTTGTCCTGTTTAAGTTTCAACGGCGGTTTTAAGGAAACTTGACGGAGTGACAATTCCGGACTGATCCATTTCCAGGGGATCTTGATAACATCTCCTTTTTTGAGTATGTTACCTTTATTGCGCATTTTATTGTAACGAACTAAATGTCCTGCCTTGATCCCCTCCTTCGTGAACAAACCTGCAATCATACTGGTTGTTTCCCAGGCAAAGGTAACACGGTGTTTCCAATATCCTATACCTGCTTTGTCTTTGAAGAATACAGCTTTAAGTGCAGAACTGCGGATACTGCCGTTAATGACCTTGAGTGGAAAAGTTATGAAGCGGTTCCGGTACAGACGACGGGTTTTACTGTATTTACGTATTGTTTTGAGGCTTCTAAAATTCGATAACAGGACTCTTCTGGCTAAACTATAGCCTCCTTCTCCAACCAGCGGTTTCAGTTTGACAACGAGTCTCTTTCCATTCCAACCAACCAGCATTTTTGCTGTTTCCGAACTTTGATACTGCAACTGGAAGCTTTGCCAGTTAGATTGTTTTGTAGATTTTGCAGAAGAACTTGCCGGCAGTCCGGACAAACCGAACAGAACAAGACAAAAGACGAAATATTTTATCTTCATAATATTCTAGCGTTGGCTGATGATCTGTGTCCGGTAATAGCTCCCGGTTTTATGTCGCCCGTTTTCGATTGATGGCTGGTGTTCAGGTGGACTCACTTTTTCTGTACTAGTTGTTTTCTCGGAAATTCGGTAAATACTCGGCACTTGGTGCAAATATTCCGGACGGATCCACTCCAGGGGAATTTTTATCAATTGGCCCGGTGAAAGTTGGTGTGCGTCCACAAGTCCGTTCAAAACCAATAAATCACTGGCATTTTGACTGCGTGCAGCATGCTTTATATTTCCAATAAAACGGATTACGACTGAGGAATAAAGCGTATCTCCAGGTTGAATTCGATAAAAAGCATAGCGCAGACCAGACTTGTCTTTTCTGATGAAAAGCGGATCACGCACGGCTAACGGTTCCAGTTCTAGATCAGAACGTAAATTTTTCCATGGAATGGTATATTCCTCACCTTGCATGAAATCTTTCTGCAGTATGGTCTGTGTTCCGGACCTGGTAAAAGATTTCATTAGTAATTCCGGAGTCTCCCAGACATAAGTAACCTGATGCCGCCAACCTCCGAATTCAACATGATCGTTCGGAAAAAGAGAACGTAAAGCCTCCCCCTGAATTGCACCAATCAGTAACTCAAATGGAATTGTTAAATAGCGTTTATGATTTAAAGTGTTTCCGTTAGTAAATTCCCGTATAAGTAAAAACTGATGGGAGCCGTCTCTTAAAACCCGAAGTGCAAGCTGATATTCCCCTTCATTTTTTCGGGGCTTGAGCTGCACAAAAATTGAACCAACGGGCCTTTTTGCATCTGTTTTAAAGTCTTTTTCCAACGGCATGCTTGACGTGTTATACCAGCCAACACGCATTGGATCACGATTAGCATATAAAAATGATGCCAGCGGCAGAAATTCTGCTTTTTTTTGTGATAAGTCTGCAGCCGCAGTTATTTTTGTACCACTGTAGTTGATAAAAAGCAGCGCACCAAAAGTTGCAATTAGTAAATATTTAAACGGCATTGTTTTTGCGATTAGTATGTTGTATTTTTCATAATTCAGGATGGTTCTCACCTGAATTACTGAACCTTTAGTCTAAATCGACTGAAATAAGGCTCTTCCCTAAACACAACAAAAACTGTGCCAGTTGGCTCAGCAGTAAAAACAGAGGGGATGTTGAGAAAATATTAACAGAGGTGGAATGAAATTTGAGGAGAGAGAAGAAGTCATTTCAAGGAAAGAAAATGTCTAATGAGGCACAAATCAAAGTGATGGAATAATGCTTAGGTATGTAGTGATTCCGTCCAACAGCATCTGCACAGAAATTGCCACTAAAACCATTCCCATCAGCTTTTCCACTGCAATGAGTCCCCTTACACCAAGGAGTTTGTGGAGTTTGGTTGAGGAAAGCATAATCAGACTTGTAACAACCCATGCCCCTAAAACCGCAATCAACCATTCAAAGATTCGGTCTGGTTGAGATCTGGCAAGTAAAATAAGCATCGCCAATGTTGAGGGTCCTGCCAGCAAAGGAACCGCAAGCGGAACAAAAAACGGCTCCCCTGCAGGCATTTCACCCATTATACCCTTTTCGGTGGGGAATATCATTCGCAGAGAAATCAAAAAGAGCACTATTCCACCAGCTATGCTCACAGCTTCCTGCCTCAGATTCAACCATAGTAAAAGATATTGACCGACAAACAAAAATATCAATAGCACAAGCAAAACAAAACATAACTCGCGGATTAATATTTGACGCTTGCGAGATTCATCATCGACTGTTTTTAAGACGGAGAGGAACAAGGGAATGTTCCCCAGAGGATCCATGATGAGAAGCAAGGTCAGGCCTGCGGACAGCATATCCATGAAGATAATTGTGGAGTATCAAAGAC
>OFJF01000008.1_pt1 | contig 17156 bp, 12 predicted proteins | sample 1540221 | NCBI WGS metagenome assembly OFJF01 (sample SAMEA104347363, study PRJEB22522) | marine metagenome | biome: marine biome; feature: marine water body; material: seawater | collected 2015-09-01T00:00:00Z | depth 261 m
AAACTCAAGGGCGGCTGTATGAATTGCAGAAACGCTGGAAAGAGGCAGAAAATATTTTCAAAAAACTATTAACAATCCGCCCAAACAACTCTTTGCTGCTGACGCATTTGGGTTTTACGCAATGGAAACTCAAGAAAACAGAAGAAGCCCGTCAAAACATTACTCATGCTTTGTATGAAAATCCCGGGAGTCTCTGGGCCTGGAATCTTTATTTGCTTTTGCTGCCGGAAGCACAGCAGCGTCGCTGGATCGGCGATGACTTCAAGATTCTCCTGCCGGTCCTGGGTGCATTAGCCAGCAAAAGGATCGAAGAAGCCTGGCAGGAAATTACTTCTGTTCGCACAGATCCTTTTACACGGCAAGTACTGAAAAATATGCACTATTTGCTCGAAGAAGCTCCGCAAGAAATTAAAATGGATCCGCAGGATATGACCTCAAAACGACTCTCCCCCTGGATAAATGAGCAATGGGGGTATTTCCACGAAATGCTGGGAAACAGAGAGCTTGCTGCACGTCATTTTGAAGTCGTTTTAGAAGCACTTCCGGACAATGCCTGGATACACGCACGCTTGGGCTGGGTCTACGAGAGAATGGATAATCTGGAAAAAAGCAAGCAGCATTACAGCCTTTTTTTACAGAAACATCCGCAAGCATTTGATGTCAGTTTCCGGCTGGCAAACGTCTATACATTGACAGGCAACGAAGCCAAAACCATTGAGCTTTACGAATTAATTGCAGCTCACCGTCCGGAACATGACTTGGTGTTGAACAACCTTGCCTGGCTGTATTTAACTGCTCAAGACAGGCAGGTACGTAATCTTGAGAAAGGTATGGAATTAGCCTTGAAATCAGTTGAACTGAATCCTACAATTGACAGTTTAGATACATTAGCCGAGGCCTACTTTCAGTCTGGAGACAGAATTAAAGCCCTTGAAACTATCCATAAAGCTGCTCGGGAAGTTGATTATCCGCCAAACCGTCATTCATACCTGCGTAAACAATTGCTGCGCTTCCGCAAAGGAGAACAGGACTCCAGCCCACCTGCGTTAACATGATTCATGTTATGTTGAAATGATATTACTCTAAAGCTGTTTAGGGCGGCAAAACACAATGAATTGTACAATAATTTGATGAAGGTGTGCTTAACTGATTTAAATGGGAAACGACAGCTAACAGAGGTTCCATGCAGAATCACAGACCAACATGGATCTCGCAAAAATTAAAACCAAATTACACTTGTAAATTCAATATTATTCTGAAAGAATTATAGGATTGAACTTTTCAAAAGTGACTTTATCTTTCAGAACTTCCATGCCACAAACTATAGAATCATTGATTAAACTTGCAGAAACTGACCGTGATTTACAGAAATATATTTTCGCAAAATCTCATTTGGAAAGACAGATTGATACAGCACGTTCAGTTGTTGACCAACATCAAAAAACAATCGAACAAAAAAAAGATGAATTTGAACTATTGAGTGCTGAATGCAAGGATGTAAACAACAATCTTCAAATTCAGGAAGAATTGATTTCCCGCCTGGACAGTCAAGTACCTAAGATACGCAACGAAAAAGAATTTGCAACCAGTAAAAACCAACTGGAGGAAGCACGAAAAATTTTAGGTCTGCTGGAAGACAAGATGCTCGATCTGGATCTGAAAAAAGAAGATCTTGAAAAAGAAATTGGAACTATTAACAACCAGCTCAGTGAATCAAATACAGAATTTGAGCAGGAAACATCCGGTCTGCTGAAAAAACAGGCAAGAGCAGAAAAAAAGATTGGAACTCTTGAGCCTAGACGCAAACGTTTACTGAAAAAAGTTCCAGAAAAAATCAAACGTTTTTTTGAGCGCTGCCAGGAAAGTGGAATTTCAACCCCAATCTGTGCCATTGAAGATAAAAGCTGCAGCGGCTGTAACATGGTTTTATTGCCACAGCTTGTTAACGAACTGATGGCAAACACAGATTCCCACAAAAATTGCCCTAATTGTTCGCGCATTTTGTACTTTCCTGAAGTTGAGGAAGAAGAAGCTTCCTCGGCCTGATATTTCTTATCATGCATGTTTGTATTCGGTGTTGATCAATCTCTGCTTCAACAAAATACAATCATGAAAAAATATTTAATACTGCTTGTTCTTTCTCTAACATTTTTGCCCGGCTGTGAATCTTCAGCCCCTTCCCGTTTTATATATCCTTCTGAGAAAGCAATGGAGGTACGCTATCTTTGCCGCTTACCATATCTGGATGCAAAAGCGCCACATCAATCCTGGAGCAAATCAACACCCGCCTGGCTCATTATTAATGAAAGCAAGGTCATCATTTTTTTTGAGAATGACCGTACCTTTGTTCTCCCTCGAACCTCAGAAGTTACTCTCCCTCCCGGTAAGTATCGCTGCAACCTCTGAAAGTTATTGGCTGAATCTACAGTTTTATGAAACGAAAGTTTCACCCTTTAGTACAGCAGCAAAAACATCTCGATCGACATTCCCACCGGAAGCAATTACCGCCACTTTGCGGCCTTTAATTTTGGACGCCTCCTGTAGTGCTGCCGCAATTGCTGCTGCTCCAGCCCCTTCGCAAACATTATGAGTGCACTCATACAACATCCGCATGGCATCTGCAATTTCGTTATCTGTGACCTCAACGATCCGTTCAACACCTTTCCAAATCAAATCCAACGCAGACTGTTCCGGAACTCGGCAGGCAATTCCGTCGGCAATTTTGGTACTCACCGGTGATTCAATAGAACTTCTGCTAACGAATGACTCCGCATAGGTATTGGCATGTGCTGATACAACTCCGACGATCTCCGTATTCAATTCTAATGAATCTCGTACTGCAAGCATTCCACAGATTCCGGATCCCAATCCAATTGGAACGTAAACAACATCAAGATCCTTGACCGCTCTCAGCAATTCCAAACTATAGGTGGCGACACCTGTAACTAATAGTGGATCAAACGAAGGTATCATTTGCAGTGATTTTTCATGTGCCAGATCTTTCGCATATTCACGGGCTGCCTGAAAATCTTCACCATGCTCTATCAACTGCACACCAAAAGCACGCATTGCAGCATTTTTCTCCACACTGTTTCCATGTGGCGCTACGATTGTAGCCGGAATTCCGTAGCGCCGAGCAGCAAAACCAATAGACTGTCCATGATTTCCGCGGGTAGCACTGACAACTCCCTTTGGCATTTCTGAGGATTTCGCGAGATGGGCGAAATAAACTAATCCACCCCGTATCTTGAAAGAACCAATTGGTGTGTGATTTTCGTGCTTGACCCAGACTTCTGTGCCTAAACGTTCACAAAGCAGCGGCCAGCAATATTGAGGAGTAGCCTGCATTTCCGCATAAACGATTCGGGCGGCAGCTTCGATTTCATCAAGTGTAATTGCCTGCATCATTTTGTGCCTTCTTTCTGTCTTGATTCTCCGATCAATTCACTGATCACCTTGTTTATCATCCTTAATCCTGCCTGGTCTTTGAGTGTCAGAATGGATTCCGGATGAAATTGTACTGAAGCCACGGGCAGTGTTTTGTGCCGGAGCCCCATTATCAAGCCGTCGTCTGTTTTGGCGGTAACATCCAGACAATCCGGAAGTGAAACTGAATCCAAATAAAGACTGTGATAGCGTCCTGCGCTGAAGGGGTTAGGAAGCCCGGAATAAAACGATTCTGCATTGTGAAAAATCTCAGCGGATTTGCCATGAACCGGATGCTCAAGAGTCAACAATTTTGCACCAAAATGTTCTGCAATCCCCTGGTGACCAAGACACACTCCAAAAATTGGGATTTCACGTGCAAGCGCTTCACCAACAAGTTCCGGAACATTTTGTTCACTTGGAAACCCCGGACCCGGCGAAATGAAAAGTAAATCCGGAGCTATTTCGTCCAACATTTTATAAGGGAATCCGGAGCGGAGAGTAATAACTTTTGCACCGGTTTGCCTGACATAACTTGCTAATGTGTGTACAAAACTGTCTTGATTATCGACAAATAAAACCGTTTTTTCTCCACCCGTTTGCGGCAAATCAATGTCTTCAGCAGCAGCCGGTTTACTGCCCAAAGTTGCACCTAAAAAGGCTGAAGCCTTGATGTGTGTCTCCCGTTCTTCTGTAGCCGGATCTGAGTCATAGAGCAGTGTTGCACCAGCACGCACTGAAGCTCGGCCGTTTTTAAGATGAACCGTACGCAATGTCATTCCGGTGCTGACATATCCGTTAAACCACAAAAAACCAATACAACCGCTGTACCAGCCGCGCGGTGAATTTTCCATATTTTCAATTGTCTGCATGGCAACAGGTTTTGGTGAACCTGTCACAGTACAGGCCCACATGTGCGTCAAAATAGCATCGACTGCATCTCTGTCTTTATTTAAAACACCTTCCAAATGATCAACTGTATGAATCAGGCGTGAATAACGTTCCAGCAGACGCCGTCCAATTAATTTAACACTGCCGGGTTCACAAATTCTGGACATATCGTTACGATCAACATCCGTGCACATGGTGAGTTCTGACTCCTCTTTTTCCGAAGAAATGAGTGCTTTTATCCGTTCTGCTGTTTCCATCGGATCACCTCCGACCGGTACTGTTCCTGAAATAGGACTGGTTTCAAAACGTTCTTCCTTGACACGTACATACATTTCCGGAGATGCACCAACCAGTTGCTCTTTACCCATGTTGATCAAAAAACTGTAAGGGCTGGGATTTTGTTCACAAATTCTTTTGAACAAAGTTGAAGGCTGTTCTGCAAAACCAGTAGAAAAAGATTGGGACAGTACGACTTCAAAAAAATCTCCACGCCGGCAGCCTTCTTGAATTTTGGCCACTTTCTGTTCAAACTCACCTGCTTCGTGATCACAGTTTATTTTACCATCAGCCTTTCCCTCGGCAACTTGGAATTCCTCGCCAGTATTCCACCAGCTTTCAGTCATACCGTCCGGAGTTTCAATGTGATATTCAATTTTGGAAGCCTCCTCTTTTTGCCGATCGACAACCACCAATTCGACAGGCAAAAACAAATGGCAGTCAGTTTGTTCCGGATCCCGTTTATGTCTAGCTTCAATATTTTCAAATTGATAAACCAAATCGTAACCAAATGCTCCATACAATCCAAGATAAGGATCAACACTCCGGAACAGTTCAAATATTTTGCGAATAACAGAAAACACGCTTGGCTGGCGACTCCGTTCTTCTTCCGCAAAGAAATCCGGCCTTGGTTTCACAGTACCGGAAATCTTTTCTGCTGGAAGATTCAGATCAGTTCCAAAAACCAGTGATTCAAGATGGGGATGATTTTGTAAAGCAGGAGCTATCAATTTCAGCAGGCGCGTTCCATTCGGATTCAGCGCGTTGATTTCAAACTGTCTTTTCCGCGCAATCAGTTCCAATGCAGGATGCACAAAACCTAAATCCCAGCGGGAATAACGGTCCGGAACTTCGTAATTGCTGACAAAAAGTGCTCCTTTTTTAGTGTCAATATATTGATATATTTTATCGAGTGCATGTTCAGCATCCAGCGGTGTAATCGACTTTTCTATTTTGATACCACCCTGCGTTGTAAAAGTTGAATTATTCATGGCTTTAAGCAAATTTTAAGAGTTTAAAGAAATCAATTTCTAAGGTTTCGAATAAATTTTTCAACTCGCCACAAATCTTTAATTCCAGGTTCGCTTTCTACACCGCTGCAAACATCCACTCCCCACGGTTGTACAATCTTTACTGCCTCTGCAACATTTTCCGGAGTCAACCCTCCTGCCAGAATCAGCTTTCCCAAACCTGAAGCAGTACTTGCCAGGTCCCAGTCAATTTTTTGTCCGGAACCTCCGTAATGATTTTTGCTGAAGGCATCCAGTAAAAAGTATTCTCTCCCAAACTCTTGTATCTGTTCCAGCTTAAATTCAGCAGACACACGAAATGCTTTATAAAATGGTACACCTAATTTAGCAGTTAATTCAACAGACTCATCTCCATGCAATTGTGCCAAGTCCAGGTGTGTTTCAATCATTATTTTTTCCAGCGATTCCGGTGATTCATTGACAAAAATACCCACAGTTGTCACCGATTCCGGAAGCGCACTTACAATTTTGCGGACTTTTTCCGGAGAAATGTAACGGGAAGAACCATGCCAGCAGTTTAGTCCAATCCAGTCTGCACCTAATTCTGCACAGGACAATGCCTGTTCAGGACTGGTTAGCCAGCAAATTTTAACTTTTGGATAAACAGTGGTGTGATTCGTCCTCATTGGCTTCTGGATTGGTTTTTTTCAACTATAACGTTATAATATGCTGTTATTCTAAGATACGAATACTTGCAGAATTAGCAACGAAAAAATTACGGAATACTAGATGTCTGTTCATAGTTCTGCATATTTCTGGAATGGTGAAACTTTGGTACTACACATTTTCCTTCAACCACATGCTTCACAAAACAAGTGGGCAGGCCGACACAACGGGCGGATACGTCTTCGTATTACAGCAGCACCCGTCGATAATCAGGCTAATCTGGAATGTGTGAAATTTATTTCAAAATCATTAAAAACTGCAAAAACAAATGTGAAAGTGGTTCGAGGTCAAACCAGTCGTTTCAAAACTGTGGAAATCCATAAACCTGACCCGAAGTCCTGGAAAAAAAATTTAGAAGGCTTGGATAATTAGACTATCTGCATTGTAGAACTTAAAAAGCTAATGATCCACAACCTGAAAACGCAAATAACAACTAATTGTCGGTTTAAATTCGTGAAAATAACCTGCCCAAAAGTTTCTCCAAAATTACGATTATGGAGCATATTTTCTTTACTGATAAGCCTCTTTTTTTATTTAGTAACTGGAACTGCTTCAGCACAGTGCTTAACCAGCGGTCTGACTGAAGATGAGCAGTTGGCTATGACAAAAGGATTATTTGAAGATGAGCTGTTTTCCGCATCAAGTGAGTCCTCAAAGTGTTTTCTTGAAGAATTTAAGGATAGTGCTGCACGTGAGGAGATTTTTTTCCTTAGGGCAGAAGCCTTAAGAAAGGGAGGCGATCTTCAGGGGGCAATCAAAGCTTATGATGAACTGAAAGAATACTTTCCCAGCAGCAAAACCTATTTAGACAATTCAATGCTCCAGAAAGGAATTTCACAGGCCCTCACTAGAAATTATACTGCTTCTATCAGGACCTTAAAATTGCTGCTGCTTGATTTTCCCACAACAAAATACAGAGATGAAGCACTTTATTGGCTGGGTTATGCTGCTTCTTTCCAGGCAGAGTCTCTGCGTAAAAAAAACAACAAAGACGCTCTGCTTTTTTATCAGGAGTCCGCACTTCATTTCGTTAAAGTAGAACCTGAATTATTAAATCTGAAGCAGCAGCAGGAACTTTTGCATTTAATGGGACGGTCATGGTGGTTCCTGAAGGACTTTACCAAAGCAGAAGAAGCATGGAGTCAATACTTGAAAAACTCAAAGTCAATCAAACCTGAACAGGCTTTGAATCTAAAATACCAGTTAGCCACAGGCTTTCAGCAAGAGAAAAACTACAAAAAAGCTGAAAGATGGTTTGCGCGCATTTTAACAATGCATCCAGACTCAAAACTGGCTGTTGTGTCTGCTTTTTTACGCGCAGAAATGGCATACGCAGTTTCAGTACAAGAAACAAAAACTGAATCATTGGACTCAAAAGCAGTAAGTATACTGATTAAGCACTACAAACTATATTTAAATAAGAATGATAATAAGTATCAGGCTCTTGCCTATTACAGGATTGGTGTGTTGCAGCAACCGCACAGACCAAATGAAGCCATTCATGCTTTTCAAAAATATTTAAGCACAAAAGACAAAACTTATGCAGCTGAAGTTCATTATCGCTTAGGTTATTTGTTTTTTAACACCAAACAGCAGCAAAAGGCTATTCAGATCTTCGAAAAGTATCTCCGTACCAAAGATAAAACTTACACCAACGAAGTCCTTTACCAGCTAGGATTTCTCTATATTGGGACCAAACAGCAGCAAAAGGCTGTTCAGATCTTTGAAAATTATCTCAGTACTAAAGACAAAACTTATACCAACGAAGTCCTTTACCAGCTAGGATTTCTCTACATTGAGTCAAAACAGCCAAAAAAGGCTATTCAGATCTTTGAAAATTATCTCAGTACTAAAGACAAAACTTATGTGGGAGAAGTGCTTTACCAGTTAGGATTCCTTTACATTGAAGCAAAACAACAGAAAAAGGCTGTCCAGATCTTTGAAAATTATCTCAGTACTAAAGACAAAACTTATGTGGGAGAAGTACTTTACCAGTTAGGGTTCCTCTATATTAGAGTCAAACAACAAAAAAAAGCTATCCAGATCTTTGAAAATTATCTCAGTACTAAAGACAAAACTTATATGGGAGAAGTGCTTTTTCGATTGGGCTACCTTTATCTTGAAACAAAACAAGCTGAAAATGCTGTTGACAGTTTCAAGAAATATCTAAGTTTAAAGGACAAAACACATGTAGGTGAAGTTCAATACCAACTAGGTTTTTTGTTCACAGAAAGAAAACAACAAAAAAAGGCCATTAAGATCTTTGAAAAATATCTCGCCGGGGATAATGAAGAACATCGTGAAGAGATACAACTTAGATTAGGTTACCTCTACGCAGAAAACAAACAGCAAAAAAAGGCCATTAAGATCTTTGAAAAATATCTCGCCAGCGGTGCTGTTGGAAACATTGCTGAGACACAGCTCAGCTTGGGTTACCTCTATGTGGAAAACAAAAAACCTTTTCTGGCAATTGCTGTGTTGGAAAAAGTCCTCCTGCATCCTGATTACCAGAAAAATAATGATCTCTTGCAAACTTTATTAGTCCTCTATCGGGAAAACGTCTCTGAAGAAAAGTATCTGCAGTTTCTTTTAAAAGTAAATAATGACCCAGAACAAGGGGGGAAAGTGCAGCAAGGTTTCAAATCTCAGCTGATTATCGAATACTTTGAACAAAACAAATGTGACAAATTGATTACAGAATTAAATCAGAACTACATGCAGAGTATAAAAAAATCAAATACAAAAGAGTGGGAGCATTTACTTTACATGAGGGGCAGTTGTCTGATTGAAACAAAAAGGTGGAACGAAGCCCGCATAGATTTACGACAAATCCGTGATACTAAAAAATATCGTGAACATTCAATCCAGATGTTGATTGTGACACACAAACAGTTAGAGGACTGGAAGAGGTTGACTTGGGAATATCAAGAGGTTTATGACAAAAAAACTCCTGTTTTGACAATAGCAGATTATCAACTTTGGGTTTTCGCTGCCAAACAGAGAAAAGACTTTCAACGTCTTGAACGAATAAAAATAATTTACGAACGCTGGAAAAAAGCATTTCCAGAAGATTCACAAAATTTAGAACAGCTCAATAAATACATTTCTGGATTTCGCCTACAGGAACTTACTTCACAAGAAAACTGGAAGGAAGTTTCTGCATATATCAAAAAAGAGGTTCAGTCCGGTTCCGTTTCGCTTGATGAACAGTATTTTTCGCAACTGCTCTTTGCAGAAAATAAACTGGAAAATTGGTCCGGCGTACTGGGTGCCTATGCTCTTTTACGAAAGCATGACCAAAAACGTGCTAAAACACTGGATGCACTGATTAACCAGGCAAAAGCTGCAGATAAACTTGGGGAAAAAGAACTCTCGCTGAAATATTACCGCCAGGCATTAAAAGTAAAACCTCTCAATCAAGAAGATAAAAAGCGGCAGGCAGAAATAAAAACGTTTCTGGCACAAAGTTCTTTCCGAAAATGGATTGAACAGGGAGAGTGGACTAAAATCAGCAAAACAATACGCAAGGAGGTTGCTGAAAACAAGAGAGTTTTGAATGATACCAATTTTGATCTGCTGCTTTATACAGAAAACCAAAAGTCCGGAAACAAAAAATATAATGGAATCCTGGATGCTTATGCGTTGCTGGCAACTTATGACAAAAAAAAGACACTTACTGTAAAAGCTCAAATTGACCAAGGATATGCTGCAGCAAAATTAGGAGGATATAAACGTGCAAAAGGATACTATAGAAGGGCTCTCAAAAAGACTCCTGACAAAGATGTTGATCTGGTGCTGCAACTGGTAGGAGAACTTAAACGGCTTTATGAACGATCCAAGGATTATGCGTCTTTGGTAGTGATTTACAAGCGGGCATATAGTGTTCTCAAGAAAAGTCCCCGGCCCAAAAATGAGTCCCGAACATACGCCTACCTCATCGGCTACCATCAGTCATTTCATCTTAAACAAAACGACAAAGCCCGTATTTGGCTGATGCGTTCTGATGGAGGTGGCTCCACGCCCCAGGAATTGGATGCTGCATTCTGGGTAGCAAAGCTTGACCGTGAAGCAAACAAACCGGGAATGGCTATCAAAAGACTCAAAGAACTGGCTGGTCGGAAAGTTTCAAAAAACTCCTCACTTTATGTTCAGATCCACTTTGAACTTGGAACATTATATCATTTAAAAGAAAAGTGGAAATCCGCTTTACTGCACTATCGACTTGTAGCCAAAGCACGTGCACCAGCAGAATTAAAACAGTATCAAAATACTGCCAAGGAAAAGGCAAAGGAAATAAGCAGCTATTTAAAATCTCTTAATTCTTCTGAAGGGTGAAAATGTACGATAATAATAAATCGGCTGTATACAGTTCAGGTGTTTTTTACGAGATTGTAAAACACAGACAAAATAAATACATGCAACTTCTATTGGCAATTTGTCTGGTGACTTTACTTACTGGAGGAATGCCCTTAATCGTGTTTTCACAAAACCTGTCCCTGCAAAGTAAAATCCGTCTGAAGGGCCAGGTACAACTTCCATCCAATGTGGTAATGCCTGAAGGCAAACTTGATGTGGTGTTATTGAAATTTGTCTTAAGTTCGGAAGGACAGGTAACTCCAACAGGCCCACAGGCACGGGTAAAAACTGATACTGATGGCAACTTTGAGTTTCTCAATATTATCCATGATTTACGCGCAGGCTATCAAATTGGGACTCGGGTAGAAGGTAAATTATACAGCTCAAAAGTATTTTTTATAAAAGCCGGAGAAACATTAATTCAAAAAAACATTATCATTCCCGGGATTTCTACTGCTGTTGATAAACTGGAAACATATAGAGTTTCACTTGTAATTGAAACCGGACTGGGAGCCGTTACTGTAACCGAAGTTCTGGCACTATCAAATTCCTCTGCAGACAGAATTGATACAGGAAACCAGTCTTTGAAACAGAAACTACCTGAAGGAATAGAAAATTTCAGGATGATGGAGACCAACTCCGGAGCTGTGATTCAACATTATCTGGAAGATAATATTTTAATAATTGAACATGTTTTTCCAACAGGAAATTCACAAATTATTTATCAATATCTCCTACCTGGCTGGTTTGGCAGTTTGGAAATGAACAGGGAATTTAACCTCTCCCTGGATAAAGTTGACGTTTTGACACCTGAAGGATACTTACAGATTAAGTCGGAACAACTCACTATTTCCGATAAACAAAGTTTTCATGATATAACTTATCTCACATGGAAAACCAAGGCCTCAGACTCAAATCTGTTGACATTTACAATCAGCAATGTTCCTGTAACTTCGCTGCAGTATTCCATAGTTTCAGGAGTAGTACTACTTTTATTATTTACAACAGTAGCCTTGTTTTTTCAATTCCGGTTAAACAACAAAAAACGTTCTGAGGAATCTACTTCCTGACAATAGACATGAATTCAGCTTCAGTTACAGATATTTTCGGTACAATTGTGAATAATAACCGGAGTCGTCAAGTTTTATTGGCGGGGCTGATTCTGTTCCTGACAGTGTTGTTGTTTCACAATTTTATATTGGCTCCGGAGTTAAAAAGTATAAAGCAATTGAAATCTCAAATTCTGCAGATAGAAAATAGCCTGATTCAAGTAAATGCTGCCAACAATAATTCTAAAAAGCCTAATCTTGTTCAGTCTCTGGAGAAAAGAGAAACTGCTTTGGATAAGCTGCTTCCCCCGCAGTGGAAGCGTGCTGAACTGTTACGCTGGCTCACTGACTCAATTCAGAAAAATGGATTGATTTTTGAAGAACAAACTTTGGAAGAAAAAACACCCCAAGCTTTGAATCAGGTTTTGAAAATTCGATTGAAACTGAAGGGAGAATTCGAGCAACTCCTACAATTTCTTAACCAACTAAAAAGCGGACCGAGATTATTGGTGATGGAAAAACTTCAGCTTGAAAATACTACACCTGACCTGCCGGAACCAAAACTGAGTATTGAAATGATTTTATCTGCCCACAAAAGACTGTAAATCCCTGCAACACAAAAAAGTCCATGAAGTACATAACGTGGTTTTTGATATCAATCTTGCTTTTTCAGTTTACAGTATCCGGAGTGCTTGCTGCAAAAATCAACCAGTCGGAGAAACCCCCTGCAGTTACAGTCAAAAATCCTTTTCGCAGTTTGCTGCTGGAAAATAAAGACTTAACGTCACTCACTAAGTCACCTTCAAAACCTGGTACGTCCAGAAAGAAATATTCTTCCCAAAAGAAGAAGCAAGTCTTGAAACAGAATGTGATTGCCGGGGTGCAGGAAAAACCGCTTATACAAAAAGCAGATTTTTCTTTGAGAGTAAAAGAATTATTTCAGGACCTCAAACTGAAGGATATTCTTGAAACATCAGAGGGTCGTTATGCTTTAATTGATGAAAAAAAAGTCACGTATTTCGTACAGCAGGGAGAGTGGCTGGGTGAGGTTTTTGTCAAGCATATAGACAAAAATCAAGTGGAACTAAAGGAAATTGACGGAGAAACAACCATTATTCTGGAACTGAAACCATGATTATTTTGTGTTGAATCCGAATTGAGTTGGTTTTTGTTCTACTCAATTACTCGAAAGTCACGAGTTTTATTGTATCAATCCGAAAGTATGTGAGGGATCTTATAAGGTATCAGAACTTTATCAGACATCTCTCTTCGTTCGAGATGGCATATCATAGTTAATAATATCAGTAATTAATGAGAATTCATGACTCACTAACTCTTTCACAGGTTTAATAAATAAAACGATATGTATACTTACCATCCGGTTGTTGAAATTTTGGTGAAGAGCTTCGGAACAACTCCGCAGTCACTGGAACCACTCCACGAACAGTTGCTGGCCTACCGTGAAAATACGCAGGGCTTGAAAGAAGCAATGCTTAAACACAAAGTAACCGATGAATCAGAGTTTCAGCAGGCATTGGCTGCATATTATGAATTGGAATATAGAGATAATTTTAATGATGTTCCGGTTGTACGTGAATTTACGGAATTCATACCGATACGCTATGCCAAAAAAAATATATTCTTTCCACTGAAAAAAACTAGAAATACACTGGAAGTAGCCATAACAAACCCGGAACTCTCACAGCCTTTGGATGACCTGGCCCGACATTTCAAGTGCCATATTCAGTCGGTTATTTCACACAAACAGGCAGTGCTCGATTTGATCAATCGTGCTTATGATGAATCTTCTGCTTCAACCGAAGACGCTGTTGACCTGCTTGATTCAGAAGAAACCTATGAAAACATTCTTGCTGTTGAAGAACCCGAAGATTTGCTGGATGCAACTGATGAAGAACCCATCAAACGTTTAGTGAACAGCCTCCTTTGGCAGGCGGCAAAAGAAGAAGCTAGCGATGTTCACATTGATCCAACTCCCCGTGAAACCATCGTTCGTTATCGAATTGACGGGGTGCTACAGCAAGTAACAGTTTTTCCACGTCAGGTACATGTAACGGTGGTTAACCGGATTAAAGTCATGTCTCGCCTTGATATTGCCCAAAAAGGCCTGCCGCAGGACGGTCGTTCAATGGTACTGATTGCCGGAAGAAAAATTGACATACGCGTTTCGACTGTACCGACCGTACATGGAGAGAAAATTGTCATGCGGCTATTGTTTCAAGAAGAAAAATTGATGCAACTGCGTCATCTTGGTTTGGCAAAATATATACTCCAACCATATCAAAATATGGTAAACAGCAGTGGCGGCATCATCCTTGTTACCGGACCTACCGGGAGTGGAAAAACCACTACCCTTTATGCTTCTCTTGCTGAAATAGATAATGAGGCCCGTAATATAATCACCATTGAAGATCCAGTTGAATACAAACTTTCGGGCTACAGTCAGATTGAAGTTAAGCCCAAAGTCGGTTTGACTTTCGCAAACGCTTTGCGTTCAGTTTTGCGGCAGGATCCAGATGTTATTATGGTAGGAGAAATGCGTGACACAGAAACCGCACAAATTGCCATTCAATCCGCATTGACCGGACATCTGGTTTTCAGCACGGTACACACCAACAGCGCTCCCGCTACAATCACCCGCCTGATCGATATGGGTATCGAGCCATTCCTCGTTTCATCATCAATCATCGGCGTACTTGCACAACGGCTGGTACGGCGTATTTGTCCGGACTGCCGCAAAAGCTACCAGCCGCATCCGGAACAACTCCGTGAATTAGGCATTAAAGAAGTCAGCTTCCGAAAACTGGACCGACGATTTTTCAGAGGTGACGGCTGCGATAATTGCCGACAAACCGGCTACCGCGGACGGATTGGAATTCACGAATTGCTGGTAATGAGCGAAGGTGTAAAAAATACTATCCTTGAAAGCAGCGACTCTGACACCATAAAAAAACAAGGCTTGAAAGAAAAAATGATTACCTTACGGCGTGATGGAGTAAACAAAATTCTACACGGCTTAACAACTGCCGAAGAAATTTTGACGATAACTTCTGAGTAAATTTATATCTAAAATTTTTTAGTTCTGTAAAATCATGCTCGCATTTTTTGACCCGGATCAATTCAAACATGAACCCAAATTTTCCCTTTTCAGCGGAGTTCCCAAACCTAATTCTGAAGTAGCGGAAAGGGCGAGGGTTTTGCGGGATGCACTGCTGCAACATGGGCATGAACTTAAAATCCCAAAACCACACGGTATAATTCCTGTTGAAGCTGTACATCATCAGGATTATCTACATTTCCTCAAAAACATTTATCAGCGCTGGCAGGAAATCCCAGGGGCTTCCGCAGAAGTGATTCCAAATATTCATCCTAACCGTACTGCCGGAAGCGAGCCTTGCGGAATTCCAGAATCCGCTGTTGGACAAGCAGGATGGTACATGGCAGATACTGCTTGTCCTATTAGCAATGAAACATGGAATTCTGCATTGGCAAGTGCTAACACGGCTGTTGGAGCCGCACAAGCTGTGTTGGACGGACAGAACTCAGCATATGCGCTATGCCGTCCGCCAGGTCATCATGCTTTTGCAGATTTGGCTGGAGGATTTTGTTTTTTAAACAACTCAGCCATTACCGCACAACATTTAAGATTGAACTTTCAGAAAGTTGCAATTATTGATGTTGATGTGCACCACGGCAACGGGACCCAAAGTATTTTTTATCAACGTGATGATGTCCTGACAGTTTCGCTGCACGCAGACCCTGCAAGCTTCTATCCCTTTTTCTGGGGCTATCCGCACGAACTTGGAGAAGGGAAAGGCTCAGGTTTTAATTTTAACTTTCCCTTGGTTCATGGAACTAAAGATGAAGAATACCTGAAAACACTGAATACGGCGCTGGACCGCATAGCTCAATTTTCGGCACAAGCAATGGTCATCGCTTTGGGACTCGATGCTTACGAAGGCGACCCTTACAAGGGACTTGGTATCAGCACCGGAGGTTTTGAGAAAATTGCTTCGGAGATTGCAAAATTAAATTTACCAACCGTTTTAGTTCAGGAAGGCGGTTATCTTTCAGATGCACTTGGTGACAACCTGAACAGTTTTCTGGGCGGTTTTGAAAATGGTTGAGAATAAAGACGTTCAAGATAAGATAGTAATTCGGCAGGCGCTGATAAAAGATGACGAAACTGTTTTTAAAATGATCCGTTCACTTGCCAAATACCACAGTAAGGGTGCAGAATTTCGTGCCACTATTGAGGATGTTAAACGAAATGGATTTGGAGAATTACAAAAAATAGGCTTGAGTCATTTATGAAATAAAAAAATTAAATCAATACTTGATTGGTCTGAAATAAATAACAAGTATTACCAAATTGCACGGAATATCAGGGCTGATAGACACCTATATGGACACCTAAAACAGTCTCTGATTTATATACCTAAAAAATTAGTCTGACTAGTGTTTTTTTTACTTCTAAACGTATTTCTTAGATTCCGGCATAATAAAACAACTTTCCCTCTTGCGCCACGTTGGTACATCTGAATATGGAGCATCATGAGATCAGTGTTTAACTTGGATTATATATATGCTACACGTTGTTTTTTAATTCGTGAAAAATATTAAATATATACTAATAGCATACTGGTATTTATCTTAATATTTTAATATTTAAAAAGAAGTGGAGTAGTGGAGCAATGTGGATCTTGCCAGTTTTTAACGGGTCTTGAGATGCTCCATGTTGTTTTTGAAAGAGGAGCATACCAGGGGAGTAAGTTGGATCTCGTTTACATTTTCTAAGGATAACTAATTTTTACTCTATCTTACGAATCAGGTTATTAAATGTATCTGCCACATATAGGTTTGTTCATCTGTTGTTAACCCTTTAGTCAAATTAAAACTTGATGATGTGCCGGTGGTGTTGTCTGTAGAACCAGAGGATCCTGTTCCTGCAAGTGTAGTTAGCACTCTAGATGAAATTACTGTCTGACGAATCAAGTGATTATATGAATCAGCCACATAAAGGTTAGCTACATCGCGATCACAATGCCGTCGCAGATTAGCGTGTCGATCTCCTCGTCACCGTAGCCATATTCCACCAGTACCTCTCGGGTGTGCTCACCCAGCAGCGGGGCGCCGCGGGTGACTCCGCCGGGGGTCGCCGAAAACTTGACCGGCGCGCCGAGTGTCTTGACCGGACCCAGTTTCGTGTGCGGCGCCTTGGTCACCATCTCGCGGGCCAGCGTCTGGGGGTCTCGGTGCATCTCGACGACGTCGAGCACCGGGCCGGCGGGCACGCCGGCCGTCTCGAGGCGGCTGAGCCAGTCGGCGCTCGTGCGCGATCGGATGATTGGCGCCAGCGCCTTAGCCAATTCGATGCGGTGGGTAATGCGGTCGTGGTTGTTGGTGAAGCGTGGGTCCGCTGTCTCGCACACAGAGCCGAAGG
>OFJF01000009.1_pt1 | contig 16295 bp, 17 predicted proteins | sample 1540221 | NCBI WGS metagenome assembly OFJF01 (sample SAMEA104347363, study PRJEB22522) | marine metagenome | biome: marine biome; feature: marine water body; material: seawater | collected 2015-09-01T00:00:00Z | depth 261 m
CCAATGACAAACCAAATACCTCAAAAACATCCTGCCATAATTCCTGTGAAAGCTGTGCTCCAGTTTTTTCGGTACAATGTCCAAACAACTTATATTCTTGTATTTTTTTACTTATTGAAACTAGATGTCTAGGAAGTTTTTTTGATTTTTTTACTAAGAATTCTTGCGGGAGCAGAACCTCAAACGGCAACTTATTTTCTCCGAGAATTTTCAAATATTCATCACGATATGTTAGTACAACACTTGGATCAAGACCGACAAGAGGAATTCCGCATCGAGCTGCATACGATAGCCAATTTGTGTTTTTCTCTACAACTTTACGGAATTGTTTCAGAAAGCCTTTAACATGCAGTGGTTTTCCGTTTGGACTAAACGGGGCAACGTATACTGTATAGTCTAGTTGTTTCAACAGTTCATAAAAATCCATAACAACTTGGGATTCATAAAACGAAGTAAAAGCATCCTGTAGCAGAATCACACTATGCTCCAATTCTTCCGGTGTTCGCAAAATTAACTCGTCCACGTCAAATGCAGGAGCATCAGCCTTCTGCAAGAGCCTCCTTACAGATTCTGGACTGTATTCCGGCAAATCTCTTAAACCAATTAGATTTTTCAGCAACATACGGCTCAGCGGCCAACTGAGTAATGCGTTTGCCAACAACGGCATTTGGGAAAATAAACGGCCGAAGCTCTCAGTTGAGCCAACCAAATAATCTTTGAGTGGACGCAAATAACGTCCATGATAAAGGTCAAGAAATTTTGAGCGGAATTCAGGAACATCAACATGCACCGGACACTGAGTAGCACATGCTTTGCAGGCTAAACAACCTGCCATTGACTCATAAACTTCGTGTGAAAAATCGTACTCACCCTGTTTTTTATGCCATGAATTCTGAATTTTATTGAGCAAATTATACAGAAAACCGAGAGGCTTTTTTCCTGAAACTCCTGACTGTTTATTCACAGAAAGCAAGCGTAACCATTCTCGCATCATTCCTGCTCTTCCCTGTGGAGAATGAAGACGATCACGGGTAATTCTTGAAGACGGGCACATCACGTTTTCAGGTGAGTAATCGAAGCATGCACCGTTACCGTTACAGTTGATTGCAGACTCATATTCCTTTAGTAATCCCGGAGTAATTTGACGGTCTTTGTGTCCGCGGAGGGGTCCCTCAATCGAGACCACTTTGTCATCATGAGAAAGTGGTGTTACAATTTTTCCTGGATTAAGCCGATTATTTGGATCAAACGCTTCCTTGATGCGGCGCAAATCCTGATGGAGTTCTTCACCAAAAAATTCTGCTGTGTATTCACTGCGGAAACCGCGTCCGTGCTCGCCCCACATAACACCATCATATTTTTTCACAAGTTCAACTACTTTATCAGAAAGTTCCCTGATCCAACTTTCTTCTTCCGGATTCTTCAAATCCAAAGCCGGACGCACATGCAAACACCCAACATCCACATGACCAAACATGGCATACTCCAAACCATACGATTCGAGCAGTGTCCGGAACTCCCGTATGTAATCAGCCAGGTTTTCCGGTGGAACTGCAGTATCTTCCACAAACGGAAGCGGCTTTCTCTCACCTTTTGTATTGCCTAAGAGGCCAACACCTTTTTTTCGCAAACTCCATAAATTACTAATTTCCTGTGGATCAATGGTCCGGTAATAACCAGTAGCTTTTCCGGATTTATTGTTCGTGGCATCAATGGTTTTGCAAAGTGCCGTAACCTGTTTTTCCAGATGATTTTTGTTGCTGCCGCAAAATTCAACCAGGTTAATTGTCCGTGTTGGGCGTTTTTTCCTTCCGGACTTTCCTTTTTCGTCTGCAACAAAATCTTTGATTTTGAGATATATTTCATCTTCTTTTGCCAAGCTCAGTATTTTTTCGTCAATAGTTTCTATTGCAGCCGGATCAGACTTAAGCAGCATTTCTGCATCACTAAGTGCATCATCAAAAGTTTCGTATTTAACAACAAGTAAACTTTTGTGTTTCGGCAGCGGAGTCAAACGAAGTTTAGCCTTGCTGACAACGGCCAATGTTCCTTCTGAACCAGACAGCAAATAATTTAGATTGAAATTGTTTTCCGAATTTCCGTAAACTTTTGCCAGGTTGTATCCCTTCATAAAGCGGCTCATTTTTGGAAAAAATTCTTAAATAAGATTGGTTTTCTCTGAAACAACTTGATCAACGATCTTAAAAATATTTGCATAAATTCCTGACTTTTTTTTGTATTCGCTCAGTGCTTCCGGTTCAAGCGATACCGATTCTAAAACTTCTCCATTGGAAAGAACACAGGTTAACTCTAAAACATGATCGCTAGTGCGTCCGTAAATGCGGGAACCTTTTCCACAAGCATCGGTATTGACCATCCCACCCAAAGTAGCTCTATTGCTTGGAGATAAATCGGGAGCAAAAAAGACTTTGTTTGGAGCAAGATGTTCATTGAGCTGGTCCAGCACAACCCCGGGCTCAACACAAACCCAGCCTTCCTTTAAATTCGATTCAATAATTCGATTCATGTAACGTGAACAATCCAGCACAATGCCTTCTGTCAGCGACTGTCCGTTGGTACCTGTACCTCCACCGCGGGCAGTGATTTTGATACGTTTACTAAAACGTTGCTGATCTGCAATTTTGAGTACAGTCTGAATGTCCCTGGAATTTTTTGGAAAAACAACTGCCTGCGGTAAGACCTGATAAATGCTGTTGTCTGTTGCAGTTACGATGCGGGCTCCGTTATCGAGATGAATATCTCCAGAAAATTCACTCTTACTTAACACCTCAAGAAAATTTTGTACAAATTTTGGTGTGCTTTCAGAGGGACTGAGGCGGGGAATCATAGTGCAATAAAATTTAAGAAGTTTTCCGGTGTTAATCTTTGAATTCCGGAGGCCGTTTTTCCATCATGGCCATAACCGATTCTTCCAAATCAGTTGAAAGCAGCATGGCTGAGTTCCATGTTGCCACATACTTCAGGCCGTCTGCAACAGAATGATCGCGGGAATGAAGCAGCATTTCCTTAACTCCACGCAAGGCTAAAGGGGATTTAGACGCAATTTGCTCAGCAATTTTGCGGACTGCGGAAATCAATGTTTTCTGATCATCATAGCAGCGATTGACTAAACCTAATTCGCGGGCTTCTTTGCCGGAGAACTTACGTGCTGTATAAGCTAATTCCCGGACTATTCCCTGTGGAATTAAGTGAGGCAGACGCTGCAAAGTACCAACATCCGCGGTAAGTCCAAGATCAATTTCTTTGATTTGGAAAACTGCGTTGGATGTTGAATAACGCATATCACAAGCACTGATCAAATCGACTCCACCTCCAATGCATCCGCCGTGAACTGCTGCCAGCACGGGTTTACTACACTGTTCTATTTGAGTAAAGGCTGCTTGAAGCTTTAATATTTTTTGTCGTAAAAAATCACGCTTTCGTCCTTCACATTCATATTCCTCAACTTCCCGGCCAATAGACTGTAAAAATCCAAGGTCAATTCCGGAGGTAAAATGATTGCCGGCTCCATGGAGAATGCAAACCCTAACTGCGTCGTTTTCGTTTAACTCATTAAAACAGTTTCCGAGCGCAAACCATAATTCTTCATCGAGGGCATTTGCCTGGTCAGGACGGTTAAGTTTTATTTCTGCAATTGACGCATCTATTTTAATTAAAAGTGAATCCGGCATATCAAATCATGGAATATTGAGTTAATGGTTGAAGTGGCGCAGAATCAAGTTCCAGCCGTTCGAGACATTCTTTTGCTTCTCTCAATTCTACCTCTGCTTCAGAGTGAACTTTTTCTGACACCTCATATTTTTTGAACAGATACCCCAGCTTTGTGAACATTTCCGGAACATCAAATTCATTCAGCAATTTATCAGACAATTCCTTGGACTCATTTGGCGGCATACAATCGTGAAGCAAAAAGCAGAGTGGTGACCACAAATCCTGTTTTTTTAATTTTTGCTGAAAAAGCTTTTCATCTTCAACTGCTGCCAATTCCGTTTTTAACTGAACGGCCATTCCCACATGCATACCAAAGTCAAACAATGTTGAAGCTGTCGCTTCAGAAGACTTACCCCAATAAGCAGCACTTTGCGCACCAGCACCAAACAAGCCTGCTATTTTGTCTCGTGTAACTCTGCGCCAGTGTTTTGGAGTTGCAGTAAGAGGTGGTTCCGAAACTTCTAGTACCTGTCCTCGTGCAATGTTTTGGGTAGCCAGTGAAACGCATTCCAATACATCCAAATTACCCACTTTTACCAAAATTTGAAAAGAGATGGACAGTAGATAATCACCCAATAAAATGCCTGCTTCACTACCCCATAACTTTTGTACTTGCTGCAGGTGACGTCTGGCTTTTTCCGGTTCCTTAATGTTTCGATGCAAGGCTGATGCAGTATGCAGATATTCCAAAGTACTGCCGATGTCTATGATATCATCATCCGGATCATCAAAGAGACTTGCGCTTTGCAACAGAACCAGTGATCGGGTTTGATTGTTGTGAGGAGTCACCATGTGGTGTGCAATGTCTGATAAAAAAGGAAGAGATACACCCAAATTTTTTTTCACTGCATTTTTAACCAACTGTAAATTTTTATTGCAGTCCAACAAATTATTTTCGCAAGGAACCTGTTTCATTATTAACTGAAGTCTAATTTCTGACTTAATGTTTGATAATTAATGGTAATTAAATTGATGTTTACTCTGCAATGTTCAATCTTAACATTTCTACAACCAATGACATCAGTGCCAAAACAAATCCTACGACACACCAAATTGTGATCCAGCGTGAACGAACTGCATGCAGTTGGCGAAACAGCAACAGTGTTGCAAAGACGCACCAGGCACTGACTGATGAGCCAAAACGCAAATTGGCTAAAAGTGAATGATCATCTGAATTAATTAATATTCCCAGCATGAGACCAATACTCAATGCAAGAAAACCCCACAAAATCCCCTGCCAACTGAGACGGTCCAGAGTGCCAAGTGCAGGAAAACGTAGCGTTAATGATGACATAAGTTTGGTTTTGAGATGGTGCTCCTGATAAAGAAAAATGATGCTGGCCACACATGCAACTCCCAACATTATATCTCCTGCCAGGAGAATGATAATATGTGATCCAAGCAAAACATGATAAAACCAGGTTTGCTCTAAAAGCAACGAACCTGCCGGCATTTGTCTTTGGGAAATAATGAGAGATAAACCAAGCAGCAGGATTACAAAAAAACGGACAATTGAAGTGTTGACCAGACTTGGCAGACGCTCTGGGAAAGCCTGTACTCCAACCATACTCCCCCATGCTGCTACGCTGAGGATATCACTCACAAAAGTAGAAGGCCAGACTGCTTTCGTCCATAACAATCCCAGTAAAGTTACCGTATGAATTAACCAGGCCGTGCGCATACCTGTGACATCAGTCCATACCTGAAACCTGGAACCTGAAGGTTGCACAAGGTTTGAAGAAAAAAGCCCTGAAATCCAACTAATGATGTAAAGCAACAAGGCTCCCCATGTACCTGCAATCAGCATTTTTTTATATTGGTGATCTAATTTTGCTCAAGTGAGAACTTAACTGAATTGAACTGAGATCTCTCTACAAAAAAACGATTTTTTCCAATATTTTGCCTGTAAACTTGACACAAAAACCAGGCTAAAAGAAATCCTTAATTTTTAGCAACTTACGGAGAAAGACCGTTAAGAGTGTATCTCTGTTACAGACTCCAGTCAATCAGATTTTTTGAGTTTCAGGGGCAGGAGAGATTTCCGGAATAAAGTTTTCCGGAAAGCACAGCTAATTTTTTACTGACAGGTAGTGTAATTAGGATGTCAAGTTTTGAATCATTATCGACATCTGAAATTACAATTGCTGCAGGTGCAGAACCGTCTTTTAACGTGGTTACAGCAAAGGATTTTGCTGAACTGTAGCCAGTTCTGGAAGATGTGTCGCTGAGTGTCAATGAAAAGTCGCCAGTGAGGAGAGAGACTCCGTTAGTACTGACAAGAAAATGATGTCCAACCACGAAATCCATTTTACTGTCATTATCAAAATCTGCTGCAGCCAATGGACCCGGGCCTCGTCCTGAACTGATTGTAACAGGTGTTTCAAATTCTCCTGTTCCCTTTCCATAAATCAAGGAAAGAGTGTTGTCGCCAGAATTGCTCACTGCCAGATCTTGTTTCCCATCACAGTTCCAGTCTCCGGATATCATGCCCATTGGCAGACTTCCAACTGTGTAGGTGGTAGTTTGTTTGCTGAAAGTTCCAGTTCCGCCGTTGAGCCAGATTTGAACAAGGGTATTGTCTCTCAATAAAACAGCCAGATCGGTATCATTGTCACTATCCCAATCACCACCTGCAATCTGAATTGGATGCGCACTGACAGACAGAGTTTGGGAAACCGAAAAAACACCACTACTGTTTTGCAGGATTGAAACACTGCTGTTATCACGATTTACAACAGCCAGATCAGTTTGATTGTCACTGTTCCAATCTCCAGAAATGAGATTGATCGGCACATCTCCAACAGAAACACTACCGTTATCAGTAAAGTTTGCACTACCGTCATTTCGCAATAATTTAATTTTGTCCTCACCAGTATGCGTAACCACCAAATCAGTTTTGTTGTCTCCATTGAAATCTGCTGAAATAACATCCTGCCTCCATTCTGCGTTAGCAGGAGTGATGGTACTGGATGTAAAGGGGAAGCGGCTGCTGGATGACGAGTTTTTTTGAAAGAGAGTTAAGGTTCCGTCTTCAGTCGTTGAAATCCCGTTTTGCTTCCGGGAACTGGCTACAATATAATCTGTTTTGTTGTCATCATTGAAATCCGCAAAGGTAATACCAAGAGGATTTTCTCCTGCATCAAATTCCAGCGGTGACACAAAAACAGTTCCGGAAACGACTGAAGGACCAGTGTTGTTTTTAGTCGGTGAATCAGAAGAATTGCATCCGGCGAATAAGACTGTTCCAAAACTTACCAGCAGAAACGAAAATATGTACCACAAATAATTCTCAGGAAATTGATTACTGCTCATCGATCAAGCCTTTGTAAAAGAGACCATACTTGTCATCATGATAATCCTGAATCAAACCAAAATATTTATTCCATGGCGGAACCGGTGTACGTTCCCTGCTTTGGAAATAAAGCACTGTGTCGATTTGTTTCCAACGCTGTTCAAGAAATACTTTTAATGGAGAAGTTTCTGAAAGCCCTTCAAAAACAATGACCGGAGATCGTGCACCATGTGCATATTCTTCAAAATGCAAAATAATTTTTTCTCCGTAACCTGACAACAACTGCTGCTCCAGGTTTGCAGTCGCTTCAAAATCAATCTTGATCCAGTCTGCTAAATCCAGCAATTGATGATGTACATTAATATTCATTTTATTTGTATCATCCAGAGCTAAGCGAATACCCAGGTCATCCGCAAGCGCACGAATGGTTGTTAAGTAGTCTTCAGTGATTTCTTCGTTGATTTCAAAATAAAACATTTCCTTATATTCTGGAAACAACTCCAGTAGAGTTTTAAGAGTACGAGGATAATTCAGATAATTTGCATCAACATTTTGTGAGAATGTAAGCGAGGGCATGACTTCACGATCGCGCTCCATTTGTTGACGGAGAAGGCGAACGGTCAGAAAAGTAGCAATCAGTGAAGCAAAGCGGACAAGAACAGAAGGTATTCCCAATTCTTGTGAACGCTCTACTATTTCACCAAAACTATTTCCATCTCTGTCGATTGCCAACAACTCAAAGCAGCGCGTGGTTGTATGCATTGGCCTTGGGGCAAGTTCATCGATCGCTTCTGCTTTGACCGTAATCCATTTCAGGTAATTCCTGGCACGATCTGTCAGGTCTTCCCATTCATGTTCTGTCACCACCCCCAAAACTTTCATAATAATTTCAGGAAAACATGGTGCCGGAAGACATCCCGGAGCTGCTACAACTGTCTGACTGCTCAATACCAACTCTTTCGTCAGACTGTCAACATATTGCTGCAGTTCTTCTACGTTTTGCATCAGAGTGTTTTTTCCGGGAAACCTGTGTCTGAAGTTAAACTCACACGATTATAATTAAGTAAAATTACCCAACATTTTCAAGAATATAAAATTCATAAATGTTCATGATTATTAACATCTAACCCAGCAGGTCTAAATTAAGAATTGATTTTTATATTACCTGCTATGTTGACGAGCCTCCGCCACCCAAAGCCAAATTGGCAAATTTTGTGTACTGTCCAATAAATGCCAGTCGTTTCATACCAATTTCACCATTTCGATGTTTTGCAATGCTTATTTCAGCAATACCCTTGTCCTCGGTATCTTCGTTGTAGACCTCATCACGATAAATAAAGACAATCAGGTCTGCATCCTGTTCCAATGCACCAGACTCTCTCAAATCGGCCATCATTGGACGTTTTTCTGTACGTCTTTCCAAGCCTCGGTTCAACTGAGAAAGAACAACCATCGGCAGCGAAAATTCTTTGGCCATGGCTTTCATAGTTCGTGAAATTTCTGATATTTCCTGTTCCCGCGAAGGATTCCGTATATTACTCTGCATCAGTTGCACGTAATCCACAATAACAAGTCCCAGTGCAGGAAATTCTTTTTTTGCCTGCCGAATCACTTTTCTTATATAGTTCGGAGTTACTGCGGACCTGTCATCTATCAGCAAAGGTGCTTCCATCATACGAGTAGTCCCTTCCATCAGTTTATCCCAGTCCTCCTGATCAAGATCACCAACCAGCAATTTTTTATTATTTACTTTTGCTTCACTGCAAATCAGGCGCATGGCAATGTGTTCCTTTGGCATTTCCAAGCTAAAAATAAGTGATGGAATATTAGCATGACCTGAAGCATAAAGTGCCATATTAATGGCAAGAGCTGTTTTACCCATTGAAGGTCGAGCTGCAAGAATGATCAAATCTCCCTTTTGCAAACCACGCGTTAAATCATCTAACTCAGTAAAACCAGTTGGAACTCCAGTTACATTTTCTGGAGATTCAGAAATTCTCTCCAACTCTTCAAAATTTGTGGCAAGAACTTCTTTGAGATGAGAATAACTTTTAAGTCGAGTACGTGAATCGATAGACTGTAATCGATCGGTTGCCTCTGCAATAAAGTCAGAAATGTTTTCCGCATTTTCCTCTTGACCTCGTTTTGCAACTTCATGAGCAGTTAAGATAATATCCCGAAGTTGCCCCTTCTCCCGAACAATACGGGCATAAAACTCAGCATTTTCGGCAACAGGAGTATTTTGTGACAGTTCATTCAAATAATCTACTCCACCAGTTTGTTCGAGTAGATGCTTGGATTTCAAATGACTCAGCAGAGTTAATTCATCTATGGGAACAGGAGGTTCCTGTGCAGCCATTTCCTGCATGGCAGCAAAAATATAATGATTGGCGGGAGAAAAAAAGTCGTCTGTGGTGAGCACATCTAGAATTTGCAGCAGGATTGAGTTCTGAATAATTATTGCACCCAGTACAGCTTGCTCTGCCATCTTGTCATGTGGAAGTAATTCTCCAAGATCAACAGTTTGCGGACGCATTTTTTTTGTACGCTCAAAAACCCTGGTTTTTTCAGATTTGTTTTCAGAAGACAACATTGATACTCCTGGTATGGAGAGGGCGATCAAAGATCTGGAGGTGGTGGGGCTGAGACTGTACCCAACTGATAAATTAAAGTGCCAAAGGCTCAATGTAGATCTGAACCTTTAGCTTTAAAGTTAAATTCGTAAACTACTCGTCAGTTTCGTGTTCTTCAAGCTCTTCAAGTTTTTCAAGCTCTTCAAGTTTTTCAAGCTCTTCAAGTTTTTCAAGCTCTTCAAGCTCTTCAAGTTCCTCACTGTCAACATTTTTTTCATCAGTAATTTTATCTTTCGGTTCATCGACAGCAGCTGTTTTAACTGCAGACTCGTCTGAATCTCCAGTCACCTTGATTTGCATGTTTACTGAAACTTCAGAATGAACTCGCACAGTAAATTCATGGAGGCCAATGTTTCGAATGGGCGAATTCAATTGTATGGACCTTCGTTCAACATCAAATTCTTTTTCTTTCAACAATTCTTTCAGGTCCCTGTTGGTGACTGAACCAAACAATCTACCTCCAGGACCGGATTTACGGACAACTTCTATTTTAACAGTTTTAAGTTTTTCTGCCTGTTCGTGTGCCAGTTCGATTTTTCCTTCACGCAACTTGTTTAAATGCTGTATCCTGTGCTGTAATTCTTTGGAGACCCTGCCGGTAGCCAAAAGGGCGATTCCCTTTGGAAGGAGGTAGTTACGACCGTAACCGGATTTCACATCTATTGTGTCACCTAAAGACCCTAAATTGGGTACGTCTTCAGTTAGTATCAACTTCACGGTATTTCCTTTTGTTCAATCTCTTAGTTTTTGGAATATTTAGGGATTCTTACCCACACTTCATTCACGTGGTTTAGAATTTCTGTAACTGGAAAATTTTCGTTCAACATTAACTTGTTGAGGCACATAACCTTTCAATGGTGAAAGAAGAGCCAGGTTGCGTGCACGTCGAATTGCGGTTTTTAACTTTCTCTGATTTGCCGCACATACTCCGGAAATGCGGCTTGGAATAATCTTTCCGCCCTGGGTTACATAATTTTTTAACAACTCAACATCTTTATAATCAATTCTGTCTATTCCGGCCTCCTTGAACGGGCAGGATTTGAGCTTACTGCGAAGCAGAATACTTGTGGGTATACGTTTACGACGTAAATGTGATCTTTTTCGTTTTTTTAACATAAATAATTTTCATGAAAGTTAGGTTCTGCACTGAAAAATTCTGACTGGCATAGTATTTCAAGAATCTACAGATTCAGTTTCTACTACTTCGGCATTTTTGTCAGATTTTTCAATTTTAACTTCTGATTCAGTGTCAACTTCTTTAACATCTTCGGTTACATTCTTTTCATTCTCTGTTGCTGCCTCAGCTTTTTTTGGAGATTCTTTTTTAACTTTGGTAGATTCTCCTGAAATTTGCTCAGATTCCTTCGGAGTTTCCTCATTTTCTGAAGTATCCTCTTTAGGCGGAATTAAGGTTTGTAAAAATGCTGCCTCTGTATCAATGTCATCAGTCTTTATAATTTGATGACGCAAAACATCATCAGAATAACCAATTTGGCGCTGTAATTCGTCAATTGTTTTTCCTGTACCAGTGAAGTACCAGGCATGATAAACACCAAAGTCATTGCCTGATATTTCGTAGGCCAGACGACGACGTCCCCAAACATATTCATGAATAAGCTTCCCTCCGGATTTGGTGAGAATCTTTTTATAATTTTTCAGTACAGATGCCAACTCATCATTGTTGTGTGATGGATCTGTGATGAATACAAGTTCATATCCTGTCATTTATATCCCTTTCGGATTATCGAATAATGTCAATAAGTCCACTCAAGTGAACAAGGAAACATCAAAGGGTTTTTACCTTTGCAACTTAACATTTGCAAATAAACAAATGCTATACGTTAAAACGAAAGTGCATGATGTCTCCGTCCTGCACTACATAATCCCGGCCTTCAAGACGCCAGCGTCCGGCATCCTTGACAGATGATTCCGACCCCAATTGATCGATGTCATCAAAATGAAAGACTTCGGCGCGGATAAAGCCTTTTTCAAAATCTGTATGAATTTTACCTGCAGCCTCAGGAGCAGTAGAACCTTTGCGAATCTCCCAAGCCCGTACTTCCTGTTTTCCTGCAGTGAAATAAGTTATCTGCTCAAGCATACCGTATCCGGAATGCGTCAGCCGATCCAGTCCGGAACTGTCAATTCCCAACTCTTCCATGAAAAGCTTTGATTCATCATCATCCATCTCTGAGAGCTCTGATTCGACTTGTGCACAAATCGGAATAACTTCCACCCCCTCTTCATCGGCTAATTCTCGCAGCTGCTGCTCACGAACTTCCGGATTATTGAGCCCATCTTCTGAGATGTTTGCAATGTATAGATAAGGTTTCAGAGTCAACAAACTTAATTCATTGATCAGTTCCTTTTCATCCTTACTCAAACCCATTTTGCTGGCCAGTAAACCATCATCCAAATGATCCCGCAGTCGTTCAAAAATCCCCAACTCTACCGCCAAAGCACGGTCACCTTTAACCTGGCGTTGGAGTCGATCTATTTTACGTTCTACCTGCTCCAAATCAGATAATATCAACTCAGTCTGTATCACCTGTACATCACCAACCGGATCAAGTCTGCCGTCTACATGTACTACGTTTTCATCTTCAAAGCACCGCACCACGTGTGCAACTGCGTCAACCTGTCTGATGTGGCTCAGAAACTGATTCCCCAAACCCTCACCATGACTTGCACCTTTGACAAGTCCTGCAATGTCTACAATCTGCAAAGTTGCAGGAATAATCTTTTCCGGACTGACAAGTTCAGTCAAACGGATCATTCTAGGATCCCTTATCCGGACGATGCCTATATTCGGATCAATTGTACAAAACGGATAGTTTGCTGCTTCTACCTGCACTTTGGTCAAAGCGCGAAACAAAGTGGATTTCCCAACATTTGGCAAACCTAAAATTCCAACTTCTAATGCCATTTGTTTCCGGAAACTTAATGCGTTTTGTTCAAAATGCTTTGCAGTGCCTTATGCCAATTCCGGAGCAGAAAAAGAAGTGTTCTCAAACTGCGAAGTTGCCAAAAATCCTATCAGTTCCACCAACACCAGGTCCATTACACTTTGAGCAAGCTTTGCTTCAGCTTTTGACCATTGTCCCAAAACATAACCGACAACATCTCGTTTCCCAGCAGGTCTGCCAATACCAAATCTGACTCTGCGGAATTTACTGTTACCCAATGAGTCGATAACGGATCGCAGGCCATTGTGTCCCCCATGACCGCCACCGTCCCGAAAACGAGCCATCCCCGGCGGCAAATCCAAATCATCTGAAATAATGACAATGTTCTCTGCGGGAATTTTATAAAAACCGGCACATTCCGCTACAGCCAGTCCAACTCTATTCATGAAGGTCTGAGGCTTGATCAGAATGCAAGCCTCACCTTCAATCGATGTTCTACAAAACTGGCTGTGAAATTTTTGCTGGAATCCTGAAACCTCCAGCTTTTCCATGAGTAAATCAACAACCTGAAACCCAACATTATGCGGCGTTCCTTCGTACTCCCTGCCCGGATTACCCAAGCCGGCCACCAGTTTCATCCCCGCCATTTCCTGTTTCAGAACTTGCTAAATTTCACTCTTCCTCTGTTTTTTCATCCTTAACAGAATCTTCACTATCTGCTTCTTCACCCTCTACTGCTTCTTCTCCTTCTGCAACTTCTACAATCTCTTCTTCCTCTTCTTTTGCACGTCCAACAATTGAAATGACAGCAAAATTCTCGTCTGTTCCAACAGTAACCTTTTCAGGCAACTTTACATCTTGAATTCTAATAGAATCACCTAATTCCAAACTGGAAGAATCCACTTCCACAAAAGAGGGAATATCTGCAGGAAGACAGCTAACAGGTATCTCCCGGACAACCATCTGCAAAACTCCACCACCTATAACTCCTGGTGATTCACCAATCACATGTATTGGTATCCGGACAATTTGCGGCTTGGCTTCAGGCAGTTCCCAAAAGTCAATATGAGTGATTTGGTGTTGATAAGGATGCTTCTGAATTTCCCTCAGCATAACCTGTGCAGTCCAGCTTTCTCCACTTTCAGAATCTGTTACATTGATTGGTACAAGCTCGTGCATTCCAGACATTTTTTCGAGCAGGTGACGGGTTGATTCTTCTGCCATTTCCAGCAAAATATTTCCCCGAGGACCGTAGAGGACCGCTGGAATATTACCTGCCTGACGTAACTTTTGATTGGCCGACTTTCCTTTTTTACTGCGAATACTCGCTGATAATTGATTTTGTATCATGTTTCTACTATCCATCAATAGGATGGTTTACTAAAAAAGTTAAACACTAAAATTAACCTGAAATTACTAATCAGTCAATGTATTTCTTCAGCAAGGAAAAGAAAGTTTCATACTATGAAGAATATTTTTAAACTTGAGTACAATCAACGGGCCTTTATTCTTGAGTTTTGCACTGCAAGGCTCTAACTTAACAGGGAATTGTGCGGCAAGTATATCATCATAAATAAAACAATTCGAAACAAATCTGCAGAATACACTGCATTTGTCCTAAGTTTGAAGGAAAACAAGAGTCTATAGCACATGTACGGGAAGAGTCTTTTGCGGGAATAGTCACTGACATGGCTTATCTTAAACATTCTTTGAGCCGCCGAATGGAGTTTGGAAGACTTGTTGAAAATGTGCCAGATTCATATTTTGACGAATTAGAAGCCCGATTACCGGCCTGGGATCCCGTTGCTTTTGATTTAACCCATAATAACAGATGGGCACGCTAGAATTTCCATGAGGAAAAGTACTATGAACTGTAGATGGATTTGGATTATTTTGATGCCAATCTGGCTGGCGGCCTCCTGTGAAACCAGACTGACTACATTTTATGTAAAAGCCAGAGATCCTGAAGAACTCAAGATTCACGCTTTTGAACGTTGCGGGAGACACTACCGTGTACTCTCATACGAGGACGACACGGCACGCATAGAGTGTCTGAAAAAAACTGATTAAAGATGGTTTAAATAATCAGCGTTCCAAAATATCCATTACAGAAAAATATCCTAACGGAAAGACCCATATTATGTGTAAAATCGCAATAATTGTTGCCAGTGTATTCCCATCCATTGCCATTCTCCTTTAATGATTTTTTTGGAGCGTGTTAAATACTGAAAAATCAAAACTTTTTAATTTTTAATTCCTCTGTCATTTTGCTTATCAATAAATTACTTATCAACAAAACAAAAGTGCACACGAAAATAGCACATCATATAAACAATGCAAGTCAATATTAGTGACTATCCATTAGTGTAGATTCTGGGAATACGATCATTCAAATTTGTCAAAATTTCGTATGGTATTGTTTCTGCCCACCCGGACATCTCTTCCACAGTTATACTCTGTCCGTCCTGTTCTCCAATCAAAACGACCTCATCTCCTACTTCAAGAGTTTCATTATTGGAGTTGACCATAAACTGATCCATACAAACCCGTCCTACGATAGCCCGCCGTTTTCCACGGATTATTACTTCACCGTGATTTGAAAGGTGACGCCGAAAACCATCGCCGTAACCCAGTGGAATAGTGGAGATTTCTGTGGATCCGTCAGAAGTCCAGGTTGATCCATAACTGACTGAGAACCCTTTTGGAACAGATTTACGAAAAGAAACCCGGGATTTAAGCTGGAGAGCCGGACGTACATCCAGAACATGCGGACTTGATGAATCTGGGTATACTCCATAAAGTAAAATTCCCGGCCGGATGAGATCCAAGTGAGACTGAGGGAAATAAAGCACGCCGCCTGAATTAGCAAGATGTCGCAAAGGAACCGGTGCATCAAGCCGCTCAAAAATTGATACTGCTGTTAAAAACCGGTCAACTTGTTCCAGTGTCATCGGATCTTCCGGATCATCTGCACAGGCTAAATGCGAACACACACCTTTAACTGTCAGATGCCGTGTACGTACTGCTTCTTCAATAAAACCTGCTGACTCTTCCGCAATGGTTCCGACCCGCCCCATTCCGCTATCAAGCTTAAGATGCACTATTGCCTGCTGACCTGAAGATTCACAAATTTTATCTGTTTTGCGTAATACATTCAGAGAAGAAATAAAAAATTCTAAATTCCATTTCAAATACTCCGGAATCTGTTTTAACAATACACCGCCAAAGACAACAATCGGCAAACTTATTCCTGACTCCCGTAATATGATTCCTTCTTCCAACAGGGCTACACCCAGACAGTTTACTCCAAGTTTTTCATAGAGTTGTGCAACTCTCAGCATTCCATGTCCGTATGCATTTGACTTGACGACTGCCATCACTGGACGATTCTGTGTGTGTTTTCGAATCTGTTCGAGATTATATCTTAAATAATCCAGATTGACTTCAATAAAGGTGGGCCTCATAAAAACAGATACTTAAAATGAAAAAACCAGGATTTTTTTACACAATGTTGCTGTCACTTTTGGGAACTGTAAAAGACAAAAAGTGCACTGCAGAAAAGTTCAAAATTTTCCAATTCAACATCTTTGCTGATTTTTTCGAGGGTGGTATTTAAATCATCATTGCAGCGGATTTGGCTAAATGCCTGATAGAAACGAACTCGAATTTGGTGTTCCACAAATAATGGTACGATCTCATTGATAATCTGCGTAAGTTCACCAGGATCTTCAC
>OFJF01000014.1_pt1 | contig 13884 bp, 12 predicted proteins | sample 1540221 | NCBI WGS metagenome assembly OFJF01 (sample SAMEA104347363, study PRJEB22522) | marine metagenome | biome: marine biome; feature: marine water body; material: seawater | collected 2015-09-01T00:00:00Z | depth 261 m
CCCCCTAAACCTCTGTACTCAAGTTCAGGTAACTCCTGCATCTCTATCAAACCCGTATATAGAACCTCATCAGTTACCTGACTAACGCTCATGCCAGTACGTTCTGACATGGCCACAAGGGTGCGCTTGAGGTCTGGGTGGATTGTGGCCGATAAGACAGGGCGCTTTGTTCCACTCAATGTTAGGTTCCCATAGGTACAGGCTTTAAGTCAGCTTTTAGATATAGTGGATGTGCGGGCTCACCTGACTTATTCATTTTTATACAGTGTAAATTTAGCAGCACACCCAGTATTGCTCCGGAACGGTTTAAATAACTTCCATCATTACCCCATGCCGCTACGATAATAGCAGCTTCTTTTGCTAGTTTATAAAGCCATGCATCATTCTCTGTGCCGATTGGGTCATTGGATGCCTTCATGTCACTTGGTACTGTCGCACAATAAGCAAATAGATTGGTCACGCAAACACCACCATAGCCCCATGATTTCGCAAAGTTAATGCAGCGAGTAATTGTTGGGTCATTTTCGTTTTCATCAGCAGTTGATGGATTCAAGCCAATAATCATTGCGTATGGCTTTGACTCATCCCAATTGCGCCAGAGTGCATACCTGTATTTTCTACACGCTGAAAATTTTGCATCTGTTTTCAAATTACACTACATACATGATTCTGCATATTTTCTTGAAGAATTGTCTGACTGTGAAGAATTAGTGGGAGTTCCAAATCACAGAGACTATGATTACGTAATGAGTCTAGAGGCATAAATGAGACTAACTACTTTATGTATTGATGGGCTTGGCCTTGGAAGCAAAGTTAATCCAGCCACCCTTGACTCTTCAAGTTAATCCATCTCATTCATTCGATCAAGATAAAACGAGAAACGTAATCCAATGAACTAGCTCATGAAATTTTTTCAATTTTTGGCAGACGGTAAAACCAGGGGAAAAGGCTGATCACGAAAAAAAGACCTGCGACGATCACCAGTGTCAGAGGCAGGCCGTATGGATTCCACAGGTCCATACTTGCTCCCCCCAACAGTGGACCGACAAATGCTCCCACACCCCAAAACACTCCAAATGCGGCCATGGCTGTAGCCAGTTCAGCCCCCTTGAACCATTGACCGGCGAGAATCATGGCAACTGTATATACACCGGCAAAAAGCCCCCACCACAAAAAAAGAGTTGTCCATAAAAGGAATGGTACGCCCACGACGAACGGCCAGACTGCTGCACCGGCTAACCCAGCCAGAGCACATGCTACTAATACCTTCCGTGGATTAAAGTGATCAGCAGCCCAACCTATGGGAAACTGTAGCAATGCGCCACCGGCTGCACCAAAGAACAGCATCAAAGTCGCAGAAGATTCGGACATCCCAATCCTTAATCCGTAGACTGGCATCAGGCTTGTAGTTGCAAGTTCCTTGAAAGCCACCACAAAGCAGGCCAACGCAAGCAGCGGCGCTACGAAAGCAAAACTAACCACACCGAAGCCTGGATTGTCACTGGAATTTGGGACATAGCTTCCAGCCCATAGAAGAGGAAATCCAGCCAGAACCATCAAGCCAATACCGGCAAGAAACGGGAGTGTACCTTGTGTACCTGTCATTGAAAGCATCAATGGTCCTAGAGCAAAACTTAACGCCAGAGTGGTGTTGTAAAAACCCATGACACGTCCGTGGTGTACACGGGGTGTTATTTCTATTATCCATGTCTCGGTAACAACAAACAGCACCGAACCTACGAGTCCGCCGAGGAACCGTATCGCAAACCATGCTATGATTGACTGCGTACTCATGAGAGCGAAAATGAGTAAGATCTCAAAAGCCACTCCGCCAAGCAGGAGACTACGTGCTTCCATGTTTCTCATAGACCATGGAACAGCAAAAGAGCCGATAATTATTCCCGCTGGAGCCGCCATGGCCAACCCACCAATCAGTGTACTGCTGACACTACGTGCTTCCAGGATCAACGACAGTAGCGGCGTAAATAGACTGATCGTGATACCGTAGATGGAAAGGCAACCAATTAATGCAGCCAGGGTCAGTGCACGTTCTCTGGTCCAAACTGGTTCACTGGTAGATTTGGTCGTCATCGGACGACTTCATACGGATACTTTTGAAAAAATTTTGTTACCATCATATGGCTTCAAACTCCAGATTTATGTATGACAATGTTGCCCCCTCTTTTGAAAATTAGACTCGCTTTATGATAACTCATATCCCTTACCATTACGCTCCCATATGCTCATTCACGGATTTGTTTCGTTTCAGAATCCAATCATCATTTTGTATACAGAGGATCAACAAGATTCCTGAACGTTTACTAGTCATTTGGGAGTGGTAGAAGCTTTTGTCTATTGCCTGTCCACTTGAGTGCAAAGTCAACTTCAACAGAGTGTGATTCTGTAAGGCAGCCGACATTGGTACAATCCTGCAAAGTAAATTCGACCTACCATTTTATGAGTTTACACCAATGATGTTGGTTTAAACTTTCAGGTTGTGATGAAAATAAATATAAAATCATCCAAATGAGTTTACTGGTTTTTGAATTCTATCTGCAAATTTTAGGAGGCAAGGTTGTCAATGATGTTACCGCTCTTCGAGTTGACCCGCAACTGGCAAAAGTGATTGTGAAATATCAAGTTCAGGTGATTTTGATGTTTTCCAAAAACAGCACATCACCTACAATCACCTAACAATCAGATTACGAGGATATGCTGGACACCATCAAGAGTTTTTTCAGAGAAAGTCTGCATTTTGCCAAGTCAAAAGGAGTTCTGAAAAAACAAATTGTGCTTGATCTGGGAAAGTTTTATTTTCAGTGGTGCTAGAAAATACAGCTTTGTGCTCCTCAGGAGAATTTCAGAACTACATGAATTTGATTCGCATTTGCTACCAAGGACTTCCATAAAATAATTTATTGCTGGCGTCTATGGGGGTATCTTAAATTTTGCAGAACGCAACATTACGGGTGCGGCCGTTTCCAATATAGACCTCTGGCAAGGTTTTTAATTTCTTCGCTTTCATTAAGTCGAATAGTGACGTTTCCTGATTGATACAATAGAGTTTTTGAAAATAAACGCAGGCAATTAGTTAAGAAGATTGAACTCGATGAGAACGGTTTGAGGTTAGTCTGACAAGAAGAATTTCTCTTGACAACTGAGGGTAACATTATAAAATTATGCCGAGTGGATCGAGAGCTATTTGAAATTTATCTCAGGCAGACTCTGCCTCCTTCAAAATACACTCCAAGAGAAATTGCTCAAAGGGAAGTCCATTTTAAAAGACTGCAATCTTGATGAAGCGAAATTAAACATGAATTTACCCATTCCAAGTTCCGAACTCAAACCACCCCCAAATTGGGATCGTTCTGGGTTACCATCATGGACATATTTTAACGATGAGTTATTTGAACTGGAAGCTGAAGAACTTTTCCGGAAACACTGGCAAATCGCCTGTCACACGAGCGACATTCCTAAACAGGGTAGCTACATAACCTTTGATCTGGTGGGAGAGCGGGCTTTAATTATTCGGGATGAAGAAAATAAGATCCGGGCCTTTCACAACGTCTGTAGACATCGTGGTTCACGTGTGCTCGACTCAGCAGAGGGCATGTGCAAGAGTGTAATCAGCTGTCCGTTTCACGGCTGGTCCTATAACTTAGATGGTAGTCTGCGAGGTGCAGCCAAAGCGAGTACTTTCCCGGCACTTGATCGCGAGAAATGGGGACTTAAGCCGCTCGAAATGGAAATTTGGCACGGCTTCGTGTTTGTGCGCTTCAAGCCAGGACTCCAGCCTTCTGTAGCAAATTTGCTTGATAGGTTTGATGAGGAAGTCTCTAGATACCTCCATGTAGACCTTTTACAGACGGCTCCAATAGAGTGTACTTCTCCGGAGAACATCAACTGGAAGTCTATCAGGGATGTGGACAATGAGGGCTACCATGTACCCCGGGCTCATCCATCCCTGAATGATTTATATGGGAATAAATACTATGATGAACCATTCGTAAACGGAGTTTCCCGTTCCTATGCCCCCTTTAATGAAGGATCTGGAAAGCTCTGGAGCGTGCGTCATTACAAAAAAATGATTGACCAGTTTACTTCTCCATACAATGAACTTCCAAGGGCGTGGCTGTACATAGGTATTTTCCCTAATTTCGTTTTGGGATTCTATCCCGACTCGGTGATTTTTTATCAGGAAATTCCCTTTTCGGTAAAAGAGACTGTAATCAGAGGTGCCACATATAAGCGAACAGAAGAGAACAGAACAATGCGACTGGCTCGCTATTTATCAGAGCGTATTGATGCGACAGCTATGGCCGAGGACAGGCAGTTGAGCATCATGTGGTATGAAGCCATGAAGTCTTGTGCTTATGAAGGTGTCATGCTTTCTGATCTAGAGTATGGAGTGCGAACCCACCACGATGCCCTTCGTGAAATCCTCCCTGTGATGTCTCAGGAAATAGAGCCACCCAGAGGCATGGTAGCAGAAAGTAACAATTAGGTACGAAAATTATCCCCAAATGAGGCATGATGGATAGAGTAAAAAATTGGTTTAGCAGTGATTCCAGCCGCGGACTTACTCTGATTGGGCTACCGTTTGGCTTTTCTTTGCTGTTGCTTGCAGCACCAATGCTCCTGATTTTTTTTCTGGGTTTCTGGACACAGGATTATCTCGTTCTTGACCGCAGTTTTAGTCTGGATAATTACATTGAAGCATGGACAGAGCCTATGTATAGGGATCTAATGCTTCGGTCACTTGGAATATCTGCAGCGGTTACACTGGCAACAGTAATGCTGGCCTACCCGATGGCATATTTTATTTCGTTCCACGGTGGTAACCGAAAGGCACTTTGGTTATTTCTTGTAACCATTCCGTTTTGGACAAGCTATCTTTTACGGGTTTTCCTATGGAAGGTAATTCTTGGATACAATGGTGTACTGAACAGTGCATTGGATTGGCTGGGCGTGATTGAAGAACCGTTGACATTCATCCTCTACAATGCAAATGCTGTAATTATCACACTAACACATGCATGGGCACCGTTTGCGATTCTGCCAATTTATGTAGCATTAGAAAAAATAGATCGAAGCTACCTGGAAGCAGCGACAGATCTTGGAGATGGCCCTCTGAAGAGTTTCCTGCGAATAACCCTTCCATTATCAATGACAGGAGTAGTAGGGGCGGCACTGATAATATTCATCCCTACGATTGGAGACTATGTTACACCCAAACTGGTTGGTGGAAAGGATGGTTTGATGATTGCCAATATGATTCAAGTCCAGTTTATGAAGGCCAACAATGCTCCTCTTGGGGCATCACTCGCAGTTTCTGCAATGGGTATTGTTAGTATGATCTCTTTGGTATTTTTAGCTCTCAATCGACGTTGGCTTAGAAAGCGCGGATCATGAAAAGTAATAAAAACACATTGAAGGTATTTGCTTACTCATACCTGATATTCCTATATGCTCCAGTATTGTTGCTACCAATTTTTGCGTTCAACGATAGTACCATTATCTCTTTTCCCTTGAATAGTTTTACATTTAAGTGGTTTGCCGGATTAACTCAGGAAACATATCTTCAAGAATCACTAAAGAACTCTTTATTTGTAGCAATAAGCACTTCCATCCTTAGCACATGTTTAGGGATTCTTGCCTCACGCGCATCATCGCGTTATGAATTTTTTGGGAAAAAGAGTATATTATCGTTCCTGATTCTACCACTCTTCCTTCCAGAAATAATTATAGGAGTTGCTTTGCTGGTTGTCCTAATGCAGCTTGGTTTGCCACTTTCACTTTGGACCGTGATCCTCGGTCACACCTTGGTCTGTACGCCATTTTCTATTGCTATCCTAAACTCTGCATTTGCGAATATGGATATGAGTCTTGAGGAAGCCTCGCTTGATCTAGGAGAAACAAGATTTGGTACCTTCAAGCGAGTAATTCTACCAATGGTATCACCTGGCTTGATTGCCAGCCTTCTGATTGGTTTTACCATATCACTTGATGAATTCATAATCGCATTCTTTCTGACTGGAACTGAAACTACGCTGCCTGTATATATATGGGGGCAATTGCGTTTTCCAGCAAAGCTTCCAGGGGTGATGGCTCTTGGATTTTTAATGTTGTTACTTTCACTAATTCTGCTCTTGCTTGTGGAATTCTTCCGGAGACGTATGAATCGTATAACCGATGATCAAGCTAATGTGCAATTTGGTAATTTATTTAAAACATGACAGAAAAACTTAAAACAGATTCAAAAAAAACCATAGTTGAATTGAACGGAGTCGTTAAGCATTTTGGGGAAATTGTAGCTTTAGACGGAGTGAGTGCTCAAATTCGAGAAGGTGAATTCTTTTCGCTATTAGGACCTTCAGGTTGCGGAAAGACCACACTGCTTCGTTTGATTGCTGGTTTTGAACAACCCACAAAAGGAAATATTATTATAGATGGTTTCCAAATGCACGGAGTGGAAGCAAACGAGCGGCCAACAAATATGGTCTTTCAGTCCTATGCCATTTTCCCCCACCTCAACGTAGAAGAGAATGTAGGTTATGGACTCAAACGTCTAAATCTCGGAAAGGATGAAACTGCTCGCAGGGTGGATGAAATGTTGAATCTGGTCGATTTGGATAATTATAACAAAAGGCCGGCTCATGCTCTCTCTGGTGGTCAGAGGCAGAGAGTAGCGCTGGCTCGTTCCCTAATCATGAAACCGAAGGTATTGTTGCTAGATGAACCACTATCTTCACTTGACAAGAATCTCAGGGAACAAATGCAGGTGGAGTTGCGACATTTGCAGCGCAACGTTGGTATTACATTTATCTTTGTCACTCATGATCAGGAGGAAGCTCTGACCATGAGTGACCGTACAGCAGTGATGTTCGAGGGGCAAATCGTTCAGATTGCGACTCCACAAGAAATTTACAGTAGACCAAAATCCAAAAGAGTAGCTTCATTTATTGGAGTGATGAATTTTATTGAAGGTCAGTTGCTCAAAGACGGTGACCAAAATACAACTGTGGATGCGGGGATCTTGGGAAACGTGAAGGTCAATCCGGACCAAATGCCAATTCCACTGAATTCAGGGCCTGTGACCATAGGCATTCGTCCCGAAATGTTGACATTGCTGATTGAGGATCAGGATCGTACTGAGTTTGAAATCGGCGGAGTAATTCTTGAAAGTGCATATTTTGGAGACATGACCTATTACACCGTTCAAGTTACGGGACTTAAGTCTCCCTTGACGATTTCAATGCGTAACACAGCTGGTCGGCGCGTACTGGAAGATGGTGAATCTGCTCGCGTAGGTTGGGGGGCAGAGTCCCTTGTTATACTGAATAAATCTTAACTTTGATAAATGCAGTAGAATCGCCCCTTAATTCACAGAGGAGACGATTCCACAAACTAGATTTTACTAAAATTAATACCCGGCTTTAATCTTTTCAAAATCCTTGATCATCTGTTCTCGGATCTTTGGATCTAGTGGGCTCTGCATTAGAGTGTTCTTGGTATAGGTTTCTAGGTCTGCGAAACCATTTTCTGCTCCAATACTATTCATGACAGTTTCGTTTGTGTGTCCATATCCCCACTCTGTAAGTAGGTATGTCGCAGCAGAATCAGACAAAAAGGCATCAATGAAGTCATAAGCTTTTTGTTCACTTCCAGGTGCATTGGCCAATTTTACGTAACCGCACACCCAGGTTGAAGCACCTTCCTTAGTATCAAGCTTCATTTCAACAGGATGTTTTTCTGATGCAAGAACTACGGCTACTTCATTCCATGCCCATGAAATAAGAATTTCTCCACTGGCCATTAACTGTCTTAATTCTGCCGGATCCGACCAGTATGTACGGACGTTTTTATGAACTTTTCGCAGAAAATTAGATGCATCTTCCAGATCTTTCATCGAGGCTGTGTTCCAGTCTTTAATACCATTAGCGAGAAATGCCAATGCGTAGGCATCATCTAGATTATCAGGCATGGAGATACGATCCTTGAATTTAGGATTGATAAAACTTAGCAATGTCGATGCCTCTGCTTCACTAACCTTGTCTGTTCTATAGGTAATTGCAGTTGCGCCCCAGTCAATAGGAATAATCCATTGTTTACCACCATGGTGGAATCCTTCTATGTTGCGGAATTGTGACATAACTTTTGACCAGTTCTTTAAACGGGAGGTGTCGATAGGTTCAATAATTCCTGCTTTTCGCCATTTCACAGCTGACTGTGAACATGGATGTGCGAGGTCCGCGCGGAATCCAGTTCGAATCTTTTGAAAAGCCTCCTCTTCATCAGCAAAAAACGAATAATCAGGAGCTTTCCCATGTTTCTCCATATATTCACCAAAAAATCCCGGATCTTCATATCCTGCCCAGTCAAATATAACGAGATTGTCACTGGCTGCCTGGGCCATCCCGCCAGTCGCTATAAGGCCGAATAAGACCCACGTAATACCCTTAATTAAATGTTTCATTGTCTCTCTCTCTCTTGAAATAATAGATTTTCTAATCAAATTAAATAAAATACGGAGCTGCCTTCGGCTTCTCCAATGAATGACTAAAACGAGGCCATTATAAGTTCAATAAACAGTATTGTCAACCACATTTCTTTCACCGTTACTTATTCTGGCATTCAACTAGCTCACGTTCTGTTTGTAATTAAGATAAAACTTTAATAAGTTTGCTGCCGAATAAATTAAAATACTTTCATTCAGAGCATTACCCTTTCGCGTAGAAACGGAACCTCTCCAGGAGCATCAGCTTCAAATTCACGTGCGACGAGATGTCCGGAATGTACAGCTGCGGCTATGATTCCGGGAGCCAGGCAATCTCCGATGCACTGGATCGTTTTGAGACCCGACTTTGCAATTCCTGCAGGATCTGCCCGCATGGCTCGGTAAAGGTCGTCGTTGGGCAGACGTTCCGTGACCAGCACCAGGGTATCGCAGGCGTGACGGACCCGCCGATCCGTGAACACACAGGCGAGTTCAACAGCACCCGGATGAACCGAGGCAAGGTTGTGATGCGGAGTTAGTTCCACGCCGAGTTCCAGTAATTTTTTCTGAATGTGGCCCTGTTCCATCGTGTTGTGTGTCCAAGTTGAAATGTCCGGAGCAGGTGTGACGAGCCGCACGTCATGGCCGTCTAGCCTCAATTTTTCAGCTAGCACCCCACCCATGTAGTAGTGTTCATCATCAAAAATTACTACTTTTCCGTGTGCGGAAACACCAAGCATGAGGTCGTCTGCTGTCAGCACAGACACGTGTTCCAATCCGGGAATTGGTTCGCGGTTTTCCCGTGCGATGCCATCTCGTCTCCAGGTGGCTCCGGTTGCCAGAAAGACATGGGAAAATCCAAATTTGTCATCGGCACTGAATTCAAAAATGTCTTCTTTGCTGAGCGAGCTGCCTAGGTAAAGGGTCACGTTTTTCAATTTCTCTAGCATGACCACCCGATGATCCCGCACACGTCCCCACTCGGCCAATCCGGGAAGTTTGCTTTCCTTGCTGACCCGTCCGCCAAGTTCTTCTGACTCTTCTGCGAGAATCACCCGGTAGCCTCGTTTACCCAGTGCTAGAGCGCATTCTAATCCGGCAGGACCTCCGCCCACCACCAGTACACCATCGTCGCTTTCGCGAGGCTCGATCCTCTCCGGATGCCAGCCTCGACGCCATTCTTCTCCCATCGTTGGATTTTGAGTACATCGCATTGGTACTGACAGCCAGTCTCCAGCTACGCAGATGTTGCAGCCGATACACTCGCGGATTTCATCAACACGCCCTTCTTCAATTTTCTTCGGGAGGAACGGGTCGGCAATTGATGGCCGCGCCGCACCGATCATGTCCATCACTCCGCGTTTAATCAATGAGACCATAGTGTCCGGAGAAGTGTAGCGTCCCACACCCACCACGGGTTTGGTTGTGAGTGATTTTACAAAATCGATGTATGGTTCCTGATATCCCTCTTTCTCAAAGCGGGAAGTTGCTGAATCGTTTTCCCATTCACTGATATTAACGTCCCAAAGGTCAGGGATTTCCGCGAGCATTTCCACAACTTCCCGACCTTCATTTTCTGAGGTAATGCCCTTGGGGCCTAGAAGTTCATCGACTGCAAAACGCACAGCAACGGCACAACGGTGGCCTACCGCATCCTTTGTGTCTTCAAGTACCTCCCGGAAGAGTCGCACCCGATTTTCCAAGCTGCCACCATATTCATCTGTACGATGATTGAAGCGACGGGAAAGGAAGTGCATAAGCAGGGTAAGGCTGTGCCCAGCGTACACATAAACGAGGTCGAAATCCGCCTCCTTGGCACGCAACGCAGCCTGACGGTGCCACTTCCTAAAGTCACGGATATCGGCTTTATTCATCGCCCGTGCTTGTACCGGAGCATAGGAGTTGACGGAGATTGCACTGGGCGCAAGCGGTGGAATCCGGCTATAATTGTTGGCGTTGGAATAGCCGCCATGCACCAACTCGATTCCGGCCAACGCCCCATGCTCATGTACGGCCTCTGTCATTTTAGCCAGTGCCGGAATGTCTCCATCGTCCCACAACCGTCCCTCTGCTGCCGAGCCGTTGTCAGAGTTGGCATGGATTTCCACCTCTTCCGTGCAGACCACAGCCCATCCACCTTCGGCCTTGATCCCGCGCATCGCCGCCAACGTGTTGGGGCGCATATAGCCCATACCGTTGCAGTGTGGAACCTGATAAAAGCGATTCTTCGCGGTTAGCGGTCCAATCTGTACAGGTTCAAAAAGAATGTCGTAACGTGGATCACGTTGGTTCATCTTGTGTTATCCCTTCCACAGTCCTTCCTTACTCAACTCATCTGTAGTAAGAATGATACCTTTTTCCAGGATGTTGAACATTTCATCGATTTGTTCCATAGTTATAACCAATGGGGGTGAGAACACACACATGTTCCAGAGCGGACGTACAATCAGGCCCAGTGCCTGACAGTGTTTGTCTATTCGGGAACCCATAGCAATGTCCATTTCAAGTGCGTCATGACTCTCCGAATCAACAATTTGGCACTCTACACAGCCGACCAATCCTACTCCGCGTGTGTTGCCAACAAGAGGCAGTTTTCTTAACTCCTTGATGCGTTGCTGGAAATATGGAGAGATTTCACGAACATGCTCCAGCAAACCCTCGTTTTCGATTATCTCTATGTTTTTGAGGGCAGCGGCCGAACTTACTGGATGTCCAGAATAAGTATAGCCATTGGAAAACGTAGCGTATTGAGAACCATCTCCTGAGATTTGGCTGAAAATTCGATCGGAAATGATGCAGGCTCCCATCGGTATGTAGCCAGAGGTTAACCCCTTTGCACAAGTAATAATGTCGGGCTCAATCCCGAACACCTCTTTAGAGGCGAACCAGTGTCCCAAACGTCCAAAAGCAGTCACAACCTCATCGGAAATGTATAGTACATCATACTTGCGGCAGACCTCCAGGCAACGCTTGTGATAGCCTTTTGGAGGCACTATTACACCTCCAGAAGCCAGAACAGGCTCAGCAATGAATCCCCCGACATTTTCAGCTCCGAGGGTCAGGATAGCATTTTCTAAGTCAGAAATTTTTTCCTCCAGGAACTCATCAACACTAATTTTTTCCGGACGGCGACTTGGGTTGACATCCGGAAGGAAGTGAACTAATTCTTTTGCGGTATCCATCCAATCCTTGTCGCGATCTTTTCCACACATAGTCGCACTGAGGTAGGTGCTTCCGTGGTAGGATTTTTCTCTAGAAATAATCTTTTTCTTTTTATTTCTTCCTAAAACATTGTTATAAAAATGCACAAAGCGAATCGCACTGTCTACCGCTGTTGAACCACAAGTGGTGAAGAAGACATGGTTCAAGTCCCCTGGAGTGAGCTCTGCGATCTTATGCGCCAGCATGGCACTTGGAGAAGAACTCATGTTCCATGGTGAATAATACGGTACCTTAAGGATCTGATCAGAAATGGCCTTGGCCATTTCTGGGCGTCCGTAGCCAATCTGCACGCACCACATTCCTCCAGGGCCGTCTATCAATTTTTCACCATTCTCATCGTAGAGATAAATCCCTTCTGCTTTTTCGGCAAACATGCGTTTTTTTTGCCCTACATCTTTCATGTATTCCCATGGATGTACGAAATTCTTGTTGTCAAAACTTTGGATTTCTTCAATTTTTTCAAGTCTCATTTTTAGTTTCCTAAACAGTTAGCCCTTTTTACAGCGGGCAGAGGGTTTCATGGCGTCACGTGATAACAAAATCGGAAATCGATCGCGTATGTTTGTATCGGCTTTGGGAGTGATGTGATCCGGAAAGTGAGTTGATAAAATTTCGAAAGCTGTTTCGTGAGCACGTTCGAGGATGTCTTTAGAACCTTCCTGCTCCCATACTCCGGGAGGGGCGCGATCCGCTATTTTAGGATACAAAAACTCGCTCTGCATCCGGTCAAGTGTTTGGGCGTGTCCGAGATAGTGCCCAGCCCCTAAAGCGACATCCTTAATCACTTCAACACTCAGAGTTTCTTCGGTGACTTCAATCCCACGAATGACCCGTTGTACCATGCCGAGCATGTCATTATCGATCACGAGTGCTTCAAATGAACAGCCCATCAAGCTCCCCAGCATCCCGGCGGATTCCAGGATCCGGTTACCGCCCGCTAATCCAGCCAGCACGGCACTTATACCCTTTTCATAACCGGCCTGGGCATCCGGAATTTTTGAGTCTGTCATGCAGGAAGGTACTGTCGTCGGCAAATTGTAAAATTTTCCGATTTGTACAGCTGCAGCGATAATGAGTGCCTCCTCGCCGCTTCCTCCAGAGAAAGAACCTGTACGCAAATCGCTGATGAATGGCCAGATAGCAAAGCTCATCGGACAGCCGGGATTGATGAAATTGACAATCGCCAAACATGCCAGTCCTTCTGCAGTCACTTGGGCTAGTGTCCCGGCTAACGTTGCAGGAGCTGTTGCTCCGGCTTGAGGTGCAATTGCGATGTCATTGATCAACCCAAGACGACTGCTTTCCACCAGCACGTCCAGGTTTTCCTTAGCAAATCGAAGTGGTGAGACAATTGGACATCCACCAAAAGTACAAAATGGTTTTTCAGCAAAACGACCTTCTCCCCCCAAAACCATGTCGAACATTTTCACTGCCCCTTTGATGTTTTGAGCACGGTTGAAGGTCATTTCAAATGGTTTTTCCGTTCCGGCAACCAATGCGTAGGCCACATTAAAATCGTGTTCATCTAAATCCGAAATTTCAGTGGGTATTACGGTTTGCCCAAACTGGTGAATGTATTCCAACTTGTCCACTAACCGACAGGCATCGTAAAGGTCAAGCAGTGTGGAAGGGCGAAAGGTTTTTGAGTCGAGCTCAAAGATGGTCACGGCTTCTCCGCTGGTGGCGTAATGCACCCGATAGCCGCCTACGTGCAAGTCGGCATGAGCAGAATTGCGACTATGCACAACATATTCGTTAGCGGCTTTCACCAAGACATCCTCAATCAAGGCTTTTGGAAAGCATAATCGTCCAAAATCACTGACTATACATCCGCATTCTGTAGCCAGTTCAATCACTTCCGGGGTTGCTTCGGCGATTCCTAAGGTTGCCAAAATTTCCAGTGCAGCCTGATGAATCTTCTCCAAATCCGTATCTTGAAGCGGTTTGTATGCCCCTCCGCACATCCCTGCCTGTACCACCGGCACTTGGTTTTCTGAACTTCTCTGAGCTTTCCGTCCAGCACGGCCACCCGTACGAACTCTCCCGAGTCGCCCAACTCTTTCAACATCTACCATAAAATTTCTTAATTCCGGTGGAGCTTAACCCCACCAGACTGTTCTATATGTACTGCAATTAGCTGGAAATTTTCATGACAACCCATATTT
>OFJF01000020.1_pt1 | contig 11971 bp, 10 predicted proteins | sample 1540221 | NCBI WGS metagenome assembly OFJF01 (sample SAMEA104347363, study PRJEB22522) | marine metagenome | biome: marine biome; feature: marine water body; material: seawater | collected 2015-09-01T00:00:00Z | depth 261 m
GACTTTAGGGTTTCGGGGGGAGGCACTGGCTTCAATTGCAGCTATTTCACATTTTGAGATTCTGACATGTAATGATGAAACTCAAGGTGCAACCAGAATATTTATTAAAGGCGGCTACCTGGAACAAATTGGAAAAATAGGTTTGCCGAAAGGTACGAAAGTCACTGTCGAACGTCTTTTTTACAATACACCTGACCGCTTGAAATTTCTCAAAACCACTGCCACAGAACTTCAGCACATTCAGCAGCATCTGGTACAAAAGTCCCTGGCTTATCCGCACATTCATTTCCGTCTAACACATAATCGGCAACTTCTGCTAAATCTTTCCGGAGGACAAGCTCTGGAAACTCGTATCCAGCAGCTTTATGGTGAAGAGTTTAAGGAAATTTTGATGCCGGTTAAACATGAGGAAACATATCTACAGTTTTCCGGTTTCATTTCATTTCCTTCAAAACCACGGACTAGCAGGCGCTGGCAATATATTTTTGTGAATGAGCGGAACGTCAAATCTCCGTCAATCAATCACGGGATTTATGATGGTTATGGAACTTTTTTAGGCAAAGGACAGCATCCGGTTTTTTTCCTAAATTTGAGAATAGACCCGACTGAAATTGATGTCAATGTACATCCGGCAAAGACAGAAATACGTTTCCGGAACAACCAGCTGGTTCACACCATTTTAGTAGATCAAATTTCCCGTGCTCTTAAAGATTGTGCAAGCCGCAGGTTTTTTGGCCGTGAACATTCACATTCGCAAATGTCACACACAGGTGTTACAGGACAAATAGATCTGCCGCTGGATGATCCGTTGCCTTTGGGAAATGAGTCTGCAGGAATGTTATTTCCTGTAAACAAAACCCGCACAAAAGAAGCAAGAGATCTCCCGCCGCGAGGCTCGTTGAGTCCGGAAAAATCACATAAACTCACTGCATTCCCACAAGAAATCCGGATTGCTGAAATCCGACCAATACCAAAAAAAACGCAGGATTCCGCTTCAACAACAACTTTGGAAACTCCGGACTCCGCTCCGGGGAATCTTCCGGAAAACGAGATACGTAATCTCTGTCTAATTTCACCTCTGCCGTTGGTTCCAAAAAAAATAAGGGTGCTTGGTCAGTTCCGGAAGACATACATTATTGCGGAAAATGATGCGGGGTTGGTGCTGATTGAACAGCGAGCGCTCCACGAACGTTTGATTTATGATACTTATGTGGAGTCACTGCAAAAAAAAGAGGTGAAGATTCAGACTTTTAAAGTTTCACTTTTATTGGAACTGTCTCCCCAGGAATCAGTGTTGCTGGAACAATCCTTAGTACCATTAGCCCTTTCCGGTTTTGCAGTCAGTCCATTTGGAGGGAGTACTTTTGCAGTAGATTCGATTCCGGAATGCTTGAGTGAAGATCAAGTAGAAAAAGTGGTCAGGGAAATCCTTGATCGACTGGCATTGTTTGGCAAGAGAGGTCAAAACGAAGAAATTTTAAATGACGTATGTCAGGTAGTTGCAGAGCATGGTGCCATGTTTTCAAAGCAGGAGCTTACGAAGTCTGAAATGGATTGTTTACTGGCACAATGGGAAGAATTGGGGAGCCCGATGTTTTCCATCAAGGAAGCCCCCATTATGGTGGAATTTTCTCTACAAGAACTGGAAAAAAGGTTGAGGCGTTGATCGGGGTTATTTGCTTATTTGGAATTGACTTGAAACTGCCGGATGTTCAAATGGTAAAATAACATGATATTAACAACTAAAACTAAAATGGAAAAAACCCACCACAAACTAATAATTTTAGGCTCCGGTCCTGCGGGATTGACTGCGGCAATTTATGCGGCAAGAGCCAACTTAAATCCTGTTGTCGTCTCTGGACGAGAGGCAGGAGGACAATTGATGATCACTACAGACGTTGAAAATTATCCTGGTTTTCCAGAAGGAATTCAAGGTCCGGAAATGATGGATCTCCTGAAAGCCCAGGCCGCTCGTTTTGACACAGAATTTTTTTCCGGTGATGTGGTAGAAGTTGATTTGTCACAGCGACCATTTAAACTTACGTTGGAAAACAAAGATACGTTGACCTGCGATTCACTGATTATTTCTTCTGGAGCCTCCGCGAGATGGCTTGGAATGGATTCAGAAAAAGAATACAGCGGCAGGGGGGTTTCTGCCTGTGCAACCTGCGACGGGTTTTTCTTTCGTGACCAGGATGTGGCCGTTGTAGGCGGAGGTGATACTGCGCTGGAAGAAGCTCTGTATTTGGCAAATATCTGTAAAAGTGTGACAATGATTCATCGACGCGATGAATTCCGAGGCAGCAAAATTATGCAGAAACGTGCTTTTGATCACAAGAAAATCTCAATATTATGGGATACTGTTGTTGAAAAAGTAGTGGGTAACTCCAAGGACGGAATGACGTCCCTGAAAGTGAGGAACGTTAAAACGGATAAAGTTAAAGAACATCCTATCACAGGATTGTTCATTGCGATTGGACACACTCCAAATACAAATTTATTCAAAGATCAGTTGATTATGGACAAAAACGGTTATCTGAAAGTCACACCTGGCACGACATATACGTCTGTCGAAGGCGTTTTTGCTTCAGGAGATGTTCAGGATCATGTTTATCGGCAAGCCGTTACTGCTGCAGGAACCGGATGTATGGCGGCCATTGATGCAGAGCGTTGGCTGGCTGAACAAATATGCTAAACATAATTACCACTGCAGGAAACTAAATTAAAAAATTACCTGCAGTGGATATTTAAAAAAAACAAATGAAAATATTAAAACAAAATGAACAACAAATCTTTGCCTGCAATTGTTGCAGTTCAAACTGCTGTGATGCTGGGACTGCTGTATTACTTATGGAATCAGGAAACAAACGAAATATTAAATGAAAAAAACTTTCTTTTTTTAGCAATTCTTTCTATCTCATGCCTATTACTGGCGATAGTTCTACATTTCAAAAAGCCAATCACCTATGAAGAAGGTACTCGCCGAGATGGGACAGTTAAATGGTTTAATTCAAATAAAGGTTTTGGCTTCATAGAACAGGACACTGGAGACGACCTTTTTGTCCATCAGTCTGAAATTCGGCAGGCAGGTTTTCGTTTCCTCAACCAGGGGGACCGTGTTGAGTTTGAAGTCGGAACAGGAAAAAAAGGACCGGTTGCTCTAAAAGTAACTCGTACTCAGGCGGCAGATCCAGAGAAATATCCCAATTTTAACGAAGAGCCTGAAGAGGCTCTGATTAATAAAATTTCTGAAACAAAATTAAACTAAAAATGAACAAGGAAAAACTCGTATTGGCTTATTCCGGTGGTCTGGATACTTCCGTTCTTGTACATTGGCTTGCTCAACAAGGATATGAAGTAATTGCACTATGTCTTGATTTAGGACAGAAAGTTGAAGATTTGGATGCCATCCTCGAAAAAGGTAAAAAAGCTGGTGCAGCAAAAGTTCTGATCGAAAATGTTGAAGAAGAATTTGTACAGGATTACGTTTTCCCTTCCATTCATTGGAATGCGCTTTATGAAGGAACTTATTTACTGGGGACTTCATTAGCACGGCCTTTGATTTCCAAAAAACAGATAGAAGTTGCAGGGCGGGAAGGTGCTGTTGCTGTTGCACATGGCGCAACCGGTAAAGGTAATGATCAGGTCCGTTTTGAGTTAAGCTATTATGCGCTCAATCCTAATATTCGTGTAGTAGCACCATGGAAAATTCCTGAGTTTTATAAAAAACATCCCGGGCGGACAGAATTATTAGCCTATGCGGAAAAATACGGTATTCCGGTCAAGGCTTCCAAAGAACAACCCTGGAGTTCAGATGAAAATCTTATGCACATCAGTTTTGAATCTGGTATGTTGGAGGACCCCTGGCAAGCTCCACTACCGGAAATGTTCGAATTATCACAGTCGCCGAAAGAGGCTCCAGTTGAGTCTCAGGAGATTCTGATTGAATTTCTAAAAGGAAATCCGGTCGCGGTTGATGGGAAAAAATTTTCTCCGGCAAAATTGTTGACATATCTAAATGAATTGGGCGGGAGACATGGAATTGGCCGGATTGATATGGTAGAGTCCCGTTTTGTCGGCATGAAAAACAGGGGGGTGTATGAAACACCAGGTGGTACTATTTTACACATTGCACATCGGGCAATGGAGTCAATTACCTTGAACCGTGGTGTAATTAATCTCAAGGATTCACTAATGCCGCGCTTTGCGCAACTGACCTACGATGGCTTTTGGTTTTCACCTGAAATGGAAATTTTGCTGGAAATGGTGAAAAAAACTCAGGAACCGGTTAATGGTACAGTCCGTCTGGAACTTTACAAAGGCAACTGCATGGTGACTGGCCGTAAATCACCAAACAGCCTCTATGATGAGGATATGGCAACAATGGAAGCGGACCAGGGTACTTATGATCCACAGGATGCCATTGGTTTTATCAAACTTCATGCCCTGCCGTTACGTATTCAAGCAGGTTTGAAAGCTAATTCTAAAACTTAGAGCCGGACTTTACTCAAACTATTTTCCAACCTGGTAAGAAGAATGAAGCTGCAAAAATTATTTCCTCTACTCACTGTGGTATTTTTCCTTTCCACCTGCATTTTGCTGTATCTCCTTTATTTTTCTGTTCCACAAACTTTACCAATCTCACAGTCGGCCCAGATCGAAATTACTGTTCCAGAACAAACAGTGATTTCTCCTGAAAAACCTCAAATTTCAGAGGAGGAAATTCAACGTTTACTGGATATTGAAAACGAACAAAAAGAACTTGTATTACTCTTTGAACGTGTTTCTGCTGATCTGAAAGAAGCCACTGGTTCCAAACAAATTCTGAATCAACTTTCCTTGGGACGTTTTATTTTGCGGGATTTCGAAAAACGTTTTTTGAACAATAAGCTTTTCCGCAAAGCTGGAGGGTTTTTAAGTTTCATGAGGGAAAAAACAAAATCTTATTTGAGCTCAGGAAAACTTGGTGTAAATCCTGCTGGAATCAAAAAGAAAGATTTGCTTAACTTCCGCAGGGAACTCACCAGTTGGCTCTTGACGCGCAGCAACGAAGAAATTGAGGCTGTGGCGAGGTTTTTGAGTTTTTTCTATGCAGAAACACTTTATGATATTCCAATGACGATGTTGGCTTCCAGGTTGACTCCTGAACTGGAGGAAATTAATTTTAGTACACCGGTGCTTCTGCAAAAAGTTCTAACTACTGCAAGCAGAGATGTCAACGGTGAAATGAATGAAAAAAGGCCTACTGATGTTGCAGAATATTCGATGGCACAGCAGTTCTTTTTTCGCAGGGGTCCGAAAATATCCGCAAAGGCAGTTGTCTTTTTGAAGGCATACCTCAGTTACACCGATCTGTAATCCATTTGAATGAGTCTGTTGAGAACTTGGTTCTCTTGTCTAAATCCAACGCCGGAATAGTGTCATCTTCAGTTTCACTCTAATTATCAATGGCCCAACAAAATGGAAATTCGGGTTCTCAGTAGTGATGATGTTCAAAAAGCCCTTCCGATGGCAGAAGCAATCGAGGGCATGAAGCGTGCGTATAGCCGGCTTTCGTCCGGACGGGTTGAGATGCCTCTCCGCAGCCGTGTCCATGTTCCTGAGCAGGAGGGAGTGCTCCTGACAATGCCTGCCGCGCTTCCGGACGACAGTGAAATGGCTGTAAAACTGGTAACTGTTTTTGGCAAAAATCCAGCCCGTGGATTTCCCCTGATTCATGCTGCCGTGCTTGTGTTGGACACCGAAAACGGTCAAATCAAAGCCCTGATGGATGGAGAAGTTTTGACTGCAGTTCGTACCGGAGCTGGAGTCGGAGCCGCTACAGAATTGCTTGCGTCTACGGATGCGGTTTCTGTCGCAATAATCGGCAGCGGAAAACAGGCCTGTTCACAACTGGATGCTGTTTGTACTGTTCGTAGTATTCGGCAAGCGTGGGTTTATAGTCCAAACCCTGAACATGCACAAAATTTTGTGGAAGAAATGTCCGGAGTTGGTCCAATTCCAAAGGATATTCAAGCAGTTACTTCTTCTGCAGAAGCCGTAAAAAATGCAGACATTGTCTGTACTGCCACCACTTCCTCTACTCCTGTTATTTCCTTTAAGAACCTCAAACAGGGGGCTCATTTAAATGCAGTTGGTTCTTTTCAGCCATCAATGCAGGAAATCGATTCAGATACTATTCAAAATGCTCTTGTCTTCGTTGATTCCCGTGAATCTGCACTGATCGAAACTGGAGATATAGTCACTCCGCTTAAACAAGGTTTGATCACAGCAGACAAAATTGTTGCAGAAATAGGAGAACTCATCAATGGAACAAAATCCGGACGAACCTCACCTGAACAACTGACATTTTTTAAATCCTGTGGAGTAGCCGTACAGGATGCCGTCTCTGCCGGGATTGCTTTGAAAAACGCAGAGCGTGAAAATCTCGGAACAATTGTCTCTATATAAAAAATGTCCAGACTGCCAAAAACTGCCTCGGTAGTAATTCTCGGAGGTGGAGTCATGGGTGCAAGCACTGTTTACCATTTGGCAAGCCGCGGCTACAAAGACGTTTTGCTTCTGGAACGCGAAAAGTTTTTCGGTACCGGCGCAACCGGACGTTGTGCCGGAGGAATTCGTTATCAGTTCAATACTGAAGTCAACATCCGGCTTTCCCAAAAAAGTCTTCCCATGATTGATGCTTTTGAGGAAGAAACCGGACAATCGGTGTTGGTGCAAAAATGTGGATATTTGTTTGCACTGACTCGGGAAAAAGATGTAGAGGTGTTCCGGAAAACGGTTGAACTTCAACGTTCCCTCGGCGTTCAAACCGAATGGCTTACCGGAGATGAAGTACGCAGTATTGCCGCTCCCTGCGACTTCCCGGATGCACTTGCTGGAAGCTTTAACGCGGAAGACGGACTGGCAGATCCCAACAGTATCGTGATGGGTTACATCAATGCTGCGCGTCGGCATGGAGCAGTCTGCATTACTGATTGTTCTGCAATCGGGATTGATGTAAAAAATAATCAAATTCGGAAAGTTCAAACATCTCTTGGAACCATTGAAACTAAAACTGTAGTCAATGCCTGTGGACCATGGAGTGCAAGCCTTGGAAAAGAGATTAGTCTCGAAATTCCAGTATTTCCTCTGCGGCGTCAATGGTTTGTCACGGAAACAATTCAGGAACTTCCGGAAAACTTCCCGTTTGTTATTGATTTTGCGCAAAGTCTCTATTTTCACCGGGAAGGTTCCGGACTGCTTTCGGGCATGTCGAATCCCAACGAAAAAATTGGAGATGATCAAAGAATTGATTCCGAGTGGGAATTGAAACACATCGAATCTGCAATACAGCGAATGCCTTTGCTGGGAAACTCCGGAATCCAGGCACGACAAGCAGGACTGTACGAAATGACTCCGGATGCACATCCCATAATCGGCCCTACACCGGTGGAAGGATTTTACTTGCTTAGCGGATTTTCAGGACACGGATTCATGCAGGGCCCAATTTGTGGAAAGTTGATGGCCGAAATTCTCATAGACGGTGAAGCCACCACCGTTGACATCAGCAAGTTGGATTACAACCGATTTGCTGAGAAGCGCTTGATTCCGGAATACAACGTAGTTTGATTAACGTTTCCGGATTGCACCACTGTCAATTATGCTTTAAAATAATTAATCAAAACTGTCATATTATTTAAAGTTACTCGAAACAACCTTTACCGGGAAAAACTATGCTCAACGAAAAAACGGTTACAAAAATTTTGGAGTATGGACTTCAGCAGGGGGCAGACTTTACTGAAGTTTTTGTAGAGGACTCTGTTGCTTCTTCTATTAATCTGCTTGATCAGAAAATCGAAGAAATCAATTCCTCAAACTCATTTGGAATAGGGGTGCGTCTTCTTTACGGCAACGAAGCCTATTACGGTTACAGCAGTGATTCTGACGAAGCCAATTTGCTGAAACTCACCGGCAATTTAGGGCAATCCCAGAAAGAAGGGGAGTCCGGAGATATGCAATCACTTCAGCCTCAGTCCATCGAAGACATTCATCATATAGCCGTAAATCCAGAAACGGTGAGCAAGTCTGAGCGCGTTGAACTGCTAAGGGAACTGGATAACAAAACCCGTAATCACGGTGACGATATTCAGCAGGTCACGGTAAACATGTCTGAAAAAAAACGCTCGGTACTTATAGCCAACAGCGAGGGTTTATGGGCCGAGGACTCACGAAATTATTCCAGGATGCGTCTTTCTGCAGTTGCAGAAAAAGGCGATGGACCCCAAACTGCAGCTGAAAGTCCAGGAGTTTTGGGTGGTTATGAATTTTTTCAGGATTTAAATTTGGAGGAACTTGCAGAAAATGCGGCACAATCTGCGTTGCGTATGGCCGCTGCAGGATACATTGATGGAGGAAAAATGCCTGTGATTTTGGGTAATGGATTCGGCGGTGTTATTTTCCACGAGGCTTGCGGTCACCCATTGGAAACAGAAGCGATCCGAAAAAACGCATCTCCTTTTTGCGAAAAAATAGGAAAGCGTGTCGGCCAGTCGATTCTTACTGCAATAGACGATGGAACTATTGCAAACAAATGGGGTTCGTGTAATGTGGACGACGAAGGTACGCCGACGCAAAAAACCGTACTAATCGAAAACGGAATACTTAATAATTACCTCAGTGACCGTATCGGTGCAGGTCAAGTCGGTATTTCCCGTACCGGTTCTGCACGACGCGAATCGTACAAATTTGCTCCGGTTTCCCGTATGCGTAACACCTTTATTGCTCCCGGACCGCACGAGATTGAAGAAATGCTGCGTTCCATTAAATTTGGCCTGTATGCAAAAAAAATGGGTGGCGGATCTGTCAATCCGGGGACTGGTGAATTCAATTTTGCAGTGCAGGAAGGTTATGCTATCCGCAATGGAAAAATCGCTGAACCAGTGCGCGGAGCAACGCTGATCGGCAAGGGGTTCGATGTCCTGTCGCAAATTTCGATGATTGCCGATGATCTGGATTTGGCGGCAGGAATGTGCGGAGCGGCCAGCGGCTGGGTTCCGACAACTGTTGGTCAGCCCACTTTGAAAATTGACTCAATTCTTGTCGGCGGACGGTAATTTTTTTTGTAATTGTTTTCACTTCCGTAGAGCAACAAACAGATAAGAAACACTTAATGCGATTTTTCGAGCAGTCAGTAGAAACCATGCCCCGCGAAGCATTGGAATTACTACAAATCGAAAAGTTGTATTCCATGCTGGAAAAAATTTATGGGAGCAACCGTTTTTATACGGGAAAGCTGGATGCCGCGGGAGTTCATCCGGAAGCGATACAAACCTTAAGTGATTTGGCGAGTTTACCGCTGACTACCAAAGCGGAGTTAGTACAAGCCCAGGAGGATGCTTTGCCTTTTGGAACCAATGCGACTTTCCCGGAATCCGCTTACTCTCGTTTTCACCAGACATCCGGAACCACCGCAACTCCCCTGCGAGTTATAGACACCCCGGAAAGTTGGGAATGGTGGGGGCGTTGCTGGGGTTATGTTTTGTCAGGAGCAGGTTTGACGGAAAATGATCGTTTGTTTGTACCATTTTCTTTTGGACCATTCATTGGTTTTTGGTCAGCAGTCGAGGGTGCAAAAGTAATTAAAGCCTTGATGATTCCTGGCGGAGGGCGGGATTCATTGCAGCGGTTGCATTTGATGAAAGAACTTGGTGCGACGGCCATGTGCTGTACTCCAACTTATGCTTTGCGTTTGGCGGAAGTCGCTCGGGATTCCGGATTTGATTTGTGTGAAATTCCATTAAAAACTCTGATTCATGCAGGAGAACCTGGAGCCAATATTCCGGCAACTAAAGCCCATATTGAATCTGTTTGGGACACAAAATGTTACGATCACGCGGCAGCTTCAGAAGTAGGGGCACACAGTTTTGTATGCGAAATTCAACCAAACGGAACACATGCTATCGAAAGTGAATTCATAGTTGAGGTTTTGAATCCGGAACCTCTGGAACCGGTTCCGGCAGGAAAACAAGACGAGCTGGTTATCACCAATTTGGGTCGCATCGGTTATCCGGTAATTCGTTACCGTTCAGGAGATCTTGTACGGCTTAATCCGGAGTCTTGCGAATGTGGGCGCACTTTTGTTCGTTTCGAAGGCGGGGTTTTGGGACGGTCAGATGACATGGTGGTTGTGCGTGGAATCAATGTTTTTCCCAGCGCAGTGGAAAATTTAGTTCGTCAATGTGAGGCAATTGAAGAATTCCGGGTCACGGTTTCAACTGAACGGAAAATGACACATTTGACGATTGATTTGGAAATAAGCAAAAACGCTGACGAAAAAGCTTCTCGACATACTGTGGACCAAGCAATACAGATCGAATTGAGTTTAGTCCCGGAAATAAAAGTTGTGCCTTCCGGAACTCTGCCCCGTTTTGAAATGAAGGCAAAACGCTTTCATGTGGAAAAATAAGTTAGCTACAGACAACACGGATAAAAACTGATAGAAAAATATCTGTGACTATCTGCGTAAATCTGAGGCTGATAACAAAAATAAAATTAATATGAAACAACTCTTAACTCTCAATATCAATGGCGAAACTCAGGAGGTTTGGACTTCGACTCACAAAACTTTGCTGGAAGTTTTGCGTGAAGATTTGTACCTCACCGGAACCAAACACGGTTGTGAGTTGGGAGAGTGCGGAGCCTGTTCGGTGTTGATTGACGGAGAACCGGTTTTGGCCTGTCTTATTTTGCCTGTTGAGGTGCAGGGACAGGAGATCCAAACCATTGAAGGTTTAGCAAAAAATGGGGTTCCGCATCCACTGCAAACCGCTTTTGCAGAACAAGGCGCATCGCAATGCGGTTACTGTTCTCCGGCAATGTTGATGACCGCCAAAGCCCTGCTTGAAATAAATTCAAATCCGGATTCAAATACTATTCGAGAAGCCCTGTCCGGAACTTTGTGTCGCTGTACCGGGTACTCAAAAATCATAGAAGCCGTAGAACAAGCTGCTGGAGAATTAGCAGTGATGCGGCAAAAATCCTAAATGTTCGAAGTATAGTAACTATGAAGATAAAATGCGTTTTTTCAGAATCATAACAGGTATTGGGATCACACTTTTAGTGTCTTCCTGTTCGGTTAGCACTTTCGGAAAATTTCAGGCAGATGAAGGAATTCCGTCTTTCATCCAAGTTGGAAAGACAACGAGAGAAGAAATCATGACCACTTTGGGAGAACCTCTGGTTCATCGCTTCGTGGTCGGCAAAGAAACGCTGATTTACAATCATGAACGGGGAGAATACTTTTTTCTCTATGGAACTTATGAAGGAAATGAATTGGTGATTCGTATTACAGATCAAATCGTTTCTGAAGTGAAACTTGAAAAAACTGGCAGTGGATGGGGATTTTTTGCTCCGGCAACTTCCAACAATCCCGGTACAAGAAGAAGCGCAAGGTAATCGTTTGACGAAATTTTACTTTTTATTGCCGATCACCGGCATCTTACTTTTCATGTTGCTGGTTGGATGTTCCAAAACTCGAATTGGAAAAGTGGAATTATCCGATGAAAAACTGCCAAATTTTATCAAAGTAGGAACAACGAACGCGCAAGAAGTTTTGGAACAGATTGGAGAACCTTTCGGCTACCGAGAACAAGAGAATCGTTCGGCAATGATCTTCCTCGATTTTCAGGAAGATTATGTCAATTTATTGATCACAGAGATTCGGCTGGAAAAGGCATATCGGCTGGATTTGGTTTTTCAAGATGATATTTTGCAAAAAGCAGAAATCAAAAAAGAAGGATGGGGATTTGGTGCAAATATGGATCCTCAACTTTTACAATTGCTGGCCAGGTAAACACTGTTTTTGCATTTTTTCAAGCATCAAATAGTTTATGAGTGAAAACAAAGATTTCCAAGCGAACCATACATGGATTGGTAAATCTTGGGCTCAAGTAGACGGTTTGGCCAAAGCGAAAGGTGAGACCGTTTATGC
>OFJF01000021.1_pt1 | contig 11909 bp, 8 predicted proteins | sample 1540221 | NCBI WGS metagenome assembly OFJF01 (sample SAMEA104347363, study PRJEB22522) | marine metagenome | biome: marine biome; feature: marine water body; material: seawater | collected 2015-09-01T00:00:00Z | depth 261 m
TGTCAATGATTTGTATTAATTTAATGATTAATTATTAGGCTATAATATTATTAATGTCAAATAATTGAGCGCATTAATTTGTGTATTATACTTTATTCAACAGATAATTATAATTATAATAATTAATTTCATATATATACAGGTATTTATTTTGAAAATATGAGTTTGGTGTCCTTTAAGAAATAGTTTAGGCCGTCACATTAAATTAATTACTAAACAAGGATAGTTATGAAAAAAATAGAAGCGATTATCAAACCTTTTAGGCTGGATGAAGTCAAGGAGGGTCTGGCTGAAATCGGAACTGTCGGCATGACGGTATCAGAGGTCAAAGGTTTTGGACACCAGAAAGGGCATACTGAATTATATAGAGGGGCAGAGTACGAAGTGGACTTCATTCCCAAAACAAAAATTGAAATTGTGGTTTCCGATGAGAAAGTTGCTTCGGTTCTGGAAACAATTGAGCAAAAAGCGAAAACTGGTAAAATCGGTGATGGCAAAATTTTTGTTTATGATGTAGCCCAAATTATCCGGATCCGCACAGGCCAAACCGGAAATGAGGCCCTTTAATTATTAACAGCAATTATTATAATTTATACACAGGAGATAAAATGGAATTTTCAGCAGAAATGAAATATGTACTGGATAGCTTTTGGTTATTGATCAGCGGATGCCTCGTCATGTGGATGGCCGCAGGTTTTGCGATGCTGGAAGCAGGATTGGTGCGCACAAAAAATACAACCGCCATCCTGACTAAAAACATAACCCTCTACGCACTTGCTTGTGTGGCTTATTATTACGTAGGTTACAACCTGATGTACGGCAGCGGAAATGATTTTGTCGGCAGCGGTTTGATGATGTACGGGACTTCCGCGGATGGTCACAGTTTACTTTCGGATTTCTTTTTTCAGGTTGTTTTTGTAGCTACCGCTGCTTCGATAGTTTCAGGAACGGTTGCGGAAAGGATCAAGTTTTGGCCATTCATGGGATTCACCCTAGTTTTGACTGCAGTCATTTATCCTATTCAGGGACATTGGACCTGGGGAGGAACAAGTCTGGGCGGGATGATTGACGGATTCAGCGATTTTGCCGGTTCAACGATTGTTCACTCGGTTGGTGGTTGGGCGGCACTTGCCGGTGTATTGTTATTGGGCGCTCGAAAAGGGAAATTTGGCGTGGACGGCTCTATTCACCCGATTCCTGGTTCCAATTTGCCTTTAGCAACTTTGGGCACTTTTGTTTTGTGGTTAGGCTGGTTTGGTTTCAACGGCGGTTCCCAGTTGGCTTTAGGTTCAAGAGACGATGTTGACGCCATTTCAGCGGTGATCGCAAATACAAATATTGCTGCTTGTGCGGGAGCTTTAGCGGCCATGGTCCTGACTCAACTATTATACAAAAAAGTTGATTTGACGATGGTTCTCAATGGAGCACTTTCCGGACTGGTAGCCATCACCGCCGGGCCGGATTATCCAAGCATGAATCTCGCCATACTGATTGGCGCGATTGGAGGCCTGCTGGTGGTTCTTGCAATTCCATTGTTTGATAAACTCAAAATTGACGATCCCGTTGGAGCCTTGTCGGTTCATTTGGTGAATGGAATTTGGGGTACATTAGCAGTAGGAATATTCAAGCCCGATGTCGCGCTTTTTGCTCAAATCAAAGGTATTGTTGTGATTGGCGCGTTTACCTTTTTGAGCAGTTTAGCGGTTTGGGCTGTTCTAAAATATACTGTCGGAATCCGGGTTTCAGAAGAAGAAGAATATAATGGCGTGGATGTGAGTGAATTTGGATTACACGCATATCCGGAATTTGTTGAGCGACAGGGAGCATAGGCTAGTTTGTTTTTCGTAAAAGTTTGCTGACTTCAAATGTTTTAACCCTTTTAAAACAACGTATTGTGTTAACATTTCAAAAAAATTAATCCTAGTTTCCCGGTGTTCTTTCTTAACAAAATATCCACAAGAAACTTTTTAGTTTTTGAAAAATGAGCAGAATTGGTGGTTGCTAACTAAAATATTCATACAGACACAAACGAATAGCAAAAGAATGATTATGGCTACAAAAATTAAAAAACGTTTCCCCAAAAAAGAACTTAATTCCTGGCTCCGAGTACACCGGTCGTGGGATCATAGCGAGTGGACGGATCTGCTTCAAAATTTGTCAAATCAAGGTTTCCATGAATTGTGTGCTTCGATTAGCGGGCAAAATGATATTGGATTTTATTTGGAAACTAAACGAAACTGAAACCTCATGCAAATCATAGCATTGCCAACAAAACTCCCGCAGCTACCGCGGAGCCTATCACCCCGGAAACATTTGGCCCCATGGCGTGCATCAGCAGGTGGTTTTGTGAATTGGCTTCGAGCCCAACCTGATTCACAACACGTGCTGCCATGGGAACTGCAGAAACTCCTGCAGCCCCGATCAAAGGATTGATTGGTGCAGATGACAGATTATTCATGAGTTTGGCCATCAACACACCGGTTGCTGTTCCAACTGAAAACGCGATTATGCCAAGAATGAGAATCCCCACCGTTTCGAGATTGAGAAATTCCGCTGCAGCCAATTTGCTTCCTATACTAAGTCCAAGAAAAATAGTCACAGTATTGATCAGTGATTTTTGAATAGTGTCCGAAAGACGATTGATAACACCGCATTCTTTCGCCAAATTTCCAAACATGAACATGCCTATCAATGGGGCTGCTGAAGGTAACAAAAGCGCACACAAACTTAGAACGACCAGCGGAAATAAAATTTTCTCCCTAGTGGAAACATATCGTAACTGAGTCATCTTAATTTCCCGCTCTTGCTGAGATGTTAGCAAACGCATGATGGGAGGCTGGATGATGGGTACCAGCGCCATATACGAATAGGCTGCAATAGCTATTGATCCAAGCAACCGCGGTGAAAGCTGGCTGGCAAGAAAAATCGCCGTTGGACCATCTGCACCACCTATAATGCCAATCGATGCGGCATCCCTAAGAGAAAAATCAATGCCGGGAATTCCGTTCAATGCCAGTGCGCCCAAGAGGGTTCCAAAAATTCCGAACTGCGCCGCGCCACCCAACAAAGCGGTTTTAGGATTGGCCAGCATCGGGCCAAAATCCGTCATTGCACCAACTCCCATGAAAATTATCAAAGGAAAAATTCCGGTGGTTATACCAAACTCGTAAACATAATACAAGAGCCCGCCCGGCTCCGAAAGACCGGCTAAAGGGATATTGGACAACATAGCACCAAAACCGATAGGCACCAGCAGCAACGGTTCAAATTTCCGGCGAATGCCTAAATAAATCAAGATGAGTCCTACACAGATCATGATCACACGTCCAAAACCTTCGGTCCAATCCAATCCCTGTCCACGAAACAGTGCCCCCAGTCCGGTAGAATTATAAAGGTTGAGCAACATTTTTTTAAAAGCAGGCAAAGCCACGACGGACGAACCACTCCCCACTTCCTCAAAAATTACTGGAGCAATCTTGAGAATTCCCACTGTTTCGCCGGCTCCATAATGTTTCAGATTTCGCAACCGCCAAAAAACCAGTTGTCCAGAAACTCCCGCTCGAAACTTAAATTTCGTGCCTTTTGAATCTTTGAGTACTGCCAATGTATCACCGGCATAGACCCATTGATCTATTTTCGCGTCAACCCGAATGACCCGGGCATCGGTGGGCATTACAATATTGATTTGATCTTCACCAGACTGGGCAAACAAAGTTCCTGACAGTCCCAAACAAAACAATAACGCAAAAACCTGTACCAGTTTTTTATTTATTTTTCGAAAAATACTCAGGTGGAATAAAAGGAGCAGATCCACCTTTAAACTGTCTCGCATCGTCTCACCCTCTCAATGCGAGTAAAGCATCACCAGTTTGCACCGTATTTCCGGCTTGTACATGTACAGCTTGGACGACTCCAGCTTGTGGCGATTTAACTTCGGATTCCATTTTCATGGCTTCCATCACCAACAGCGTTTGCTCTTTAGCAATGGTGTCCCCAACCTCCACTTCCAGTCGCACGATGTTTCCTGGCGTGGGTGCTGGGATATCGATTCCGGAAGTTTGCGTAGCGGTCGGAGCAGAGACCGGTGTATTCCCAGTATCATCAGCCGGAGCCACCGTACCACCGGCATTGACTTGGACCTGATATGCTCGGCCGTCGACGGTGATGGTGTAATCTCTTGGACCGGAAACAGAAGGTGCTGCAGATTTTGTGGAAGTCGGTGCTTTTTTTTCTGGCTCATCTGATTTTTTCCGAATTGAAATTTTTGCTTTGCCCAACAGAAAATCAATGCCTTTGGCCTCGCAACTGGAAACAATAAAAAGGTTTTCTTCGGTTTCAGGGAGATCGTTTTTTTTGAGGTCCTCGGCTGCTTTTGGCATTCCCGGATCCAGGACATCGAGCGGATCGTCTTTGAAAATCGGTTTGCCGAGTTGCTCCGAAGCCAGCCTGACAATTTCCGGATCCGGCTCTACCGGTGTCCGGCCGAAATAACCTAGCACCATATTTCCGTATCCCGGATTTATTTTTTCCCATTTGCCAAGGGTCACGTTGAGATATGCCTGTTGAAAATAAAACTGTGAAACTGGCGTGACCGAAGTACCAAAACCTCCGAGCCGAACAACTTCAGACATTTCCTTAATAACTAGTGGAAAAAGGTGCAAAGTTCCGGTATCACGCATCATCATAGTGTTGGACGTCAATGCGCCTCCGGGCATCGGAGAAAACGGAATCAGAGGTGAAACCATTCGTGATTCCAGAGGGAAAAAATAATCCTCAAAACTTTCTGCGAACACTTCTTCCGCCTTAATGATTTTGTCCGGATCAATATCCAGTGTGTAATCGGTCCCTTTGAGAGCGTGCCACATGGTGAGAATGTCGGGTTGTGAAGTTCCACCGCTGACTGGACTCATTGCCAGATCAATCCTGTCGATTCCACCCTCGATTGCACCCATGTATTGACTGACAGCGGCCCCTGCAGTATCGTGCGTATGCAGATGCAGAATAGTTCCCTCAGGCACCATTTTTCGAGCGCCTTTGATAGTTTCGTGAACTTTCCTGGGGTTAGCTGTTCCGCTGGCGTCTTTGAAACAAATCGAGTCAAAAGGGATATCCGAATCCAGAATATTACGAAGAGTTTTAAGGTAATATTCTGCGTCATGTGCACCTTCGCATCCCGGAGGTAAATCCATCATGGCAATCACAATTTGGTGATTTAAACCGTGATTAGAGATACACTCTCCGGAATACTTTAGATTACGCAAATCGTTTAATGCATCAAAGTTTCTGATTGTTGTGATGCCGTGTTTCTTGAACATTTTTGCATGCAAATCAATAATGTCACGTGGCTGTTGACTGAGCGCCACCACGTTGATTCCGCGTGCGAGCGTTTGCAGATTCGCGTCTGGCCCAACCGTTTTGCGAAACGCATCCATCATGTCAAAGGCCGATTCGTTACAATAAAAAAACAAACTTTGGAACCGTGCTCCCCCGCCTGCTTCAAAGTAAGTTGTTCCGGCATCAACCGCTGCTTCCAGGGGGGCAAGAAAATCTTTGGTAGCAACCCGTGCACCAAAGACGGATTGAAACCCATCCCGAAAGGATGTGTCCATAAATTCAATACGTTTCCTGGCCATGATGTTTTTCTTTTTAGAGACAGTTAAAAGCTAAAGCAAATTATTTAAGTTTTCGTGGAATTGTTATCGGATTCGAATGTTGAAATTGCTGCAGCAAATACTTCTATTGGTACAGTAGATGTTGTATCAGTTTCAGGGGAATTTGTGCTGGATTTGCGCTGCGACTTAAGTCCTTGCTGTTGGAGCAGGGTGTAATTCCGTGTCAGGTGTTTTACCCATTCAATGCACGCAATCATCAACAGCAGGAAAAGCATGACTGTTGCCATGCCTATGCCCATCAACTTGAGACCTTCCCACAACATATGTCACAATGGTTGAGAATTAATTTAAGATTCAATTTGTACTTGCCACAAATCAAGATTGAAATATTTTCTATTGATTAAATCGAGCATCTTATAATATACCAATTGCAGTGGCAAAATCAAGGAAGCTATGTATTTAAATCAAGAGGAAATTGAAAAATTTGAACAGGATGGCTTTTTGGTGCTGAAGGACTTTGTTTCACAGGATGCATGTGAAGCTTTGAGTCATCGAGCAACTGAAATTGTAAAGGCTTTCGATCCTGCAGAATCGGTTTCGATCTTTACCACAAATAAGCAAACCAGACATTCAGACCGTTATTTTCTGGAATCCGGAGATAAAATCCGCTGTTTTTTTGAGGAGGAAGCCTTTGCTGAAAATGGCGAGCTGCGTCAGTCAAAATCCAAGTCGATCAACAAAATCGGACATGCCATGCATGATCTGGATCCGGTTTTTGAGCAATTTTCAAGAACCCCCGAACTGGCCCAAATTTCAAAAGATATTGGATTTAAAGATCCAAGGATTTTGCAATCCATGTTCATTTTCAAGCAGCCGCATATTGGCGGGGAAGTGGTCTGTCATCAGGATGCAACTTTTCTTCACACTGAACCGCTGAGCGTGAAGGGTTTTTGGTTTGCGTTGGAAGACGCCACTCAGGAAAATGGCTGTATGTGGGCCATTCCGGGCGGACACAAGAGTCCGGTCAAATCTCGTTTTTTCCGTAGTGAAAACGGGGAAGGAACCGAAATGGAAGTCTTCAATGATTCACCCTGGGAAACATCCAAACTGGTGCCCCTGGAAGCGAAAGCCGGAACGATGGTGGTGCTTCACGGGCTACTTCCACACATGAGTTACGCCAACCGTTCCGCAAACACCAGACATGCTTACACCATGCATCTCATTGAAGGTACCGCAGATTATCCGGAGTGGAACTGGCTACAGCGTTCACCGGAAATGCCGTTGCGGGGATTTTAAAAAAGATATCTAAATCTGAAGCGTTACTACATTGTCCACATTGACACTCTGTAGCGATCTTTTGTTTTTGTGGATTTTTTTCGGTTACATCATTCTTGGAACTGTCCTTTAACCATTTGAGGCTGATTCTTTTTTTGGGGCCGTAATTAAGGTGTAGTCTTCAGGCTGGCGATGAAGATCAAAATTGAAAATGTTTTCTTGAATCTCTTTACAGCGATCCAAGTCACATTCAGCTAGGATTACCTCATCTTCCAGGGTTTTACACTCAGCAACAATTTCACCAGTTGGTGCAATGATACAAGTGCCTCCAATCAGGTCGCAGTCTTCTTCCCTTCCAGCTTTTGCAACACCAACAATCCAAGTCCCATTTTGATATGCGGCTGCTTGTAAAACCAAGTGGTTGTGAAAATCCTGAAGATGATCATGCTCGGGTGCCAGTGGATAATGTTTCGGTGTGTTATAACCCAGCGCTACAAGTTCAACTCCTTGCAGCCCCATGACACGAAAAGTCTCTGGCCAGCGGCGGTCATTACAAATACACATACCAATTTTGCCGCCAAACACCTGATGAACTTGAAAACCTAAATTACCCTTTTCAAAATATCGTTTCTCCAGATGTTGAAAAGCGCGCCATGGCTCGTTTTCCGTGTGTCCCGGTAAGTGTATCTTCCGATATTTAGCTGCTATCCGGCCCTGCTGATCAACAATAATTGCCGTATTGAAATGCCGAGTGACTCTTTTTTCCACAACAAGTTCCGCAAAACCGAAATTAAAGCCGATTTTTAGTTTCCGTGCTTCAGCAAACAAAGGCTCTGTATCCTTGTTTGGCATTTCGGTTTCGAAATATTTGTCAATTTCTGATTGATCCTCGGTGTACCAACGCGGGAAAAAAGTAGTGAGTGCCAGCTCCGGAAAGATAACCAGCTCCGCACCTTGTGCTTTGGCGTTTTGCATCAGAACTATCATTCTCTTAACAGCCGAAGAACGTGGTTCTTTTAAGGTGATGGGACCAAGTTGTGCGGCCGCTACTTTTAAGATTCTTGACATCAAGTGATTTTTGTTTATGCCGATTTTTGCAACATAATTTGCAACAACACATCGGCTCCGGCTTGAAGGTGCCTGGGCTCCGTAAATTCGGATACGTTATGGCTTATGCCATTTCTGCTTGGCACAAAAATCATGCCTGTTGGACAATTCGGTGCAAACATTTGCGCATCATGTCCCGCACCAGACGGCATCGATTTTACCCGGTTACCAAGTGTCGATGCAATATTAGAAACTAATGAAACCATTTCTTTATCAAAAGAAACCGGTTCAAACCTGGCGAGAATTCGACTTTCAAAAGTCACCCCTTCTGCTTTACAAATCTGTTCAATAAAGGACGTCATTGTATGTTCAGCTTCTTGTAATTTTTGTTCGTCTGTATTACGCAAATCAACGGTAATTAGTGCTTCCTTGGCAATCACATTTATCAAGCCGGGATTCAGCTTTGTCACCCCAACAGTTCCTATTTGATTTCCTCCCATTTCATTGGCAAGGCGGCGTGCCTCCACCGAAATAGCCGCCGCCACATATCCTGCATCATGTCGCAGTCGAATCGGTGTTGTCCCCGCATGATTTGCTGTACCAATTATCCTATATTCGTTCCACGAAATACCCTGAACACCTTCAACAGCCCCGATTTCATAGTCTTCCAACTCCAGAATTGGACCTTGTTCAATATGCAGTTCAACAAAACTATCTGCATGAAAATCACCTGTTAATGTTCCGCCTGCGTAACCAATTTTTTCAAGCTCATCACCAACTCGTGCTCCATCAATGTCAACAACATCCAGCATATCTTTAATATCAAAAGCTCCCTGATGAACTCCACTTCCCATCATGTCCGGAGCAAAACGGGATCCTTCTTCGTTTGTAAAAAAACCTACCCCAATTGGTTTTCGTGTTGTAATTTCTGCTTCATTCAGGGTCGCTATTACTTCCAAACCAGCCAGAACCCCAAGGTTACCGTCATAACGTCCTCCGCTCGCTACCGTATCAATATGTGATCCGGTCATTACCGGCTTCCCGGATTCCAGACCTGCCCTTATACCGATAACGTTCCCTAATTGATCGATTGTGACGTCCAGCCCGAGCTTACGCATCCATCCAACAACAAGATCACGGCCTTGGCGGTCTTCATCGCTGAGCGCCATTCTGCATACGCCGCCGCCATCTATTGCACCAATTTCAGCCAAGTCTTCAATGCTTGCTACAAGACGGTCTATATTTATACGAAGATTAGATAATGTCATTTTAATAACTTAACTTTATTTTCATCCGGAGGGCGTGGCCAAACTTGCAACCACACCCACATTTATTAATTATTGTATGGAATAATAAAAGACTTTTATTTTTTAGTCATTTGACCTGTTTCAATGGCAACTCATATTGACGTTCGCCGTTGAATTGAAAAAAGGCATTTGCTACTGCAGAAGCAGTTGGTACAAGGCCAATTTCGCCTACACCCTTTGCGCCACAGGGACCGAATTCATCCGGTTCCTCTATGCCGATAACCACGATATTAGGAGTGGCGGACGCACGAATCATCCCAAGTTTTCCAAGCTTTGTGTGTACAGGGCGGCCTTCTTCCATATCAAATTTTTCAGAAAGCGCATATCCCAATCCCATGTGAACCGAACCTTCGAGCTGTCCTTCAAATAAAATTGGATTGACAATCCTTCCGGCATCGTGTGCTGCAAAAACGTTTTCCACTTTTCCTGATTCATCCAGTGTTACAACTTGCGTAGCATAACTGTAAGAATAATGCGTTTGTGGTTCATCTGCATCTGCCTCAATCGCCGTTGTCCAGTCACAGACCCATTCACCGACGTATTCACGACCCACCAATTCTTGCAGTGAGTGTGTTTCCAAATCAGCTTTCAATTTTTTACCAGCATCCAAAACGCTGTTTCCAATGAGAGAGGTACCACGTGAAGCAGTTGTCATTCCACAGGGAGTGTCTTTTGAAGTATCTACCTTGACTGAAATAAAATTTGGATTGACGCCGGTTACTTCACATAAAAACTGAACTGCCATCGTAAAAACTCCCTGTCCCATTTCCGTCCAGCCGTGGTGGATCGTAATTTCAGTTGGTGAATCAATTACCATTTTGACTTTGCTCCCGTCCTGGACTCCGTTGCCGATTCCGGTATTTTTCATACCACAGGCAATTCCGGCGAATTTAGCGTTTTGAAACTGTTCTTTCACTGCAATTAATGTTTTTTGAATACCGATTCCGGAAGTTATTTTTTGACCGGTCGATGTCCGGTCACCGGGCTGAAGGGCATTGTCATATCGTATTTGCCAGCGGTCAAACCCACCTTGTACGCACAGTTCATCAATACAGCTTTCAATTGCAAAATTGATTTGGTTTACACCAAATCCACGCATAGCTCCGCATGGAATATTATTGGTGTAAACAGATCGGCTCCTGAGCTTTACAATTGGAATTGAGTAAGCACTGGTTGCGTGCCCGGCCGCCCGTTCCAGCACTTTCATACCAACGGACGCATAAGCTCCTGTATCGCCGATGATGTCTGCTTCAACAAAAGTCAACTTGCCGTTTTCGTCACAGCCAAGTGACATTTCCATAATCATTGGATGCCGTTTTGGATGCATACAAAGTGATTCCGGGCGAGTCAGGGCGACTCTTACCGGGACTTGTAACAAATGGGAATACAAAGCTGCGTGACCTTGCACCGAGATGTCCTCCTTGCCGCCAAACCCACCTCCATTCGGCATCAAAACGACGACAACCTTTTCTGATGGTAGTCCCAATATTTTACTGATGCTGTTCCGGTCCTCATAGACACCCTGACTCTGAGAAAAGACCTCAACTCCATCTTTCATTGGTTTTACTACACAGCATTCGATTTCCAAAAAAGCATGTTCGATGCGTTGTGTTTTGTATGTTCCTTTTGTGACAAAAGTACTTTCTTTTTCTGCCTTCTTAGAGTCACCTCGCTCAATCTCTGTATTTGACAACAGGTTCCCGCTTTCATGTATTTTTGGACTTTCAGCTGATAATGCTGCAAACGGATCGGTAACCGGAGCTAAAACCTTATATTCAACCTCTATCAGAGCAACAGCCTCGCGGGCAATCTGTTCGGTTTCCGCTACCACCCCTGCCAGCACATCCCCCACGTAGCGGGTTGTTTCTCCACGTTTCACCATCAGCGGCCAGTCAGGAACAATCAAACCGGTGTGGCGCTCACCCGGAATATCTTCGGCAGTAAATACTCGCAATACTCCATCCAATTTTTCTGCAACGGAAGTGTTGATTTTCAGAACCTTTGCTCTGGGATGGTCACTGAATTTCAAGGCACCGTGTACCATACCTTCAAATTTCAGATCTGCAACATAAGGTGCTTCACCTGTTGCCAACCTGAGAGAATCATATTTTGGCAGGCTTTCACCGACTTTCCCGCTGCTTTGCGGCAGCTCAATTTTGGTATTATTCCGCAGAGCCTCTGCCGCAGATAGACAGGATTTGGTTACTTTTTTATAGCCGGTACAGCGGCAAAGATTACTGTTCAGGGCCTTGTTGATTTCTTTCTCTGTCACAAATCCCTGATTCAACAAGGGCCAGACTTTCATGATGATTCCCGGTGTGCAGAATCCGCACTGCAGCCCGCCTTCTATGGCAAAAGCATTGACCACAGTTTCTTTTTTTCCCGGATCCAGTCCCTCCATCGTGATGACTTCTTTTCCTGCAATACGCCTCATCGGTGCAATACAGGCTTTCAGTACATTCCCGTCCAGTAAGACAGAACAGCATCCACAAACTCCTTCCGGAGCACAACCGTCTTTGGGTGAGATAATTTCCTCAACATCACGTAAATATGTCATCAAAGACAATTCTGGATCACCTTCGTAATTAATGGTGGTACCGTTAAGTTTGAATTCCATGGTCTTCTCTTTTAGTTTTATTTTTTCCATTTAAATTAAGTGGCACTAACA
>OFJF01000022.1_pt1 | contig 11558 bp, 8 predicted proteins | sample 1540221 | NCBI WGS metagenome assembly OFJF01 (sample SAMEA104347363, study PRJEB22522) | marine metagenome | biome: marine biome; feature: marine water body; material: seawater | collected 2015-09-01T00:00:00Z | depth 261 m
CACGAGGACAGTGTTTGAACAGATGAAGGGAAATCACATTCATGTGATCGTCCAATTAGTTGGTTTTCAAAGCCAAGAGCACAGACAATTTCAGTGCTGCTTGGGATCAGGGAGAGGATACGAGGCATGGTGAAATTCCATTGTGAATGAGAATAATTACATCATAAGATGGATGAGGAAGCAAGGTGTTGGTAACTTGGAAGTGTACTCAAGCGGTCGTCTTCCACTGATCCTCCTATCGTAAAATGATACAAACTTTGGAAAGTATGTCCGGTTAATCCAAATACATCGTGGACTGGATTGTCAAAGAAACAACCAATCCCTGTGGCCTGTACTCCTTTTGCTTCAGCTTCCAAATATAAAACCTGCCCAATCATTCCAGTTTCCCAAAATAATCTCCGATACCAATGGGCTCCAAAGCGTCGAATAGGTTCTTCAAATTCAGCCAGCATCCCACAACTGAATGCACCCGCACCCGCAATATCCTGCCCACAACTCACAGAAGCAGCCAAATTTTGAACCTCTTTTTCTTCCAATAAAAAAAGAGGAAGCGATTGAGGGCATTCCAGAGGGGTTTTCCACTGAAACTCAGCGTGCATCGAAGTTTGGAGCAGAGACTGCTTTTCCGGATCTCTCACTAAAGCATATAGTCCGGGAATCAATCCGACCACCCGATGAACAAAAAGTCCTAAATGAATAAATGGCCTTTGAGCAATACTATCCCACAACATAGATCCCACTACAGGGATCACTCTACTAAGCATTTCATAAAATTGTGTTTTTGTGATTGAAGTCACACCATCCATTGCTACTGCACTACGTCTTTGACGGATAATATGAGCAGCTAAAAAAGTAATTTTTCTTTCCTGTTTAACATCATTAACAGGGACCGGATGAGTTACTGAAAACAATTGCGTACTTGGTTTTTCTATATCACAATCAGATTTTTGTTCTTCACAAGCATCAGAAACCATGTCTATGATCTCCCATGGATAGTATTCTTCGTTCAGTTTATTTGCTTTTCCATACCATTTTCCGTTTGCAATTTTTTGAATAGATTCTTGTTTCAGACTTTGACTTGGTTTGAGTGTATCATTTGAAGGAACAATGACTGCTAAAAGATCAGGGGTTTCCTTCTCTTCCATTTCAAAGTCATTAAACCGGTTCAACCCCAGCAATTGTGCGATTGCTTCATCTGAAATGGTGTTTAGGATTTGGAGTTTCCATCCCAGCATAGAAGCTGAAATAGCTAATGCCGCCCATGCATGCCCTATGTCATGCTGACAATAGCGAAACGCCCGCTCACCATATTTCCAGGCTTCCCGCCAGTGAATTGAAGATAATCCCACGAGGAAGGAACCCTGTGGCAATTTCTCTGTCAATTCTTTCCACAACTCCAATCCAAACTCAGTACGGAGTTCCAATCCATGCTCCTTTGGAGTGTAATGGTAAACTCCCGGAAGGAAACATTTCCCTTTAATTTTGTCAATGATAAGATATCCTTCTGTTGGGTGAAGATTTCCGCTGGATGGATTCACACGAAGTGCCCATGAGGTATCTTGGTATTGTTTCCATGCAGAAAGAGCTAATGAGTAGAAAAAAAGTGCTGAAATGGTTTCTACTGAAACTGGATGTGCTTGAATCTTTTGAGAATAAAGTTGATCATATTCCAATGAAGGATGAACTTCTGTTAATGGTAAAGAAATGAGCCGGCTACCTATAAAGCGACGAAAAGGATCCGGTTGATTATCCCAATCCAAATGTCCTAAAGAGGCAGCATAACGATAATAATCATGTTTTGTTTGATCATGATAATGAAATACAAGATCGCATTTTTTCATCCAGTTTTAACCATGGTTATTTATTGAATGACAAGAAAATCTCCTGGATTTACCAACTCAATATTGAATAACATTTAATTAGTACTAAACTAGTGCTATATTATATAGCACTAGATCTATACTATGACAAGAAATAAAAAAGGAGCCTGTTATTTTTCTGATTACCCAGGCTTCCAGCCGATCTGATTAGAAACAGGTCTTTTTGCTAAGTGAGCATCTCAACTACTCTGCGAGGTTCAGGATGCTCAACAAAACTGGATGTGGATATCCAGGCCGGTGTAAAGAAAGTACTGAAATAGAACGAACAGAAAAAGAGCTTTCAATAATCGACGGTAGTTTTTAAATATGGACGAATTTCTAAATATCGACTAAGATCATCTTGTGAGATCTACTGTTTCCACTAGATCCGGTGGCAGGCTCATTACAGCAGTCAGGCGGGAAGAGTTGGCATCATGCCGGTTTAATAACCATGTTTATAAGGAAAAATATATGAAATTCAATATCAGTTTAAAGGATCAACAAAAGGAGTTTCTGGACCAGGTTGTAAGTGACTTTTCTCTTGGAGGAATTGAAATATCCATTCAAAACCTGGTCAAGGAGATTCTAAATCAGGACGACAATGAAAATGTTTTTGGTGAAATCCGCTGTATCGGAGGCTGTTTCTCCACCGATGAATCCATCGAGGTCGAATTGGAAGATGAACTCATTTCAAAGATGAGAGAGATTTTTCAGCAGTACGACTTTGAAGAATACGATTCAAAAGAAGAAGAATTGAGTAAGATCGTTCGGAGCATGATCAATTATGCTGACCAGGATGGTGATTTAAAAAATATTTTCGTCAGGGCTTAGCCGTCACGAATTGAAGTTTAAAGCAATTCATATCTTTCTACGTCTCTCCTAAAACAATTGTTGGTGCTCCCACCGCGACTCGAACGCGGAGCTAGGGATTAGGAATCCCCTATTTTATCCAGTTAAACTATGGGAGCCGATTGTGTTTAGGAAAAATAGCTGATAAATATTAAGCAATGTTTCGTTAGCATAAATCAAGACAACATTTATTATTTTTGACTCAGGAACAGGTCTCCAATTTTGAAAAATCTGACTGAAGATTCACCGGCACGATAAGCAGACAAACTCACGATATGTTAGAAAAATATAAATCTATTACTAAAGAAATTATTGATTTGGCTAAACAATATGGAGCAGAACAAGCATCAGTTTCACTTGCCAACTCGACGTCTTTTCAGGTTGATGTACGTGAGGAAAAAATTGAATCACTTCAGGAATCAGGTTCATCCGGGGTTCATCTCACAGTTTCAAAAAACAAACGCAGATCTACTGTTTCTTCAAATGATCTGCGAATTGAGACACTGGGCCCTTTAATCCGTACAACTATGGATGCACTCCCTTTTATGGGTGAAGATGAGTTTTACAGCCTTCCTGACCCTGCGTTACAAGGACGTGCACCGGGTAATCTGGAATTTCTTGATCCGGATTTTAACAAGTTGAGCTCTGAAGAAAAAGTACAAATTCCACTCGATTTGGAACAGTTGACTCTGAACTCTGATAGAAGGTTAAGAACAGAGCAATCATTTTATTCCGACAGTATTTCTCACATGGTTCATGCGGATTCCAACGGCTTTCTTGAAGGCGAGACAAAAACTATTTATAGTCTTGGAGTTTCGATGGTTGCAGATGATGCAAAATCAACTTCTGATGGAGCCGGTGATTCAACTAACATTGGACGTAAACAAACGGACGGTTGGTACAGTGCAGCTCGTTTTCACAAGAATCTGACTCCCTCCCGGGAAATTGTAGAAAAAGCCTGTCATAGAACCTTACGCAAACTTGGTGCAGTCAAACCGGCAAGCCAGGAAGTCCCTGTAGTTTTTAGTTCGGAAATGGCTCAAAGTTTTCTGGGTAAAATAGCCTCTGCATTAATGGGCGAAAATCTTTTTCGCAAGCAATCCTTCCTCTTGAATCGGCTAAATGAATCTATTGCAGATTCTAAAATAAACCTGATAGATAATCCTTTACTTCCAGGGAAACTTGGGAGTCGTCACTTTGACAGTGAAGGAGTTGAGGCCAAACCTTTAGTTTTGATAGAAAATGGTGTACTGAAAAACTATATGCTCTCTACATATTCTGCAAATAAACTTGGAATGACTTCCAACGGTCACTCTGGAGGAATTTCCAACCTGATTCTTAATCTTGGTGATTATCCGGAAGAGGAATTGATTGCAAGCGTCAAAAACGGATTGTATTTGACCTTTATGTCAGGTCAGGGAGCAAATATTGTTACAGGAGATTTTTCTAGGGGGGCACAGGGAATTTGGATTCGTGAAGGAAAATTGGCTGAGCCGGTAAGTGAATTTACTATTGCAGGTACTTTTACTGAAATGTTGAATAATTTGAAAATGATTGGCAGTGAAGTTGATGAAAGAAGCTCAATTCTCACACCATCTTTTAAAATTGACAAAATGGCAGTGAGCGGAACCTGATAAATCAGGAAGAGCTTACCAAGTCTCTGACAGTTGACGCAGAATGTTCAAGCAGAGATGTTCTGAATTGTTCCCCGGAAATTCCCTGTTGGCGCAATTCTTTGGCTGTCAGTTTAAGTCCTTCCAGATATTCGAGTACAGCAAATTCAGATACATCCTGATTTAGTAATTTTTCGGTACCTTCGTACATTGCAACTATCAATGTTTGATGTTGATTGTCTCCTAAGGCAAAGCGCATAGGTATAGTTCCTTGTTCAAAATGTTGACGAAAACTGCGAATATTTTCAAATGAAAGTCTTTGGCTTACTAATACAAAATAAATAATTCCATTACCTATTTCAGTAAAATTTAGCGGAATTGCAGAGTTTGGTTGGTTTACATTCATTGTATTGTAATGATTAGTAGTGTATTTGAGGTTCTTATATTCACAACAAGTGTGATGCAAACACCATGAAATTTTCACTCAATTACTAAAGGTTAATGAATAATCCCCGGAAAATTCTGGTAATTCGTTTTAGTGCACTGGGTGATTTGGTGCTGACTTCACCAATATTTCGTGAATTGAAGCGTATTTATCCTGATTTAGGAATTACATTGCTGACTTCATCAAGACAAGGCACTGTCCTTGATAACAACCCTCACATTGATCAAGTCATTAGGTACAGTAGAGATGGATCCGGTGTTCTGCTGAAAACCTTGATACAAAAATTGCGGAGGGAAAGATATGACCTGATTTACGATGCCCACCGTTCTTTGAGGAGTATTTGGATTGTCTGGAACCTCTCCGGATTCGGCCTTTTTAAATATCCGCAAGTTTGGTCCATCAACAAGCGCAGTTGGAAACGTGATTTACTCATTCGTTGGAAACTAAATTTTCTCAAAAAAACACCATCTCAACGTCAGCACCTGCTTCATCCTTTACAGGAACACACAAAGTTGGAATTGAATAACCGGACTGAACTATTTCCGGACAAAAGTGCTGTTTTACTAATTCAGGAATTTCTAAAAAAAAACAACTTTCTTCCCAAACGGTTTGTTGCTATAGGTCCGTCTGCATCCTATCCTCTGAAATGCTGGCCACTGGTTTATTTTAATGAAGTGATTTCAAGTTTGCTTGAGCAAGGTTGGTCTGTAGTACTGGTCGGGGGTACAGGTGAAAAAGAAACTATTCAACTGGAAAAAGAATTTTCAGGGAAGGTACAAAGCGTAGCAGGCCGGTTTTCTCCACTTGAAACTGCTGAATTGCTTAGGCAAGCCAGGATTGTTGTTACTAACGACACTTCTGTTGGTCACCTGGCGGAGTCGATGCGTACCCCTGTTATTGTTTTGTTTGGAGCAACTGTGAGAGAGTTTGGCTATGCTCCATTTTTGGAAGAAAGTAAAATGCTGGAAACAGAGGAAGTACTGAGTTGCCGCCCATGTTCCCGTGATGGCCGCGGGAAATGCAGTAATCCGGACTATTTGCGATGTTTAACCACGATTACTCCGGAAATGGTTTTGTCCCTAATTCCGAAGACTAAAACTAGTTAATGCTTGCTGAAAAAGTTTTTCTTTTGTCATCCCGGACTTGATCCAGGATCCAAAATCGCCGTTAAGTTTGAGTACAAGATTTGAAACATTTTCCCTGGATTCCGGATCTATGCATCGCTTCAGCCGGAATGGCAAATGGGAAGAATAGAAAGAAGCAAAATTATTGTTTTCGTGAGGTTTCCTTGTTGAATAATGGACTCAAACGACTGAAGTGCAAGGCTTTCGTGCTTTTTCAGGAAACACCATGCAGTTTACTTCATCAATTGAATAATTACTAATTGATATTATTGAAAAGTAGTATTTTTCAGCAAGTGCAAAATATATTGAATATAACCAGGCCCCGGAAGCAAATCTTCCAGTTTCCTAAGATGTTAATTATTGTTACGCAGATTCAGTTTGACTGCTTTCTTGAGTAAACTTTGTATTGACTTCCTGTAGGTTCAACCGGCCGGCATCAGACATATCCCGCATAGATTGTACAAACAACTTGCGGGCTGCACGGACTTCGTCTGAATCCGGTGATTTCGTTTTTAGTGAAGAAACGAGGGCAGGACGGCTTTTTTCAGGGAAACACATGATTGCTGCTTCCTTGATTTTTGAGGTAGTACCAGAAATTGCAGTTATCACATCATCAGGTTGTAATTTTCGCACAACTTCCAGCAATATATCTTTTGGAACAACTGGTATTGACTCAAAAATAAAGCAATGACTTTCAATGTTCTCACTGAGTTTTATGTCTGAAGTACGCAAGCCCTTAACCAGTTCTTCCCTGGTTGTATTGTCCAAATCACCAAGGACATCTGCAATGAATTTTATTCCATCAACTCCGACTGTACCATCATCAGGCACATGTCTGGCTTTTTCTGCAAGGTTGTAGCCAATCTTCTCCACCAGTTCAAGGGGAAGTTCGTGGAGTCTCCCCAATTCCAATGCCACTTGTGTACGCTCGTCTTTGGATAAATCACGTAATAATTCAGCAGCCTCATCACTTTCCAAACGCCCAAATATAAAGGCTTTTATTTTTGCAGGTTCGTCTTTAACCAAAAAACCGATTTGTGATGTACTAAGCTGATCCATGAAACTGAATGGATTTGATTTATTTTGTTCGGGATCAGTTAACTGTTTGGTAAGAAAAAATTTCTGTATGTCCTTTAACATCTCATTCTCTTCTTCAGGTGAAGAACTGGCTTCTTCCGCTAATTTTTCCAGATCCAAATAAGTATTTTGAGGAATAGTATCGGAGAAAAGTTTTCTTGATGTACTCATTCCAAGAGTAGCGATCAACTGGGTCAGCATGTCCATCGATTGTTTGTCCCGAGACATTTCTTGGACTAATTCTTGTTTCCAGTCATCACGACCAATCATCTGTTTAATAATTTCTTGAATGAGTCGCTCGTTGTCTGCGATTAGGACAGCATCATTTAACTGTTTTTCATGGTTTTCATGACTATTTAGGAGTTTAGCATTAGTATCCGCAATTGAAGCAAAACCTTGATTATCAGGCGAAGGTAATTGAGGCGTTTCAGATTGAGGCGGCATCAGGGCAGGAAAACCTTCATGTTCGGTAGAGATTGCTTTGAATTTTCTTAGTTTCCAGAGAACCCAGAAAAACAAAAGAATAAGTAACAACAACATTCCGGCAAGAATTATTTCAATGTCGCTCATTCTCAGCCAAAACGGTTCTTCATCTAGTGATTCTCCATCTTGTTCTTCAGACGGTTCACCACTCTGCAATGCAACTTCTATATCTTTTGGGTCATCTTCCGGGAGGGCTTTCGCCATTGGATCCGGCAAACCTGCTGAAGAAGGATCACCAACCTGCTCAGGAAATGGATCACTAGGCAAAATTGGTACAAAAATCAGCTCGTCTCCACGCTCAAAATCAAGTCCACTGAGGATAGGTACAATTTCACCGATGTAAGTGTTTACTGAAGGCGAAACTTCTTTGTGCATCACCAAATCTACACGCATCCGTGTGATTTCCCAGTATTTAGCACCCGAACCTACAGGATCATTGAGTTGCCCGAATCCTGGTAGCGCCTCGTTTGCTATACTACCGATGGAACGTTCCTCTCCAAATAGTTTTACCCGCAGTACGTAATCCTTAGTATCCAGGTAATATTTGAGACCATTGCGGATTGCTTCTTCAATTTCAAACTGCCGGACACTTAGCGACTTGACGCGTTCCTGGGCTTCAAGGGATAAGTCTGGGTTGAGCAAAAATAAAATTATTGAGGATACTAAAATAGATTGAAAAACCCTTTTCAGTCCCATGAATTTGCGCTTCTGTATCCTTGAAAATATTTTTGTATTCATTGTTACCTTGACAAACGCATGAGATATTTTTTCAGACCTTCATTTGTTGGATCAAGTTCAAGCGAGTGCTGCCAATTTTCTATTGCCATTCTATTCCATCCGAGACGATAGTAAACTGAACCCAGCATAGCAAAAGCTTGTGAGGAGAAGGGATTAAGTTCAATTGCTCTTCTAAGAGCAGTAATAGCAGCGTCATAATCTTCCTTCAAATATGCTTTTCTAACCTGTAACAAATAACGTGCAGTTTCAACCCGAGTCTTTTGGTCTATCCGGCGGGGTTCTGGATCAGGTTCCAATATAGCTTCCGGCTTATCTTCAAGTGTTTCATTGTCTTTTTTCTGCTCTGCCAGCTCAAGTTCTCCCTCACCTGCATCCGGCTTTTTATTATCTGTTTTCCCTCCATCTTTATCTTCTATTCTCTCTTTCTTTTCTTCACCGTCTACTTTTTCATCTTCCCCTACTTTCTCATCTCCATCCTCCTTTTTGGCCAGTTCTGCGGCAGCGTTATCAAGAGTATTTACTGAAGATTGAGCGGGTGTTGTAAACGGGACATGCACCATTCTTAGAACGTCTCTGCCGGTTAAATTCAGGAACCTGATTCGTTCGTCCAATATTTGTCGTATGACTTCCACATTGAACAAAGAAACCGGAGTATTGACGACAGCAAATATTGTAGTGTATGGTCTTACTTGATTAACTATCCCAATTATTTTTTTAGACTGTGTTGGTACCCAGACATTATTTTCAAATCCTGGAAGCTTGACTTTAGAAATACTTTTATCCACTTTAGTGACAGGAACGGTTTCCAGAATATAACGAATACTAACCGTTACTCCTACGTAATCCTTAGGAAGTACCTCGCGAAAAATAATATCTATCTTTTTTTCTAGGTCCCGTTCAACTTTTCTTTGTTCCGGAGGTGGAGGAAGTTTTACTTCACCTTTATTGCTTTTGCTTTTATTGTCCTTATTTTTCCCGTCTTGTCCTAAATCTTCATCTTCTTCTTCTTCCTTGATCAGCTTAAATGGAACAGCAAGTAGCTCTTCAAGGGATTGTTTTTTTTCTGCTGCCTCTTCTGCCTTTTCCGGAGATGGATCCTCTACTTGTGATTCATCCTTAACATCAGACGTCTCTTGTGCAGATGCATTTTCGCCAAAATAAAACGTCAGAAAACAAATAATCAGTAAGCTAAAAAGTGATGCAAGGTCACCTGAAATTGAGTTTTTTCTCATTCCTTACTCCAGGTTATTCAGCATTTGACTAACTTCTTTATCTTTTGGATCTAAACGTTGTACATGCCGCCACATTTCCAATGCCTCCTCTTTTTCTTCCAGGAGGAAATGCAAGGAACCTTTCATTTTTAAGATAAATATTTTGTCTGCTCTTTTAACTGCGACTTTCAAACCTTTTTCCGCCCATTCCAAACCTGAAACGTAATCTCCTGTTTGGAAAGCTTCAAGAATCTTTAATCGATAATCTTTAAGTGCAGTGCGTTGTTCAGGCGAAATAGAATCAACTGAACGTTCCGGAAACCTTTTGCGGATAATTTTCAGAGCATCGCCTCTTTCCGCATCAAAATTTATTGCTAGAGGAACAGCTTCCTTGAGGAAAGTATCCACTGAAGGCAGAACAGTGTCGTCGAGAAGTAAATTTATAGCCATCTTTATATTGCTGGCAGAAGGAGGTGCATTTTCAGTTTTTTCAGTTTTTTCAATCAAAGAAAATTTTACATTTACTACAAAATCAGTTTTAGCGACATATTTCAACAATAACTCTGTAAGTTTCCTCCTTACAATTTGTTCTTCATATGGAGCAATACTGTCAGAAAATGGTTTCGGAAAAGAGCTCCGTTCCACTGAAACTGCATCTCCGCGATCAGCATTGAAAAACTCCTGAGCAGGAATCAGTTTCTTTACAAATATCTCCTGTGTTTCAGGTAAGGTGTTGTCCAGCAAAACACTGATTTGAACCGATCTTAGGGCTTCCTTCAGCTCATGGTTTTGCTTTACACTTTCAGAGATTCCGTCATCACCCTCTACATTTTCAACGTTTGTATCAACTTTAGATGCGTCAGAATCAAGCGGTAAGTTTTTCAGTTGCACTTCCTGCAACAATTTTTTGTCCCAATTAATTATTACAGAAACATTAAACCGTTCCGGCGAAAGGTAACGTGTGAGTAATTGATCAATTTCTATTTTAAGACTTTGTTCAAAAGCAGCTGTTTTTAAAGTTAAGCCTTTGCTGGTTGCATCCTGCAAAGGTACTGCAATTACAAAATTAGGACTGTCAATGGGATGGATTAAGTTAGACTGGAGATCACCACGTTGTAAAACAATCCGCAGGAGGCGTTTATTGCCCTGAGTTTCTTCTATAACTGAAACATGATTTTTTCCACCACCAGTTTTCTGATTGAAAAGCACCTTTTTCTTCACAGGAAGCTCTTCTACAGGCTCAATAGAATCTTCAGTTGAAGTACTGCAACCGCCTAGACCCCCCAATAACAAGAGGCCAACTATAAATATTGGCAAAAACGAAAGTGATGTTCTGCAATTGTTATTTGGTTTCATGACATTAAGTATATCTTTGGAACTCATAATTATAATTAGAATTCATCTCCACTGAATTTCCATCCAATTGAAACAATTGATGCACTTGAAGCAGTAGCACTTTCATCTGTTGTCAGCAAGGCCAGTAAATGGTAACTAAGCGTCAATTGTTCCGCAACAGAGACGGTAAAACCTGTTTTGAAATATGCTGGATTACTGAATGGTGTAACAGTCATCATACCTAAACCCGCTATTAGCCCAAATGATACTTGGTCACCGCCAAAGTTGAAAAGGTCATATCCAATTGTGCCATCAATCAAAAATCCAGTGATTGCTTTTTCATATTTATCTGTCAAGTTGGAATTGTCATCACTCAAAAATGAAGCCCCTCCAGTTAAACTCCAGTCATCTGCAATTCTAACCATTTTTTCCCCACCGAGAACTCTAGCCTGGTGATCAACTGTGATTTGGCCAGATGAATCACTGGTGAATTTAATTGGGACCGTCATCTTGCCATAGAAAGCATGTATGTAAGACCCACTTTTGGGCGGACTTCCGGTCACAATTTTAGAAAAAACAATTTCTCCATTTTTTGCATCATATGCATTAAGTGAAATCGAGAGTTGTCCTTTGCTTGTAAACAAGGCAATATCAAGAAGTCCTTTAACATTTAATTCTTTGGCAATCTCTCGACGAAATTTGTCGTCAGCGATTCCGCGACTAATTTTAAGAAAACTGCCTGAAATGTTGGTTCGAATTTGACTACATGCCTCGCAGACGCTCACCTTCAACTTCAACTGACTGGTGAGTGTTTGTTGTAAACG
>OFJF01000026.1_pt1 | contig 11498 bp, 8 predicted proteins | sample 1540221 | NCBI WGS metagenome assembly OFJF01 (sample SAMEA104347363, study PRJEB22522) | marine metagenome | biome: marine biome; feature: marine water body; material: seawater | collected 2015-09-01T00:00:00Z | depth 261 m
GGGTAAAATAACATTCTGCTCTTCTCTTTTTGAAACCTTGAGATAATAGCAAAAGGCAACTTTACCACTCGCAAATTGAATTTGATTTATCTTTGCCGATTCAATATTTAGGTGCTTCAAATTTAAAGTATAAGCAATTCTACTGTGAATTTGGAGCTGATCATGTACATAAATCAAAAGTCCGTTAAGACGTCCTTGTGCATTGGTGATCACATTTACGATAGCCGGCCGCTCAAGCCTATTGAAAATTGATAAATTTTCTGCCAGCATGTCTGGAGTAGAACTTAGGAGAAAACGATTTGGAAATGCCGCAAAAAACCAGTTAATCATGGGACTGTAAAGTTCAGTAAGTGTCACCAGACTTTTTTTGCTGATGGATTGCCTGATGGTGCGAATAAATTTATCTGTAGTTTGATCAGTACCCTGTTTATCAAGTGAACCCAACTTAAGGTCCCGCCACATAACTTGTAAATCGTCTTCGGATTTTCCAAGTAATTTACGTTCCTCTTTGTTGATTTTTTTGAGAGGTTTCAGCAAAACAGATTCTATATTTTCCCGGAGACTCCTGTTTATCAAAAGATCAATACGCGTATCTGATTCTAAATCATTCTTTTTAATATCAAGGTATGTTTGTATGAAATCCATTGAATCTTCCTGCAACTTAGAAGATCGCATTTCCGCAAACACACGATATGTTTCTTCAAAAAATGTTCTCAATCCCCGTGTGGAGTGAGCATTGCTTTCACTAACAGATATGTAATCAGAAATATTGCATAGGAAGAGCAAAATGACATTGATGAGGTTGCGGTCCGCAATTTCAAAAAAACTTTGCAGAGCCTGATCGAAATATGCAGAAGTTCTGCTCAATTGAACAACTGTGGTGTGGTGTACAATGAGCAGAGATACAAGAGTGAATAGTTCCTGGTCATCATAGCCAATACGTTCAAGGGCATTGACAGCAATAGATGTCCCGGATACTTCATGATCTGTTTGTGGATCAATTTTTCCCACATCGTGAAATAGAATGCCCCATTTGAGAGCTAAAATATGTTTTGGTTCCAGATATTGATATAATTCCTGATAATCTTTTTTTAGCCGATCCAGTTCTTTTTGGGTACGATCAAGTGCATTGAGGGTATGTATGCAAACGGGATGTTGGTGGTAAGCAAGATTCCTGAGCAAGAAACGCATTTTGTTTGTTTCCGGAATGAAACAACCTATTAAAGTACGAGGTTGACTTTCAGCATTGATCGGTTCGCAAATTTCTAACATTATCCGCCAGGCATTTGCTGTAAACGGTGTCAACATCAGTTTCGTGAAACTTTTTGCAATCTGTGTCCGGTTTGAAGAAATCACGTCCGGCGTTATAATGCGAATCAAGTCGGCCATCTCATCCTTGAGTTCAAAAGATAAATCGTATTCTGATTGACCCACATATTCAAAAAGTTCCAGCAACGCTATTGGATCGTTGAAAATCAAAGATATTGGAACTTGCGGCAAACCTTCCAGAGCATTTACCTCAACAATTAGACGCTTCCCCAGATGAACGACAACCTGAAAATTTGAGAAAGTCCGCACTATTGTACGGTCCAGCAGGCGTTGTAAAATAGCTTGTGAGAGATCTTGAATGTGATTCACCATTTGCAGACGATAGCGGTCAAAATCGTCAATACTCTGGAAGCGTTTTTTCTTGAGCAGGTAAAGACGTTCGGTAGCATCATTGATGATGTTACTTTGGATATCTTTTTCGGATAGTCCACTTTCCCTTGCCTCATCGTCAAAGTGATACTCCTTGGCGCTCGCGGAAAAGTTGCGTAAGTCGTAAAGGAATTCGAGGGCCTGACAAAGTTTGTAACCCTGACGAGGTGAAATAATACGTTTTTGTATCAGAAGTGCCAGCATTTCTGCAGTTTGACTTGGAAAAATTCCGAAAGTTGCAGCAGAAAGCCAAAGAGGAATTTGCAGGGAGCGTAAACCACCTCGATCTTCCTTGAGATTCATCTGACTCAGATCAGGAACTGTACGGTCATTATAATCTCTAATTTGGCTCAGGACAAAAGTTTCATATGGCAAGATCTGAAAAAATCTTCTTTTCAAAGCATTTGCTAAATCTTTGCTTCCAATTAAAACTCTGCTTTCCAAAATGGATGGAATTGTATGGATAACACTGGGATCTTTGAAACGTGATAAGTCTTCATTTAATTCAAAATATTGATGTGCCGTTTCAATACCTGCTTCACGCAGTAAATGCTCAATATGAATGATGAACTGTCGGCAAATTTCTGACTCACCAGCACTTAGTTGTTGTGTGTCGAGACAATATCCCAAATCTCGATCGGAAGCAAAACTCAGTTCAGCCCTGCCATAACCACCTCTGGCAAAGACAACCAAATGATTAAGTAATAAATTCAGCTTGATCTCAGATCTCTGTACCTGCGGTAACAACTCCTCCAACTCTTTCAGTCGTTCGCTGAGGTTTTCAATTTCATGTATCAACTCAGCTTCAATACTTTCATAATATTTCAGCATCTGCCTTTGATCCGGCTCTTCTGGATTTGATTCAACTTTCTCGATTTGTGTCCGGCTAAGACCGAGTTTTTTCTTTTTTTTCGGTAGAGATCGTTTTTTGAATAGAAGCTCTTTTTTGAGATCTTCCTTTATCCTTTCCTTCAGGATTTGAAGATCGGCAAACCCATATTCAAAAGCAGTATGGATAATACTGTCCAGTAGGTGAGTATTTTTTGAAAGGGTATCAAACGAATTGTTTGTACAGAGGCTGCTTTCAACAATTTTTTTGTACTGCTCACGATAATGTTCGTCAATTACTCCCGCAAAAACTTTTTCACGGGCAGTAAGATATTCCATAGATTGACAGGAGTCAATCGCCAAAGGCCGCCAAACTTCTTCCAGTTGTTTAAGCAAGGCTTCCTTGTGAACTTCAAGTTCTTCCGGATTCTCGGTGAAGATGAAAGGAGAAAGAAAGGGATAATTCTCAATTGGAGAAAAATTTGTTTCCATGAAATTAAAACAGGTAACTGATAACTGTTAAAGTGTTTTTAAACTGCACGATTTAAATAATCATTACCCATCAATGATGGTTTAAGTGTACATCTAACCCAGTTTTCAAAATATCAATCTGTAGCTCCCAGCATAATTTTCCGCAAAATACTTTCAAAAAAGATCTACCTGAGATTGAGGAGGAGCTGAAATTTCCAAATGTTGATAAGCTCGCTCAGTCGCCACTCTGCCTCGCGGAGTACGCTGCAAAAACCCCTTAAGCAACAAAAAAGGTTCATAAACGTCTTCAATCGTGTCTTTTTCGTCTGAGACTGCCGCAGAAAGAGTGCTAAGACCTACTGGACCACCTCCGAATTTTTTAATGATAGTTTCCAAAATATGACGATCCATTTGATCAAGGCCCTCCAAATCGATTCTCATTCTTTCCAGACTTCTTTCAACCAAAGGCAAAGTGATCACACCGGACGTCTCCATGTCTGCAAAATCCCGGCAACGCTTCAGTAAGCGGTTTGCAATTCTGGGAGTACCTCTAGCTCTGCGTGCCAGTTCCAAAGAAGCTTCTTCAACAATTTCAATTCCAAGTAATGATGCTGCACGCAAAATGATAGTTTTCAGATCTTCCGCATCATAAAAATTCAGCCGGAACTGAATTCCAAAACGCTCCCTCAAAGGAGAAGAAAGCAGACCGGCACGTGTTGTAGCACCAACTAGAGTAAAGTGCGGCAAATCAATTTTTACTGTGCGTGCTCCAGGTCCTTCCCCAATAATGATGTCGAGAGTAAAATCTTCCATCGCACCGTAAAGCACTTCTTCAACTACCCTGTTCAATCGATGTATTTCATCAATAAACAAAATACTGCCTGGATCCAGGTTAGTTAAAATAGCAGCTAAATCACCTTGACGCTCAATGACAGGCCCGGAAGTAGAGCGTAGTTGCACCTCCATTTCACGCGCAAAGATATTTGCTAGAGTGGTTTTTCCCAGTCCTGGTGGACCACTCAAAAGGACGTGATCCAGAGCATGTCCGCGTTTTATTGCAGCACCAATAAAAACATGAAGATTTTCCTTAATTTCATTCTGGCCAATATAATCCTGTAAACGTTGCGGACGCAATGATTGATCAAACTGTTCTCCAAGTCGTGATTCTGGAGCAACCAATCGATCTTCAGAGTTTTCCTTAGACTCGGAAGTCTCAGTGTCCACAGTTTGATCCTGCATGGTGTTTATTATGAAGTAGAAAGTTTTTCCAGGTGTTCCTGGGAAGCGATGTCCGGACTGATACGCCAGGTATACAAAGGAGAAAAAACATACAAAATGAGGTATCCAAGTGCAGCATGACCGAAATATGGAGTAAAGACGAAGCCGATGACAAGCACTATAGTAAAAATTAAAAATTTTCGACTTCGGCTCATCAAACGACCGATGTGCATATAGCGAATTGGAAAACTTATCATCAGGATTGCCGCAATTATCATCAGAAAGAAACTAAATTTTGACCAAAACACTAGATCAGGAGTATTTAATTCAAGTGCGTTTCCAATCATTATGAAAGGTGCTGCAACTAGCAGGGCTGCACCTGGAACAGGTATTCCCTTGAAAAATCCCGGAATGCTGTTTTGGTCCAAAATGAAGAAAACTAATCTTGTAATACCTAGAACGACATACAGAATGGCAATCCATCCATAAGGGAGTGACTGGATAGATTCATCTGCAACCCGCCCCATCAACATATAAAATATTACTGCTGGTGCAATACAGAAACTGACGGTATCTGAAACGTCGTCGAGAACTCCTCCTAAAGTAATATTATATTTTTTGGGTTTTGCTGATGGTAGCGGAGTAGTGAGTCCCAATTTTCTGGCGACTGCACCATCTATTTTATCAAAAAATCCCGCACCAAGTAAAATCAGGTAGGCTTCCTGGACCCGTCCTCGATAGGCAAATAAAATTGCTAAAACTCCCATGAGCGCATTCATTACGGTCAGGACATTTGGAAAGACGGCTAATATACGGCGGCGTAAAACCTCATCGTTCAAACAAAGATCGTCAAGACAAGCCGTACCGTATTTTCGACAATAACCGGCAATAGAACCAAAATTGATGATAAGGAACAGAATCTCCAAAAAGAAAAGCTGCTGAATTGGAATTGCTCCCAGCCAGCTGATCCAGGAATAAAGTGAAGAATCAGGACCACCAGGGACATAAAATGCGTGAATATAGAGCACAACTCCAACCGGTGCGGCAACCATTGTCCGGAGTCGAGTAACTTCCTTCATTTCTTCTTCCTCACCTTTCCGGAGTGAAAAATTACGCATGAAGTGTGCAAAATTATCCCGCATTAAGACAGTCACGCACAGGACAAATACAAAGACGACATGCAGCATTTCCAATCGAAAATCGGCACTCTCCGGCAAATACTGATAACGCCACATCATTCCCACTGCAACCATCGGAAACACGATAGCATACACCACTTTGTCCATGATCCTGTCTGCTAAATGGGCCAGTTTTGCCTGCGGTCGAAATCGGGCTGCAAACCAGCCGTCAATTATATCAAGAATCATTGCGGCAAGCAGAAAAATCACTCCGCTGTAGTAAACGAGGGGGTTATGGTCAAGCATAACGCCTATGGCGCAGATCATTCCAGCAAACACCATCGGTGGACGCCCGTAAACTAGCAGGGCGGCTACATTTGTAGAAAGAAATTTGGGTTTGGACATGTTTTTTGTTAGATAAAATAACTTATTCTGCAAAATCTGTTTCTACCGTTTTACCAGTAACAACAATTATTTTAATAGTCCTTTAACCGATGTGCAACATTGAAGACATAAAGCAGAAGTGCGGCCCTTATATATACGCCGTTACGCAATTGCCTCCAGTACATGGCTCGTGGGTCTGCATCTACCTCAGTTGAAATTTCGTGCCTCCTGGGTAAAGGGTGCAAAATAATGGCATCTGATTTCATTTGATTTACATTGTCGGTCGTCAAACTAAATTGGGAATAATCTATCAGGTTGGATTCACCAGAAAGATCATACTCATCCTGAAGACGGGTCATATAAACACAATCCACATCTGAAAGAACACTGCCCAAGTCTTCAGTTTTGCGAATTTTGATGTTTTGAGAACGCAAAATATCCTCTAAATCTTCTGCAATCTGAAAAGACGATGGTGCAACAAAATCCATTTCAACATCTTTATATTGACTCAATAACATCACTGAAGAGCGTACTGCCCTGCCACGCAACAGGTCACCCACAAACGCATAGCGTTTTTTACTGATTCCTCCCTTGTGCTGAAATGATCTGTGCATAGTGTAAAGGTCAAGAAGAGCCTGAGTCGGATGTTGATCTTTACCGCTGCCTCCATTCATAATGGGCACGCTGCGTCCAGTATTATCGAGCAAATAAGCCATATATTCGCAAAATCCCGGTTTCGGATCACGCATGATAATCAAATCAAAATAGCTGCTGAAAACCCTAACTCCGTCTTCCTGACTCTCGCCTTTGTATTCAGATGACAAAGAGGGATCGCGGACTTCTCCAGTGTCCATTCCAACCATCTGGCATGCAGTCAAAAATGACAAAAAGGTCCGTGTTGAGGGTTGGGTAAAATAGAGCATTGCCTTTTTGTGGCTCAATAAGGATTTCAGAAATTCTATCCCGTTTGGTTTGCGAGTCATTCCTTTAACGTGATCCGCAATGTCAAATAATTCTTCCATCAACTTAATGGAGAATTGATGCGAGAGCATCACATGCTGGAGACGTCCATCTTTTTCATAATGCTGCATGCGTACTTCCACTGACTGTGAAAAGTACTCTTCGAAGGTCTTTAGTGAGGATTCCATAAGCGTAAAACTGCTAAAATGAAATTAGAAAATAAGCTGTAATCTAGCCTAAAATTCTATTCAGAAACAGTCCAGCGGAAAGGGAATGAATCAATTTTTTCAGCAGTAATAAAATTTTTTCTTGGGAGGTATTTTTTGAGAATTATAAGCGGGCAGGCAGTAATTGCAAAGTATCGTGCAACTAAATAGAGCCGTGTCCATTTAAGGACACGGTGATAAAAAATATTACTTGATTTCTGTGCTTGCTCCGGCTTCTTCAAGTTTCTTTTTGACTTCTTCTGCTTCTTCCTTGGAAACACCTTCTCTAATAGCTTTAGGAGCAGATTCAACTGCTTCTTTAGCTTCTTTCAATCCTAATCCAGTAATTGAACGGACTTCCTTAATGACGTTGATTTTCTTCTCACCAAAGCTGGTAAGTATTACATCAAATTCAGTTTTTTCTTCAGCAGCGGCTTCACTCTCTCCACCACCGGCGGCAGGTGCCGCGACTGCAGCTGCAGCTGCACTGACACCGAATTTTTCTTCCATCTCTTTCACCAGTTCAGACATCTCCAGTACGGACATGTTTGCAATGAAATCAACTACTTGGTCTTTTGTTATATCTGCCATTTTATATCTCTGATAAAGGTTAAAGTCATCCTCCATTTTAGCTAAGGGAGGAATGTGGGAAAAACCGGTTTAGTTATTTGCTATCCCGGATTGCAGCCAAAGTGCGAACAAATTTCGCAGGGACTGCGTTTAGAGTACGAACAAATTGAGTTGCTGGAGCCTGCATAAGGAACAGCAGCTTCACGATGAGCTCTTCTCTTGAAGGTAGTTTGGAAAGTGCTTCCACTTCACTAGTATTGAGGATACTTGTTTTGCTGTCTCCAACAAGTATTCCTACAAGGATTTTTAAATTATCAATATTTTTAGCTGCCTCCGACAATACTTTGGCCTGCACAACCGGATCACCGTCACTATATACTAACGCACGAGTTTGTGTGAACTGATCTGCAAGCTCCGAAAACGGAGTGTCTTCGGCTGCAATACGTGCCAGGGAGTTTTTGAGTACCTTCATTGTGGAAGATGCATCATTCAACTGCTTGCGCAGTTCCACTACCTGATTGGCTTCAATTCCTCGGTAATCAACCAGCACTCCAGCTGACATATTATTAAATATTGATCGAAGCTCGCTGACTTTAGCTTCCTTTTGTCTTCGTTCCATGGCCCCTTTCCAAATTGATTAAGTTAAAAATTCACTTCTCCGGTGTTTTACACAAGTGCGAAAATTCACATTATTCTCATAGAAAAGGCTAAAACCCATTTCTAAGAAAACTGAAGATTGTGATGTAAAAAATTTGAATAAGACAGTGGAAGGAACACAGCAGAAAATTTCTGAGTCACTCGCGGAGAGGTGTCTCGGCAGGGTATGAATTAAGCCGTTAGGCCCCTACTGTCTTAGACAATCATACTAAAAAAAATCTTTTATACTGTTTGTGGATCCACTTTAATTCCTGGACCCATAGTTGAACTCAAACTAAAATTTCTCAGATAAATTCCTTTTGAAGAGGATGGTTTCATCCTCTTGACGGTGTCAACCAAAACACTTATATTTTCACAGAGCTTATCTGCATCAAACGAAATCTTCCCAACTGAAGCTTGGAGATTGCCCAGTTTATCTGCACGAAATTCCACTTGACCGGCTTTGATATTTTTTATGACAGATTCAACCTCAAAAGTTACTGTACCAGTCTTTGGATTTGGCATCAACCCCCTCGGACCAAGAATTTTTCCTATTCGGCCAACTACTGCCATCATATCAGGCGTTGCAACCACTCGATCAAACTCGAGCCAGCCATCCTGAATTTTTTTGGCAAAATCTTCTCCGCCTACATAATCTGCACCTGCTTCTTGCGCTGCAATTGCCTTTTCTCCCTTGGCAAAAACAAGCACGCGTACTTCCTTACCTAGACCGTTTGGCATAGAACAGGTCCCGCGCACCATTTGTTCTGCTTTACGGGTATCAACTCCAAGCCTTAAGGCTACATCTACGCTTTCATCAAATTTAGTTGCTTTGACTTCTTTAAGCAAATTCACTGCTTCAGACAGCGAATACTCTTGTTCGGATACTACTTTATCTTGAATAAATTTTGCTCGTTTACTTTGTTTACTCATATTTCCTCAGTCAATACGCCCATGCTCCGGGCTGTTCCAGCCACAGACTTCACAGCAGCTTCCAAGTTGTAACAATTCAGGTCAGGCATCTTCTGCTTGGCAATATCCTCTATCTGTGCTTTGCTTAGAGTACCAACTTTTGACTCATGTGGTGTTGCCGAGCCTTTGTTCAGTTTAAGTGCCTTCTTGATCAAAACTGGTGCAGGAGGAGTCTTGGTAATAAAGGTAAACGATCGATCATTGTAAACAGTAATCACCACCGGAATAATGGTATCCTGACCTTGTGTTTGGGCATTGAAGGCCTTACAAAACTCCATGATATTCACTCCATGCTGACCCAATGCAGGACCAATAGGGGGTGATGGATTTGCTTTACCAGCCGGAATCTGAAGTTTGATAAAAGAAGAAATGTCCTTTGCCATAGTTATCTGTCTTATTCTACTACATGTTTTACATTTTCGAACTCCACCTCTACCGGTGTGGGACGACCAAAGATACTAACTAATACCTTTAATTTCCTGCGTTCGAGATTTACCTCATCGATTGTTCCACTGAAATTCCCGAATGAACCTTCTGTGATTGTAACTTTCTGTCCGACTGAGTATTCATCCTCAGTCGCTTTTTGTTGAAAACCTTCATTAACCTGGGATCGAATCTCTTCCAGTTCCTTCTCATCTAAAGGTAGAGGTTTTTGTGGAGTTCCACCAATAAATCCGGAAACCCGGTTAACGTCCATCAAAAGGTGCCACAATTCAGGTGTTAACTCCATGTGAATTAGTACATATCCGGGAAAATATTTTTGGTTGACTTTCCTTTTCTTACCTTCTTTGGTACGAGTTATGTCTTCTGAAGGTATAAAAATCTCATCAACCAAATGTTCTATCCCCTTAATTCTTAATTTTTCTCTAATTGTTTGTTCAACACGCCCTTCGTAACCTGAATATGCCTGAAGAATATACCATTTTACGTTCGGATTTTGGTGTTTTACCGGTTCTTGTAATTCGGTTTCTTCGGTTTTATTTTCAGTTTCCACCGAACTTTCAATATTTTCTACTTTCTCAGTTTCACCAGTATTATCATGCTCTCCAGGATCCGCTTTATTTATTTCCGGAGCATTTTCCTGTACTTCAGGATCCGCCTCATTTATTTCCGGAGCATTTTCCTGTACTTCAGGATCCGCCTCATTTATTTCCGGAGCATTTTCCTGTACTTCAGGATCTAAATTAGACTCCTCTGGAAGATTCCCCTCTGGATCGCCCAAAATGATTTCCTGTGTTTCCGAATTTTTTTCCTGCTCTTCAAATATCATATCTGTTCCAGTTTGTTCTTCCACCATTTTATCCGGCAATAATCATTTGCATAATGTCTGAAAGACCCAAATCGGCGATTCCCAAATATAGTGCCACAGCAAAAGAGAGACAAACAACCACTGATGTGGACTTTATTGTGGCATCACGTGTCGGCCACTGCACCCGCTTAAATTCTGCAATGACATCTTTAAAAAACTGCCGAATTCTTTTGAACATAATCAGGTTCGCGATTGAATTAGAAACATTCTAAATTAATATTCTTCTGCTGTTCTGCAGTCCAAACCTTTAAGTCAAAGCAGGTGCTGACAATTTTGGCAGGGCAGACAGGGGTCGAACCTGCGACCTTCGGTTTTGGAGACCGATGCTCTACCAACTGAGCTACTGCCCTTTTCGGACGTAAAATAAAGGCAGAAAACGAATTATTTCGTTTCCTTATGTAATGTATGTTTGCGATCCCACCTGCAGTATTTACGTACTTCCAAACGCTCTGTTTTTAATTTTTTGTTGCGGGAAGTAGTATAATTCCTGCGTTTGCACTCAGTGCATTCCAAGTGGATCGTGTCTCTCATATTTTCATTACCTTAAAAAACTACTATAATAAATTGGAGCCTGAGAGCAGGATTGAACTGCCGACCTCTTCCTTACCAAGGAAACGCTCTACCACTGAGCTACCCAGGCTTAAAACTCATACTGTTATAAGCTTTTGAAGCTGTGGTGGGGAGAGAAGGATTCGAACCTTCGAAGGCGTAGCCGTCAGATTTACAGTCTGATCCCGTTGACCGCTTGGGTATCTCCCCATGCTGGAGCTGGCAATAGGACTTGAACCTACAACCTGCTGATTACAAATCAGCTGCTCTACCAGTTGAGCTATGCCAGCATGAGTTAAACAGATAATTATGTAATGCCTGATGATATTTGTCAATATAAAACATAAATTTTCTGTTTTTACCACATTAAAAATGCGGGCAAAATGTAATCAGGATACTTGAAAAATAAACAGTAATTAAATTATGCGGCGGCCAAAAAGGTTTTAGAATCAGCAGATTTTATCCGGTCAGGAAGTTTAATATTTTGATCTTTGCTGAATTGATAATCTTGAAATACTTCTTCAGCACTAAGAAGCTGATACTTCCCATCCTCAAGTTTATGAGTTGTATCTTTCAGGC
>OFJF01000033.1_pt1 | contig 10023 bp, 8 predicted proteins | sample 1540221 | NCBI WGS metagenome assembly OFJF01 (sample SAMEA104347363, study PRJEB22522) | marine metagenome | biome: marine biome; feature: marine water body; material: seawater | collected 2015-09-01T00:00:00Z | depth 261 m
CTTATGACTGCAGAAGAGATTCAAAACTTTGTGCAGCAGGAATTTCCTGAAAATCCGCTGATCGTTGAGTCCTGCGAAAATCGACGTGCAAGATTACGTCTTGAAGTTGATCAAACTCATTTGCGCCCGGGAGGAACCATTTCGGGACCGACAATGATGCTGCTGGCAGATACTGCAGTCTATGCTGCAATCCTAACTACAATAGGAGCAGTGGCTTTAGCAGTAACAACAAACTTGAATATTAATTTTTTGCGTAAACCCGAACCGAATCTTGACCTTATAGGAGAATCGTGGCTGATGAAAGTTGGCAAACGTTTAATTGTAGGAGAGGTTATAATCTATTCTGAAAATGATCCGGAACCTGTCGCTCATGCGACTTGTACTTATTCCCTTCCTACAAAATCACTTCCATCATAACGGTATTTTATGTGGTGGATTCTTAGTCTTTTATTGTTGATTGTTCCAAGTTTGGAAATTTGGGTGCTGATTCAGCTAACATATCTAATGCCTCTCAGCACAATTTTTTTACAATGTATTGTTACACTGGCTGCCGGAGTATGGTTGATGCAGGGTGAAAATTTTTCTTTGTGGACTTTGGTCGAAAGTGAATTACGTAACAGAAGGGTCCCGGCAGAAGAGGTGCTGGCAGATTTACTGCTCTGGGTTGGAGGAGTATTACTGGTTGTACCGGGGTTTTTAACAGATGCACTTGGACTGGTAATATTTGTTCCTGCAGTAAGACAAGAAAGCATTCGATGGTTAAGAAATAGTATGCTGAAAACTATGGGAAGACCTCCTTTAGAAAGTTAATTTCCATTTGAACAAGTCATTTTTTCAGAAAAACAATGTTTACAGGAATTGTACAAGGAGTCCGGAAGGTCACAGTAATTACTGACCTAAAAGGCGGTCGGCGTTTGCGTATTCAACTGAATGATTTAGCAGAAAATCTTCAACATGGTTCGAGCGTTGCGGTTAATGGTGTATGTTTGACCGCAATTAAAATTGAAGAAGGCTGTGCTGAGTTTGACATTATTCAGGAATCACTTGACCGTAGTAATCTTGGTGCTTTGGTAATCGGGGACTCCGTTGATATTGAGCGGGCTTGTTATTTTGGAGACGAAGTTGGTGGACATCAAGTTACAGGCCATATAGATTGTACCGGAAAAATTGATGAAATTCGAAAGACTCCTAATAATCGAGATGTTGTTGTGTACTGTGAGGAAGAGTGGGGGGGCTACCTTATTCCCAAAGGCTGGATTGCAATTGATGGAGTCAGTCTGACCGTAGTTGATGTCGGAGATAATTGGTTTTCAATTTCATTGATTCCAGAAACTTTGGAGCACACAGTTCTGGGTCAAAAGGTGGAAGGTGATAAAGTAAACCTTGAGTTTGACCTCACTACAAAAGTTATTGTCAAAACAATCCAAAGAATGTTTCCAGAAATCAAAAAACAAATACTGTCTGGAATGAAAAATTGAATCTGCAAATAATAATGCTGCTGATAATAAATAGTATTGACAATAAATTTCATTAAGCTTATTATGATTTGTTTTGCAGGAGTTGAACGCAAGTTCTTTGAAAAGGGAATCAGAAGAGACAGAAAGCCTGTTCCTATCCATCCAAAGCGGTGGATAGACGTTAATTTTTTTGTATTCTCAGGATTTATTTTGAGGATAACAAAACCTGGAATTTATTTCAGGTCAGTAAAAGCATAGGATTATAACTTGAGAGTTTGATCCTGGCTCAGGACGAACGCTGGCGGCATGCCTAACACATGCAAGTCGAACGAGAAAGTTCCTTCGGGAGCAATTAAAGTGGCGCACGGGTGAGTAACGCGTAGACAATCTGCCCTTCAGTCTGGGACAACTTTTCGAAAGGAGAGCTAATACCGGATAACAATGCATGACACAAGTTGTATATTTGAAAGCTTTATGTGCTGAAGGAGGGGTCTGCGTCCCATTAGCTAGTTGGTAGGGTAAAGGCTTACCAAGGCAACGATGGGTAGCGGGTTTGAGAGGACGATCCGCCACACTGGAACTGAGACACGGTCCAGACTCCTACGGGAGGCAGCAGTGGGGAATATTGCACAATGGAGGAAACTCTGATGCAGCAATGTCGCGTGAGTGAAGAAGGCCCTTGGGTCGTAAAGCTCTTTTATGGGGGAAGATGATGACGGTACCCCAAGAATAAGCACCGGCTAACTATGTGCCAGCAGCCGCGGTAATACATAGGGTGCGAGCGTTGTTCGGAATTACTGGGCGTAAAGGGCGCGCAGGCGGAATAGTAAGTCGGAGGTGAAAGCCCGGGGCTCAACCCCGGAGGGTCTTTCGAAACTACTAATCTAGAGAGGGTCAGGGGCCGGCAGAATTCCTGGTGTAGAGGTGAAATTCGTAGATATCAGGAGGAATACCGGTGGCGAAGGCGGCCGGCTGGGGCCACTCTGACGCTGAGGCGCGAAAGCGTGGGGAGCAAACAGGATTAGATACCCTGGTAGTCCACGCCGTAAACGATGAGCACTGGACGTCCGGAGGGTTCGACCCTTCTGGGTGTCTCAGCTAACGCATTAAGTGCTCCGCCTGGGGAGTACGGTCGCAAGACTAAAACTCAAAGGAATTGACGGGGGCCCGCACAAGCGGTGGAACATGTGGTTTAATTCGATGCAACGCGAAGAACCTTACCTGGTCTTGACATCCTCGGACCGCTTCAGAGATGAAGTTTCCTCTTCGGAGGCCGAGTGACAGGTGCTGCATGGCTGTCGTCAGCTCGTGTCGTGAGATGTTGGGTTAAGTCCCGCAACGAGCGCAACCCCTACCCTTAATTGCCATCGGGTTATGCCGGGCACTTTAGGGGGACTGCCGGTGACAAGCCGGAGGAGGGTGGGGATGACGTCAAGTCCTCATGGCCTTTATGACCAGGGCTACACACGTGTTACAATGGGAGTTACAGAGGGAAGCTAAGCCGCGAGGCCATGCCAATCCCAGAAAAACTTTCTCAGTTCGGATCGCAGTCTGCAACTCGACTGCGTGAAGCTGGAATCGCTAGTAATCGCGGATCAGCACGCCGCGGTGAATACGTTCCCGGGCCTTGTACACACCGCCCGTCACACCATGGGAGCCGACAAGGGCAGAAGTCGCCGAGCTAACCTTCGGGAAGCAGGCGCCCAAGCTGTTGTTGACGACTGGGGTGAAGTCGTAACAAGGTAGCCGTAGGAGAACCTGCGGCTGGATCACCTCCTTTCTAAGGACGCCGGAGATGCTTTATGCTTATCTCCGGATAGTCAAAGTCGAAACAGACTCTCTTCTCTTCTCTCCCTTTTCTCCTGTAAATGCTAAGTTATGAATTTAGAGCAACGAAGGAATTGAATTCGTTACTGTGGACTCCTAATTTCAAGAGGGGCCTGTAGCTCAGCTTGGTTAGAGCGCATCCCTGATAAGGATGAGGCCGGTGGTTCAAGTCCACCCAGGCCCACCAGTTTCAGTGGGGGATTAGCTCAGCTGGTAGAGCGCCTGCTTTGCAAGCAGGAGGTCAGCGGTTCGAACCCGCTATCCTCCACCAAATTAATGAACAGTAAAAAAGGTGGTGCAGCTTAAGCAGAAGATAAGCTTCAGCAATTATTTAATAATTTCTGAATTTTATTTTTTAATATCTTAGACAATTGAATCGGAGGTTTTGGAGACACAAGATCAAATGTGAGGGTCTCCAAGGGTTGACGATCTTGACTGTTAAAGTCAGGTAGTAAGGGCGCAGGGCGGATGCCTTGGCTCTGGGAAGCGAAGAAGGACGTGGCTAGCTGCGATAAGCCTCGGGGAAGAGCAAACATCTTTTGATCCGGGGATTTCCGAATGGGGCAACCCGCATGGCTGTTGAGGCCATGCACTGTTGAGTGAATACATAGCTCATCAGGGCGAACTTGGGGAACTGAAACATCTCAGTACCCAAAGGAATAGAAATCAACCGAGATTCTGCTAGTAGCGGCGAGCGAACGCGGAAGAGCCCAAACCACCGGGTACGCCCGGTGGGGTTGTAGGGCCGCCAACAAAGGATAATTGGAGGATTAGCTGAAGTGTCTGGGAAGGCACGGCATAGAGGGTTAGACCCCCGTAAGCGAAAGTCTGAAGATGTCCGAGGCGGTACCTGAGTAGGACGGGACACGAGAAATCCTGTTTGAATCTGGGGGGACCACCCTCCAAGGCTAAATATTACCCAGAGACCGATAGTGTACCAGTACCGTGAGGGAAAGGTGAAAAGAACCTCGAACAGAGGAGTGAAATAGTTCCTGAAACCCTGCGTCTACAAGCAGTGGAAGCAATGCTGATCTTCGGATCACGTGCGACCGCGTGCCTTTTGCATAATGAGCCAACGAGTTGTCTGTCGGTGGCAGGTTAAGTTTATAACGAAGCCACAGCGAAAGCGAGTTCGAAATGAGCGTTCAGTCCCCGGCAACAGACCCGAAACCGAGTGATCTACCCCTGTCCAGGTTGAAGCCTGGGTAAGACCAGGTGGAAGACCGAACCGTTGAGCCTTAAAACGTTCTCGGATGAGGTGGGGGTAGGAGTGAAAGGCTAATCAAACTCGGAGATAGCTGGTTCTCCCCGAAATATATTGAGGTATAGCCTCGTGATAGACCGCCGGAGGTAGAGCACTGGATGGACTAGGGCCCTCACCAGGGTACCAAACCCAACCAAACTGCGAATACCGGCGAGTTGTTTCACGGGAGTCAGACAGCGGGAGCTAACTTTCGTTGTCGAAAGGGAAACAACCCAGACCATCAGCTAAGGCCCCCAAGTCATGACTAAGTGGGAAAGGAAGTGGGAGCGCCCAGACAACCAGGAGGTTGGCTTAGAAGCAGCCACCCTTTAAAGAAAGCGTAACAGCTCACTGGTCGAGCGAGCCTGCACCGAAAATTTAACGGGGCTCAAGTCATGCGCCGAAGCTATGGGATTTATATTTATATAAATCGGTAGGGGAGCGTTCCCTGTGCAGTGAAGCTGAATCGAAAGGGTCAGTGGAGCGCAGGGAAGTGAGGATGTTGGCATAAGTAACGAAAATGTGGGCGAGAAACCCACACGCCGAAAGCCCAAGGTTTCCCGGGCCATGTTATTCAGCCCGGGGTTAGTCGGCACCTAAGACGAGGCCGAAAGGCGTAGTCGACGGAAAACCGGTTCATATTCCGGTACTTGCATGTGCGCGTGATGGAGGGACGCAGGAGGATAGCCCGGCCTGGTGATGGATATCCAGGTTCAAGGCCGTAGGCGGAAGTCCCAGGTAAATCCGGGACTTTATCTAACGCCGAGAGTCGATGACGAGAGGCTTTGCTTCGCAAAGCGGTCGATTCCACACTGCCAAGAAAAGCTTCTAAGCATAGCAGATGCAAACCGTACCCCAAACCGACACAGGTGGGCGGGTAGAGAATACCAAGGCGCTTGAGGGAAATCATGTTAAGGAACTCTGCAAAATAACTCCGTAACTTCGGAAGAAGGAGTGCCTGCAGCGGTGAAGGGACTTGCTCCTGGAGCTTAAGCGGGCCGCAGTGACCAGGCCCAGCCGACTGTTTAGCAAAAACACAGCACTCTGCTAAATCGCAAGATGATGTATAGGGTGTGACGCCTGCCCGGTGCCGGAAGGTTAATGGGAGGGGTTAGGTCTTCGGACCGAAGCTCCGAACTGAAGCCCCGGTAAACGGCGGCCGTAACTATAACGGTCCTAAGGTAGCGAAATTCCTTGTCGGGTAAGTTCCGACCTGCACGAATGGCGTAACGATCTGGGCGCTGTCTCAATGTGATTCTCAGTGAAATTGAAATGGCGGTGAAGATACCGTCAACCCGCGGCAAGACGGAAAGACCCCGTGCACCTTTACTGCAGCTTGGCAGTGAACTTGGGAAAGATTTGTGTAGGATAGGTGGGAGGCTTTGAAGGGGGGGCGCTAGTCCCTCTGGAGCCACCCTTGAAATACCACCCTGATTTTTTCTGTGTTCTAACTTAGTCCCGTTATCCGGGACAAGGACCCTGCCTGGTGGGCAGTTTGACTGGGGCGGTCGCCTCCTAAAGAGTAACGGAGGCGCGCAATGGTTCCCTCAGCCGGTTTGGAAATCCGGCGCAGAGTGCAAAGGCACAAGGGAGCTTGACTGCAAGAGCGACAGCTCGAGCAGGTACGAAAGTAGGTCTTAGTGATCCGGTGGCCCCGTGTGGAAGGGCCATCGCTCAACGGATAAAAGGTACGCCGGGGATAACAGGCTAATCGCGCCCAAGAGTTCATATCGACGGCGCGGTTTGGCACCTCGATGTCGGCTCATCGCATCCTGGGGCTGAAGCAGGTCCCAAGGGTATGGCTGTTCGCCATTTAAAGCGGTACGCGAGCTGGGTTCAGAACGTCGTGAGACAGTTCGGTCCCTATCTGCCGCGGGCGCAGGAGATCTGAGGAGGTCTGCCCTTAGTACGAGAGGACCGGGGTGGACAGACCTCTGGTGATCCGGTTGTTCCGCCAGGAGCATTGCCGGGTAGCTACGTCTGGAACGGATAACCGCTGAAAGCATCTAAGCGGGAAGCCGGCTCCAAGAGTGATCTCCCGGACCATTAGGTCCCCAAAGGCCGCAGGAAGATTACCTGTTTGATAGGCCGGAAGTGGAAGCATGGCAACATGTGAAGCTGACTGGTACTAATTGGCCGGGCGACCTGACTTAATACAAGATTAAAACCCAAAGAGACCCTCTCACTTGCTCTTATATTCCAAAACCTCCAAATACACGAACTCAGGCTTGAGTGCCGGTGCTTCTGGCAGGGGAGAAACACCTGTTTCCATACCGAACACAGAAGTAAAGTCCCCTTGCGCCTATGGTACTGCCGGGTTTCCCGGTGGAAGAGTCGGTCGGTGCCGACGCTCAATCCTGAGTTTGTTAGTAATAATCCAGGCGCGTAGCTCAGTGGGAGAGCACTACCTCGACACGGTAGGGGTCGGCGGTTCAATCCCGCCCGCGCCTACCAATGTTTTATTTAAATAGAGAGAAAGCTCATAGGAATCCGAAGGTCTCGTCCTCCGACAAGAAATGAAGAATCAACACGAATTAATGATCGGATTCGTGTTAGTGAGATACGGCTTATCGATGGAGACGGTGAACAAGTTGGTATTATTTCAACAGATGATGCGCTTGAAAAGGCACGTGTTGCTAATTTAGATTTAGTAGAAGTATCTCCAAAAGCTAAGCCTCCTGTCTGCCGTTTGATGGATTATGGTAAATTTAAATACCAGCTAAGTAAAAAAAATCATGTTGCAAGACAAAATCAGAAAGTAGTTCATCTCAAAGAGGTGAAAATGAAGCCTAAAATTGAAGAACATGATTTTCAATTTAAACTTCGGAATGCACTTCGCTTCCTAGAAGATGGCGACAAGGTAAAAGTTGGTGTCAGATTTATGGGACGTCAAATAGCCCATAAAGATTTAGGTGTAGAATTACTAGAAAAATTTCGGTTTGAAATTGGTGACGACGGTACTGTGGAGCAGCCAATTAGTAGTGAAGGACGTTCAATGCATATGATCCTTGCTCCACCCAAAAAAAGAAAGTAGGAATGCTATGAAAATGAAAACCCATCGCGGAGCTGCAAAGCGCTTTAAAAAAACCGGAGGGGGAGGTTACAAGCGGAAACGAGCTTTTTTACGCCACGGTATGCGTAAACGAAACCAGGATACAAAACGTGTACTTCGCAAAAAAGCAATGGTATCTGCTGCAGACTCCAATTCTGTAGATATGATGCTTCCAAACGGATAAACTGAGATTAATTTTTATGAGAGTTAAAAGAGCAGTTCACGCCAGAAAGCGAAAAAAATCTCTTTTTAAGGCGGCTAAAGGCTATCGTGGAGGACGGAGTCGTCTTTTACGTACAGTTAAAGATGCAGTTGATCGTTCAAGAGAGTATAGCTATCGTGACAGAAAAGTGAAAAAACGGGATTTTAGACGACTTTGGATAGTGAGAATCAATGCTGCTGTCCGTTTACATGGAATGAACTACAGTCAGTTCATTTATGGATTAAAAGCTGCGGACATTGAAATGGATCGCAGAACCTTGGCATATTTAGCCATGGAAGAACCTACATTGTTTGCCCAAGTAGCCGAGGAAGCAAAAACAAAACTGGCAGCATAATTTGTTGAGCGCATCTTCTCCAGATGCGCTTCTATCTAACTTATCCGTCCATTGCTATTTCCGAATTGATAATATTCCTGACACCATTCGCAATGGTGTTGAGCCAGTCCTTCCCTTTTTGTTTCCCCTCTATATCCATTCCTTTGATTATAACTGTGTAATCCAATTTACCTTCAGCTAATTTTCGAGCAATAGCGTTAGTTAAGGATTCCGGAATCAACAATTCAAATGCTTTTGGTGTTGCCAATTGTTGTTGAATTTTTGGCCATTTTTCCAACAATTGTCTTTGTTCTGCCGTTTCTTTTTTTGATATTTTATTGCTGCCGCTTAATATGCTTAGAGATCCTTCCAAAGCTTCCACATAACGACTCAACTGAAAAAGACGTTCTTGATAATTTAATTCAACTATATTCAGTCCTGATTCATAAACGAATTTTTGTTCCGTTGTTTGGGAAATACAACCAATACGTACTTGCTGATACCAGTGGAATAATGCAGTCAACTCCGCGAGTAAATCAACCTGTTTTGTAACAATTCCCAATGCTCCTGAAAATATTCGCGGTTCATAGTCAATTTTGCCTTTTGGTAAAGAATGTCCAAAATTCAATCCCGGCGACAGTGTACCATTGCTTCTGGATCCAGCCGCAGTCATCACACCGAAATCTGCCTTGATCGGACCCAAAAGAGTATTGTTTCCTCCAATAAAAAGACGATCCTGATCCAAAAATAAACCCTGGCAGACATCACCAAATAAAGACGCAGTTGCTTTATCGCCCCTGATAGTAAAATTAAAATGAATACTCCCGCTGCCAACTTCACTAAAATAACCCAGTTCCGGTCCAGTGCCTCCAGAAATCAGGGCATCACAAAAATTAATATTACTTCCCAAAGTGGTCCAGGGGAAAAGCACTGTCATTTTTGTATCAGTATGTTGGGCAGAGGATGAATCTTCCTCATAGAGCGATCCCTTCCGGACTCGGAATCCGAATCCGGTTGTAAAATCATTAATCATTGTTTCTTTACCCAAAAAAACTGCATTTTCCGCAACTCCTGAGCCGAGTATAGTTTGAGGGACTACAACTGTATCTTTTAGAGTTACAGGTCCTAAATTTCCTACAATAGCATTTTCCCCAATCCAACTATTTTCTATAGTAGCAGGACCGCTCAATCCAATATGGGCTGAGGAATGAATTTGTGTTTTTGCTCCGGAGATTCTGGAACAAGGAAAGATGATGCATGCCGGAAGAATATTTACAGGTTCTACAACCCAAGAAATGAAAACAGAACTGGAATCCAGAACTTGAACTCCTCTTTCCTGGAATTTACGAATTTCTTCAATACTGTAATATTTTGATTCGTTCTCATTCATTTTACAAACTCTCACTTAATAAACACACTGGCTTAATTACGGGATATTCCTGATAAAAATGACCGTGCATCGGGGCTGGATAGATACAACCTGCCAACAGCAAATTCCCGAAGGATAAGACTTTATTGTTGACCTTCAAAGATGTTTACTGAAATTACCACGGTCAATCCCCCGTTTTCACTGCAAGGGTGTCCGCAAATCCTTAATCACGATCGAAACGCTGTTTATATGATCGACAGCTCTGATAAATCCTCCGTTCACAATACTGTTTTTAAAAGCAAGTGTTATAAAATTACTCATATTTTACTAAAATTTGAGAATTGATCTCGCAAAGACTTTGAACAAGATGCTCAAAGTCTTGAATATTCGGTGCAGCCTGAACTCTCCAACCAAAATCCCGCACTGCCTTTGCAGTAATTTTACCGAGACAGGCAATTTTTGGTTCTGCAGCCAATGACTCCCAAAAGCCAGTTGGTAATATTTGGTGAAAGTTTTGAACAGCAGATGGACTTGCAAAC
>OFJF01000034.1_pt1 | contig 10019 bp, 9 predicted proteins | sample 1540221 | NCBI WGS metagenome assembly OFJF01 (sample SAMEA104347363, study PRJEB22522) | marine metagenome | biome: marine biome; feature: marine water body; material: seawater | collected 2015-09-01T00:00:00Z | depth 261 m
GGTAATTAAATAACCGGAGCTGGTTTTTTCGGGGAAAAATTGTGCTTCCGGACTTGGTGCACGAACCAGAATAGGAGTCTCTGTTTCTAGAAAATTTTGTTCTTCAAACCACTCCCTGATACCGCGTAAGATTCGCTGACGAGTCCGGAGCAACTCCATTCTTGAAGGATTATTTGCCGGACGTCTCCAGCGAAGCAAGTCACTCTCTGCATCAAAATTAAAAGCATGATTTTTTATTTTTACTATTTCGATCTCACTTTCTTCAGTCACTCCAAAAGAAATTAATGCACCATTTTTAATTTTTTCTTTCTCTCGAAACGACAAAGGCAACAACTGATCTTCAACTAAAACCAGGATACTGTATAAATACTCGGGAGATGATCCTTGAGATTGTTCAGTTTCGAAAGAGACTTCTATGACTCGGCCATTATAGTTCCCGGATAACAGCGAATTACCAAATATTTTTGAAGATCCGGACATGATTGGATACCTAAAGATAAACTTTATTTGAGTTCTGACTGGAGTATTTAGAGGAAATTTGAAGCTGTGCTAGGCTTTGACTCTTTCAACATATTCACCTGTTCGAGTGTCAATTCTAAGCTGATCACCTTCATTAACAAATAATGGTACATTAACTGTGTATCCGGTGGAAACCATAGCTGGTTTTGAGGCACCTGTGACTGTGTTTCCTTTTTCACCGGGTGCAGTTTCTGTAACTTCCAAAACTACAAAATTCGGCAAAGTTAAACCAATAGAACGCCCCTTGTAAAAACTCACTTCAATCATCATGTTTTCTGTCAAATAATTCGAAGCATCACCGACAACGCTGATTTCCAAACTAACCTGTTCGTAGTTACTGTTATCCATGAAATGAAATTCTCCATCTCTATATAAGAACTGCATTTCACGGTCTTCTGTATCAGCCGGTTTTAGTTTTTCACCTGACTTAAATGTACGGTCTATCACGGCACCGTTAATCATGTTTCGGATTTTTGTCCGTGTAAATGCAGTTCCTTTTCCAGGTTTTACAAACTGAAAGTCCACTACCACAAATGGACCACCATCCAGTTCAACTCGGAGACCTTTCCTGATATCTGATGTTTCGTACATTTAAATCTTTCGTTGATTATTATTTAAACCTGAACTTTGTGTTGTTTAAAACAAACATAAAATGCTCTGCTTTTACAGAAAAACTTTTGCAGATAGACTGAAATAATCGGTTTGATTCATTTTCCACATATGCTTATTCCTGATGTGTTATCTTAGTACAGGCACCAAAACAAATCGAGCTTAATATGCAAAAACTTCATCAATGTACAATTCTGAAACTCCTCAACTTCCTGCTTCCCAGGCCTCTTTTCGAATGCTGTTCTTCAGATATAACCAGCACTAAATCTGTTCACTGAATTTCAGCGTGGCAAGACCTGTTTGGTATTCAAATCCCGAACATATACATTGATTTAGCTAGAATAGTGGTTAGTCCATGATAATTACTTGCACTCTAAAAACAAGCAGAGTAGTGTAAAAATTCCAGTAAATTATTTGCTAACGCTACAAAAAACATTAATGAACTCACCTGTCATCTCTCGATTAGCCCCGACTCCTAGCGGCTATCTTCATCTTGGCAATGCTTTTAATTTTTTGCTGACATGTTTGCTTGTAGATTTTATGGATGGGCATTTGCACCTTAGAATTGATGACCTTGACGACCCCCGGGTGGAACGTTCTGCTGTGGAAGATATTTTTGTGCAGTTGGAATGGCTCGGCATCAAATACGATTCCGGACCTTCAGGACCTGACGAGTTATTCTCAAAATTCTCACAACGATTTCGCATTGAGCGTTACCATGAATCACTTGAACTTCTTCGCAAATCCGGACACCTGTTTGCCTGTGAATGCTCCCGTTCAGAAATCAGACAAATATCTTCAAACGGAAACTATCCGGGAACTTGCCGTAACAAAAAACTCAATTTACTGAAAGGTAATCAGACTTGGCGGATCCTTGTTCCTGTGCAAACTCTTGTCTGTTTAAAAACATTTACAAACAAAATAGAGAAAATCGACGTTTCCCGGGAAATGGGTGATTTTGTAATAAAACGAAGAGATGGACTTCCAGCTTATCAGCTTGCGTCCATCATGGATGATCTGGAACTTGGAGTAAATCTTGTAGTCAGAGGATATGATTTGAGGTCTTCAACTGGTGCACAACTTTATCTTGCGAAATGCTTAAACGATTCTATCTTTCCTGAAACGCGCTTTGTACACCATGTGTTACAAACAGATGATGCCGGAGACAAACTATCCAAATCAAAAGGAGCTCATTCTATACAAATGTTACGGGAAAAACACCGGAATCCAACTTGGATTTATCAGGAAACCGCAAAGTCGCTAAATCTTCCGTTTGAAGAAATTCAGACACTTGAAGATTTGAAAGAAGTGTTCCGGAGTATTATGATTCTGAAAGACGGGCCGAATTCAATATTGGACCACAAAAATTGAGATCAAACAATAAATTCGATTTCCAATATTTCGACCTCAATTTTCCCTTTGGGTATTGGAATGGTTAGAGTATCACCAACAGACTTTCCGATCAAAGCACGGGCAATAGGTGAGGAAATAGAAAGTTTATTTTGTTCAAGATCTGATTCGTCATCACCTACCAACTGATAGATTTTTTCTTTGTCTGTATCAACGTCCACAAAAGTAACAGTTGCTCCAAAAACTATCTTTTCACCAGAAAGTTTTGCAATATCAATTACATTTGCGAGGGCCAGCTTTGCGTTCAATTCCTGAATTCTTCCTTCAATAAAACCCTGTTGTTCTTTGGCAGCATGGTATTCAGCATTTTCCTTTAGATCGCCGTGTTCTCTTGCAGTAGAAATAGCATTCACCACAGCGGGCCGATCTATACTGGTCAATTCTTTGAGTTCGTTTTTTAATTTTTCGTAACCCTGAATGGTCATAGGGTAAGATTCGCTCATTTGAAATATCTTTTTAAGAATTTAAAATTACTGAAAAAAATAAGTGACCGGAGTCGATGGGAAATAACAGAAGATATAAGGTAGACTGATGAAAGCAAAAAGGCAAGTTAGGAAATTCAGCGAAAATTAGGCATCACCCAATCGTATTGTTCGCGGAAAACTGAGATTAGTTCACCACGGTCGTCATCCGGCATATTGCGTCGAATCACTCTGGCTAATGCCGTGTTCATTTCCCGTAAATTCTGCATTGCATTGTAATGAGAAACCCTTCTATCCCAGCACTTTTTCACCCTCCTGGATTCATAAACTGAATCTGTTGCTGCATAGAAAGCCAGATAAAGTTGATTGTCACTTCGTTCCTCAAAATACAAAGCCAAACCGGTCTTGGCTCCATCGTGCATGTTAAAGGCCCGTTCAATTGCACGGTCAGCACAAGAAGTAGGAGTAGTATTTTCTTTGGTAAAACCGACCAATTTTGAGCATCCGGAACCAAAAAATATAATTCCAGAGAAAATAACTAACCAAGATGTTTTTTGTGAAATATTGATCATTTTCATCTTTGTACTATGTTGAAAAAAGTGTTGCTCAAAAGGCATACAAATCAGTAATGCTATTACATAAAATTCCTGAGCAAATGAACTACTATTAATCTCGGCTAATTTTCATGAAACTTTAGTAAAAATTCAATCAATTTTCTTTTCACACGATTGTAATGTTCAATTTTTCCAAATTTTCCACTTAAATTAGTAATAATTATATTTGATTCTCTCTCCCTGTATTTCCGGGAACTGGTTTAATCATTCTGCTTTTGTGATGAATGTTTGTCAATATAGATCGTTGCATTCTTTCCCTTTTCTGCTTATGCTTTACTATTTCAACAGTTGACAATCGCACTTTTTTGAAGGCAAAGAAATTTACTAATTCTCCCTGCTAAGTCTGCTGATTCAAAGGTGCTGAGTTATCCGAAATATAATCTAATAATGAGCGAAAATTCATGCTAAAATATACATACACAATTCAAATTAGCTGGGGACATTGTGATCCCGCAAAAATTGTGTTTTATCCAAATTATTTCATTTGGTTTGATCAGAGTGCCCATCTTTTGTTTGACAAAGCCGGTGCGAATATGGGGGATTTAATGAAACAATATGGCGTTGTAGGCCTACCGATCGTAGATGCTCATGCTGAATTTTTTTATCCTTCTAAATATGGCGATGTGATAGAAGTTACCAGTTGGATCAGTGAGTGGCGGGCAAAAACAATGATTGCATCCCACGAAATTCATAACAACGGCCAACTTTGCGTAAAGGGTGCAGAAGTAAGGGTGTGGGCCAAACCACATCCTTCAAACCCAAAACGCCTACAGGCTCAGGTCATTCCGGATTCCATCAGAGCCTGTTTTGATGTATAAGTCTTGTTTATTTACGGGTTTACTGAAATTCTTAAATTTCTGGATGTTGCAGATGGAGCATCTTGAATGCAGAGTAAAAACTCTTGATCAGGCCTGCTTCTCTGCAAGCAATGCATGTACAGCAAAATAAATTCTATGAAATTGAAACAAATTTTTCAAAAGCCCAGTCTCACAAGTTTGGCAAAAACCTGTGGTTGAGCATCAAAATTCAATCCGGTCGGATTGAAAAAAATGCTGGCTTCTTTACCTCAAAATAATGACCCTAATGTGCTCGTTGGTTTTGACACCAGTGATGATGCAGGAGTGTATCTTTTGAATGATGAACAGGCCCTTGTTTTCACAGCTGATTTTATCACACCACCGGTTGATGATCCTTATTTATTTGGACAAATTGCCGCAGCCAACTCTCTAAGTGATGTTTATGCTATGGGCGGCAAACCTTTGTCCTGTCTAAATCTTGTAGGCTTTCCTTCCGGAAAACTTGAAGATGAGGTGCTGGAAAGGATTGTTGCAGGTGCTCTGCAAAAAATCACAGAAGCAGGAGCAGTTCTATTAGGAGGACATACCACTGATGACGATGAGCCAAAATTTGGACTGACTGTAACAGGTTTGGTGCATCCTGAAAAAATTTGGAAAAATATCGGTGCTCAGCCTGGAGATCAGTTGATTTTGACGAAGGCAATTGGCAGTGGCGTTTTATTAAATGCTAATCTAAAAAATTTAGTTTCAAAAGAAGCGCTTCAGGATTGTCTGGACTCCTTAATTGAACTAAACAAAGCTGCGGCTGAAGTATTGGCGAATTACGAGATACACGCAGCAACTGATATCACTGGATTCGGTTTTGCTGGTCATTGCATGGAAATGGTGCCCGGTTCTGACTTAACATTGAACATCACACTTGATGATATCCCTATTTTGGGTGAAGCCAGGGAAATGTACGAGCGTGGTGTAAGTACTGGTGTAAATGAAACCAATCGCAGTTTGGTTGAAAAATATTGGAAATTTCCTGAAGGAAGTGCACCAATACTGCAAGAATTAATGCTGGATCCACAAACCAGCGGCGGCCTTTTGGTCGCAGTTCCGGAAGATGAAACTACCCCAATTCTAAAAGACCTGCATAATGTTGGAGTGTTTCGTTCTGCTTGTATCGGTTACGTAAGCAATTTTAATGAAGCAAAACTCATTTTTACATAACACTTCCGCCGACAGGCTAATAAATTCTCCTTGTATATAGTTTGAGAATAGTGCTTGATAAAATCTTATTATAGAACTATTATAAAAAGTTATATTTTTTTTTATTATTTCTATACAAATTCCATAAAAAACAGATTAGCTAATGAATCCTGCATCTCAAAAAGTTCTTGAAAATACAAGAAACATCGGTATTTCCGCTCATATCGACAGCGGAAAAACAACTCTCACAGAGCGTGTTTTATTCTACGCCGGCAAAATTCACAAAATTGAAGAGGTTCGTGGAGGAGGTGCCGGAGCAACCATGGACCACATGGAACTGGAAAAAGAAAAAGGTATCACGATTACTTCTGCTGCAACAACTGTGGAATGGAATGATACAAAAATTAACATTATTGATACTCCCGGACATGTTGATTTTACAGTTGAAGTTGAGCGATCACTACGTGTTCTTGATGGAGCGATTATGATCCTTTGTGGTGTGGCCGGCATTCAATCTCAGTCGATCACAGTAGATCGTCAGATGAAACGTTATCGGGTTCCGCGACTTGCATTTATTAATAAATTGGATCGAATGGGTGCAAATCCCCATAATGGTATTAAGGGTATTCGAGACATTCTTGATTTGAACGCAGTAGCCATGCAACTGCCAATCGGACTTGAGGAAAATCACAAAGGAGTGGTTGACCTGATCACAATGAAAGCTATTTATTTTGACGGTGAGCATGGTGATGATCTGAGGTTTGAGGAAATTCCGGATGAGATGAAATCAGATGCCGAAAGTTACCGGGCAGAAATGCTGGAAGCCGTTTCCATGTTTGATGATCAAATGATGGAGGATTTACTGGAAGAAAAAGAAATTGCAGAAGAAAGCATCCATGCTGCAGTAAAAAAAGGTGTACAGTCTTTGGAGCTATGCCCGGTTTATATGGGAAGTGCTTTCAAAAATAAAGGTGTTCAATCACTTCTTGATGCTGTGATCAGCTACCTCCCATCGCCACTCGAAGCTGCTTCAACTAAAGCAACTGACATTAAGACACAAGAAGAAGTTCTTTTGAGTTGTGACCCGGATAAACCGACTGTAGCAATGGCTTTTAAGCTTACAGAAGAACAATTTGGACAGTTGACATATACCAGGGTTTACCAGGGCAAACTATCAAAAGGTGACCAGGTTACTAATTCCAGAACCGTCAACAAGATGCGTGTTGGCCGTATGGTAAGAATGCACTCCAATGAACGTGAAAACATTGATGTTGCAGAAGCCGGAGATATAATTGCAATGGTTGGAGTTGATTGTGCTTCTGGAGATACTTTTTGTGGTGAGGGAATTCGTGTTTCCTGTGAATCTATTTTTATTCCGGATGCCGTTATTTCTCTTGCAGTAAAAGGTAAAGATAATGAACAGCACATGAAATTGAGTAAAGCGCTTGGGCGTTTCATGCGAGAAGATCCTACTTTTCACGTTTCCTCGGATGAAGAATCTGGAGATACGATTATCTCTGGAATGGGTGAACTGCACCTTGATATTTACATTGAAAGAATGCGTCGGGAATTTGAAGTGGATGTTATTGTTGGTGCTCCGCAAGTGAACTATAGAGAAGCAATCACGACAGCAGCGGATTACGATTATTTACATAAAAAACAAACTGGTGGTTCCGGACAATTTGCAGGAGTCACAGGATCAATTGAACCGTTGCCTTTGGATCATGAAGAAGGTTTTGAATTTGAGAACAAAATTTTTGGTGGTTCAATCCCGTCAGAACACATTGGTGCATGTGAAAAAGGTTTCAAGGATGTGATGGAAAAAGGTCCCCTGGCCGCATTCCCAATGGTTAATATTAAGGTTACACTAAATGAGGGAAGATACCATGATGTTGATTCAAGTGATTTAGCTTACCAATTAGCATCACGTTACGCCATGCGCCAGGCTGTTGCAAAGGCAAATCCGGTACTGCTGGAACCAGTCATGAAAGTTGAAGTGGAAACTCCAAGTGAGTATCAGGGTTCAGTGATAGGAGACTTGAGTTCCAGGCGAGGTGTGATTTATGGCTCAGAAGTAAAAGGTGACGACACCGTGATTAATTCTGGTGTGCCTTTAGCGGAAATGTTTGGTTATGCAACAACTCTTCGCTCCATGTCTGCAGGAAAAGCAAATTACACAATGGAATTTGAGAAGTATGCAGAATGTCCTTCCTTTGTGCAGGAAAAAGTAATCAAGGAGCGGCAGGAAAAACTCAAGGAAAAAGAAGGTTAAGCCTGATAGAATTCTTCAATTTTCTCTACAACCGATTCCTGCATTTGCCGACTTAATCCGGGATAAACAGGCAAAGCAAGTACCTCCTCTGCTGCCGTCTCAGAAACCGGGAAGTCTCCTGCTTTACCGCCTAAATCCAGAAAACATTCTTGCAGGTGAAAAGGAAGTGGGTAATATACCTCTGCTGAAATTTCGTTTTCTGCCAAAAATGATTGCAATTGATCACGCTGTTCAGCTCTGATTACATACTGATTGTAGATGTGAGGATTTTGCAGCCTTTTGGAATGCATGACCTGAGGTATACTTATACTCCCACCTAAACTTGTTTCAGCAAACAACTTGTTGTAGTACTCAGCATTATCCTGACGCTGGTTGTGCCATTGGTTCAGGTGTGGTAGTTTAACACGTATTACGGTTGCCTGAATGGGGTCAAGGCGAAAGTTTCCTCCAATCACACGATGGTAATATTTTCGCTCGCCTCCATGAACTCGTTTGAGACGTAACTTTTCTGCTAGTTCAGGTTTGTTGACTGTGACTATCCCGCCATCTCCAACTCCTCCTAAATTTTTTGAAGGAAAGAAGGAAAAACAGCCAAAATCACTCAAACTGCCTGCCTGCCTCTTTTTACCATCAATCTCGTACTCTGCACCAATTGCCTGTGCACTATCTTCAATAACAGGGATTTCAAATTCAGCAGCAATATTTAATATTGCTTTCATGTCTGCACATTGGCCGTAGAGATGAACCGGAATAATGGCCTTTACTCGTTTCCGGGTTCCCGCATCCATTTCTGCCAAAGTCATTCTCAATTGTTCCGGATCTATGTTATATGTTACCGGATCAATGTCTACAAATACCGGAGTTGCATTCAGACGTGCAACAACACCGGCAGTAGCAAAGAAAGAAAAATTACTAGTCAACACAAGATCTCCAGGCCCAACGTCTAAAACCATCAGTGAAAGCAAAAGGGCATCAGTTCCGGACGATACTCCTACTGCGTCCGCAGTACCGCAATATTCAGATATTTCTTTTTCCAGGCTGTCAATTTCAGGTCCCATAATGTAACGCGTTGAATCAATGACTTGAGTAATTGCTTCAATAATTTCATCACGTAAATCCTCCAAAGGAGGACGTAGATCGAGCAATGGTACTTTCATAATTTTTTGATGGGCTTTTGGCAATTATCGAATTGGATTGAACTGGAAAAAATTTGATTGTAAATTTATCAAAAAAAATCTGAAAAATCAAAATCAAACAAGAACCCAAATATCATATAGTGCATGAGTATAGGCTGTTATGGCAAAGCCGCGCATGAAATAAAGGACAGTGAACAATAATCCTGCAACCCAGCGAAACATGAAACTGTACCACTGCCATTGATCAGCCATTGTTCCAATATAGTGACTAATTGAGAAAAGGAATGAGGCAACTAAAACAGAAGCAACGGTTACACCGATCTTGCTTTTCAAGAAAGGTTTCAAGAGTAAAAAAAGCAGGTTGAGCAATAGTACTCGAAAAATAATCTCTTCAAATAAACCTGCTCCCAAGGAAAGTGCAAAGTTCTGAAGCGGACCATTTCCAGGTCCTCCGGAAGACAGCCCACTCACCCGTAAAATTGACTGCAGCAGACCTCCAAGAAGAAGGCTATAAACAAAAGCCTCTGCGAGCATCAGTGCAAAATAATTAACCTTAAGCCGAACTCCGGTAGAGTAAGATTTTGCTAACGGAATCAAAGCGAATAAGATGCCGATCATCACAAAAGCCAGGTGTTGCGCTTGAAGATCGAAGGCCATTAGAAAAGTCCGGATCCACATATCTGCGGCATTCCTGAGACTCCAATAACGGGATTGTGTCAGAATAACCAGTATTTCGTATGCCACCAGTAACGGCAGCGCTGCAACAACAGAATAATAAGCTGAGCGTGAAAAACGCCAATAATTACTCATGGATTCCTGTTCTGGATATCAAGATGTATGTAATTGAAGGCTTTAAGATGAATATTAATAAACAAGTGTGATCTTTAGACTTTTAACGAGTTTATCAATTTTGGACACACTTCAGAAGCGTGTAACTTGGACGGAATCAATAAATTTTAGTTCTTTGAGTTTGTTGGTTAAATTATTAGTCTCTGAACGCTTTATTTTACCAACACGAACTCGATAAAGAGTTTTATTTCCTGCAG
>OFJF01000035.1_pt1 | contig 9977 bp, 8 predicted proteins | sample 1540221 | NCBI WGS metagenome assembly OFJF01 (sample SAMEA104347363, study PRJEB22522) | marine metagenome | biome: marine biome; feature: marine water body; material: seawater | collected 2015-09-01T00:00:00Z | depth 261 m
GTCTAGTAAAATCCGTGTGCCGCTTTCCCGGTTTCGATTAATTATGCGCACTTCAGCATTATTGATAATTTGCTGAATTGCATTTTCAAAATCTGATTTAAAGTCTGTAAAATTGGAATCGTCTTTACGAAACAGCAAGCCCTGGCTGCGTCGGTATCCCTTCTGCAGATGCAGTTCAGGAGTAAGTAAATGGCGGTTGTATTCTCCTGCATTTTCATCCAGCAAATGGGTACTGGCCAAATCGCATTCACCACGCTGAGCTGCAAAAACACCACCCATACTTCCAACTGCCAGAAATTTACATGAAACTCCGCGTTTTTGCATTTCTCCGATTAAATAATCCAGCCCGACACAGTGACTTCCGATGATCATCAAATCCGGAGGATGTGCTGATTTCCCAAGTAATTGGATTCTAACTTCTTCATCAACTTCAACCATTTCGGTATTGCGGGGAATTTCCATGAAGCCGTCTGCACGCGCAAATCCGGTGATTGAACCGGAACCCTTTCCTGTCGAATATGCGCTGAAACCGGAATCATTTCTAACCAGGTGGACAAGATTAAATTCTGTACGTCCTTTATCAGAATTCAAACGAACCGGAACATTTGCTTTAACGTGAGTAGTGGGTTCCGGAAGCCGTCCGGCCATGGCCCGCAGGACTGGAGCAATAAATTTGCTGAAAGTGAAAGTGGCAGATGTGGGAAATCCGGGAAGAATGGCCGCTGGAGTTCCAGCAAGAATTGCAAGACAAAGAGGTTTACCCGGTTTTAGTGCTACACCGTGTACCAAAATTCCGGGATTATTGTATTTTTCAAAAACCCGATAATTCAGGTCTCCCTCCCCTTTTGATGTGCCTCCGGATATCAGTACAAAATCCAGTTCAAGTGCTTCCCGGAGAACTGTCTCAAGGCGTGATTCTTCATCCGGAACAATTCCAAAATGCACAGGTTCGCAACCCAGTTCTTCAACAGCATGGCCCAGAACGGTTGCATTTGAATCGAAAACCTTTCCCAGTTCCATCTGTCCTCCTGGTGCAACCAACTCATCTCCAGTCGAAATGATTCCAACTTTTGGACGACGCCAGACCCAGACCTTTGCTTCTCCCAGTGCTGCCAGTGTACCGGTTTCCCGATAACCCAGCAGGTCACCGATTCGCAAAACTACCTCCCCTGCCCCAATATCTGAGCCTGCCAGTGACACTCCACTTGACGGAACAACAGCTTTGAGGATTTTAATTCCTGCCTCTCCGGATTTATCAGCTTCAATCGGCAAAGTGTTTTCAATCATCACCACAGCGTCTGCACCGCGCGGCATAACTCCGCCAGTAGCAATGGTTGTCGCAGTACCCGGAGTTACTGAATTTTTCGGAACAACTCCGCAGGCCAGGACTTCCTGATTCAATTTCAGGGAAACCGGAGCTGTTTCCTGTGCACCAAAAGTGTCTTCCGCACGTACCGCAAAGCCGTCGAAATTACTTCTATCAAAATAGGGAACGTTGTGTTTGGCAATCACATTTCGCGACAAAATTCTTTCGCGTGCGTGTTCGATGGGAATCAGTTCTTCACCAAGTGGTCCAGGTTGAACTGCCTGCCAAAAACGCTCCTCTGCTTCCTCTGCTGAAGCTAAATTTAAAAATTGCTGCTGTTTCATTTTGAAAACACATTTAACTCACGGATTTGATGGCCGGTATAAACTCAGGTGAAGTTAAAGGAAGGGTGGCGCTGTTTTTCGTAAATAAAGTTTGCTCACTGTTTCGAAAAACATCGCTTGATTTCACTCCTGTTCATGAAAAAAGGATACAACAGATGTACTTAGTTTGTCAATATTGTGTTTAGAAAGCGGGGGCGTAATTTAGCTGGATCCAGGATCAAGTCCGGGATGACAAAAGGAAAAAATCAAGGCAGTCAATCCTGACTTGAGCGAGGTTAAAGAGTGATTTCAGTTCGGAAATCAGCTTTGAAGCAGCTCCCCTGGATTCCGGGTCTGCGCTGTGCTCCGCCAGGAATGACAATGGAGAAGATTGGAATTGCGCGGGTTTTTGCTGCTATGTACTTTCAGGCATTCGAATGAGCGTCCAGTATTGCTGCAGCGAGTTCCACAAATCCAGCGGAGGCAGGTTTTGTAGTCAGCCAGGATGGTTGATGTTCCAATTTATCGGTGTAATCCAAAACATTTGCCACACCAACCGAATTTTGAAAAAAGCTGAACATTGGTGCATCATTTGGAGAGTCTCCGCAAAAGATGATTTGATCCTGTGCCTGATCGATGTCTGTCTGAAATACTTCCTCCAGTAAAATTCTTGTCATCGCAAGTTTGTCATAGTTTCCAAACCAGCCGTTGACGTGAATCGAGCTTACTTTAGCAACTGCGCCTGCCTTTTCAAACAAGTTCACAATTTGTTCGACTGATGCTTTGGGTAATGCAGGAACATCCTCACAAAAATCAATTGCAAGGTCCGCTTCACGATATGCTTGATCTGAGGCAACTACGCAACCTTCAACTGTAGCCAAAATATGTTTCCGGAGCATTCCCAGACGTTTCCGGTCTGCTGCTCTTTCGTTTTCAGTTTTCCAGAAGCGCCGTTTCATTTTACGTTTTCCTCTATCATAAACGAAATAGAAAGCACCGTTTTCGCCAACAATTCCGTCCACCGGCCACATGCGGGCAATATGATCGCACCAGCCTGCCGGGCGGCCTGTTATGGGAATGACTTTTTTGCCCGCCTTTTGAAGTCTTTCCAGGGCCTGATAACTTGCGGCAGGAAGTCTGCCATTTTCGGTGAGAGTATCGTCAATATCGGTCAGGACAAACCTAATCTTCCGGAGGGCATTTTGTGAATATTCGGTGAGAGGCTGCATGACAACAAGCTCCTCAAATGATGGCGTGACGTACTTTGGCTGAGATCCATTCACTGAAGATGACGGCTATCAGAATAAGTATCAGAATCAAAGTGACTTGGGGCCAGGCAAGAACATTGAGAGAGGCATTAAGTTGGAGTCCGATTCCGCCAGCACCTACCAGGCCGAGCACAGTGGATTCACGGATGTTGATGTCCCAGCGGAAGACACTGATTCCGGCAAAGGCCGGAAGTATTTGCGGAACAATTCCATATATGAGAATCTGCAGACTGTTAGCTCCTGAAGCTGTTACTGCTTCCACCTGAGTTTTGTCGATTTCCTCAATTGCTTCATAAAGCAGTTTGGCGACGAAACCAATGGAGCGCAAACTTATGGCAACGATTCCCGCGACCACTCCCGGACCGATGATAGACACCAGCAAAAGTGACCAAATCAAAGAGTTGATTGAACGCGAAGAAACTATGATCAGGAGAGCAATCGGCCGCACAAATTTGGTGCTGGGCGTTGTGTTCCGTGCTGCAAGAAAAGCTACCGGAACTGCCATTACTATTGCCATCATTGTACCGATGGTGGCAATGTTGAGTGTGTCCCAGAGCGGTACCCACAATTCGTTGATGTAACTCCAGCGCGGAGGTATCATGCGCGAACCGATGTCAGCCGCAATTCTCGGGGCATCCCAAACGAAAAACCAGGTTGTACTTTCAGAAACCCTTTGCCAGCAATACATAAAAAGCGCGGTTCCAATCAGCCAGATAAACCAGGAAAGAAGTTGTTTATTGCGGCTTCTGTATTGCCAGACTTTTGTTCCGGAGGAAAGTGTTTCGGCCATCACTGCACTCCTGCACGGATATATCCTGAAATATATTCCGAGAGCATGACAATTACTATGATCAAAATAAGAATTGCTGCGGCAGTGTCGTATTCATAACGGTCAAATGCCGTGTTGAGTGTAGCGCCTATTCCTCCTGCGCCAACCAGTCCGACTACCGCAGATTCACGAAAATTGATATCCAGACGGTACAGCGAAAGTCCAATCAAACGCGGCATCACCTGCGGTTGAATCCCATAATTGAGCCACTGCCACCAGGCGGAGCCTGTTGCCTGAACAGCTTCAGCCTGGCTTTTGTCAATACTTTCGATATCTTCTGCAAGAAGTTTGGAAAGAAAACCGATGGTCGCAAATGAAAGAGTCAATACACCAGCAAGCGGACCAAAACCAAAAATGGCCACAAACAGTATAGCAACAATTATTTCCTGAAAACTTCTGGAAAGTGCAATTATTCCCCTGCAAAACAAATATACCGGTAAGGGTGCAAGGTTGCGGGCTGCACCAAAACCGATTGGAATGGATATTGCGATTCCAATTGCAGTTGAAGTGACAGTCATAACCAGGCTTTCAATCATGCCTTCGCTAATGTCTGTCCATCGTCCAGCGAAGTTTGGATTCATGAATCCATAGACAAATTTTGCTCCCCGGTCAAGACCCACATAAATTCGGTGCCAATTCACATCAAGTGAACCGATAGACAGGAACAGGTAGAGTATGAGACCAAGCAGAAGCCCCCATCTTAAAAGCGGGTTTTTGATAAATGGCGGAGGACTCCAATTTGCCGGAGAAGTTGATGTCTGCTGTCCGGAAACTCCGGGGTCTGGCGGGTTTGCGGGAATGTTAGTCATTTACTGCATTTCTTCCATGTGTTCTTTTGTAGTAGGATCTTCTTCTATGGACTTCTTTTTTTTAGGCTTTCGTTTGCGGACAGCAGTCCAGTCTTCTTTTCCATAGATCTCAGTTAGAACATCTGGTTTTAAGTCATCCGGAGAGCCGTCATATACGATGCTGCCCTCACGTAAACCAACTATTCTCTCTGCATACATTTGCGCCAATGCAACATCATGGATATTGATGATTGCCGTAAGTTGATTTTCTTCACACAGTTCTGTGATGAGACGCATTATCTGGCGAGAAGTTTTTGGATCAAGACTGGCAGTCGGTTCGTCAACAAGTAAAATATCGGGTTTTTGAATCAACGCCCTGGCAATACCGACTCTTTGGCGTTGACCTCCGGATAGTTCATCGGCGCGTTTATTTACCATTGTATCAAGTCCAACTTTTTCCAGGAGACCGAAGGCTGCATTGATATCTGATTGCGGAAACTTCCTCAAAAAACTTCTCCAGAAACCAACATATCCCAAGCGTCCGGAAAGTACATTTTCCATAACAGTAAGACGTTCTACGAGGGCATATTCCTGAAAAATCATACCCATGTTCCTGCGGGCGCGCCGTAACTTTCCCGAACGCATTTTAACGATATTTTCACCATTGAGCCAGATTTCGCCGGATGTTGGATTCTCCAGCCGATTAACACAGCGGATCAATGTACTTTTTCCTGCACCGGATGGCCCAATGAGTGCCATTACCTGACCGTTTTCAACTTTCAGGTCCACACCATTTATGGCCAGATCACCGGTATTGTATTTTTTAACTAGTTGTTTTATTTCAAGCATAGATATTTTGCAGCACGCGGAAGCGTGTTTGGTTCCAACAGAAAAAGTCCGGCTGCGGACATTCCATTGGAACCGATGAGGAAATTATTTACAAGCGTAGGAAACACCGTTCGCTTTGTCGATCGTGCGGATCACAGCCCAATGAGTTTTGTAGGTGATTGGAATGAACTGCCCTTCTTTGGATTTGGAGAATTCCACTTTGAGGGAAGTCGGCACCAACTTCTTCTGTGACCAGTCTGGCTTGTCCCATTGGAAGCTGAAGAACGCTTCTTGGATTTTCGCCTTCAGTGCTGGACTCAGGTTGTGGGCATACCCAAAACCTGTGGTAGGGAAAGTCTGAGACTTGTAAATGGTGATCACGTCCTCTGCTTTGATCACCCCTCTTTTGATCATCCGTGATTTAACAGAGTTTGCGATTGTGGCAACCACATAATCCTTGTTGGCAACACCAAGAATTGAGTTGTCGTGCTTACCGGAGTAAACCGCCTCAAAGTCCGTGCCTGCAATCATATTGAACTTGCTCTTCAAAATCGCTGTAGGGGCTTTTTTGCCGGAATTCGAAGTTGGCGAGGTGAAGGCCAGAGTTTTCCCACGGATGTCTTCTACTTTGCTGATGCCACTACCGGGATAGGTGATGATTTCCATCTCATAACCGAAATGCCCAGTAAGACTGGCCATGATGGCGAAGGACTCAAACCCCGCGCAATTGACCGCAAGGGGATTGGAACCGGTGTTGAATCCGGCAACATGTAAACGGCCGGAACGCATGGCTTCAATTTGTGCTGCATTAGACTGCACTGGAAAAAATACCACTTTCTTCCCGATAACTTTTTCCATGTGATCCAGGAAATCCGCCCAAACACTTCTGTAAACAGCAGGGTCTTCGACGGGAGTGTAGGCAAATATCAAGGTGTCCGGATCCAGCCATTTGCTGGAATCTGTTGGAGCATCAGCCACCAAATCTCCGTTTACATCGCAGTATCGCTTGTCCAAATCACCGCGGGGACATTCTGCCAGAGCCGGCAACGCCAGCAACCCAAGCAAAGAAGTGCTCAGGATAAGTTTCTTTAATAGTGCTTTCATAGTGCTTCATCCTTATTATGAGTTAAAAAAACTGCATTCCAGTAAACAAAACTGAAAATGCTTGATTGAAAAAAAACTATTTTATAACCCTAAGAAACAGTAGTCAATATTTATGTTAATGAAAACAAAATATCTTTGTGAAAAAAATTTTTCACTGGAGAACAATGACTTGACATTATTACTGAAAAGATTCAGCATACGACTTTTAATAAAACAGTTAAGGAAACTACCTGAAACTAATGACTGAAGCGGCAGCAACTGAAAAATTAAGCCAAGTTTTTGACACAATTCCAAAGTTGTTGTTGGATCATGCAAAGAATAGAGCTGACAGGCCCGCAAACCGCCTTAAGGATTTAGGCATCTGGCAGACATGGACGTGGTCTGAAGTGGCGGATGAAGTTCGGAATCTGGCTTGTGGACTTGCAAAAATTGGTTTTCAAAGAGGGGACAAACTAGCGGTGATTGGTGACAATCGTCCCCGTCTTTACTGGTCGATGGTTGCAGTGCAGGCACTGGGCGGAATTCCAGTTCCGCTTTATCAGGACTCTGTTGCAGGGGAGATGGTATATGTGCTGGAAAATGCAGACGTTAAGTATGCAATTGTGCAGAACCAGGAACAGACTGACAAGCTTCTTGAAATAAAAGACCGCCTTCCACACCTCGAACATATTTGTTATGAGGAACCTCGCGGCATGCGGGACTACAACCACGAATTTATTCACTTTTACAAAGATATACAGGAACAGGGAAGCGTCTTTAACCGTGAAAATCCTGACTTTTATCTGCATGAAATTGAGCAGGGGCAGGGTAGTGATATTGCTATTTTTCTCTACACGTCAGGAACTACAGGCAAGCCCAAAGGAGTTGTTCTCACCTCCGATAATCTCATCATTACGGCACGTAACAGTATTGATTTTGACGGGCTTACAGGTGAAGAAGAAGTACTGGCCTACCTGCCGATGGCCTGGGTAGGTGATAATATTTTCTCTTTAGCTCAGGCATATGTAGCCGGTTTCTGTGTGAATTGTCCTGAGGGGCCGGAAACGGTAATGACAGATTTAAGGGAAATTGGTCCAACCTATTATTTTGCTCCACCGGCCGTCTATGAATCAGTGCTCACAAAAGTAATGATTCGTATGGAAGATGCCGGCAAAATAAAGCGGTCCATGTTCAATTATTTTATGGTTCTGGCAAAATCTGTTGGTATCAGAATTCTTGACGGAAAATCAGTTTCTTTTGCAGAAAGAGTTCTATATGGTTTGGGGGATTTATTAGTTTATGGTCCGTTAAGAAACAATTTAGGGCTGAGCCGTACCCGTCTGGCTTATACTGCAGGAGAAGCTATTGGACCAGAGATCTTTGAGTTTTTCCGTTCACTTGGTATCAATATCAAACAGCTTTACGGACAAACTGAAGCCTCAGTTTTTATCTGTGCACATCCGGATGGTGAAGTAAAGGCTGATACAGTCGGAACAGCCTATCCCGGAGTGGAGCTGCGTCTTGCAGACAATAACGAAGTTTTTTACCGTAGTCCAGGAGTCTTTCATTCTTATTATAAAAATCCTGAATCAACTGCTGAAGCAAAAAATATTGAAGGCTGGGTAGCCACAGGAGATGCAGGTTTCTTTGATGACGACGGGCATCTGAAGATTATTGACCGGGCCAAGGATGTAGGACTCATGAATGACGGATCAATGTTTGCGCCAAAATATATTGAAAATAAACTCAAATTTTTCCCGTTTATTAAAGAGGCTGTTGCATTCGGTAACGAAAAAGATTATGTTTCGGCATTTTTATGTATCGACATTGAAGCTGTTGGAAACTGGGCAGAACGTCAAAATTTAGCTTATTCAGGCTACACGGATTTATCTGCAAGATCAGAAGTTTGTGATATGCTTCAGGAATGTGTTGAGACAGTTAATTCAGATTTGGCTCGTGATGAAAAACTCAGCGGCTCACAAATCAAAAGATTTCTGCTTTTACACAAAGAACTTGATGCGGATGACGGAGAGCTCACGCGTACACGGAAAGTTCGCCGGAGAATTGTTGCAGAAAAATATGACGTTTTGATTGATGCCCTGGATGACCCCAAGCAAACTCACTGTGAAATAGAGTCAGAAATGACTTTTGAAGATGGTCGTACCGGTATAGTTCACGCAGATTTGCAAATCCGGGAAGCTGAACGTCACAAAACCCGACTCCACACACGTGTTGCATAATCAGTAAACGATAAAAAAATAGTTTTCATGGAAAAGAAAATCGGCGAAGTTCTTTTGAGTGTTGATAATATCAGTTTGGCTTTTGGAGGAGTGAAGGCACTTACTGATATATGTTTTAGCATCCGGGAAAAAGAAGTGTTTGCCATCATTGGACCAAACGGTGCGGGCAAGACATCCATGCTGAATGTGATTAACGGCTTCTATCATCCACAGGAAGGAGAGATTACATACAAAGGGGTTCATCGTAAACAGATGAAATCGCATGATGCCGCCGTCCAGGGTATCGCACGTACTTTCCAGAATGTTGCTCTTTTCAAGGGTATGTCTACTCTCGATAATATCATGACTGGACGAATCATACATATGAAACGCAACTTGTTTTGGCAGGCATGCTATCTCGGACCTGCACGTAAAGAGGAAATGCAAAACCGGGAATATGTTGAAGATATTATTGATTTTCTTGAAATTCAAGCCATTCGCCGCACTCCGGTAGGGCGGTTGCCTTACGGATTGCAGAAACGTGTCGAGTTGGGGAGGGCACTGGCAATGGAACCTGATTTGCTGTTGCTGGATGAGCCGATGGCAGGAATGAACATTGAAGAAAAACAGGATATGTGCCGATTCGTCTTGGACGTAAATGATCAATATGGAACTACAATCGCTTTAATTGAACACGACATGGGAGTTGTCATGGATATTTCAGATAAAGTAGCTGTGCTGGATTATGGGAAAAAACTGGCAGAGGGAACTCCAGATGAGATCCGTGGTAACCAGACCGTTATTGATGCATATCTTGGTGTTTCCAGTGCAAATAAATAGATAATAATTTTTTGATGGAAATCTTAACAATGATATTCATACAGCCGTTTTTTGATATGGCAGGTGATCCAATTTTGTTTTTGCAAGTTATTTGGGAAGGATTTGTTACGGGTATTCTTTATTCATTAATCGCGTTTGGGTTCGTACTAATTTTTAAGGCATCTGGTGTGTTCAATTTTGCACAAGGCATTATGGTAGTATTTGCTGCATTAACTCTTGTAGGCCTCCATGTAAATGGAATCCCAGCATATTTTGCACTACCCCTTACAATATTGGTGATGTATGTATTAGCTTTTTCGGTAGAAAGGCTTGTTTTGAGACCTCTAGTCAACCAGCCGGATATCATACTTTTTATGGCAACCATCGGTGTTACGTTTTTTTTGATAGGTTTTGGTGAATTTATTTTTGGTGGAGAACCAAAAATGATGATTACTGATGCGCTTTTACTACCTTACGTTCCTTAAATGTTCCTCGATGAGATGTTGATATGGCA
>OFJF01000042.1_pt1 | contig 9407 bp, 7 predicted proteins | sample 1540221 | NCBI WGS metagenome assembly OFJF01 (sample SAMEA104347363, study PRJEB22522) | marine metagenome | biome: marine biome; feature: marine water body; material: seawater | collected 2015-09-01T00:00:00Z | depth 261 m
CAAATGCATAATAAGTACATATCAATCCGGAAATCTGACGTGGTTGATGCAAAGCAGCCCGGACAAAAATCCACGGAAGGAGCAAAGCCGACGGTCCAAAAATTTCCAGCAAAGAACCACCGATTAGTGCTCCGATCAAACCTGCCCAGTTCTGCACTCCTTCTGAAGGATACAACTGATTAAAAACAGTCGGATCCTGGAAATCTGCAGACAGCATAGACAAGAATAGGGCTACGCCTATTCCTCCGAAAAACAAATAGTAGATTCGTAGTTTGATTTCACTCATGGTTTTTTACTCTCTGATGTTTCCGAATCAGGATTTTTTTATTGCATGAGCCACAATTTTTGCCACAGAAGGTAAAACATAAGCTTCGATTGACTCTCCCAGAAATGCTAATTCACGAACCAGGGTCGAGTTGATGGCAAAAAGATCCGGTTTTCCAAATAAGCAAAAGGTTTCAATTTTAGGATCAATGCCTTTGTTTCCGACTGCTTGCTGAAATTCACCCTGAAAATCGTCTAAACTACGCAATCCTTTCACTATTACCTGAGCTTTTCGTTTTTGCACGTAACGAATAGTAGAGCCTGTGAAAGCTTCAACTGTTACATTTTTCAGGTCAAAATGCTGCACGTATTCATTCATCATCCGCAGACGTACTTCTTCGTTAAACATATAGTGTTTTTCCGAATTCATAGCAGCCGACCAAAAAACATGATCAAACAGTTTGGTCGTTCTCACCAATATATCTGCATGACCATAAGTTGGAGGATTTGCACTTGTCGGGTAAACAGCAATTCGCATTTTAGGATTCAAGTTTAAAATTTTGATACTACCGGCTTTTCTTGCTATTGCCGCAGTTTGTCAGTTAATTCATGAAGATAGTTTAGTGCCTGCAACGGGGTCATATCATTCAAATTCAGTTTGCGCAACTCATCAAGGTAGAGTGATTCCTCTGGAAACAAGGACAACTGTTGATCCTCATTTACAGAATTTACCCAAGAACTTCCAGAATTTTCACTAACCTCTGCAGAATTTTTTTGTTTCTGCTGTGTCTTATCTATAAGTACAGGCAAATGATGGACCATTGACGTTTCTTCCAATTGTTCCATAACCTCAAGAGCACGATTTACCACGCTTTTTGGCAGTCCAGCCAGCCTGGCTACTTGTACTCCGTAACTTTTGTCTGCTTCTCCTGAAACAATTTTACGCAAAAAAACAATTTTCTCTCCTTCTTCCTGCACACGAATGCTGAAATTTTTTACTGAATCCAGTTCTTGTGCAATTGCAGTCAATTCATGGTAATGAGTAGCACAAAGCGTCAGGGCACTCAATTTTTGGATATACTCTACAATTGCCCAAGCAATACTAATACCGTCGAAAGTACTCGTTCCACGTCCGATTTCATCCAGAATAATCAAACTTCTTTCAGTCGCATTGTTCAAAATTGCAGCAGCTTCGTTCATTTCCAGCATAAAAGTACTTTGACCAAGTGTAAGATTATCTGATGCACCAACACGTGTAAATATTCTATCCACCACAGAAAATTCTGAGCTCGAAACCGGCACAAAACTTCCACATTGAGCCATCAGGACAATTAGCGCAACTTGTCTCATGTAAGTTGATTTGCCTGCCATATTCGGCCCTGTGATTAACATGATCCGACACTTTGATTCTTCCAAATCCAAATCATTAGGCACAAACACTTCCCCCAGATCTATTTGTTCAATAACAGGATGTCGACTGTCTTTCAAAAACAATTTTCTAGGAGCTTCAAGAGGATGTAGACTGGGTCGCACATAGTGATTGTTTTCTGCGACAAATGCCAGTCCCGCCAGCGTATCCGCTACAGCAATGTCATTTGCAGTCTGCTGCACTCGTCTGGCGTTTGAGTTGATTTCAGTTTTTAGCTGTTGAAATAGTTCATACTCCAATTCACCTATTCGTTCTTCTGCATTAAGTATTTTTTCTTCAAATTCTTTGAGTTCAGCAGTTATGTAACGTTCAGCATTGACCAGGGTTTGTTTACGAATGTAATGTTCCGGGACAGAAGATTTATGGACATTACTGACTTCAAGGTAGTAACCAAAAACTTTGTTGTAACTGATTTTTAAAGAGCTAATTCCGGTAATTTCCCTTTCATGCAGCAGCATTTTGTTAAGAAATTGTTTGGAATTTCTTGATATTTCACGTAACTCGTCCAATTCTTCAGAAACACCTGCGGCCATAAAACCACCTTCTCGAAGTTTAACTGAAGGTGCCTCCAGTAGTCGCTGATACAGCAGGTCTAACAAATCGGTGAGCGGATCAAAATCTTCTGCAATTTTTTTTAACAACGGCGCTTGTAACTCTGCCAAATAGGTAGGCAGTTTCTGCACTGGTTCCAGTGATTCTCGTAAAGCCACAAGATCGTTCACACCAACCACGGGTAAAGTAATGCGTCCAATAATGCGCGGTAAATCCTGGATATTTTCCAGGCATTCACGGAACTCTTCACAAAGCATAAAATTATTCCGGAACTCTTCAATACAGTCAAAACGTTCATTAATTGCTTCCACATCCAGCAATGGCTGACGTAACCACTGCCTGAAAATCCTTGCACCCATTGGAGTCTTAGTATGATTTAGAATATGGTAAAGCGTGTGTTTCCTCGCTCCGGACTGACTCTCAAACAATTCCAGATTGGCCACTGTTGCTTCGTCGAGGAGCATAGTTTTATCAAAAGCATAGCGCCTCAAAGCTGTAAGATGGCTCAAATCACATTTTTGAGTTTCCTCCAAATAGCGTAATAATGCCCCTGCAGCTGCAATTCCATGTGGCAAATCATCAACCCCAAATCCGGAAAGATTCAGCGTTTCAAAATGATTGTTCAAATTCCGTTGTGTTGCTTCCGGATCAAAATGATATGGATCAATGAAATTAAAACGTCCTGTCGAAGGAAAAACCAGAGCATTCTGTAAGCCTGAGATCTGTTCCGAAGAAGTCACTGATCTGGCATCAGCAGAATTTATCTTATCCAGTAATTGTGTCATCCGCTGCACCAATTCTTCCAAAAACGTGGATTCTATTTCAGAACGGCTTTGCGTTAACAGAATTTCCTGTGGAGTAAGTTGTGCAAGAAAATCATAGAACCTATGAGTTTCATTTAAATGAAATTCTGCCACCTCAAACTCACCTGTTGAAAGATCAACAAAGGCAATCCCTAAACACTGGGCACGCAAAACAACATTGATTGCCAGTAAAAAGTGGTTTCTGTTTGGATCTATCAACTGCGGAGAAACAGTAGTTCCGGGAGTTACAACTCGCACAACATCCCGTGCAACAAGCCCCTGTGCTTTTGCAGGATCTTCCATTTGCTCACAAATGGCCACCTTATAACCTGCCGCAGTCAACTTATTTAAATATTGCTCATAAGCCTTATATGGTACTCCGCACATTGGCAATGATTTTTTCTTTTTTTTGTCACGCGAGGTAAGCGCAATTTGCAAAACTTTTGCGCCCACAATCGCGTCATCTCCAAACATTTCATAAAAGTCTCCCATACGGTAAAACAAAAGCTTATCCGGGTGCTCCCGTTTGATGGCGTTAAACTGACGCATCATCGGAGTTTCTGCTTGAGGAACTGACATGGGTTTGAATTTAGAGGTAGAAAAGTATCATTTAAGCCTTGCTTGCAGGCCAGATTACTGGAAATAATTCGTGATCCATTGGAACTCCGGCAGGCAATTGATCTGAAAGTCCCGGAAACTCAGGAGAAGTTTCCCAGTCACGGGGAGCATGTCGAATATCATCTCCTATCAAGCGTACTGAAAAAACGCGGCGCAGCGCACCTGATCCCGCTCCGGCATGCAATGTAAGCATGTGAAAGGCCACAGCGTCTCCCGGCTCAAGCTCCCAGCTGAGAACACGATATTTTTCCGGATTTTCTTCGATATTTGGAGTATCCGAAAGGCTTCCTTCCGGAAACCACTTTGCCTCTTTTTTGAGGAAAGTCCTTGGCAAATACCAGTTCCCCTGATGAGATCCGGCTATGAATTCAAGTGTCCATTCAAGCGGTACTGGATCAACCGGAATCCAAAAACTGATATTTTGCATTCCTTCAATATTGTAGTACGGTTGATCTTGATGCCATGGGGTCCTTTGTCTCGTTCCTGTTTTTTTAACCAGCATATGGTCGTGAAACAAACGAACCTGCTCAGAACACATAAGTTTTGCAGCAACTTCCGAAATATCACTCTCAAAAATTATTCTTTGGAAAGCCGAATTTTCCTGCCAATTACAAAAATCCTCAAAGAACCAGCCAGGGTCACTTTCATTGCTGGCAACCTTTGCACGTGAACTGGGATGCGAGATGTTTGCATCAATACCTTCCCGCAAATCTGACACTTCATCTGGAGTAAACAGGTTTTTAATCAGCAGTGCTCCATCTTTCGCGTAATTTTCAATATCAGTTTCACTGATGGATACAGGCATAATTTATTTAATCCCTGGCATCCGCCAGTGACATCAAATGTTTGCGGTAGCCTGGTTCACCTTCAGCTTCCCACGTTTTCAACAAGGCAGAGCCGATAATAGCAATTTCGGCCTTTCCGTGCAGTTGGCACAAATCTTCAGGCTTTGACAAACCAAATCCCAGAGCTAATGGCAAATTAGAGTATTTCCGACACTGACGCAAAAAATCATCTGCATGCCGGTCCAACTCCGTATTTTGTCCAGTTACTCCTTTACGTGCTACACAATAAATAAAACCACTGCCCTTCTCACAGATATTTTGTAATCGTTTCTCGGTATTTGTTGGAGTACAAAGCATGATCGGATCAAGTTCCTGATCACGGCTCAGTTCAAACAATTCTCCAAATTCTTCAAAAGGTAAATCCGGAATAATGAAACCTTCACCACCGTGTATCCTAATATTGGAACAGTATGCCTCAAACCCCATACTGAAAGCCGTGTTACAATAATTCATCATCAAAACCGGAAAATTAAATCTTTCGCTTGCACTCTTCATCAAATCGAAATAATCTTTCCAGCGAACACCGTTTCTTAATGCATCCTGATTTGCTTTTACAAAAAGAGGTCCATCCGCACTTGGCTCACTAAACGGCATCTGCAGTTCCACCAAATCCACATCTGCCTCACCCATCGCTTCCAGCATTTTCCAATTCTCCTCCAGCGAAGGATAGCCTACTACGGCGTGGGTCATTAGCAAAATTTTATGTTTTTTTAATCGATTATTTAGATATTCGGTCAGATTCATTTAATTTATGGATTACGAATTACAACACCACAGATGCTCTGCTTTTTGGTGCCTTAGTGCCTCAGCTCTTCAGTGCCTTTTTTTCTAAAAATTCCTGCCATTTATGGTCGCCAATTGCTTCTGCAATATTGAAAATGTCTTTGTCTCCACGACCGGAAAGATTAATCAGAACTTGCGCTCCATCCGGAATGTCTCGAGCTTCCTCAATCACTGAGGCAAAGGCGTGAGCACTCTCCAAAGCTGGAATTATCCCTTCGGTACGAATGAGAAGTTTTGTTGCAGAAATAACCTCTTCATCAGTGGCAGAAGTAAAGCGAATGCGCTTCTTATCGTGCAGATGACTCAGAATAGGACTGACTCCAATGTAGTCCAGACCAGCGGCAATTGAATGCGTGTGCAGCATCTGCCCTTCATCATCCTGAAAGAAATACGTTTTGTAACCTTGTGCGATTCCAACAGTCCCACCGGAAAAACGGGCTGCATGCTTTCCGGAATCGATACCATGACCTCCGGCTTCTACCCCAACCAATTCGACTGATTGGTCCTCAAGAAACGGCAGAAATATTCCGCTGGCGTTGGATCCACCTCCAACGCAGGCATAAATTCTGTCTGGGAGTTTAGAGTTTAATTTAAGCATTTGCTCACGTGATTCATGACCAATAATTGACTGAAACCAGGACACCATTTCCGGAAATGGATGCGGCCCGCAAGTTGTTCCCAAAACATAATGCGTAGTTTCCATGCTTTCGGCCCAGTCCCGCATTGCTGCATTGATCGCGTCTTTTAATGTGGCAGTACCTTCAGTTACTGAAATAACTTCTGCTCCAAGCTGTTCCATCCAAAATACATTCGGACGCTGGCGTTCCACGTCAACAGAACCCATGTAGATCGTGCATTCAAATTCCATTTTTGCTGCCATGGTTGCGGTAGCGACGCCGTGCTGTCCCGCCCCCGTTTCTGCAATCACTCGTTGTTTCCCCATTCGTTGAACTAGCAAACCTTGCCCCATCACATTATTCGCTTTATGCGCACCGGTATGGTTCAAGTCCTCCCGTTTGCAAAAAACCTGAAACCTGCCGCCTAATGATTTTGCAAAATTTTCCAACGGAGTTACTGGAGTTGGACGACATGAGTAGTTTTGCATAACGTTCACGTAACTTTGCCAAAACTCAGGGTCAGCCTTTGCTTCTTTAAAAGCTGAAATGAGTTCCTCAAACGTGGTCCGCAAAATTTCGGGAATAAACATTCCCCCGTAATCGCCATAATATCCGGAAATATCCGGTGAAATGGTTTCGGTTGGCATAGAGATGATATTGTATCTTTCAATTTTCTGTTTTATGATCCAAAGGTAAATTTTACGTACATTTTCTTTACTTGTCAATTAGCCTTTCATGATTAAAAACAACTCCTTTCCTGAGATGGCTATCCAGCAGATTTGGCTGGAACAGGACTTTGATCAGGTGACTCTGAAGACGATCTGCGGGCAGCAGGTCAAAATTGAGTTCGCGGGTTGGTATAATTCCGCAAGCGGTCCAGACTTCCGGGAAGCACGTTTGAAAATCGGAAAGCAATATCATCTTGGAGCGGTGGAAATTCATGTTAATTCTTCCGGATGGTATTCACATCATCACGAAGGAAATCCGGATTACAATGAGGTTGTCTTGCACGTCGTCCTTTACCACAATGGACAGAGGGAAATTAAACGCCAGGACGGGCGAATAGTTCCTGAGCTGGAACTTGCCCCTTTATTGAGTAAAGAACCTTCTACATCCGAAACTGAAGCGAAAAATCACTTAAAAAAATTAAGTGAATTACCGGGGCGTTGTGGAATTGCTGCTTTAGAGCGTGGTACAGAAACACTCAAGAAAATTCTTGGACATGCTGCAGAACAACGTATTCAAGAAAAAACAGAAGTGCTGCTTAAACGATGGGATGAACAGGATCCGGAGGAACTGCTGTTTCAGTTGCTTTTCAAATCACTTGGATATTCTCCGTATGCACAGGTTTTCGAGGAGTTGGCTAAGCAATATCAATTTCGAGAACTACGCCCTTTGTTTCGTCAGTCTCAACGCACAACGCGTACTCTGGTGCTTTCACGCTGGTTTGGAGCCTGCGGTCTGTTTTCAAAAAAAATGACCATTGCCGACCCTACAATACGTCATGAATTTCAGCAGTGGAAAGCTGCCTGGCAGGAACTTCCAGAACATCCACAAGTTTCCGGTAAAATTTCACAGGCACATCGCCCCCAAAATTCCCCAGAGCGACGTTTATTGGGCATGTTCCACCATTTGTACCGCATAGCAAATGACGGTTTACTCAAACGCTGGTTGGTAGTGTTCCGAAACTTGAGTGTTTTTTCTGAAGAAAAAGAGTTGCGGCGGCAAGCTCTGACGGAAACAGAACTGCTATTTTCTACTCCAGATTGGGAAATTTGGCGAAAACACCTTGTTTTGGGTAAATCGAAACAGATTAATACCACACAACTTGTTGGAAAAGAGCGTCAAACTGTAATTTGGGCAAATGCAGTTTTGCCGTTTTTCCTGGCCCTTGCACGTCATGAGAATGAACCGGAGCTGGAAAAACTTCTTTATCAATTGTTCATGATTTTACCTGCAGAAGCTTCAAACAGTAAAACACGTTTCATGGAAAAACGTTTATGGTTTTCAGAATTGTCTAAATCCGCTAAACTAAAAATGAACACATTCGGGAATCGGCAGGGTTTGATTCAAATTCAACATGATTTTTGCCGCAATTTCCATCAGGGCTGTGTTAGATGCGAGCTGCCTCGACTGTTAGAAGACTAAGAAGTACAGATATAAAATAACAATGTCAATACAGCAAAAATTATTTTTACTATTGTGCCTTTCTACCTTGGTCCTCATCTCATCTTGTGCCGCACCGAAACTTTCTCAATTTGAAGTGCAAAGACCTTCAAGGGTTACAGTGCCGCGGGAAGTAAAAAAAGTATTTATTCGTGCAGATTTGGTGGACGAAACAAATGATAAACTTGGCATTAAATCTAAAGTACTTCAACAACTGGCCCAGGAACTCAATCGTTTCGAGCGCTTTAATGTCAGTGTAGTAAACACTTTAGACGAGGCCAATATTGATTCGGAAAAGGAAACTATTGCCATAATTCAGGGGGAAGTCATCAGCGGAGGTGAAGTGGACCGAGGACAATTTACTGACCTCGCCACTTGCACAGGAGGACTTGGCGGTAGACTGTCTTCAGCTGGTGCTGCAGCAATTTCAGATGAAACAATTACTTTGGATAGTTGGAGAGGTTATGTTTGTCGGAGGGGAGCTTTTGCCAGTAATGTAGCAGAAATGGCTCTTTCATCGGCATTCGCGCTGGCGGGTTTAAATGAAGTTATTCCGCCTAAAAACCAGGTTGTTAGGACATACAAATACAAGAATATTTCCCTTTTCGCACAGGCAAATTTCAGTTTTACTGTAATAGGCCTGAAGAGGGAAACGCTGGCGATTCGTGCGGATTCATCCAGCTTTGGACGCAGTATTACGGAAAAGGATTCCTATCGCAACGTCAAAGAAAGTCACCTGATTTCCCTGACTTTAGGTAGCCTGATCAGTTACACCAGAATCCCAATTTTCCCAATTCCAATTCGTGAAGTTGCCTTGGCGAGCCGCAGCAATCCCAAACAGATATTCTATGGCCAAAAACCCTTGCCGGTTCCAAGCATTTACGACTTGCCTCCCAAAGAAAAGAAGAAGGTAATTCAGAAATTGGTGATGCTGACACTGCAGTCATTCATCCGTACAATTTCTCCATACAAGGTCATTGTTGTTGCAGAGGTCGCTTCCGGAGGCAAAGCAAAAGCTGGAGATTTACTCAAAGAGGGAAAATCCAAACAAGCCCGAAAGATAATTGAAGCAATTCCGGAAGGAAAACGCGATTCGCAAGATTGGTATAATTTGGGTTTAGCTTATGAAGCCAGTGCTGTTAGTCCGGAAGATTATGAAGATGCACGACGGTTTTATATTACTGCCCTTGAAAAGGGGCCGGGGACAAAACTTTACGCACAAGGTGTTGGACGCACACGTCTTTATCTTGCTGAAAAAAGAAGATTGGCCAAACAAATTGAAGATTAAAGCAAGAATTTAATTTATGAATAATTATATATTTAATCATAC
>OFJF01000044.1_pt1 | contig 9322 bp, 10 predicted proteins | sample 1540221 | NCBI WGS metagenome assembly OFJF01 (sample SAMEA104347363, study PRJEB22522) | marine metagenome | biome: marine biome; feature: marine water body; material: seawater | collected 2015-09-01T00:00:00Z | depth 261 m
TTATCGGGGCGTTTAGGTCTGGTATACGAAAAACGTTTCACTGGTTACGGTGAGCTGGAACACTCTTTGGCCGCGCTGGCGGCAACATGATAATATGGCAAAAAAAACAATAATATTTTGGCGTGATATTCCGTCGCAGGTTGTAGTTAAAGAGGGACGTACTAAAGGAAAAACTCAGTTATCCAAACGCTTTATGGTTGCCATAGACAAGGCCGCGATGCGTGCCGGACGTCAGGGAAGTGACGAGTACCTTGAAGATTGGCGGCGGCAAATTGAAACTTGTCAAGGCGACCCGCAAACTATCGCAGACACGACTGCTGAAGAACTGGAAACCAGTTTTTCTGACGAAGTTCTTAAAATACTTGTTAAAAACAAAGGTTTAAAAAATACTGAAACCTGAAAATTAAAATAAATAGAAATGACAGATACAGTAATAAGTTCTGCAAGTAAAGAAGTCATAATTGGTTTTAACCGTCCGTTCGTGATGATTGGTGAACGCATCAATCCGACCGGCCGTAAAATGCTGTCAAAAGAAATGGCGGGAGGTGATTTCAGCCGCGTGGAACAAGACACGCTGGCACAGGTTGCCGCTGGAGCACACATGCTGGATGTGAATGCAGGAATTCCATTAGTCGACGAACCAAAAATATTGGCTGACACAATCAAACTGGTGCAGTCACTGACCGATCTTCCCCTTTCAATCGACTCTTCAATTGTTGCGGCACTGGAAGCCGGACTTGAAGTTTATCAAGGTAAAGCATTATTAAATTCGGTAACTGGGGAAGAGGAACGGCTTGAGGTGGTTTTGCCGTTGGTTAAAAAATACGGTTGTGCGGTGGTGGCCATTTCCAACGATGAAACCGGAATCTCCGAGGATCCGGATGTGCGTTTTGAAGTGGCAAAAAAAATTGTGGAACATGCTGCAGATTACGGAATTCCAAGTTCCGATATAGTAGTTGATCCGTTGGTGATGCCTATTGGAGCCGTCAATTCAGCGGTACGACAAGTGATGAGTTTGGTAAGGCGGTTACAGGATGAACTCAAAGTCAACACTACTTGCGGTGCCTCAAACGTCAGTTTTGGCTTGCCCAATCGCCACGGAGTGAATGCGGCATTTTTGACAATGGCAATTGCTGCCGGACTGACTTCAGCTATAACTAATCCACTCCACGATTCGGTGATGCAAGCCGTAATGGGTGCAGATGTGATGATGGGGAATGATCCACATTGCCAGAAATGGATTAAGAAATACCGGGAACCTGTTGCAGAAGGAGAAAACGGAGGGAAACGGGAGAGAAGACGTGCAAAAGTCAAGCGGGGATAAATGTGTATAAATAATCAAGAGGCAAAATGAATATTAGTGTATTTGATCTGTTCAAAATTGGAATTGGGCCTTCAAGTTCACATACTGTAGGTCCAATGTACGCAGCAAAACAATTTTTGTTTAATTGTATGGAGCAGTTTCCACTAACTAAAATTTACTCGGTCAAAATTGAGTTGTTTGGTTCTCTTGCACTGACTGGCAAGGGACATGGCTCTGACACAGCAATTCTACTGGGACTAGAGGGTGAAGAACCAGCTTCTGTTGAACCAGAACAAATACCAAACCGCTTAAAACGTATCAGGAAAAACAGAACTTTGTGCCTGATGAATGAACATAAAATTTATTTTGAAGAAGAGAAGTCTTTTATCTTTAAATATGAAGATTTATTGCCGCACCACTCAAATGGAATGAGATTCACTGTATTTGATGATGACAGCACAAAATTACGAGAAGAAAATTTTTATTCAGTAGGTGGTGGATTTATCTTGAATACAGAAGAAATTCAAAACGATAATGAAGATTTTGGTGCTCAAATTCCATTTCCTTTTCGGACATGCGAAGAGCTTTTTGAGCACTGCACAAAAACTGGTATGACATGCAGGGAATTGATGTGGATCAATGAACAAACATGGCGTTCAGAATCTGATATTTGGGAGGGACTGCTTGAAATTTGGGGAGTAATGCAGGAATGCACACAGCACGGAATGTCCTCAACTGAGACACACCTTCCGGGTGGACTGAACGTACGCAGACGCGCTCCGGAATTATATAAGGAATTAGTGGACAACCCTGAAACTTCACCTGCAGAAATGATGGATTGGGTGAGTTTATTTGCCATGGCTGTCAATGAAGAGAATGCTGCCGGAGGAAGAATAGTAACAGCCCCGACGAATGGCGGAGGTGGAGTTATTCCTGCGGTTATGCACTATTGCCATCGTTTCCGATCGGAATTTAACGAAGACGAAATCATTACATTTTTGCTCACGGCCGCAGCAATAGGCATCCTTTTCAAAGAAGGTGCTTCTATATCTGCAGCAGAAGTCGGATGCCAGGGAGAAATTGGAGTTGCCTGTTCCATGGCGGCAGGAGGACTCGCCGCGGTAATGGGATGTACTACCAGCCAAATCGCAAACGCAGCGGAAATCGGAATGGAACATAATTTAGGCCTGACCTGTGATCCCGTTGGCGGCCTTGTTCAAATTCCGTGTATTGAACGCAATGCGATGGGAGCTATAAAAGCTATAAATGCTGCAAGGTTGGCAAGACGTGGTGACGGGAACCATATTATTTCACTTGATAAAGTGATCAACACAATGCACAAAACCGGCAAAGATATGATGCATATTTACAAGGAAACTTCATTAGGTGGACTTGCAGTCAATATACCTGAATGTTGAACTGGAAGGTAAATTTCAAAGAATGAGTGATGAATCGAAAGGTATGATCTTAGGAGTTTTGGGTGTGACTGCATTTGGTTTGACACTGCCTGTCACTCGCTTTATTATCCCTTACTTTGATCCTGTTTTCATAGGTTTAGGACGAGCTGTAATTGCTTCATTAGTAGCCGCAGTGCTACTGATAATAACAAAGCAGAAAAGACCAAATCGCCACCAGTTCCACCAGCTTATAGTTGTAGCATCGGGTGTGGTTATCGGTTTTCCCATTTTAACCGCATGGGCAATGCAAACAGTTCCAGCATCTCACGGAGGAGTAGTCCTGGGTGTGCTGCCTTTGGCGACAGCAGTCGCTGCTGCAGTGGTTTCCAATGAAAAACCATCTGTAGGTTTTTGGATTTGCGGACTTGCCGGAAGTGCAATAGTCATTTTATATACACTTCTGCAGGGCTTCGGGAGTTTCCAGTTTGGTGATTTTTTACTAATTGGAGCAATCGTGAGTGCTGCAATGGGTTATGCTTTAGGAGGAAAGCTCTCAAAAGAACTTGGTGGCTGGCAGGTGATTTGTTGGGCCCTGGTGATTTCGTTTCCTTTCATTGTGGTTCCAGCGTGGCTTGAAGCTCCACAAACAAATATTGACAGTCTGCCTTTGAGTGTGCTTTTAAGTTTTTTATATTTAGCCTTGATCAGCCAGTTGTTTGGTTTTTTCCTCTGGAACAAAGGGCTGGCTTTAGGAGGAATATCACGTGTCAGTCAAACACAATTATTACAACCTTTTGTAACTTTAGTTGCTTCTGCCTACTTGATCAACGAGACGGTTGATTTACAAACTATCGTCTTTGCGTTTTTGGTTATCGGGACCGTCGCAATTGGTAAAAAAATGCCTGTTTATGAACGTTGAGAAGAAATTATTGATTTGGAATTTAACTTATAAAATATTTTAACTTTTTATATTTATCATTAGTATGAAAACAGACCTAAATAAATTGGAAGAACTCTATCCTGAAATGCCCAGCATTCCATCTGATATTGAAATATCACAAAACGCAGTCATGAAACCAATAGCTGAAATTTCTCAGCTACTCGGGGTAAAATCTAATGATCTTGAGCAATACGGCAAATATAAAGCTAAAATCGAAGACACGCTCTGGGAAAGCATCAAAAACAATCCGGACGGCAAGCTTATTCTTGTTACTGCAATCACACCTACACCGGCAGGTGAAGGAAAAACTTGTACTTCCATTGGTCTGGCACAAGCCTTCGGACAACTTGGTGTAAAACACGCCCTCGCTTTACGGGAACCAAGTATGGGGCCGACATTTGGCATCAAAGGAGGTGCTGCAGGTGGCGGTTATTCCCAGGTTCTGCCTATGGAAGATATTAACATGCACTTTACCGGTGATCTTCATGCAATTGCAGCTGCACATAATTTATTGTCTGCCGTTCTGGACAACTCAATGCACTTCGACAACCCGCTAGAGATAGATCCTGAAAAAGTGACTTGGAGACGCACAATTGATTTATGTGACAGACAACTCCGTAATGCTGAAGTAGGACTTGGTTCAAAATTCGATGGGTTTCCCCATCAAACCGGTTTCGATATTGTAGCTGCATCGGAAGTAATGACAATCATGGCCCTGGCACAGGACACAGAAGATTTACGCGAGCGGCTTGGACGAATTGTTGTGGCCTACAACACTTCGGAAAAACCAGTTTATGCTCGTGAATTAAACTGTATAGGTTCTTTGTGTGTAATCCTGAAAGATGCCTTAAAACCGAACCTTGTGCAGACCTGTGAGCACACTCCGGTTTTTGTACACTGTGGACCTTTTGGTAACATTGCCCATGGTTCAAACAGTGTCAGGGCTACACGCTTGGCTCTTAAACTTGCACCATACGTGGTGACAGAAGCAGGTTTTGCGGCCGATTTAGGTGCAGAAAAGTTTGTTAATATCAAGTGCCGTCAGGCCGGATTAAAACCCAATGCCGCAGTTTTGGTCGCCACTATCAGAGCCTTGAAGTATCACGGTGGTGTTGAAAAAGATGATTTAAAAATTGAAAATCTTGAGGCCTTAAAAACAGGTTGTGAAAATTTAAAAACACATGCAGAAAATGTTCAGAAATATGGACTGCCTGTGGTAGTTGCCATCAACCGTTTTCCAACAGATACTCCTGCAGAGTTGGAAATCGTAAGTAAGTATTGTGAAGAAATTGGTGTTGAAAGTTCACTCAGCGAAGTTGTCGCGAGAGGCGGCAAAGGTGGACTTGATTTGGCAAATAAAATTAAGCGAATAGTTGACGAAACACCAGGCACACCAAATTTTTATTATAAAGACACGGATCCAATTAAGCGTAAAATTGAAACTGTTGCCCGTGAAATTTACCGGGCTGACGGGGTTGATTACACTGAAGAAGCTGAAGCTTCAATACTACGCCTGGAAGAAAATGGTTTAGCAGACTGGCCAATTTGTATGGCAAAAACGCAAGCCTCGCTTTCAGATGATCCTAAAAAACGCAATGCACCACGTGGATGGCGTTTACAGGTTCGTGAAGTGAAGGTCTCAAACGGAGCAGGTTTCATTGTGGCTCTAACAGGAAAGATGATGCTGATGCCGGGAATGCCGAGAGAATCGGCTGTGCAACTTATCGACATAGATTCGGAAGGACGTATCACCGGACTGTCCTGATTTAATAAACAACAAAAATAGAGTTTTAAATACTACTTATTTCAGCCGTATTATATGGAGGAAAAACTAAGTTATACCATCCGATTAAAAAATGTTGTTGTTTACGGATTTCATGGAGTCCATCCTGAGGAAAAAACCCTGGGACAGCGTTTTGAAATAGATTTGGAATACAGGCTGAAAAATCCGGCAGATCCCTGGAAAGATGAAGAACACTCTACTATCTCTTATGTGAACGCACACAGTATTATAAGTCGAGTCTGCTCAGAGAAAAGTTTTAATTTGATAGAGACTCTTGGCAACCGGATTATTGAAGAAATGAGAAAGAGCTATTTGGTGGACTTCATCGTTGTACGTATCCGAAAACCATCTGTACCTATTCAGGGAATATTGGATTACGTGGAAGTAGAAGTGGTCTGGCAGGCAGAATCAGAATAGGTATTAAATGAACAATTGTAATGACAGATATTTACGAATTTCTTGATGCTAACAATGTTTCTTACGAACGTCATGACCATCCGGCAGTTTTTACAGTGGAGGAGTCCAAAATACTTTCTCCGGAATTGAACGGAGCATCCACAAAAAATTTATTTTTGCGGGACAAAAAAGGCATCCGGCATTTTTTGGTAACTGTTCCGGAAGATAAAAAAGTTGACCTCAAAGCCTTGTCTTCCGCATTGGATTCATCCCGTTTGAGTTTTGCGTCTCCGGAACGCTTGAAAACGCATTTGGGCATTGATCCGGGTTCGGTTAGTTTGTTGGCTTTGGCGAACGATAGCGAAAATAATGTGGAGGCTTTCATTGACCAGGAAATTTGGGAAGATGAAGCAATTTTGTGTCATCCGTTGGTCAATACCAGCACCTTGGTGGTTCCTCGCAAAGACATGAAATTATTCCTCGAAAAAACCGGACATGGAGTGCGGTTGATTGAAGTACCGGTTGGTGGCTAAACACCGGAATCTAATATTTTGCTTGCTGAATATTTTGTAAAACTGTTGTGCAGAAATTAATTTAATAAAACAACCATTAATTAAGAAGGGAATAAATGAACAAAAAAGCAGATGCCATTATCATTGGAGCCGGAGTGATCGGTTCCTCGGTTGCGTTTGAATTGGCGAAACGCGGTTACAAAACACTCAACATCGACAAATTACCGACATCCGGATACGGTTCAACGAGTAATTCGTGTGCCATTGTGCGAGCGCATTATTCAACTTGGGACGGAGTTGCGATGGCCTACGAGGGATTTTTCTATTGGGACGATTGGGCGAATTATTTGGGGGTCCAAGACGAGCGTGGAATGATAAAATATATGAAAACTGGTTCCATAATATTCAAACTTCAGGGAGAGGATCACAGCAAAAAATCTTTGAAATATTTTGAGGAAATTGGCGTTGAACACGAAATCTGGGACCTGGAAAAATTGAGGGAACGGATGCCTATTTATTCGCATGACCAATATGACGGCACCACCCGTCCGGATGATGATGACCACTTTTTTGACAAAACCGGAAAAAAAATCGAAGGTGCGGTTTTCACTCCGGGTTCCGGATATGTCAGTGATCCGCAACTGAGTTCGCACAATTTGCAGGTGGCTGCAGAAGCCAACGGCGGAGAATTTTTGTTCAACAACGAAATTAAGGAAATTCGCCAGGAGGATGGAAAAGTGCTTGGGGTTACACTCAAAACCGGAGAACAAATTGATGCACCTATTGTAGTCAATGTAGCCGGGCCGCATTCTTTTGTGATAAACCGCATGGCAGGTGTTGAGGAAGAAATGAACATTAAAACCAAAGCGTTACGTCACGAAGTACATCATGTGCCTTCACCTGAAGGCTTTGATTTTGAGAAAGACGGCTTTCATACTTCTGATGGAGACAATGGCATTTATTTCCGCCCGGAAACCGGAAACACTATTCTCATCGGCAGTGAAGATCCACTATGCGATCCTAAAGAATGGATTGAAGATCCGGATAATTACAACAATGAAGTTACGGAATCCCAATGGAGGGCCCAGGTTTACCGTTGTGCACGCAGAATTCCGGACTTGAAAATTCCTTCACGGACAAGTGGAGTGGTTGATTTGTATGATGTTTCTGACGATTGGATTCCGATTTATGACAAATCTGCCCTGAGAGGTTTTTACATGGCCATCGGCTCCAGCGGCAACCAGTTCAAAAATGCTCCGGTTGCCGGACACTGTATGGCAGAGTTGATTGATGCTTGTGAAAAAGGACACGATCATGATGCAAATCCTCTGAAAGTCAAAACGGTTTATACGGGTTTGGAACTCAATATGGGATTTTATTCCCGCAACCGTGAAATCAACCCGAACAGTAGTTTTTCGGTGAATGGTTGATGCAAGAGGTTGAGCATTGAAAACCAAACACTTACAGGAAGCAATGTGTGGATGGAGACATGATTTTCATCTCCACCCGGAACTGGGTTTCAAGGAACACCGGACTGCGGAAAATGTTGCTGATTTACTGGAAGAATTTGGGATTCAGATTCATCGGGGAATAGGCGGAACAGGCATTGTCGGCATTTTGCAATCGGGCGACGGAACACGGAGTATCGGACTCCGGGCAGACATGGACGCTTTGCCGATTACTGAGTCGGGCACTTGCGAGTATCGTTCTCAGCATGACGGAGTGATGCACGCCTGCGGACACGACGGCCACACCTCCATGTTGTTGGGAGCCGCAAAATATCTTGCCGATTCAGGGGATTTTAATGGAAAAATTGTTTTCATTTTCCAACCCAATGAAGAACACGGGTTGGGTGCTACGGCCATGATTAAAGACGGACTGTTTGAGCAGTTTGAGGTAGATGATGTTTACGGAATTCACAATATTCCGGGAATGCCGATCGGGTCTTTTGCAATGCGTTCAGGAGCAATTACGGCAAGTGAAAGTTTGTTTGAAATCAATATCAAGGCGCAGGGAGGACACGCCGCTTTGCCGCACATGGGCATTGACGCGATTATCGTTGCAACAGAAATCGTGCAATCATTACAAACTATTGTCTCCCGTAAACTGAATCCCAGTTTGAACGGTGTGGTTTCCGTGACAGAATTTATCACCGACGGAAGCCGTAACATTCTACCCGGTTCAGCGATTTTGCGTGGTGATGCCCGCGCACTCAGCCATCAGGTCAACGAAACGATTGAAGCACGCATGAGGCAAATCGTGGAAGGGATAAGTCTGGCCCACGGTGTTAGTGCGGAAGTTCAGTATGAAACGGTATTTCCATCTGTAATCAATTCACCTGCTCCTGTTCTTGCCGCTCAGCAAGCCGCATCAGAAGTGGTCGGTTCGGCGGCGGTTGATGCCGATTGCGAACCAAAACTATTCTCTGAAGATTTTGCACACCTGGCGGCGGCCAAGCCGGGATGTTTTGTGTTGATGGGCAACGGAACTCAGGGGGAGAATGCACGGCCTTTACATTCTTCTGATTATGATTTTAATGACGAAGCATTAACCGTTGGTTCATCATTTTGGGTGCAATTGGTTGAACAACAATTATCCAAGAGCGCAGTGTAATGTTTGCGGAAAGAATGGAACGCCTGCGTGTCCGCTTAGCGGAAGCCGAGCAGCTTATGCCGAAGTCATACAAAGTGCCGGATACGAATATCCTTTCCGTTGCGGACGCGGACCTGGATTCAGTTTTTTAGAAAAACCGCAGTTGGTGTTTGGTGACAAAACGATTCTGCAACCCGGAATGGTGCTTGCCGTAGATGGCTCTGTCAGTGTGAAAAAAACTTTCCGGGCGCAGGTGGGAGACAGTTTTATCGTCACAGAAAAAGGTTATGAGCCGCTGACAGAATTTGCCAAAGATTTAGAGGATGTAGTGTGCTAACCAACTGACTATCCAGCTACTTGTTTATTGCAACAGTTGCAAATACAGGAGAAATATTGTTT
>OFJF01000048.1_pt1 | contig 9131 bp, 7 predicted proteins | sample 1540221 | NCBI WGS metagenome assembly OFJF01 (sample SAMEA104347363, study PRJEB22522) | marine metagenome | biome: marine biome; feature: marine water body; material: seawater | collected 2015-09-01T00:00:00Z | depth 261 m
GTAACACATCATATTTTGGCACCTCTGATGTACATGAATGCCCGTATTGTTTTAGTTTTTTTTATTATATTCATAATTCTCTCCATTCGATATTTAAATTAAGTCAGCTTTTTGTTTGCAACAAGCAAGTTAGCTGACCCTGAAAGATGGGTGCCATCCTGTAAACTGCCGTTCCAAAAAAGCCAGCAAGGCATAGAACAACGACCCGGACAATGCTGCCACCGCAATGGATGCCCATACGACGTCAACATTCATTCGACCAATTTCGGTGGAAATACGAAACCCCATTCCGACAATCGGTGTACCGAAGAACTCCGCCACTATGGCACCAATAAGCGCCAAAGTAGAGTTGATCTTCAATGCGTTAAAAATAAAAGGCAGTGCGTTCGGAAGACGTACCTTAAGAAGCATCTGCCAGTAGTCTGCTGCATAAGAGTGCATTAAGTCAAGCTCCATTCGATCCGTGGACTTTAATCCTGTAAGAGTATTCACCAGCATCGGGAAAAAAGTCATCATAACCACAACCGCTGCCTTGGACTGCCAGTCAAACCCAAACCACATAACCATGATTGGAGCTACCCCAACGATGGGCAGAGCACTCGCCAGATTCCCCAGTGGAAGCAGGCCCCGCTGTAAAAAAGGAACTTTATCAACCAAAACGGCAACCACAATTCCGGAGACACAACCCATAAAAAAACCGGCTAGCACTGCTTTCAAAAATGTTTGCTGAAAATCAGCCCAGAGCATTTCCAGTGAGTTAGTAAAAGCAACTCCGATCAAGGACGGTGCCGGCAGCAAAACCTGTGGCACCTCGAAACCTATCGTCAACATTTCCCACAAATAAAGCAGCATCCCTCCAAATAATAATGGAACAAGTAAATTTATGACAATTCCAGTTTTTTTATTGAGTTTGGTTTCCACCCTCGACCAGAATCCCATTACCTCCCAAATCAGAAAGGCCAGCGTCACAACATACAGCCAAATGCCCCAGGAAGTTGTACCCGAATCTGCAGAATGCACACTGTTTAATGTCGCAATGCATCCGGATGCAACCACGAGAGTTATCACAATTTTACCCGGCATCAGCACGGTTAACTCTTTGCGAAAAAGAGCTGCTGCAGCTCCGATCAGTGGCATCAGGGCAAAAAGCACAGTATTCTCTCCAAGCGACATCCAGTCCCTGGAAAACAGAAACTGAATTGCAAAACAGATTATAAATAACCAGTAGAACATTCCGGAAGTTTTCATGCCTGTACTCCCATTCTTTTTTGGACTTTGCTCTCCATGACAGTCATCAGAAAAACGAATGACCCCGCAATAATCGAGGCTACAAACAACGCACTCCAAATTTGTATTGTCTGTCCGTAATAAGAACCGATCAATAATCTTGCACCCAACCCGGCTCTTGCTCCAGCCGGCAATTCTCCCACTATCGCTCCTACCAAACTGATGGCTATAGAAACCTTGAAACTTGCAAACAGAAAAGGAGTCGAGGTGGGCCAGCGTAATTTATAAAATGTTTGAGATTTAGATGCATTGTAAGTTTTCATCAAATCCAGATGCATTGGATCAGGTGAACGCAAGCCCTTGACCATACCGATTGCAATTGGAAAAAAACAAAGGTAGGCAGAAATAATTGCTTTGGGAAAAAGTCCCGTTACACCGACGGCTCCCAAAACAACTATAACCATCGGTGCAATTGCCAAAATCGGTATTGTCTGCGACGCAATTATCCAGGGTAAAATACTTTTGTTGAGTGTTGGTACGTGCACAATTCCTACTGCCAGCAAAATACCTAAAACTGCACCCATTGCAAAACCAACCAGGGTTGACGAAATTGTCACCCATCCATGATAAACCAGGCTGCGCTTGGAATTTATTTTGTAACCAAAAATCGACTTCTTCATGTCGAGCATAATTTGATGCGGTGCCGGCATAACCGGACGTTTCATGGCCCATGAATCTTCAACCAGTTTGGTAAAATTCCAATCAATTTTTTTTCGATCATATTTATCTATCAAAACATCAGAATTGAGATAAACTGCTGCTCCATACCAAATGACAGTGGTGAAGGCAAGCACGGCTGCAATCGAAAAAAAAGATGAGGTACGAAGCCAATTCATAACATCTGGTCAATCATAACTATGACCTGCCCGCAAACCTTCCCGGATGCGGTGCGACAGTGCAAGGAATTCCGGAGTGTCCCGCATATCTAAAGTTCGTTTTTCTGGAAGGGTGCTTTCGATTATGTCGATGATTTTTCCGGGACGCTGTGACATAACCACAATTTTTGTTGAAAGGTATGCTGCCTCAGGAATTGAGTGAGTAACAAAGACTACAGTTTTGTGGGTTTCTTCCCAAAGTCGGTGAAAATGTTCGTTTAATTGGTCACGGACAATTTCATCGAGAGCACCGAACGGTTCGTCCATCAACATCAAATCAGGATTAAATGTAAGGGCACGGGCGATAGAAACGCGTTGCTGCATGCCTCCGGAAAGTTGCCAGGGGAACTTTTTTTCAAAACCGGAAAGATCGACCATTTCCAAAACTTCTTTGGAACGTCGGGCCTGTTCCGTTTTGTCGATGCCCATTATTTCCAAAGGCAGTTTAAGGTTGCCTTCAACAGTGCGCCATGGGTAAAGAGCAGGTGCCTGAAAAACATAACCGTATGCACGCTGCAAGCGGGCCTCTTCCGGAGTCATCTCATTCACCTGGATGTCGCCTCCGGTAGGTTTTTCCAGGTCTGCAATCACACGTAACAGCGTCGTTTTTCCACAACCGGAAGGTCCAATCAGTGAAATAAAATCGCCTTTATTAATTTCCAAATCAATTTCAGAAAGAGCGTGGACCGGGCCGTCTGAAGTCTGGAAAACCAAGTCAACTTTACGAGCATCTACAACCCGGGCACTTTCATTCATTACGATTAACGATCCACGGAAGTTGGAGCAGTAGCAGAGCTCCGTTTTTCAACTGCAGCATAATATGGGGCAAAACATGGACGATCCACATAACGGCCTACACCACTTTCCGTGCGGACATCACCGTCTTTGTAAACCACTTTTCCCTGACTGACAGTTGCCACGTTGATCCCTGTCAATTCCATTCCCTCAAAAATATTGAAATCCACATTTTGATGATGCGTTTTTACGGAAATTGTGTGTGTGGCCTGAGGATCAAATATTGCCAAATCCGCATCACTACCTGCTGCAATCATTCCTTTTCGCGGATATATGTTGAATATTTTTGCAGAGTTTGTGGAAGTTACTGCAACAAATTCACTCATTGTTAAACGTCCGGTATTGACACCATGTGTCCAGAGCACATGCATTCGATCTTCAATACCTCCGGTTCCATTTGGAATTTTCCGGAAGTCATCTTTTCCCATTGCTTTCTGGTCCGCACAAAAACAGCAATGATCGGTAGCTGTTGTCTGCAAATCTCCGGACTGCAAACCGCGCCAAAGAGCTTCTTTATTGGCTTTTGGTCGGAATGGAGGACTCATCACGTGGGCTGCGGCAAATTCAAAATCAGGATTACGGTAAACACTGTCATCAACCAGCAGATGTCCAGCCAATACTTCTCCAAATACACGCTGACCTTCACGCCGGGCACGGGCAATTTCGTTGAGTGAATGAGCACATGAGTTATGAACCACATACAAAGGCACATCGATCATTTGCGCAAAACGAATTGCACGATTTGCCGCCTCTCCTTCTACTTGCGGCGGCCTTGACTGCGGATGTCCTTCCGGACCGGTGATGCCGCTCTCAAAAATCTTCGTCTGGAAATGATCTACCAACTCACCACTTTCCGCGTGGACAGTACAAAGTGCGCCCAGTTCTCGTGCACGGGTAAAACTGTTTACCAGTATTTCATCATCTGCCATGATTGCGCCTTTGTAGGCCATAAAGTGTTTGAAACTATTGACTCCATAGTCACGGCACAGTGTTCCCATTGCATCGGGCACTGAATCGTCCCACCATGTGATTGCCACATGAAAACTGTAATCGGTAGCGGATTTTTCAGCCCATCCGCGCCACTTGTGATATGTTTCCAAAACATCTTCCTGTGGTCCCGGAATCACAAAATCAATAATCATTGTGGTTCCGCCAACCGCGCCTGCTGTTGTTCCTGAAAAGAAGTCTTCTGAAGCAACTGTTCCCATGAACGGGAGTTGCATATGGGTATGCGGGTCAATGCCACCGGGCATGACATAGCATCCTCCGGCATCTACAACATCCACTCCCAAAGGAGCATCCATATCCGGACCTACCGCCTGAATAATACCGTCATCACAATAAACATCCGCACGGAATGATTGATCCGCGTTGACAACTGTTCCGCCTTTAATTATTACTGACATATTTTCTCCTTATATTTAGTTTTTCATATTCTACAGATTTAATTCTCTTCCACCCTCATCGGATTATTCGGATGGGTTGTCCAGTTCTGATATTCAGTTCCTGAATCAACTCGTTCCATGGTGATGCAGTCCGGTACAGGACAGGCAAACATGCAGAGATTGCATCCAACACATTCTTCGTCAATGACCTCAAATCGTCGATCACCATTTGCTTTTATTATACGAATGGCCTGGTGCGAAGCGTCCTCACAAGAAATATGACATAATCCACAATGGATGCAAGTCGATTCGTCAATGCGGGCTTTGATGTCGTATTTCAGGTTCAGAAATTGCCACTCAGTCACATTTGGAACAGCAATGCCCCTGAAATCCTCCAACGTCGCATAGCCCTTTTCGTCCATCCAGTTATTCAGTCCGTCAATCATGTCATCCACTATTTTAAAACCATAGTGCATGACTGCCGTACAAACTTGCACACCGGCGGCTCCCATTGCAATGAACTCGGCGGCATCACGCCAGTTTGATATTCCTCCGATGGCTGAGATTGGTAAATTTTTCGTTTCCGTAGCTTTGGCAATTTCTGTCACCATGTGCAAAGCTATCGGTTTGACTGCCGGTCCGCAATATCCGCCGTGAGAGCCTTTTCCGTCAATAGTCGGTTCGGGAGCCATCAAATCCAGATCAACGGAAACAATAGAATTGACAGTGTTGATTAAAGCTACTCCATCACCTCCTCCGGCTTTTGCCGCGTTTGCCGCATGGCAGATATCCGCCACATTCGGTGTCAGCTTGACCAGGCATGGTAAGTCTGTACACTCCTTAACCCAGCGGGTGACCATTTCAATGTACTCCGGAACCTGGCCGACAGCAGAACCCATTCCCCGTTCAGACATTCCGTGTGGGCATCCAAAATTCAGTTCCACTCCGTCACATCCGGTGTCCTCTATTTTATTAATGATGAACTGCCAGTCTTTTTCAGTGCATGGTACCATCAGTGAAACAACAACCGCTCGATCAGGCCAGTCTTTTTTGACTTGCTTGATGTCCTTAAGATTGTCTTCAAGCGGACGGTCAGTAATCAATTCAACGTTGTTAAATCCCATCATGCGTTGACCATTATAGTGCACTGCACCATAACGTGAACTGACATTAACGATGGGAGGATCAATTCCCAAAGTTTTCCAAACCACTCCGCCCCATCCCGCACGGAAAGCACGTTCAACATTGTACAATTTGTCTGTGGGTGGAGCGGAGGCTACCCAAAATGGATTTGGGGCCGTGATACCGGCAACATTGCAACTTAAATCAGCCATGATTGTTTTTTGATTATTGATTTCAGATTGATTATTTTAATCTTCTATGAATAGAGAGTGCGGCCTGCTTGCCGTCTTCAACGGATTGTACAGTTAAATCTTCTCCGGAATCCACACAATCTCCTCCGGCCCAGACGCCTGGTAGAGACGTTTCAAATTCCAGGTTGACGGTTATTTTTCCACCTTCAATTGCAGGCATTTCCGAACCAGAAAAAACAGAGTCTTCCAATAACTGACCGATAGCCTTAAAAACAACATCAGCTTCCATATAACGTAACTCTCCTGTTCCTCTTAGTTTCCCTTCCGGATTCAGTTCCGTGCACTCAAACTCAATTCCGGTAACATGTCCATTTTCTGACCGCAAACTTTTTGGAGCAACCCAATGTTTTACGCGGACTCCGTTGGTTTGTGCAAACTCCTGTTCTTTCCAGGTGGCATTCATTTGTTCCGGCCCTCGTCGATAGGCCAGGGTTACATCTTCAGCACCAAGTTTTTTTGACTGAACCGCAATGTCAATAGCCGTATTTCCGCCACCTATAACAACAATACGCCTTCCAACGGACAGTTCTTTCAGGCTTTCAGATTGTCGCAACTCTGAAATAGTTTCCACTGCATCGTATACACCTTTGGGTTCTTCACCTTCCAATCCGAGTGAATTTACATCTCCCAAACCGACACTCAGAAAAACCGCATCGTATTCTTTTCTAAGATCATCGAGAATTACTTCTTGACCTAACTTTTGATTAGTTCTGGTTTCAATACCTCCGATTTGCAAAATAAAATCAACTTCACGCTGCGCAAAGTCGTTGACAGTTTTATAGGCCGCAATTCCATATTCATTAAGGCCACTTAATTTTTCGCGGGCCTCAAAGACCACAACCTCATGCCCTGAGACTGCTAGTTGATGTGCACAGGAAAGTCCTGCCGGACCGCCGCCGACAACCGCGATTCTTTTACCGGTCGGTTCACCTCTTTCAAAAAATGTTTCACCACTCTCAAAAAACCAATCTGTAGCATAGCGCTGCAATTCTCCTATCCGTACCGGTTGGTGCTCCTTTGCTTCCCGGACACATGCTCCTTGACACAGAATTTCTGTCGGACAAACACGGGCACACATTCCGCCCATAATGTTTTGTGAAAGAATGTCTTTTGCAGATCCTTTAAGGTTGCCGGTAGAAATTTTGCGGATAAAATTTGGTATGTCGATAGCGGTGGGACACGCATCAATACATGGTGCGTCATAACAAAAATAACAGCGGTTTGCCTCAACAATCGCATTCCCCGAATTCAAAGGTGGATGAGAATCGGAAAAATTTTCGGAAAGCTGTTCCTGCGATAAGCGTCCGGCCTGTACGTCGATAGTGGTCATGGTTTTTTCAGCGTTTTCGGCGGTAATCTTTGAACAAATAACACCCCCAGTTGAAACAATTATTGCAGTACAGTTAAATCTCCATAAAGCTCCGGACGACGGTCACGGAAGAATTGCCAGAGGTTGCGTATTTCTCTGACTGCATCCATATCCATGTCATGAATCAGCAAACCATCAGTCTTATCATCCAATTGTGCTTCAATTTTACCTCGTGGATTTACTATGTAGCTTGAGCCATAAAACGTACCAATATTCCAGGGTTCTTCGGTACCAATTCGATTAATAGCACCAATGTAGCAGCCATTAGCTGCAGCTGAGGCCGGTTGTTCCAGTTCCCATAAATATTGAGATAGTCCTGCAACCGTGGCGGAAGGATTAACAATATACTCTGCACCGTTCAAAGCCAGAGCCCGCCAACCTTCCGGGAAATGCCTGTCGTAACAAATATATACTCCAAGTTTACAGTAAGCAGTTTCAAAAACAGGATAGCCTAAATTTCCAGGTTTGAAGAAAAATTTTTCATAAAAACCTGCAACCTGTGGAATATGTGATTTGCGGTACTTACCAAGATATTTGCCGTCTGCATCTATTACTGCTGCAGTGTTATAATACACACCTGTCATTTCCTCTTCATAGATGGGAACAACAATCACCATGTTGTACTTTTTTGCATATTCCTGCATAAGTTTCGTAGTTGGTCCTTCTGGTATTTTTTCAACAGCTGCATACCATTTTGTATCCTGGCTGGGACAAAAATATGGTTGTGTAAAGACCTCCTGCATGCAGAGCACCTGAACTCCTTTTTCTCCTGCCTCCTCAATATAAGGGATATGTGCTTCAATCATTATTTTGGTAATTTCTCCTGGAGCCATGGATGTATCCCCTTTAAGGGCCATTTGAATCAACCCGCTGCGAACTTTCATTTTTTTTCTCCTTGCAACTATCGAATGTGGAAGCTAACCCTGCAGGACGACATTCATCTTCCTGAGCTTTGCTGTAATGGAATTTGTTTCTTAAAGACTGAAAATTATATAAGTTGATACAAGGCTCGTCAAGTCTTTTTCAAGTTTTAAACTCCAAATCAGTCTAAAATACTTTCCAAGTTTTTTATTTTTACTTGTCAACAATTAATTGATGTGTTAGTTTTTTAAGTATTATCACAGCCATTAAACGAATGATTCTGCAAAAAAATGAATGAAAAAACTATTGTAACCAACGTTTATCCATCTCTCAATTTCAGCAAGATCAGAGGTTATATTACCTTAACAAAACCGAGGTTACTATCCAGTGTTTTGTTAAGCACAGTACTGGGTTATATTCTTCCAGTGGACAGTTCAGCTGATGTCTTGCCGCTGCTATATCTTCTGTTAGGTACTGCTATGATTGGCTCAGGTGCACATACACTTAATCAATGGCAGGAACAAATTCCTGACTCGAAGATGAGAAGGACAAAGAATCGTCCTTTACCGACGGGAAAACTAAGTGGGAATGAAGCTTTGGCTTTTGGCATTATTATTTCGGTTGCGGGTTTTACTACATTATGGCTTAGTCTAAACATACTTACTGCTGCTCTTGGATTGCTGACCCTCTTTTCTTACATTCTGATCTATACACCTCTAAAACAGAAATCAGTCAGTAACACCTGGTTTGGAGGAATAACTGGCGCATTACCTCCGGTGATGGGCTGGACGGCGGCTAGAGGTACGTTGGACTGGGAAGTCCTGCCAATTTTTGCCCTGCTTTATTTTTGGCAGCTTCCACATTTTTTTGCAATTGCCTGGATGTATCGTGATGACTACCGCAGAGGCGGTTTCAAAATGCTTTCACTTGAGGATCCAACAGGTAAAAAAACCAGTTTTCAAATGCTGTTCTACGGCGGTTTGCTTTTTATTTCCAGCATTGCTATTTTTATTATCGGCCAGCTAAGTCTTGTTTATCTGGTAAGTGCAGTTATACTGGGGCTGGGATTTTTAGCAGTAATTTCTTTATTTTTTCGGAAAAGCAGTTTTGAGAACGCACGTAAAGTTTTTCTTGCGTCCATTATTTACTTGCCAGTCTTGAGCAGTATTATTATTCTGGATAGGAT
>OFJF01000055.1_pt1 | contig 8750 bp, 5 predicted proteins | sample 1540221 | NCBI WGS metagenome assembly OFJF01 (sample SAMEA104347363, study PRJEB22522) | marine metagenome | biome: marine biome; feature: marine water body; material: seawater | collected 2015-09-01T00:00:00Z | depth 261 m
CCTGATTGGTGCGTACCGCCAGCGTGGACACATGTTCGCAAAAACCAATCCTGTTCGTCCACGTCGAGAACATGACGGACCAATTGATTTTGAGAACTTTGGTTTGAGTGAAGCAGATATGGATACGGAATTTCATGCAGGATCCAGAATTGGACTGGGTACCGTGACTTTAAGGAAAATTTACCAGTTGTTGGAACAGACTTATTGCGGTTCAATCGGAGTTGAATATAAATTTGTACGGACACTGGAGATTATTGACTGGCTTGAGAAAAAAATGGAATCCTGCCGCAATACTCCAAATTTTACCTATAAAGAGAAAATTGAACTTTTACGCAAGACAAATGAAGCAGTAGCCTTTGAAAGTTTTCTGCATACAAAATTTGTTGGTCAGAAAAGGTTTTCGCTGGAAGGAGGGGAATCGATTATTCCGGCTTTGGACACGGTTGTTGAGTATGGAGCAGAACTTGGTGTTGAGGAATTTGTCATCGGTATGGCACATCGTGGAAGGCTGAATGTATTGGCCAATGTTCTGGGAAAAACCTACAACGATATTTTTGCGGAATTTGAGGGTAAAGCTTTTGGTTCTGACGGATTTGCCGGTGATGTGAAATATCACATGGGATATTCGAGTGATAAAATAGTACGCGGCGGGAAAAAAGTACACTTGAGCCTGACTCCAAACCCCTCCCATCTGGAAGCAGTAAATCCGGTTGTGGAAGGAATTTCACGTGCGAAAATTGACTAGTATCACCAAGGTAATGTAAAAAAACTGGTGCCGATCCTGATTCACGGAGATCAATCGATGGCAGGCCAGGGCATTGTTTATGAAGTTTTGCAAATGTCACAACTTCAGGGATATGGTACCGGAGGTACAATTCATCTGGTGATAAATAATCAGGTTGGTTTTACCGCGGATTACGTAGAGGGACGTTCCAGTACTTATTGTACTGATGTGGCAAAAACCACGCTTTCTCCGGTTTTTCACGTAAATGCCGATGATATTGAAGCTGTGGTTTATGTGATAAAACTGGCCCTTGAATTTCGTCAAAAATTTCATCGCGATGTGTTTGTAGATATTTTAGGTTATCGACGCCATGGCCACAATGAAGCAGACGAACCAAGATTTACACAACCCGATTTGTACCGGCGTATAGCGAGGCATCCGAAAGTACGTGAGGTTTACATTAAGAAACTCGTTGAGTCCGGAAGTTTGACTGAAAAAGAAACCACACAAATGGAAGATGAATTCAAGCAGTACCTCAACGACCGTTTGGAGGAATCGAAGCAACAGGAAACGGCCTCTGTTACTTCATTTCTGGAAGGCGTCTGGTCTGGAGTCCGAAGAGCGGAAGAAAAGGATTTTGAAAAATCTCCTGAGACCGGTGTAGCCCAGAAGAAATTTGTTGAAATCAGTGAGCAGGTGACAGATTTGTCGAGAAATGGTGGTGCTGGCACGAATTTGAAATTCTTTGCAAAAATCCAAAAGCTCTATGAAAACCGCAGAAAAATGGTTGTAGAACATAAAAAACTTGACTGGGGAATGGCTGAAACGATGGCATATGCGGTTTTAGTTACAAACGGCACTCAGGTTCGGCTCAGCGGACAGGACAGCGGGCGGGGGACATTCGCGCACCGTCACGCGATAATCACTGCAGAGGACAACACCAAACACGTTCCCCTGAATCATCTTTCTGCAGAACAGGCCCCTTTTGAAGTTTACAATTCGTTTCTTTCTGAATATGGAGTTCTGGGATTTGAATACGGATATGCTTATGCTGCTCCTTCTACCTTAACAATTTGGGAAGCACAGTTTGGGGATTTTGCCAACGGAGCACAAATAATAATCGATCAGTTTGTTGCCTCCTCAGAAACCAAATGGCACAGGATGAACGGCTTGGTGCTAATGCTGCCACATGGACATGAGGGGCAGGGGCCGGAACATTCTTCAGCGCGTATTGAACGTTTTCTTACTCTTTGCGCGGGTAACAATATGCAGATTATCAACTGCACCACTCCTGCGAATATCTTTCATATTTTGCTGCGTCAAATGGCATTCCCGTTTCGTAAACCTCTTGTGATCTTTACACCAAAAAGTTTACTGCGTCACCCGTTGTGTGTTAGTCAGCTTGATGATTTTCTGGAAGGAACCCGTTTCCGCGAAGTAATTGATGATGATTTTGCGGAGGCAAAAGCTGTCCGTAAGGTTTTGTTTTGCAGCGGTAAAGTGTATTATGACTTACTTGAACGACAGCAAACAAAGGATGTTAAGGACATCGCAATTGTGCGTCTGGAACAGCTCTATCCTTTTCCGGAAAAACAACTGCATGCGATAATTAAACGTTATCCAAATGCCGGACAGTGGTGCTGGGTTCAGGAAGAACCCGAAAATATGGGAGCGTGGTGTTTTGTTTTACGTACATTCCCTAAAAACGGGAATGGACTTGAACTGGTTGCACGTGAGGCTGACAGCTCACCTGCAGTCGGATTACCGCAAGTTCATGCAGTTCAACAAGAAAATCTGGTACACAGGGCAATTGATCAATAATAAATAATAAAATTCAATAATTATCCATTTGTTTGAAATTCACGGTTGCTACTTTTAGGAAGCCGTCATTTTTTAACTAACACATTTAAAGGTTTCTTTCATGTCTATTGTGGAAATAAAAATTCCAAGTCCCGGAGAATCGATCACTGAAGTAGAAATAGGCAGTTGGCTCAAGGCGGATGGTGATTATGTTCAACTTGATGAAACGATTTGTGAAATTGAAACTGACAAAGCGACTTTGCCTTTGATTGCGGAAAGTGCAGGCAGACTGAAAATTCTGCTGCAGGAAGGCGAAACTGCGGGAATAGGAGATGTGGCATGTTCGATTGATACTGATGCAGAGCAACCGAAAATTACTTCAACTCCAACGTCATCTGAGGTCTTCGTAAAATCAGAAGAACCCTCTGAACGTGCAACTATTCCGTATGAAGCTTCTTCTGCTTCAGCATCATATGCCGCCGGACATCCATCTCCTGCTGCTAGAAAAATGATGGCTGAACAGGGCACAACTGACGTATCCGGAAGCGGCCCAGGTGGTCGAATAACTACTCAAGACGTAGAAATGCATTTGCAGCAGAATCCGGATTATGCCGCTTCCACCACGGAAACAAAACTTGAAGCGAGCCCTCCGGTTGTGTCCGGTTCCCGCAGTATAAAAAGAGAACGTATGTCCCGCCTGCGCCGAAAACTGGCAGAGCGTCTGGTTGCAGTAAAAAACGAAACAGCAATGTTGACGACTTTTAATGAAGTCGATATGCATGCTATTTTTGAGCTGCGTTCCCAGAGTAAAGAGGCGTTTCTGGAAAAATTCAACATAAAGTTGGGTTACATGGGACTCTTTACAAAAGCATGCACGGAAGCATTAAAGGACTTTCCGGCAGTCAACGCCCAGATAGATGGGGATCAAATTGTCTATCATGATTATGTCGATATGGGTATTGCAGTGAGTGCACCCAAAGGCTTGATGGTACCAGTTGTTCGAAATGCAGAATCTCTCTCTCTTGCACAAATTGAAATTGAAATTGGCAGACTTGCCAAACGTGCGCGTGAAAACAAACTCAGTATTGACGAAATGGAAGGCGGTACTTTTTCTATCACAAACGGAGGAGTTTTTGGTTCAATGCTTTCTACTCCAATCTTAAATCCACCGCAAAGCGCAATACTGGGAATGCACAATATCGTTGAGCGGCCCATGGCAGTTGAAGGAAAAGTTGAGATTCGTCCGGTAATGTATTTGGCTCTGTCCTATGATCATCGTATTGTCGATGGTCAGCAATCGGTGAGTTTTCTCGTTCGTGTAAAAGAATTCCTGGAAAATCCGACAAGGATGCTTGTATAAAAAAGGGCCTTAGTACCATTTTCACCTTACTTTCAATATAACAAACAATGACCAAATTCGACACAACAATCATCGGTTCAGGGCCAGGAGGTTATGTGGCCGCAATCCGCTGTGCACAACTGGGGATGCAAACAGCAATCATTGAACGTTATCCTACACTGGGTGGAACGTGCCTGAATGTGGGTTGCATTCCTTCAAAGGCTTTGCTGGATTCAAGTGAGCATTTCTACAATGCAAACTGTCATTTTGAGGCACACGGTATCATGGTGGAAAAAATAAAACTAAACTGGCCAAGGATGCGTCAGCGTAAGGACGATGTGGTAGGGCAGACATGCGACGGAATCAAGTATTTGATGAAAAAAAATAAAATCAAGGTCATCTCCGGACATGCATCATTCAGCGATTCAAAGACTATTTCAGTGAGTGGCACCGACGGTTCCAAGGAAACTGTGAACACCGAACGTGTTATCATTGCAACAGGTTCCAAGCCGTCAAGTATTCCGGGTGTGATAATTGACAAAAAACGCATCATAACTTCAACCGAAGCCCTGAATCTGGAAAAGGTTCCGGAGAAATTAATTGTGATTGGAGGTGGTGTGATTGGGTTGGAACTGGGTTCAGTTTTCAGCAGACTTGGTTCAAAGGTGCAGGTCGTGGAATTTCTTGATCGTTTAATTCCCGGAATGGATTTTTCACTGGCCAAAGAAGTTCAACGGTTTTTAAAAAAACAGGGTCTGGAATTTTTTCTCAACCATACTGTGCAAAGTACAGTTGTAGAAGGAGACAGTGTTAAAGTTGTTGCAAAAAACAAGAAGGACAAAGAAGTGGAATTCAGCGGAGATTATTGTCTGGTTGCAGTTGGACGCAGGCCCTTTACAGACAATTTGGGTTTGGAAAAGATCGCCCTTACTCTTGATGATAAAGGCCGTATTCCGGTAAATGAACATTTGGAAACTGCGGTTCCTGGAATCTATGCCATTGGCGATGTAGTGGCAGGAGATATGCTGGCGCACAAGGCAGAAGAAGAAGGGGTTTTTGTGGCGGAAACGATAGCAGGTCAAAAACCGCATATCAATTACAAAGCAATTCCGGGAGTGCTCTACACCTGGCCGGAAGCAGCAGGAGTCGGTTTTACTGAGGACGAATTAAAAGCTGAAAATTATAACTATAAAACTGGTAATTTCCCGTTCAAGGCACTAGGACGTGCCCGTGCATCCATGGACACAGAAGGTTTTGCAAAAGTCCTGGCAGACAAGGATACTGACGAAATATTAGGAATTCATTTGGTTGGAGCACGTGCTGCAGATTTGATTGCAGAAGCAGTTGTTGCTCTGGAATACCGGGCCAGCGCAGAAGATATCGCGCGGATGTCACATGCCCATCCGACTTATGCAGAGGCCATCAAAGAAGCAATGTTGGACGCATCAGAAAAACGCTCTATACACATGTAACTGAAAAAATTTCATGCCAGCCAGTGACCGGCACAGGGCCACCCGCAGAATATTGATTGTTGATGATATTGAGGACAACTGTTTACTGATTGAAGACCATCTGCAGAGGCAACTGAAGTGTGAATTTAGAAAAGCTTCGTCTGGAAATGAGGCCCTGCAAATTCTGAAAAACTGGAGTCCGGATTGCATTTTGATGGATATTATGATGCCCGAGATGGATGGAATTGAGGCTACGAAACGTATTAAAATGATTCCTGTATGCCACGATATTCCTGTATTAATGGTAACGGCCAAACAGGAAATGGATTCCCTTGAGGAGGCTTTTGACGCAGGAGCAGTGGATTATATTTACAAACCGATTGATCGTACCATTTTAGTATCCCGTGTTAAATCAGCTTTGCGTAGCAAAGAAGATCTTGACAGAATCAAAGAACTGAACAAGGAACTGCAGCAAAAAAAACAGGAACTTAGCAGTTTCTCACACACAGTCAGTCATGATCTTAAATCTCCAATCGTTGGTGCAGCCAGCCTTTATGATTTTTTTCTGTACCGCATCAAAAATGAATTTCCACAAATCATTGAGGATGAAGGCTTAAAAGAATTGCTAGAACGGATTCCACAGACTTTTACCAAAATGCTGGATTTTATCAATACGCAACTGGATTTTGCGGAAGCAGGCCAGGTTATTGGTGAATTGGAATCTGTATCGATGGATCGTATAATAAATGCGGTGATTGAAAATTTTGAATATGCAGAACAAGAAGGAATAGCCTGTTTCAGCAAGCTGCCGGACATGCCGGAAGCAAGGTGTGATCCAATCCGGATGCTGAAAGTCTGGCAAAATATGATTGCCAATTCGATAAAATTTCGGGGTACAAAAAATCCTGTCAGGATAAAATTCGGTGGTGAAGAAAGTAGGGATACTGTTAAATTTTGGATTCGAGATAACGGGCCGGGAATAATTGCGGAACATCAGGACAAAGTGTTTGAAACAAATGCCCGCTTGAATTACGATGTAGAGGGATATGGTTTTGGGCTGGCTACTGTGAAAAAAATTATTGCTGCACATGGCGGAAATATTTGGATCGATTCTGAGGTCAAAGATGGAGCGTGCTTTGTTTTTGAACTTCCCCTGCAATCAAAGTAAATATAGTTTGAGATGGAAAATAAGGATAGTAAAATCAGAATGATTTCATCCGGAGCAAAACGGCTTTTGCTCTTTTTGTGGCCGTTTGCAAAAAAAGAAAAACCTGTTTATAACCTTAAATCCATCCGCATTCCCAGGACATCCGGACGTGCCCTTAAAATATTGCTGTTCCTGTTGAGAACCCCAGGAGTTCGGTTACTACTGCTCCCGCTGCTACTTCGTCAAGCCGGTCTTCCCCGACTACGAAAATGCCATGTTGAAGATGCACCTGTGATGCATCCCGTTCATCCTGCAGATAGTAAAATCACTTTGGCTGCAGCCAAAAAGTCCATCAAACAGTTTATTGTTTCTGCCGAACAAAATCGTGAATCTGCAACTGACAAAAAAGTTGCTAATTCTGAAAAGCAAAGTCTTTTTAAACCTGAAACGGCCTCTGATTTTCATCGGGCATATCTTGAAGGAAAAACAACTCCGGTAGATGTTGCAATGCGTTTACTGGATATAATTCGCAGTATTGAAGGAAGTGCTGTACCACTGCTCCCTTTTATTGCCTGGGAAGAACGGGAACTGATGCAGCAGGCAAAATCATCGGCAGAGCGTTATGAACGTGGGGAATCATTGGGAATACTTGATGGAGTTCCGGTAGCAGTAAAAGATGAACTGGATATGCTCCCTTTTCCAACAATGGTTGGTACTAAATTTTACAACACTCAGCCTCCGGCGGAGGATGCTACAACGGTTGAGAGATTGCGTTCGGCCGGTGCACTGATGGTGGGTAAAACCAATATGCATGAACTCGGACTTGGGGTAACGGGGCTCAATACTCACTATGGTACTACTAGAAATCCTTATCACCTTGATCACTATCCGGGAGGATCTTCAAGCGGTTCAGCTGCAGCAGTGGCAGCAGGGTTGTGTCCAATTGCACTTGGACTTGACGGTGGTGGTTCTATCAGGATTCCTGCAAGTTTGTGCGGTGTTGTAGGACTTAAAACAACTTGGGGCCGGATCAGTTCTGCCGGCAGTGCACCTCTATCATGGAGTCTTTCGACAGTAGGTCCAATTACCTCCACAGTACGTGATACGGCATTAGCCTATTCGTTTCTGGCAGGTCCTGATTCCAGGCAGGTTTTGACACAGGATCAGCCGCCGGTGGATCTTCAGGATTTTGATAATTCAGATTTAACAGGTGTTAGACTGGGAGTATTTTTACCGTGGTTTAATCATGCGTCCGCAGATATTGTACAAAGCTGCAATCAAATGCTGGATTCTTTTAAATCTCTAGGTGCTACCGTACAGGAAATTGACATTCCGGACCTGGATGAAATACGTATGGCACATGCGGTATCACTTGTTACAGAACTGCTGACTTCTCTGAAAACTAATTTTAACCCTTTTCGTCAACCCTTGGGACTAGATCCTTTAGTTAATCTTACTCTGGCACAGCATTTTAAAGGAGATGATTATGTAAAAGCCCAGCGTGTACGCGCCCAGCTTATCAGGAAGATGAGTAAAATTTTTCAAAACGTTGACGCAGTTGTTACTCCATCAACGGCCCGTACCGCTCCTCCGATACCACCGGATGCTTTGAAAAAAGGAGAATCGGATCTCAGTACTTTGACGGAATTAATGCGCTATGCACCTCAGGCAAATCTTGGAGGCTTCCCCGCAATTTCTTTTCCTGTCGGTTACGATGCACAGGGTTTACCGGTGGGGATGCAGTTAATGGGGCGTCCGTGGGAAGAATCTTTGTTGCTTAGACTGGCCAATACTTCAGAACGTTTTTTTGCACGACACCCGCCGATGATGCGCTTTTCTCTTTTGCCAAATAAAAGCTGAAATCTCCTCGGACTGAGAAAGTTCTTAATTCAACAATTCCGAAAAATCTTGTTTTAATCCCGCTTGACGGATATTATACCTAGATTGGTTTGGGCCAGTAGCTCAGTTGGTTAGAGCTGACGACTCATAATCGTCCGGTCCGGGGTTCAAGTCCCTGCTGGCCCACCAATAAATACATTGATTCGCCTTCAGACATCTTTAGAATTTCCATTGTGTCTGTCTATTTGACCAAAATTATAGTCTCTCCACTTTATTCTACTCTTTCATTTAGTCGCTCTACTTAAGGAACTATTTAAAACACTCTGAAGCAGTATTTTTACTGTGTCCCAAAATTTGCATGTAAAAAACGTATTAATTGCAAAAGGGCTTGCAAATTTGGTAAAATTGTTCTGTTAATGAAGAAAAAAGTTTAATCATACAGACTGAAAA
>OFJF01000057.1_pt1 | contig 8621 bp, 8 predicted proteins | sample 1540221 | NCBI WGS metagenome assembly OFJF01 (sample SAMEA104347363, study PRJEB22522) | marine metagenome | biome: marine biome; feature: marine water body; material: seawater | collected 2015-09-01T00:00:00Z | depth 261 m
GTGTGAACCCAGCACTACATCACGCGAAGAAACCTCCGCCAAAGTTGTGGCTGAATCAGGAGCGGATTTTGTGCATCCGTACAATGACCCGCGCGTTATTGCCGGACAAGCGACTTGCTCGCTGGAATTACTGGAGCAAACGGAAGGTTTGGATGCAGTTATTGCTCCGATTGGCGGCGGTGGGATGGTTTCCGGAACTTGTCTGGCCTTATCGAATGTTGCTCCGGAAATAAAAATTTATGCGGCCGAACCAAAAAATGCAGATGACGCATACCGTTCTTTCAAAGCCGGACACATCATCGCAGATGACGATCCGGTGACGGTGGCTGACGGCCTGAAAACTCCACTGAAAGATTTGACATGGCATTTTGTTTCAAGCCATGTCGAAGACATTCTGCTTGCGAGCGAACAGGAGATCGTTGATGCAATGAAGCTGATTTGGCAAAGAATGAAAATCGTCATGGAACCGTCCAGCGCAGTGCCGTTGGCGACCATCCTCAAAAACAAAAACACTTTTGCCGGAAAGCGGGTCGGTGTGATCATTACCGGAGGCAATGTTGATATGAACAAACTGCCCTGGATGAAATCTTAAAGTCGTACTCTTAATCAGGAGAATAAATATGAATGCAGTAACTTATGAAGGGTTGGAAGTCAGTTCGTGATGCCGTAAAAATCGACCGTTTTGCTCGTATTCCAAAACTAGGTGCGCGAACCATTGTTTGAGTCGTTGACAATACCGTTACCAAAGGCGAATGCAAGCACGATGTTACTGACGGCAGTTTGGCAGAAGACCGGATCACCGAAATAGGCACTGTCATTTCTGGAAAACACGCAGGTCTAACATCGACGGAAGAGATCACACTTTTTGACGGAACCGGGGTCGTGTGTCAAAATCTCGCAGTAGCCTCTGACGCAGTCGAACTTGCTCTCAAAACAGGAGATGCGATAGAAATTGAGAGCTTAAGCTCTAAAGTATTTTATTGATCATCTTAGTTATTTCGTTTATTCTTATGCAGTTGAAAATGTAAAATTAATTAGGAGATAAGTGAACAACATCATTATTACCGGAAAGATGCATCCGGGGTTTGACAAAATACTGACGGAGGATGCGCAGGAATTTTTGGTCAAGCTGCATCAAAGATATAACAACACCCGTAAAGCTGTGCTCGATCGCCGCAATGCAATTCATCACAAAATTATTTCCGGTGGGAAGCAGATTTTTTTACCTGAAACAGCATCTGTCCGCAAAGGAAACTGGAAAGTAGATCCCATTCCAGATGATCTTCAGGACCGCCGCTGTGAAATTACAGGCCCAGCAGAAGCAAAGATGATGATAAATGCTCTTAATTCCGGAGCCAAAATATTCATGGCCGATTTGGAAGATTCTATTACTCCCAACTGGTTCAATCAAATCCAGGGACAGGCAAACATATCCGCAGCCTATGAACGTACTCTTGAATTTACCAGTACGGAAGGGAAAGAATATCGGCTCAATAAAGGGGAGTTAGCTACATTGATTGTACGTCCGCGAGGATGGCATATGGAAGAAAAGCATATTTTGATTGACAGTGAAGTTGCTTCAGGCAGTTTGGTAGATGCTGGACTGTATCTGTTCCATAATATCAAACGCACATTGAGGCATGGAACAGGACCGTATTTTTATTTGCCAAAATTGGAAAACTATATGGAAGCCCGGTTATGGAATGAGATCTTTGATTTTGCGGAACAGGAATTAGGCGTTACGTATGGTACCATCAAGGCTACGGTTCTGCTGGAAACCATTTTAGCTGCTTTTGAAATTGAAGAAATTCTATACGAATTGCGTGAACATATGGCCGGAATTAATGCCGGACGCTGGGATTATATGTTTAGTGCAATTAAAAAGTTTCGACATGAACCAGGATTTCTCTGGCCGGACCGGGCGCAAGTTACCATGACTGCTCCGATGATGAGGGCATATACAGAATTGATGGTTCAGACTTGTCATAAACGTGGTGCTCATGCCATCGGTGGAATGGCAGCCTTCATTCCCAACCGCCGTGATGCAGAGGTAACCCGTGTTGCCCTGGCCAAAGTAAAAGAGGACAAGGAGCGTGAGGCACAGGATGGTTTTGATGGATCATGGGTAGCCCATCCGGATCTTGTACCGGTTTGTACGGATGTTTTCAGTAAGTCCTTTGAAGAAGGAAAAGTAAACCAAATACACCGTCTGCGTGAGGACGTTCAGGTAACACCTGAGATGATGCTTGATTTTAAGATTCCGGGAGGAAAAATAACTGAGCCGGGTTTGCGTAACAATATCAGCGTTGGTATTCAGTACATTTCTGCATGGTTAAAGGGTACAGGTGCAGTAGCGATTTTCAATTTGATGGAAGATGCAGCGACTGCTGAAATTGCAAGATCGCAGGTTTGGCAATGGATTCAACATTCTGAAGGAAAACTGGATGACGGTCGTCAAATCACACTTGAGATGGTTCAAACTATGATTCCGGAGGAACTGGATAAAATCCGGGAAGCTTACGGAAAGGCCTACGACGAAGAAAAAATGAATCAGGCAACGGATTTATTTACTTCACTTGTCTCAGGAGATAATTTCGAGGAGTTTCTCACCATAAGGGCCTATGATCAGTTGGACTGACTTTTCCAGTTTAGAGGTTGAGGAAGTTCTTCGTCATTTGTCTGCAGCCGCTCTTCCCAAAGCTTCCGGATACTAATACCGGTTTTCGGATGCACCCATTCCGGACTAAGTTCCAGTAGGGGCACCAAAACAAAGCTTCGCTTTTCCATTTCAGGATGAGGAATTTTCAAAATTTCTGCGTCAATACACTCTTCACCATAAGCTAAAATATCAATATCAATTGTGCGGGAACCCCAGTGTTCGTTACGGACACGCCCCAGTCTGTTTTCAATTTGCTGACACTTTTTCAGCAGTTCAAGAGGACTAAGTTCGGTCAATCCACAAACCACCATATTTAAATATTTAGGCTGCGGCATCTTCAAAAGCGGCTCACTTTCATAAATTGGTGAAACGCGAAACTGAAACAGTGGTAGAGACTCTAACTCAATGCAGGCCTGTTTCAGTGAGTCCTGCCTATTTCCCAAGTTGCTCCCCAATCCTAAATGCACTAAAATAGCTTCAGTCATAGTTTGTTTTTCAGGTGATCATGATTTGAAGAATTAGCTTAACACAAGCACTTATTCAGTCGCAAACTGAAGCAAAAACTGTTACATAGAAATGATTCGAATTATAGCGGGAGAATTCCGGGGGCGAAAATTAAAAGTTCCAACAGGAAATGATGTCCGGCCCACTTCAGACAAAGTTCGAGAGGCGCTATTTAATCTGCTGACTTCAATGCTGAACTGGGACAACATGACAGTGCTTGATCTTTATGCCGGAAGCGGCGCGCTGGGTTTGGAAGCCTTGAGCCGTGGTGCAAAAAAAGCGATCTTCGTTGAATCCTCAAAAAAACATGTTAGTATTATTCTGAAAAACATTTTGATGCTTTCTCTGGAGCAAACAAAGTATGAGTTGATACGAGGGCGGGCGGATAGTTGGATTCCCAATTTTGCGGATCCAGAACGGCCATGCCTTATTTTTCTTGATCCACCTTTTTCAAGTGATGAATATAATCTTATCCTGGAAAAATTAGCTGTCCTCCCTGCTATTCTGAAGGGTTCATTAATTGTGGTGGAATCACCCAGCACAAGAGAAATTATGTTTACAGAAAAAATGGAACTGCTGAAACATCGCCGTTATGGATCAATAACGCTGGATATTTTGCGTAAAAGCTGAGCCTGTATTAACACAATAATCTTGCCTTGACGTCGGCACTGTCCTACCCTTAGAAAGACAAATAATTGGAAATTATTATACTTTAATTTTTTCGGCATGAGTTATTTAGACAAAATTGATAAAGCGGCTCTACCAAAACATGTTGCCATTATCATGGATGGCAACGGACGCTGGGCCATACAGCGCCGCATGCCAAGACTGCAGGGTCATCGTAATGCTGTTAAAGCGGTAAGAGCCTGCGTAGAAGCTTCAGCAGAGTTAGGTTTGCAGGTGTTGACTTTATATGCCTTCTCAACAGAAAATTGGCAGCGGCCCAGGAAAGAAGTTTCTGCACTGATGGATCTTTTTTTGAATTCTTAGAAAAGGAACTGCACACAATGCTGGATAATAATGTACGGTTTCAGTTGATTGGGAACAGGGAAGGATTACCGGATTTTCTGCAAAATAGATTGAGCCATGCGCCGGATTCCACAGCTGCAAATACTGGTTTGTTACTGAACCTGGCACTTAATTACGGTGGCCGTGACGAAATGGTACGTGCAGTCAGGAGGATTGCAGAGTCTGTTAAGAAAGGCGATTTGCTTCCGGAAAACATTGATGAATCTTTAGTATCAGCAAATACTTACACGGCAGGACAGCCGGATCCGGATTTGATCATTCGCACAAGCGGCGAGTTACGTCTATCCAACTTTTTGATTTGGCAGGCAGCATATGCAGAATTTTATTTTACTGAAGTTTTGTGGCCAGATTTTACTAAGGAAGATTTGTATAAGGCACTTTTAGAGTTTCAGCATAGAAAGCGACGAATGGGACGGACAACGGATTCAGGGTCCATGACTGAAGCTGCAAATGTTTCGCATTTGGTTTCCAAGACCGAAGTTACTTCCATTCTCAAAACATCTGGCTGAATTTTAATATGAGTGATGCCTCATCCACTTCTGACTTGTCCGCACGGGTCAAGACTGGATTCCCACTGGCCGCAGGAATTGCCATCCTGCTCTTTACTCCAGTTTTTGTAATCGGACTGGCTGTTATGGCTGTTGCATTCATAGGTGCGCAGGAACTCACCTCTATGCTTTCAGCCAAAGATGACAATTCAGATACAACAGTTATACTTCCGGAATGGCTACTGCCGGGGACTGCCGTACTGATGGGGCTGGGAGCACTTGCCGGAGAATCCGGTCTTCATGGTGCATTGCTGATCTGTGTTTTGGGCTGGATATTTTTTGAATTGGTTTTCACTCCAAAAAGTGAACTAGCCAAACTTTCCTCACTTGGTTTCGGTTTGTTTGGAATGGTTTGGGCCGTTTGGAGCGTTTTACACATTACACTTATCAAGACACTTCCCGAAGGTACGGCCCTGCTTTTTTTCCTTTTACTCGTAATTAGTTTCAGTGACATTTTTGCCTATTTTGGTGGAAAGCGTTTTGGTAAATCCCTGCTTGCTCCAAGCATCAGTCCGAAGAAAACCTGGGAAGGCAGCTTTTTCGGTATTGTAGGAGGAGGAATTGTTGGTGCAGTTTTTGGCGAACTTACAATGTCGATGTTCTGGCTTTATGGATTGGTGCTGGCCATGCTGCTGGCAGTTGTAGGTCAACTGGGTGATTTGGTAGAATCCAAAATAAAACGGCTATGCGATGTCAAAGACTCCGGGACTTTGCTGCCCGGACATGGCGGGATCCTTGACAGGATTGACGGTCACATGCTTGCTGCGCCCGTATTTTACTATATTTTACAACTCGGATGAAATCCTCAGCAAGCACAGCAAATGGTCAGGAGGTTCCATCCTCAGTTGTTACTAAATTAACAGTCCTGGGCGCAACAGGTTCGATTGGCCTCAATACACTTGAAATAGTTCGGCAATTTCCGCATAAATTTAAAATTGAAGCCCTGTCCTGCCGAAGTTCAATTGAGCGTTTGGTTGAGCAAATCAAGGAGTTTGAACCACGTTTGGTGTGTGTAGACAACTCTGAGCAGGCAAGGGAATTACGTGAAACGTTCCGCGACAGAAATTCCGGTACAGAAACCGAGTTTGTCTGGGGTGTTGAAGGATTAATTCAGATTTCCAGTGATCCGGAAGTGGATTTAGTGGTAGCCGGAATTGTTGGTGCTGCAGGATTGCAACCAACTTATTCTGCAGTCCAGGCAGGTAAAACGGTGGCAGTGGCCAACAAAGAACCACTTGTGATGGCAGGAGAACTGTTTGTACAAACAGCCAAAAAAACCGGCGCGAAGCTGTTGCCCACAGACAGTGAGCATAATGCGATTTTTCAGGTACTCCACGGAGAGCCGCCGGAGCGTATCGCCAGACTGATTTTGACTGCCTCCGGAGGTCCATTCCGGGATCTTCCTTTGAAGGAATTTAAAAAGATTACTCCTGCCGAAGCACTGAGCCATCCCAATTGGGAAATGGGTCGAAAAATTTCCATCGATTCGGCGACGATGATGAACAAAGGCCTGGAAATAATCGAGGCACACTGGCTGTTCAATACTCCGGTCGAAAATATTGATGTGCTGATGCAGCGGGAAAGCATCATTCATTCGATGGTAGAATTTATTGATGGTTCATTTTTGGCGCAAATGGGTCTTCCGGACATGAGAGTTCCGATTGCCTACTGTCTCGGCTGGCCCGAACGGCTGCCGTTGAAAATACCCCGTTTGGATCCACTTTCCATGAGTGCGCTCCATTTTGAAAAAATTGACCCGCAGCGCTACCCCTGCCTTCCGCTTGCAATCAAAGTCGCTAAACAGGGAGGGGCAGCACCTGCCGTTTTGAACGGCGCCAATGAAACAGTTGTTACCGCCTTTTTGGGTGAAGAAATCCGTTTTGTTGAGATTGCTGAAACTATTGCAGCCGTGATCAAGGACTTTGAAAAAGCCTTGCAACAAGTAGATGTTCCTTCTTTCCTCCGGAAAATCTGCACACTGGAAGATGCAGAACATGCTGATAAATGGGGACGCAAGCAAGCAAGCAAAATACTGGAGAGTATTATCTAGTTGCCCTTGAAATATAAGGAAAAATGGATTCAACTAAAATAGTACTCTCAATCTTGGAAGAAACCTATATCATTCATAAGCTTGACAAAAGCACTAACTTACCGGAAGAGCTGATTGAGTGTGAATTCTACAGTCTGAGCAATTCACAAGAAGAATTGTCTTTGGTCTGTCCGGAGCAAATCTTAATTCAAAGTGAGAACAACAGCCCAAACTGGAAATGCTTGAAAGTGGCAGGACCACTGGATTTAAAACTGACTGGAGTTCTCGCTGGACTTTCTGATACACTGGCAAAAGCGAAAATCAGTATTTTTGCAATTTCGACATTTGAGACGGATTACCTTTTGATTCAAAAACAAGCTCTGAAAGCTGCTAAAACTGCACTTATCAGTCAGGGATATCAGTTTAAATAACCGCAACCATTCAATTTAATATTCATTATGCTGACAACAATTTTATCTTTTATAGCAGTTCTCGGAGTTTTGATTTTCATTCATGAACTGGGACATTATCTTGCGGCACGTCATGTAGGCGTACGTGTCGAAGCCTTTTCAATCGGATTTCCGCCAACTGCATGGGGTAAGCAGGTTGGAGAAACTGAATACCGAATTTCGTGGGTTCCGATTGGTGGTTATGTAAAATTATTCGGACAGAATGTCAATGATGAAAATCCGAATGATCCGACAAATTATGCTGCAAAATCCCTTTTTCAGCGCCTTTACATACTGGCCGCAGGTCCGGCAATGAATCTGTTGTTTGCATTAATTTTTATGCCACTGGTTTTTTTGATTGGCATGGATATGCCTGCTTATTTAAAAGAACCTCCCCTCATTCAAAATGTCCAACAGGGAAGCTACGCCCAGGAAATAGGGATCCACGCAAATGATGAAATACTCGCAGTGAACGGCACCTATGTTAAAAACTGGGAAGAGCTGCATAGTGAACTGGCTAAAGTTTCTAGTGAAGAAACTCTGACCATGGAAGTTGATCGGGCTGGGAGCTTGGTGATTTTGGAAGGTTCCGGAACAGCATTTCAGAATGCAGGACCAATGGGATGGTCTCCATTTCTTGCTCCGGTTGTTGGTGACTTTACAGTACAATCACCGGCCATGAAGGCAGGTATTCAAGCTGGCGACAAATTAACGAGAGTAAATGGCCAGCCTATCATGGATTGGAGTGAAATTTCTCCGGCAGTACAACAATTTATGCACGAAAGTGTTAATAATTCGGAAACAGTTACTAAAACACTTACCGTAGAGCTGGAAAGAAATGGCGACATTCAATTTGTAGAAGTGGCACCGTATTTAGAACCAAAGTCACAAAGATGGCTTTTAGGCATGAGCATGTTAAAGATTTCCCGCTCTTTCTCATTTGGCGAATCTGTTATATTGGGAACTTCCCGGCTGTGGTTTCTGACAAAAGCTACCTTCGGTTTTCTGGGACAAATGTTCCAGGGAGAAGGCTCAATGGATGACCTTGGTGGGCCGGTAAAAATTGGGATGGTAATTGGTGATGCAGCCCGCAGCGGAATCGCAGAGCTGTTTTTCCTGATGTCTTTCATAAGCCTGCAGCTGGGTATCTTCAATTTACTGCCGATTCCTGCACTGGACGGTGGACACATCTTCATGCTGCTGGTAGAAAAATTCAAGGGCGGCCCTTTGAGCACAGCCTTGCGGGAAAAGACCCAGATGGTTGGTTTTTCATTACTGATTTCTCTAATGATTTTTGTGACCTGGAATGACTTGATGAGTTTGTTATAAATCTTTTTTATCAGGTGGATCTAAGATTTCCAGGATTTGTGGCAAATTTAAAGCTGGACTGTATGGCTGAAACA
>OFJF01000061.1_pt1 | contig 8315 bp, 7 predicted proteins | sample 1540221 | NCBI WGS metagenome assembly OFJF01 (sample SAMEA104347363, study PRJEB22522) | marine metagenome | biome: marine biome; feature: marine water body; material: seawater | collected 2015-09-01T00:00:00Z | depth 261 m
GGAAAAAGAAAATAGTTGAAAAAAATGTTTGCTCATTAAAGGACAAAATAAGGTCTACTGGACAAAGGATTTATGTGAAACGTCAATTAATTGCAACAACCGGAAGGAACTAAAAACTCCAATCACAAAAAACATCAATTGTTGACCAGAGATCCTCTTATTTGACCGGAGAATTAGCAGGAATAGCACAAGAGCTTTCTTCTTTTAATGATCAATTACTTCAATTAAACGAGGAATTGATTAAAAATGAATTAGAGAGAAGCAATTTATTTGTTAAATCTCCAGTTGACGGTGTAGTATTAAATTTGCCTACAGTAACTATTGGATCTCTTATAAATAAAGGAGACCCAATAGTAACATTAGTTAGATCCGGGTTACCTCTTGTTTTAGAGATTGATGTAGATCCAAAAGATGCCAGTGATTTGTATAATGGGAATCCTGTTTCCGTCAAAATTGATGCACTACCATTTCAACAGTTTGGAGACCTGTCAGGAACATTAATCTATATTTCAGATGATACTGTAGAAGAATCCCTTCAGGGAGAATCCGGAGCTTTTTATCGTGGCCGGGTTAATGTTGAAGATTCTGAAATAATGGGATTGCCTGAAGAATTCGATTTAACACCAGGTATGCTTGCAACTGCAGATTTAAAAGTAGGTAAAAGGAGATTGATTACTTATTTTACAAATCCTATTTTAAAATCTCTTTCAAGTGCTATGCGTGAACCGGATTAATACTTTTTATGCCGTGTTTTCATGAATAATCTCCAGCCTTCATCTACCCCATCAAGTTGAGGACAAGATTTGCGGCAGCCCCACTTAATTCCACGTCTGCACCACACCTTCGCCTGAATGACAATGTAGAAGAATCGGAAACAGGATCAGTTTTCCCCGAATGTGGTATGCAAGTTATCTGTTTATTGAAGAATTTGACTCATGTTTAGCATTGGAAGCAGAACAGCAAGGGCGATAAAACCTACTGCTCCACCCAGGATCAAAATCAAGACTGGTTGTAAAAGTGAGGTTAGGGCCTCAAGCAATGTGTTTACTTCTTCCTGCATCCGGACTGCCACTTTTTCCAGCAGCTCGTCCACTCGTGCTGCCTCCTCACCAATTGATACCACATGTCGTACGTATTCAGGGAAATAATCAATCCGGGCCATTGCAGCAGAAAGAGGTATCCCTTTGTTGTTCACATCAATAATAAGTTGATCAAGCTTGCTTATAAATAGTCGATTGACGACAACGTGCCTGGAAATTTCAAGAGAAGTTTTTAAATCAACACCGCTTTTCAGCAATGTTCCAAGTGTCTGACAGTAGCGGGCAACCATGACCTTAATCCGCAAACGGCTCAGCAGTGGTAGTTTCATTTCAAGCTGATCTCGTAATTCACAACCACGTTTACTGCGTAAAAACGTTGTTAATCCGACTGAAATTGCAGCAACTGCCAGCAACAGCAAAAACCAGTGATTTACTACAAAATCGCTGACGCCCATTAAAATTCGGGTTGGTAAAGGCAGTGCGGCAGCCTGACTTTCAAAAATTCGGGTGATTTTAGGCACAATCGTTGTTACCATGAAAATTACCACAGCCAAACCAAAAACCATCATGAAGGCCGGATAAATTAGGGCCCCCTTGATTTTGGAACGCAGACGCTCCTGTTCTTCATAATAGTCTGCGAGGCGGCTCATGATAGTGCCGAGATTTCCTGCATTTTCTCCTGAACGTACCATGCTGACATACATGGCAGGAAAAACTTGCGGATGCATTCCCATTGCTCCAGCCAGGGATCCGCCTTCTATCACCCGCCCACGGATATCGGAAAGAATACTTTGAAATCCGGAATCCTCAGTCTGTGGAATGATCAATTGAAAAGCCTTGTCATAAGGGATGGTTGCATCCAGCAAAACCTCCAACTGACGTGTGAATTGTGTGAGAACTTTACTAGATATACCTTTCTGAAAAGAAAAATGTGGAAGTTTAAATTTCCCGCTTTTGTTAACTCCGGAGATTTTTACACTAGTAAAACGGCTGGTCCGGATTTCTTTAGGGAATAGATCTTTGCTCCGCAAAAATTGCCGCACTTCAGACTCAGAAGCGGCGTCTTTAGTACCCTTGTGCAAAGTGCCTTCACCATCAAAGGCCTGGTAGTTGTATATCGGCATTTCCTTTATTTCTTTAAAAAAGCTCAAAAGAATAATGGCCAAGTTTATCCTTGTAAAGAGCCAAATTCCAATAGATTGGAAGTAACCCCAAATGAACGTAACTCTTCAGGAATGGAATCTGCCATAACAAACTTGATAGTTGGGGTTTTCGTTAAATAGTTGACGCTTTGCAGTTCTGACCGTAAACTGGAGACTGCAGATCACTTTGATTATACACTAGGAGTTGAATATGGCAATGGACTATCCTCCATTGAGAAGTGTACCCGGATTTTCATGGCTGGGAATAAACCTGGGCCTTAAGGATCAAACACTAGATTTTGGAGTAATTGCATCAGAATGCAAATGTACTGCAGCAGGTGTATTTACACGGAATAATTTTCCAGGTGCACCTGTCACAGTGGGTCGTGAGAATATACAGAACGGACAGTTGCAGGCCATTGTTGTCAATTCAAAAATTGCAAATGTTGCCACAGGACAAACAGGAATTGAGGATGCCAGAAAAATGTGTCGCTGGACCGGAGAAGCTCTGGGAATTGATGCTGAGCTGGTCTTGCCCTCTTCAACCGGTGTAATTGGACGACGGTTGCCCGTCAAAAAAATTCATGAAGGTTGTAAAATAATTCCTGAAAATCTTGGTTCATCCCCAGAATATATAGATAATTTTGCCCGTGCAATCATGACGACTGATACACACCCAAAGTGGTGTTCTGCTTCTATAGAAAATTCAACTTTGCTCGGAGTTGCAAAAGGCGCGGGTATGATTGAACCTAACATGGCAACAATGCTCAGTTTTTTTGTAACTGATGCCAAACTAAGTTCTGATCAACTTCAAACAATTCTCCGGAGCGTTGTTAATCAGTCCTTCAACCGCATTTCAATTGATTCTGATACCTCAACAAGTGACACAGTAATCATTCTTGCCAATGGGCTGGCTGGTCCAGTTGATGCTGAAAAATTTGAAAAAACCCTCAGAAACAGTTCCATACAATTAGCTAAAGAAATTGCTCGAGATGGAGAAGGATCAACAAAACTGATTGAACTCACCGTTTCAGGCGCTGAATCTCAGCAAATGGCTTTGCAAATCTCTAAATCAATCATCAACTCACCGTTGGTAAAAACTGCAATCCACGGAGCCGACCCAAACTGGGGTCGTTTTGTAATGGCCGTCGGGAAGGTTTTTGAATATCCAGTGATGTTAGATGATTTGTTAATCCACTTTGGCAGAGGCAGCCAAAGACTATCAGTTAATGTCGAAAACCTGGATGCCGGTAGAGTTAATTTGGATGCAATTTCAAAACTACTCCAAAATCAGGAAGTTTACCTGGAAGTTGTAGTTGGCGAAGGACTGTACTCAGAAACAGTTTGGGGTTGTGATTTGACTAAGGGTTATATTGAAGAAAACGCTTTTTATACAACATAAAACAGAGTGAGTCTTGAAAGAAAAAGGGAGAAGTCTACTTGAGATATTGTGAGTACATTGAAATATTTTCTGTAAGTCTTAAAGATTAAAACATAAATGTGGTATAACAATGTTAAAATCAAAAATCTGAAATCAAGAATATGAAAACAGGCATATTATTGATAAACCTAGGTACACCAGACTCTCCTAGTAAACAAGACGTCCGTATTTATTTGCGTGAACTTCTCTCTTGTAAACGAGTAATTGATATTAACCCCGTCGCTCGCTGGTTTGTACTGAACTTGTTAATCCTTCCCTTTAGACCTAAGAAGTCTGCTAAAGCTTATAAAAAAATCTGGATGGATGAAGGCTCACCTCTTCTGGTATTTAGTGAAAAATTAAAAACCGCCTTACTTGAGGAATTTGCAGAAAAAGATATTCCTATAGAGTTAGGTATGCAATGCAGAAAACCTTCCTTAAAAACTGCAATTGGGAAGCTTCGCGGACAAAATTGTGACCAGATAATAGTTTTGCCATTGTATCCTCAATATGCATCCAGTTCCTACGGTGCAGCTATCGAAGATCTATACAAAGTTGTATTAAATGACTGGAACATTCCCTATCTTCGGATCATTCCACCATTTTTTTCAGACTCACGTTTTATTGATGCGTGGGCAAAAATTGGATTACCTTATATTGAAAAAAAACATGATCATGTACTGTTTAGTTTTCATGGCCTACCATTAAGGCATTTGAAGAAAAGTGATTACACTGGTAAATGGTGTCAGAACGACTATTCCTGTTGTAAGGAGTTAATTGATGAGAATCGCAATTGCTATAGTGCACAGTGCTATCAGACAGCAAAATTGTTAGCCAAAAGTTTAAAAATTGAAGAAGAAAAATGGTCGGTAAGTTTTCAATCTCGCTTAGGTCGCGATGAGTGGGTCAAACCATATACTGAGCCACACCTAAAAGAACTTGCCGAAAGAGGCATGAAGCGTGTTGTTGTTTTCTGTCCTTCATTTGTAGCAGATTGCTTGGAAACAATAGAGGAAATTGGCATTAGTGCAGCCGAACATTTCAAAGAATACGGAGGAGAGGAGTTAATACTTGTACCTTCGCTTAACAACCATCCTGAATGGGTTCGGGCCCTGACTTCGATTATCCGGCAACAGTTAGTCGTATAAAATACGGCCTAACTATTTTTGTCTCAGCAAATAAACTTTGGCACTCATACCCGCTCTTAATTTGAGACCGGGATTAGCAGCTTTGACATACAGAGGGAAACGTCCTGTTTCCGGATCCGCTGTCCAGGAGATGCGCTCAATGATTCCTGAAAATTCTATGTCACGATAACCTGGTGTGGTAAAAACAACAGCCTGCCCCTCACTAATCATCGGCAAATCTCCCTCTCCTAATTGAATCTTGATTTCAACCTGTTTGATGTTGATGATTTGAAAAAGAACTGCACCTGCGGTTATCACTTCTCCTTCCTGGAATGATTTCGCAGTAATTATGCCGCCAATTTTTGCTTTGATCAGAGTGTCTTCAAGAGCATCTTCACTAAGTTCTACGTCATGCCTAGAACGCTCTACTGCTATAAGCGCATTCTCCACACTAATTTCGGAACCCTTTATATTTTCTCTGGAACGTTCAAGACTCAGAATGGTATTTTCCACATTTAGTATGGCACCCTCTAATCCAAGTATAGTATTTTTTAATGCAATTTCTCCTCGGAGGTACTGCAGCTGCAGTACTTCCAATTGCGAACGAGTAGACGAACCTTGTTCGAATAAAGTCTCTTCATCTTTCAGCCGACGTAGAATGTCTTTCAAATTTGCCTCCAAATCTTTGACATTGTTCCTGCTTACTTCAAGTTGATTCTTGCGGTCTTTTACATTATTTTCATCTACCTTTATCTGCACGTTCGCCAGTTTCAATTGACGTTTGCTATCAATTACATTGTTTTCATTAACTTTGTGCTGCAGAATGGTTAATTCCAGTTGCCGTTTCTGTGTATCATTATTGAGAGTCAGCAAAAGCTGGTTTTTGGGGACATGCTGATTTTCTTTAACATGAAGAACTTCTACTCTTCCTCCCACACTGGGTTGTACCTTCAAAATTATTGCAGGCTCGATTATTCCTGTTAAAGAAATTGGTGTTCTGAATGATCCTGAAAGCTCAGCACCATGGGATGTTGCCAAGCTGAAAAACGGCCAAATTATGAAAACACCAATAATTATTTTGCAGTTCTTTAAATAATTATACATAGTAATACCTTTTTTGCTGATTTAGTCATTGATCTACTTTGAAAGATGAGCGGATTTCTCATCATTCATGTTTCTGGTCTCTACTCGTCTAAAAGGGTTTAATAATTGTGGCAAATCCATCACTTCTGGTTCAGCTCATATTTTTCATTAAACTCTCCGGTTAAAGCAAGTAATTCAACCCGGATTTTTTCTTGACGAATCCTGAAGAGAATTTCTTGCTGCTGTGCTTCCACCACATCTTGTTGAAACTGGGAAATAAGATAACTCGTACTTTTTCCCAACTTGAAGCGCTCAATTTCGTTGCGCAACTGATCTTTAGAAAGTTTACTTACTGCGGCAACTGTCAGTTTTTCCTTTTCGATTAATCTCAAGGAACGCAAAAGCGAATGTAAACTGGACTCAAGTTGAGATTTTCTGTCCTTGATCTGCAAAGTTAATTTTTCCTGATCAAGACGTTTGCGCTGGATATTTTCAACAGTAGCCTGATCGCCTAACGGGACTTTCCATGATAGAGTTGCACTCATTCCGTGGAGCTTGCTTTTGCTGAAATCTGCAGTACTGCCAAAAAAACCTTTGCTGTAACCATTTAAAATATAGGACAAACTCAAATCCATATTAGTTTTTTGTTTGTTCAGTTCCTGTTCCAACTGATAACTATTTTGCTCCAAAGAGGCCTGCGTCAAACCAATTTGCGAGTCGTTCGCATAGATTTTTTCCAACAACACGGAAACGTTTTCCGGAACAGCAAATTGAGTTTTAGGTTTGTCTGAAGGAAAAAGCCCCACAGGCAAATTTTTCAAATTTAGTGCAGCCCGAACCTGATCTTCTATACGCAGGGCATCCAAACGTGAAGAAAGCAAACTGTGTCGATTACGCATCAGTTGAGTTTCTGTAGTCCGGACTTCAGTCGAATTCAGGACCCCTGTTTCCAGTCTGGCCTGATTGTCGCGTAAAAGTTTTTCAGAAAGTTCTACTGCTTTCTTTTTAACCTCAATTGTCTCTAATAATCCAACCAAATCCCAATAAATTGAAGCAACCTGTTTAAGCAGGGACAATTCAGTTTGCTTTGAATTCAACTGACCTCTTGTAACACCAATTTCTGCCAGTCGTACAGGTAATTCGTTGAATTCAGTACCAGAGTCCTGAAAAAATGGAATAGAAACTGAGCTTGTTAAACTTGAAGTGCTAAGAGCCTCTCCAGTAGTTCCAGCTGTAACATCACCTCCCATTTCAAGACGAGAGAGAACTGTGGATTTTTTGTTTTTTTCAGCATAAGTCAGGCCATAAGTCAGCCCGCTATCTGTTTTCAGGCTGTAGCCCGAAGAAAAAGACAAACTGCTGGTACTGCTTCCGGATAGTTGAGAGGTGAATGACGGATTATTAGAGTAACCAAAACTTGTTGTCAAGCTGGGTGTGTTTCTTTCTTGTGCTGCAGTGACTGCATGAAGTGCCTCTTGATTGCCAAGTGATGATATTTGCATCAAAATACTTCGATCTATTGCCAGCTGCAAAACCAATTTGAGGGGTACTTCTGCCATTTCACGGCCGTCAATCGTTTTCAAGTTTACTTGTTCAAGTAACTTTGCAGTTTCCTCTGTATAAGAAGTTTTGTTTTGAGCCTGAGCAAAACCCATCCAGACGAAGCAAAACAAGGTTAAAAGAATTTGTGTTTTTATTAAATTTTTCAAAGACAACTTTTGTTGTAAGAGTAAAACAGAATTACAGGAAGTAAACAATACAGCTTAAAGCATAACCCAGTTTAGCTAAATTTAAAGCTTAAATCATTTCTGCAGTGTAACGATTTGTATCCACTGACTCATCTTTGCAACTAAAAAACACTAAATCATGCGGCAGAAATCATTCTGCATTATTATTGATTTAATTACAAGTATCATGCTACCCTAGGGACTTTATATTTTGAAAATCAATTAACAGCTCTTAAGTATTAAAAAAAATAGTTTTGAGTAATATTAAGTATAAGAAAAGTATTGTTGAACAATTAATGATAAAAAAACTTGACTGACTTTAAATCCAAAACTGAGGCGGAGTGGAAAGAGCAACTTACTCCTGAACAATTCGAAATCTGTAGAAAAAAAGGTACAGAACGACCTTTCAGCGGAGAGTATGTGGAGACTAAAACCAGGGGCACATACCATTGTTTGTGTTGCGGCAATGCCTTGTTTCTGTCTGAAACAAAATTCGATTCCGGAAGCGGCTGGCCGAGTTTTACGGATGTACTTGGTGATGACAATGTGAGTACACAGGGAGACCTGAGTCTGTCCATGCAGAGAACAGAAGTAGTTTGCAGGCAGTGTGACGCACATTTAGGACATGTTTTTGAAGATGGTCCTGCACCAACAGGTTTACGTTATTGTATTAATTCCGTTTCGATTGTGCTGGAAGAAGACAAGTAATCTTGATTGGGGAGTCTTTTTCTGTCAAGCTACTGATTGACTGAATTATTTTTGAAAGGTCCAGACAC
>OFJF01000062.1_pt1 | contig 8277 bp, 5 predicted proteins | sample 1540221 | NCBI WGS metagenome assembly OFJF01 (sample SAMEA104347363, study PRJEB22522) | marine metagenome | biome: marine biome; feature: marine water body; material: seawater | collected 2015-09-01T00:00:00Z | depth 261 m
GTTTTTAAAAGGGTTTTACTTCCTTCTCTCCACAATTCTTCAAGCAAAGCCGGAGTTGGAATGCCAAAGACGCTTGACAAAAATGCCAGATTAATTAGCGGATTTTGTTTGCAGGCCCAGCAGGTTAGTGTGGGAGTGAAAGCTGTAGTTGATCGTGCTGTAAAAGAGCGTACAAGTATGATTATCGAAGGTGCCCATTTGTTGCCATATATGCAGAAAACTTTGCAGGAAGGAACCAAGAGAGCCTATCACATTCCTATCACGCTTTCTTTGATGAATGACAAACACCACAAAGATCGATTTTTCGAACGTGGAAAAGGTAATGAGTTGAGAAAAAAAGAACCCTATTTGCGTAGTTTTGAAAATATCCGATCTATTCATGAATATTGTATTTCAGAAAGTGAAAACAACGAGATTGAAGTTGTCGACAATGAAGATTTTGACGAAACAACAAACACGCTGATGCAATTAATCATAAATACCCTGCAGGAACAGGTGAAATCTACTCTTACATCCAAATCCTGACCTTTCTTTGTGCAAAGAATTCCTCGACTGCTATTGATATTTGACGGCATGGGGGATCGTCCGATTGTTGAACTGGGCGACAAAACACCTCTGCAGGCAGCAAATCTTCCAGTAATGGACCAGCTGGCATTGGAAGGGCAATGCGGGGTTGCAGATCCAGTCAGGTCTGGAACTGTTGCAACAACAGTTATGGGAACTTTGGCAATCCTGGGATATGATCCACATAGATTTTCAATTGCAAGGGGATTGATTGAGGCAATTGGCTGTGGCATGAAAATCATGCCCGGTGACGTAGCTTTTCGTGGGAACTGGGCTACACTGGATGACGAAGGAATGATTGTTGACCGTCGTGCAGGACGTATTCGTGAAGGCACAAAAGAATTGTCCTCCAGCCTATGTGGATTAAAAATTGATGATGTAAGTTTATATGTGGGTTCCGGAACTGAACATCGTGTAGCGTTAGTGATACGGGGATCTGGGCTTGGAGATTGCCTTTCCGGAAGTGATCCTGGAGATCACTTCCTCTCTGGTAAAAAACCTATACATCCGGAAGTACTAAAAAAAAATGACAAAAAAAGTTTGCGAACTGCAAAATATTTGCACCTATTTGAACTTGCGGCAAGAAAAATTTTAGCGCTCCATCCAGTAAATCTTGAACGAAAATCAAAAAGACTTTTACCTGCAAATTCGATTTTGACCCGAGAACCAGGACAAGTTCATGCTTTCCCAATTTTGAAACGCCCCTCCGGTTTAGGTTTGTCCGGTATTTGTGTAACAGGAGATGACACTATTCTCGGAATTGCCAAAGTCACAGGTATGGATGTCTGTAAAACTCCGGAAATGACTGCAAACCTGGATACTGATTTAAATAAAAAATTCGAAATCTCTGCAACATTGTTGAAGCAATATGGAGTTGTTGTTTTGCATATAAAAGGTTGTGACATTGCTGCACACAACAGAGATGCAGAAAAAAAGAAAGATTTTCTGGAAAGAATTGATACAGAACTTGGACGGTTTTTAGGAAAGTGGCCTGGTAAACTGCGTTTATGCATCACTGCCGATCATACAACTTGGAGCAAAGAAGGAGTTCACACGGATGATCCAGTACCAGTTTTGCTGCATGGGCGCGGTATTCGTGCTGACTCGATTAAAGAATTTAATGAAATTCAAGCTCTGAAAGGGCAATTGGGGCGTTTTAGAATGTATAAATTGTGGGAAAAGTTTTTTGCCTGATTATTCCCAGACCCGCTTCAGAAAGTACCTGAACTAAACAAAATTAATAAATTTCAGGCAAACATATTCCGGTTTGTGATTATTAACTTTTGTAGAAATAGCATGATTCTCAGATCTCTTTTGATCCGTTATTTTAGTAAAACTTTTCGAATAATTTTAAACAAAGACATAATTTTCATAATTTAAATATTTCATGAGCGCAATCACTTTTGATCCTGAAAGTTCTTGGCAATCGTCTTTCACATTTAATCATGTCAAGTGCCTAATTGTCTGCAGGGGGCCGATTCGTTTAGAAACAATGAATATATTCAAAGAACTAGGGGCAACCTATGGCATGCTGCTTTCTGAAAAAGACAGCATCATTTTTCCGCAAACCCTTGCTCCAGAATTACGTGCAATTAGAAACCGCCGTAAACAGGTACATCATGTCCCAGATTACATGGGCGCCACAAAGGAGGAAAGAGTTGAGCGGATAGAACAGGTAATTGATATTTGTCATGAGAATGGTTACACGCATTTATTTGCAGGCTATGGCTTTATGGCAGAAGATGCAGAATTTGTAAAACGAATTGAGAATGCAGAAATTAATTTCATTGGACCGAACACCAAAGTAATTCAACAGGCCGGATCAAAGGATGAAGCCAAGCAGCTTGCGCGTTCGCTAAATGTTTCCGTTACACCTGGAGAAGACAGAATAGACGCGCTGACTTTATTGCGTAAGGCAGGAAAAGCGCCGGATACATATTTCCCGAAAATTATCAAAAATCATAAACTGAGTCTTCCTCAAAACTGGCAATCCGAAGAACTTATTGATCAGGCAGTAACCATTTTGCAGGCTTCATATGCGAAGCAGATCGACCTGTTTACGATTGATGAATTACAGCAAGAAACTGTTCGGCAAGTTGAGTCAATTTGGCTAGAAAATCCTGGTAAGCGCATACGCCTCAAACATGTGGGCGGCGGAGGGGGTAGGGGCCAGAGAGTCGTAACTTCTGTAGAAGAAATAGCTGAAGCTGTGATGTCAGTTTTGATTGAATCAAAAGCTGCCGGAGAGGGTGACAACAAGAATTTTCTCATTGAATTGAACATTGAGAATACCCGCCATAATGAAATTCAATTGCTGGGGAATGGAACGTGGTGTATCGAACTTGGCGGACGTGATTGTTCTCTGCAAATACACGAGCAAAAATTACTCGAATTTTCTTTGACCGAAGAAATGCTGGAAGCAGCCGCACGTGAATATGAATCAGCAGGGAAAACCCCACAAGCCAAAGTGTTACGTTCTGATGCAAAAATGTTAAGTTCAATGTGCAAAGAGGCAGAGGAATTCGGCAAAGCACTGAATCTCGATTCGGTTTCAACTTTCGAGTGTATTGTCGAAGGAGATAAACATTTTTTTATGGAAGTAAACACACGTATACAGGTTGAACATCGTGTCACAGAAATGGCTTATCAGCTCCAATTTTCGAATCCTGACAATCCTGAAGATACTTTTGTTGTTAATTCCCTGGTTGCTGCAATGTTGTTAATAAATTGTTACGGAGAAAAACTTTCTCGTCCTAAACGTTTGCCACGTTTTGTTTCAGGTGTTGAAGCCCGTCTGAATACGACAAATCCGGCACTAAAACCACATGCGGGAGGAGTTTTAAGAGCTTGGTCTGCTGCAACTGAAAATGAAATACGTGATGACCAGGGGATTGGGATAAGCAATCCTGATACAGGTCTATTGCAACCCTACAACTTGGCAGGTGCTTATGATTCAAACGTTGCTCTTTCCATTACACATGGAATTTCACGTCGGGAAAGTTTTGAGAAACTTACTGAAATTTTACGTTGTATGGAAGTCCGAGGACATGATTTGCATTTGAATGTCGATTTCCACTATGGCTTATTACACTGGCTGCTGGGCAACGATCCGATGCTTAAACCAAACACACGTTTTGTATCTTCGTATCTGGCACTTGCTGGAAAATTGAAAAACTTTTGTGATCAAATAAATCTGGATCTGGCCTGGAAGATTCAACGCGATCAGGTCCAAAAAAACTACGGCAGTGATGGGCTCCAAATTTATGATCAAAAAATAACTCTTATCTTGCGGCCTCTCAAAAAGTTGTTGAACAAGACTCACTTATTGATGGGCTGGCTGTCTTTTCAGAAATCAAAAAACCTTCACAGCAAACTTTCAACTTTTCAGAATCCTGTACAAACTTTAGCCGACCTTTATCATTTCTTACGTCTTGAGCAACATTCTGGAGTTCCTCCAAGTGAGCAGATCTGGAGCAACGATCAAAAATTACTGGAAACTGCCTCTGCTTTTTACAGTGAATTAAAAACCAGATTTGGAAAGACCGATTTATCATGGCAAGAGTTGAGGGAAATACTGAGTGCAGAAAAACCTCCTACAAAATTTAAATTGGGTAAAAACCTGAAATTGTGGGAGGGTATAAGTGCAGCCCACAAAGGACATCAAATGAGTATGGAATTATTGCAGCTTCCGTCAATTCTTGCAAAAAAAGCAGGTTATTATGATTTTCGAGGTAACAACACTCTGGAAGTAAAAATTCCTAAAGAATTTCAGGATCCTGAGTCTAATGCAGAATTGATTGCGAAGCTTGCACCCCCACCGTCTGCAAAGAGCAATGAAATTTTAGCATGGACAGGTGGGACATTTTATTCGCGCGAAACTCCGGAAGCAGGCGAATATGTCAGGGAAGGTCAGCATGTTGAAGAAGGAGACGTCTTAGGGTTGCTGGAAGTGATGAAAATGTTCAATCAAATTCGTGCGGAGTTCCCTGGAACAATTCGGAAAATTTGCATTGATGCCGGTACAGGAAAAATAGTTGCCCGGAGTCAAGTACTTTTTCAAATAGATCCTGACATTCCACCTGTAAGTGAAACTGAAGAAGAACTTTTCAAAAGGCAGCAAGAACAGACAATTTCCTTAATGCAGAGCATTATTCCCGCCAACTGAAGTCCTGTATGATTCAGTTTGAACTTGAGGCAAAAGACCAAAATTCCCGTGCAGGAATTTTGAAAACTCTACATGGTACAATCCATACACCGGTTTTTATGCCGGTTGGAACACTTGGAACCGTCAAGGCCTTGACCCCGGAAGAGGTTAGTGAGTTGGGTGCCGAAATCATTTTGGGAAACACCTACCATTTGCATCTTCGTCCCGGTGATGAACTGGTACGCAAGTTGGGAGGTTTGCATCATTTTATGAACTGGGATGGACCTATTTTGACTGATAGCGGCGGATTTCAGATATTTTCATTGGCTAAACTGCTTAAGTTTGATCAGTCAGGTGTAGTGATACGTAGTCATATCGACGGTTCAAAAATAACTCTCACACCTGAAATTTCTATTGCTATTCAGCAAAACCTGGGGTCGACAATCATGATGTGTCTCGATCAGTGCCTTGAACTGCCTGCAACCCGTCAAGAAATAGAACGCTCGATTGCCCTGACTACCAAATGGGCACAACGTAGCAAAGATGCCAGCAGTCAAGGTTCAGGAGTTTCCGGAGAACAAGCGTTGTTCGGAATTGTTCAAGGTGGAGGTGAGTTGAATTTGCGTGAGCAAAGTTTGGAGCAAATGGTGAATATTGGCTTTGACGGCTATGCAATTGGCGGTTTGAGTGTAGGAGAAACAAAAGAGGAAATGTATAGCGTGGTCCATCATATTGCGGTAAAAATGCCTGCCCAAAAACCAAGATACCTGATGGGTGTCGGAGATCCGGAGGATTTGCTGGAAGGAATTGAAGCAGGAATTGATATGTTTGACTGTGTGATGCCAACCCGCAACGCCCGTAACGGCTCGCTTTTTACTTCACACGGAAAAATCAGTATTAAGCAAAATCAATACAAGGAAGATCCAGCTCCACTGGACCCGGATTGTGCTTGTTCTACTTGTAAGAACTATTCCCGTGCTTATTTACGTCACCTGTTCAAAACCAATGAAATATTGGGTATGAGACTCAACACCTACCACAATCTGTTTTTTTACATCTCCCTCATTAAGCAGGCACGTAATGCAATCAAGGAGAAGCGCTTTCCAAATTTCAAAAAAACCTTCCTGCAGAAATACCGGAGCGGAATTGAAGGAGTTTAGAAATGTGCGGCAGATTTGTTATGATAGAGAGCGAGGAAAAAGTGATGCAGACTTTCGAAATCCAACAATCTGAAATGATGCTTGAACCCCGCTACAACATTTGTCCTTCTCAAGATATTCCTGTGATTGTCCAGCAGGACGGTTTACGCAGTTTGGAAATGCGTCAATGGGGTTTTATTCCTTTTTGGGCCAAAGAACCAACCCCCATGATCAACGCACGTGCGGAGACGGTTTCAGAAAAACCTTTCTTTCGGCAAGCATTCCGGAAACAAAGATGCCTGATTCCAGCCACCGGTTTTTATGAATGGGCTAAAGAGCAAGGACAAAAACAACCCTATTTTATCAGTTTGAAATCAGAAATTTCTGATAAGGGAAATAGTATGATGGCATTTGCTGGATTATGGGATTCCTGGACATCACCTGAAGGAGAACTCAGGCGTACATGTACCATTTTGACAGTTGCAGCAAATTCATTAATGCAGAAAATTCATCACAGAATGCCAGTTATATTGACTCCGAATAACGGATTGAGCTGGCTCGATCTTTCCGGAACAGAAACCGCACCAGAAAAACTCCTTATTCCTCTTCCTGCTGAAAAAATGGAGGCGTGGAAAGTTTCCAGAAAAGTCAGTGTCCCCACATTTGATAATCCGGTCTGCTTGAAGAAGCTTGATGATTCAGTAACTGACGAAAAAAATCCTGAACCTCCTGAAGCACAAGCTTCACTTTTTGATTAAAGCTCTTCTACAATTTTGACTTTGTTGGAATGCTCAATACGGAGCAGAGAATTTGCTCCAGTGTTTTGAAGAGTTGCATGAAATTGATAAACCATTTTTTGGCGCAATGGCCTGAACTTAACGGTTAGTGATGATAATTTATCAATTTTAACCACCTCTCCCTCATCCATCACTTTAACAAATAAGAAATTTGGAGTATTCAACTGAGCAACTGCCTGGAACTCAAGCTGCTTTGTTTGCCCTAAAATTTTTCCAGAAATTTTCAGTTCTGTACCAACTGCTAGCTGACGACTGGTTGTGACAATGAGTTTTGGGTTACCAGAGTTGAAATTCAGTTTTTCCCGCAAAGTGACCAATGCATCCAAACGTTCCTCATTAATTTTCTCTAAATCATTTAGAATTAACTCAAAAGTTTCAACATTAGTGCTAATTTGAAATACTTCCTTTTCTTTCGTCATCCGCGACATTTCCCAAAGTAAATTCAGTTCTACTTCAGTCAACTGATATTTCTGCGTCATCTCGGTTTTCAACTGAGTTTCAGCTAAATCATAAAGTCGTTTCTTAAATCCATCAATTTGATCCTGATCTGAAGTGTAATATATGTTTAGATTACCTCTATCTGTATCCTCCCAAAAAGTTGGTCCGGAAAAAAGTAGGCGGTTTGAAGTCATTTCTATGACTTGAGAAAAAGTTGCTTCTCCTAAAGCCTGAAGATCATCCAGTACGTCTTTGGCAATACGTTCTACAAAATCAGTCATTCCCTCCCGCTGATAGAATAAGGCCAGTCCAAATTGAAGAACACGCACACCATTGTTGATAAGTACTCCGCGGGCAAGATCTTCTTTATTAAAATCTGGAGGACTATCCACCTGAAGTATTTCACTGAGCATCCCATTCTGTATTTCTTTGTCCCAGTCATCATGATAAATCTGCTCCAGTACTTTTTTCATTTCTGTGGCAATCACATCCACTATGAAATACATTGCAGGACTGTTGCTTCCATGCTTAAAAATTTCTACTCCGTAAATCCGCAAATACATGAAACAACGCTTTACGTGATCTGTCTTTTTATGCTCCACCAAATATCTGATAAAATTCCCATAATAAAATCCAAGGTTATACAGGTTCCGCGGTTCATTGTTCCGGACACCATGCTTTATTGCAAAACGCAGTAATGTATTGAAACGAATGATGATAATGTCAATCAATTCAGTATTATCCTCTTCAATTGCAGTTAAACCTAAATTAGCCATTTCACCTGCAACCATCGAAGATAAATCAAATTCACCATGTTCAAGTAAGCGAATATAAACATTGCCCAGCAGACGGAAGCATTTCTGTTCATAAAAACTTTGGTTACGTTCCATCTCTCCAAATTGCCCCACCATAGTTTTGAAAGAAATATCGGTGCGAACTTTTGGAGAAACTTTGAAGAAACCGGGAGCAATATCACGTTTGAGCCGTATGTAATTTTGAAGGGTCACACTCATATCGTGAACAATATCTGCCTTCAGCTCCTTGAAAGAAGAGAATTCAAGAATATCGTCCAGTTGATTAAGTGCCTCAAAAATTGTGTATTGCTGATATTCAACGACCTTTGGGATATGAGCCAACGCACGGTTTCTCGAAGAAGTGAGCGACCTGATCTGGTCCATATTGTTGTGATAAATAC
>OFJF01000068.1_pt1 | contig 8051 bp, 4 predicted proteins | sample 1540221 | NCBI WGS metagenome assembly OFJF01 (sample SAMEA104347363, study PRJEB22522) | marine metagenome | biome: marine biome; feature: marine water body; material: seawater | collected 2015-09-01T00:00:00Z | depth 261 m
GTGGTGGAGGTTGAGAAGGAACCTGTGGTGGAGGTTGAGAAGGAACCTGTGGTGGAGGTTGAGAAGGAACCTGTGGTGGAGGTTGAGAAGGAACCTGTGGTGGAGGTTGAGAAGGAACCTGTGGTGGTGGATGAGAAAAGCAACACGGGGGTTTTGTTTCGTCGTTGGGAGAATCAACAATGGGGGTGGTTTAGGGATGGTGATGAGAAAAGGGATAGAAAATATGTAGGAGATATTGAAAATGGAGGACCAAATGGTCAAGGAACCCTCACTTTCCCTGATGGAAGAAAGTATGTTGGAGGATTCAAACATTGGGTAAGAAATGGTCAAGGAACATTAACTAAACCTAATGGAGACAAGTATGTAGGGGAATTCAGGGATGGATATAGAAATGGTCAAGGAACATACACTTGGTCTGATGGAGACATGTATGAAGGGGAATTCAAGGAGGGGAAAAGAAATGGTCAAGGAACCCTCACTTTAACTAATGGAAACAAATATTTAGGGAAATTCAAGAATGGAATATTTAATGGTCAAGGTACATTCACTTTTCTTGATGGAAAGAATTATGTAGGCGAATTTAGGAATGGAAAATTTAATGGTCAAGGTACATTCACTTGGTCTGATGGAAAGAATTATGTAGGCGAATTTAGGAATGGAAAATTTAATGGTCAAGGTACATTCACTTGGTCTGATGGAGACATGTATGTAGGTGAATTTAAGGGTGGGGGACCAAATGGTCAAGGAACCCTTACTTCACCTGATGGAGACATGTATGAAGGGGAATTCAAGGAGGGGGAAAGGACTGGTCAGGGAACATTCAAATGGTCTGATGGAGACAAGTATGTAGGGGAGTTTAAGGATGGGAAAAGAAATGGTCAAGGAACATACACTTGGTCGAGTGGGTCTAGGTATGTAGAGGAATGGAATGATGACAAAAAAGATGGTCAAGGAACATACATTTATGGAAAAGGAAAATTGAAAGGTGACAAGTATATAGGGGAATTCAGGGATGGATATAGAAATGGTCAAGGATCATTCACTTGGTCTGACGAAGGAAAATATGAAGGGAAATGGAAGGATGGTAAATTTCATGGTCAAGGAACATTCACCTTTTCTGACGGGAATAAAGGTGTAGGTGAATTCAGATATAATAAACCTTGGAACATCACAACATACGACAAATACGGAAACTACAAATGGAAGTATGTGAAAGGAGTAAGAGTGAAATAAAACATATACTCATTCTCTTCTCCTTCCTTCTTCGTACTTCCCCACCAAGATTATATAAGTGTTGACAATTTATAAAATACGAGTAAAATGCATATCAAAAGTGTTTGAATCGACAATCTCAACAATTATTAAGGAGTTTATATGCCATATAAAATAATGATGTCTATAGCAGCAATAGTACCTTTAATATTTTTGATTGCTTTTTTTGTTGTACCACAGTTTTTTATTTTACAGTCGTACCCCAATGCCGAAGGGTTAGGTTTGGAAATTGGAATAACTCAGCGATACATTATGGCTGGTATGCTATTTATGGTTGTGTGTCTTTTATTTCAATCCAGAAACGTTGAGGGTGTGGATAACCAAAAAGCAATTCTTTTGGGTGCTGCTATCGGTTTCACTGTGATGTGTGCTGTCATAATTTTTATGGAAGGTCCCCTTCGTGGTCTTCCGTTGCCCGTGCCGCCAGTGATAGCCACAGGAGTAATCGCAATACTTAGTTTCTGGTCACGTTCTAAGCTGAGCTAATATAGCTTTGTACTGTCGGAAGATTTTGCCCCAAGACCAACACCGTTTCCTGTGAGTAACCCCCACTAATTCTGCACAGTCAGACTCCCTCCACAAACCTCCCAATTCTTGTAAAAAAAACCTATTTGTGTTACAAATTAATTTCTCTTTAACAACTCTTTGGAAGAAAAGTGGCACAATTAAGTGAACAATTAAGCTAACATATACTTGTTGCAGAACTTTGAACCAATTGACACACAACCTTATTTGGTAGGTCGATATGCGTATTCTATTCCTTATTTTGACAACGGGCCTGCTGCAGGCCGGCTGCACATCGGTGGATCCTGTCATGAGCAAGGCGGGAGTCATGACCCATCCGGACTGTGCCAAGTACAGTACCGAAGATGCGGTTGCCACTTGTGAATCTGGACTGCGTCAGCGGGGAGGCGGCTCCCGGTTCAGCTTCGGCATAGGCGTGACTCGAATACTCGACTGAACCTCTCTCTTCATTCTGAAGTACAATTCAGATTGTGTACTACTAAAACCACTTCAAACACTTATTCTCCTTGCAAGGTCAGCCACATCGTCTCCTGTGAATCCCCCCACTAATTCTTCACAGTCAGACACCCTCCACAATCTTCCCTATTCTTATAAAACAATATGATTCCGATAAAAACGGCAATATCAAAGGAAAGTATGTTAGTGTCATATGATAGTAAGCAAACCGTAGCACTTTAACAAAAAGAGATTGTATATGAACCTTGCAGAAAAAAGTACTTCTGAACTACAAAGGCTGGACAGCAATCATTATCTCCATCCTTTTACAGACCCGAAAGCCCTTCTCGAAAAAGGTGCTCGTGTGATTACTAGTGCAGACGGGATCTACATTTGGGACTCTGACGGCGAAAAAATACTTGATGCCATGGCGGGTCTTTGGTGTGTCAATGTTGGCTATGGCCGGGAAGTTTTGTCACGCATTGCATATGAGCAATCAAAGGAACTTCCTTATTACAACAGTTTCTTCAAAACAACCACCACACCTGCAATTGCATTGGCAGAAAAACTTGTTGAAGTCACGCCAGACGGATTCAACCAAGTGTTTTACACCAATTCAGGTTCCGAAGCGAACGACACTGTGATACGTACTGTCAGGCGCTATTGGCGGCTGCTTGAAAAACCTGAAAAACGTATCATAATCAGCCGTAAAAGAGCCTATCACGGTAGCACAGTTGCCGCGGCAAGTTTGTGTGGAGACAGTATCTATCATGAAATGGACGGTCTTCCGATACCGGACATTGTTCACATAGATAGCCCGTATTGGTATGGAGAAGGTGGAGACCTGACACCAGATGAGTTTGGACTTAAATCTGCTCAAAGTTTGGAATCTAAGATAAAGGAACTTGGTCCAGAAAAGGTTGCAGCATTTATCGGAGAACCAATCCAGGGTGCCGGAGGATTGATTGTACCTCCGGATACTTACTGGCCCGAAATTCAAAGAATCTGTGAGAAATATGGAATTCTGCTCATTTCTGATGAAGTAATCTGCGGATTTGGGCGTACTGGGAATTGGTTTGGATGCGAAACCTATGGGTTCCTACCAGATTTGATGCCGATTGCAAAAGGACTTTCCTCAGGTTATATGCCGATTGGCGGAGTGATGATTCACGATAGAATTGCTGAAGTTTTGATAAAAAAAGGTGGGGAATTTTCCCATGGATACACCTATTCCGGACATCCTGTGGCATGTGCTGTAGCGCTGGGTAACTTAAAAATTATAGAGGAAGAGCAGCTTGTTGAAAAAGTGGCCAAAGAAACAGGACCGTACTTGAAAAAACTTTGGCAAAAATTTGAGAACCATCCTCTAGTGGGAGAGGTCCGAACCGTTGGAATGCTTGGAGCTATTGAACTGGTGGAAGATAAAGATAAACGAAAGTTCTTTGACAGTTCTATGAAAGTTGGAGATACATGCCGAGACTTTTGTATTGAGAATAATATAGTTATGCGTGCACTCCATGATACAATGGTCGTCTCACCACCTTTGACCATTACGGTTGAGCAAATTGATGAAATGTTTGATTTGGTCAAACTTTGTCTTGATTTGACCGCAGACAAACTTGGAATAAGTTAAGTCTAAAAACCAGAGAAGTCTTAAATTTTTTCTGAACACGTCAAATCTGAATACGCTCCCGAAGAAATGGAACCTCCTCTTGCGGTTCAGCTTGGAGTTCTCTTGCTGCAAGGTGACCAGAATAAACTGCAGCAGCAATGGTTGCTGGAGCAAAAGAGTCCCCAATGCATTTGAGTGTTTTTATTCCTGCATTGGTTAATCTTTCAGGATCGTCATTCAACGAGTTAAAGAGTCCATCATTTGGTATCCGTTCGGTGACGAGAAGCAGACTGTCGCATTCCCTTTCGATTTTTCTCTCAGTAAATATGCAGGAAAGTTCAACCTTTCCTGTTTCTGCAGCCGTAAGATTAGTTTGCGTGGCAAGTTCCACACCGAGATCCATTAACTGTTTCTGAACCTTTTTCTGCTCCAGGGTTTTGTGAGTCCAGGTTGAAATATCAGGTGCAGGAGTGACAAGTAAAACCTCGTGACCTTCCCGCCTTAATTTTTCTGCTAAAACACCGCCCATGTAAAAATGGTCATCGTCAAACACCACAACCCGTCCTTTTGCTAAAACTCCGTCCATAATATCATCCGGAGTAAATACTTGAAGCTTATCAAGTCCGGGAATAGGCTCCCGGTGTATTCTTCCTAGTCCGTTCCGCCGCCAAGATGATCCGTTTGCAAGCATCACATGGGAATAGTCGAATTGATCCTCTGCACTGAACTCAAAAATTTCATCCGCACTCAGTGGGTTTTCACGATAAATGGTCACGTTTGCCATCCGTTCCAACATCAAAACTCTGTAGTCGCGAACACGCCCCCATTCGGCCAAACCGGGCAGGCGACTTTCCCGACTGACCCTACCTCCAAGTTCTGCAGAAGCTTCTGCAAGAATTACTCGATATCCACGCTGTCCGAGTGCAAGAGCACATTCCAGTCCGGCAGGCCCGCCACCAACCACCAGCACACCGTCGTCACTATTCCTGGGTTCAATACGCTCCGGATGCCAACCACGTCTCCATTCCTCACCCATAGTTGGGTTTTGCGTACAGCTAATTGGCACTGATAGTTCGTCACTCATGACACAGATATTACAGCCAATGCATTCCCGGATTTCATCTTCGCGACCTTCTTCAATTTTTTTTGGCAGGAAGGGATCTGCAATGGAAGGGCGTGCTGCTCCTATCATGTCCATAACACCACGCTGGATCAAAGAGAGCATTGTGTCTGGAGAAGTAAAACGACCGACTCCCACCACAGGCTTTGATGTCATTGATTTGACAAAGGACATATATTGTTCTTGATATCCTTCACTTTCGAAACGTGAAGTAGCAGAATCCATGCTCCAGTCGCTGATGTTAACATCCCAAAGATCCGGCAGTTCTGCCAGCATTTCAATGATTTCTTTACCTTCATTTTCAGAAGTTATCCCCTGCGCTCCTAAAAACTCCTCAACACAGAAACGCACAGCAACTGCACAACTATCCCCCACAGCATCTTTGGTGTCTTCAATCAACTCACGAAACAGCCGCACCCTGTTTTCCAAACTACCTCCGTACTCATCCGTGCGCCTGTTGATGCGGCGAGAGAGGAAATGTGTCAACAGTGTTCCACTATGCGCGGCATAAACGTAAACAAGATCGAAACCGGCCTGCTTGGATCTCAAGGCGGCTTGACGATGCCATTTCCGAAAGTTGCGTATATCCGACTTGTCCATTGCACGGGCCTGAATTGGAGCATAGGAATCGACAGAAATCGGGCTTGGAGAAATCGGCGGTATTCGACTATAATGATTTGTACTGCAGTAGCCGCCATGCTGTAATTCTATACCTGCCAACGAACCATGTTCATGAACAGCCTCAGTCATTTTTGCCAGAGCTGGGATATCATCATCGTCCCAGAGACGACCTTCTACCAGCGGATCACATTCTGAGCTGGGGTGGATGTATACTTCCTCCGTACAGACTACGCCCCAACCACCTTCAGCCTTTATTCCTCGCATCGCAGCCAAACTCTTTGGACGCAAATATCCCATCCCGTTGCAGTGTGGAACTTGAAAAAAACGATTCTTTGATGTTACAGGTCCGATTTTAACAGGTTCAAAAAGGATATCGAAACGAGGATCTCTCTTCATTTAACAGTTGTTTGATAATTAATTTTCTATAATAATTTGTCGGGAATCAACTTCTCATTAAATTCAAGCTGCCTCTTAAATCTCTGCAATAGCATGCTTGAATAATAGGAATAACATCCGAGTACAGAGACCACAAGTCTCAATTCAATTACTTGACAGAGTATAAAAAATCATTGAAGGACTAACAGTAAAAAAAATGTTATGCTGGTATTCATTTCATCGATAGGAGAATTTGTCATTCCTGAATTGCTGTAGGGTCCGGAAACTTTGATGGTTGGGAAGATACTTTGAAAGGAACTTTTCAGCAATCGAGATTGGCTGGTGGCTTCGGCAGTGACAATTATCATGCAGGCCTTGTTGGTAATTCCCATTCTCCTTTTTCATCATTATCATACGAGTGAGTTGGAAGAATGAATACCAAATTTGTTAAAGAAGCAGAATCGTTTCTTGAACAGCATCCTGATATTCGTGAGTTTGATTTGTTGCTTCCAGACATGAACGCTGTGTTAAGAGGAAAACGGATTCAACGTGAAAAACTCATTAGCATTTACAAAAAAGGATTCTATTTCCCAGCTTCTGTTTTTGCCATGGATGTCACTGGGGAGACGATGGAGGAAACCGGACTTGGTTTTAAAAGCGGCGATCAGGATATTCCCTGCTATCCGATTCCGGAAACTCTGAAAGTGGTACCCTGGCGAAAAGAACGCGGGCAATTACTGCTTAGAATGCTTGAGCCAGACGGTTCTCCATTTTTTGGAAATCCACGTGAAGTGCTTCATTCTGTTTGCAAAAAATTGTCCGAATTCGGCTGGAAAGCAATGGTTGCGGTTGAAATTGAGTTTTATTTAGTCGATCCAAAACGACGACCCGGACAACCACCACTACCTGTTTTCTCCCGCTTAACAGGACAACGGGAAACAGAAGGTCAACTCTATTCTTTAAGCAGTTTGGATGCTCATGAATTATTTTTAAAAGATATTTCAGAAGCTGCAATTATACAAAATATACCTGCAGACACCGCACTTGCAGAACTTGCTCCAGGACAATTTGAGGTAAATTTACACCATGTTCCGGATGCAGTTCTGGCATGTGATCACGCAGTACTACTCAAACGCATCATCCGAAGTGCGGCTCAAAATCACCAGGTGGAAGCCACCTTCATGCCAAAACCCTATCCTGATCAGCCCGGAAATGGAATGCATGTTCATCTGAGTCTGCTGGATAAGGAAGGACAAAATGTCTTTCAGGGCAGTGATGATTCAGGAAGTCCAGAGTTGCGACATGCTGTGGAGGGAATACGAAGTGTGATGGCTGAAAGCATGCTAATTTGTGCACCGCATGCTAATTCTTATCATCGTTTCCAAAGCGGTTCTTATGCTCCAGTCAATATGTCATGGGGCTATAACAACCGTACAGTATCTATCAGGATTCCAGCCAATAATGGTCCTGACATGAGGATTGAGCATCGGCTTGCCGGAGCAGATGCGAATCCATATTTGCTGGTTTCAGCTTTGCTTGCTGGTTTACATTATGGATTAATCACAAAAACTGAACCACCTGCTCCGGTTGAAGGGAACGCATACTTGCAGACTGATACAGAACTTCCGCTAACCTGGGAGCAAGCCAGAAATCATTTTGATCATGCCAAAATTTTACCTGAATATTTTGGAAAAGAATTTTGTCTACTATTCAGTAATTTGAAGCTGGGTGAGCAAATTCGTTTTATGAGTACAATCGCTCCACTTGAATATGACTGGTATTTGAAAACAGTTTAGCTTGACAGAGACAATTGATATTATTTTAAACATATGACATGAATCCTAATATTAAATTCATTTTCAGTGCAGTGTAAATACATTACTGGTGAACTTGCCCTCACAGGATCATAGGGGAAATTTATGAAAGAAATGGATCAATCTCCAATTCTTGTAAAACCAACCCATCATCACATGTGAGTTACCCCCACTAATTCTTCACAGTCAGACACCCTCCAAGTAAAATCCCCAATTCTTGGAAACAAACCGATTGATGTTATATTTTGGGTTCTCCTCACCACCATTAGGATTTTAG
>OFJF01000069.1_pt1 | contig 8003 bp, 7 predicted proteins | sample 1540221 | NCBI WGS metagenome assembly OFJF01 (sample SAMEA104347363, study PRJEB22522) | marine metagenome | biome: marine biome; feature: marine water body; material: seawater | collected 2015-09-01T00:00:00Z | depth 261 m
GGACGGAGTGTTGAACCTATGCCGGGTCAAACTGCGAGACCAGCAACGCCTAGCACATGGACCATTGAAAGAATACCCACAGTACCCGAACGGCGAATTCGGCGAGGCTACTCCTCGCTCAGGCAACGCTTCAGGGGGAGGCCAGCCCGGTTGGATTGTGCGATGCAAAGGCTGGGAAACCGACCCGGATGCTTACAGCTATGTAATTACTCAAGCGGCAGCGTTCCCTGCACTTGCCAAGACCATCGGTCACGAGGATTGGTTGGAGGATCCGGAATGGGCTACTCCGGAAGCCCGCCTGCCTAAGCTCGAGAAAGTCTTTGAGGAAATCGAGAAGTGGACTAAGACCAAGACCAAGTTCGAGGTTATGGACATCCTCAATCCACTCAATGTCCCCTGCGGTCCGATCCTCAGCATGAAAGAGTTGGCCGAGGAACCGTCCCTTAGGGAGACCGGTACCATTGTCGAGGTCGATCATCCGGAGCGTGGCAAATACCTTACGGTTGGAAACCCGATCAAACTATCGGACTCGCCTACAGATGTTCAACGCTCACCGCTATTGGGCGAACATACGGATGAAGTCCTGACGGAGATCGGACTCAGCAATGCAGAAATTGCAGCTGCTAAAGAGGAAAATGCGGTTTAACCATCTCAGAAAAGAAAGGATATTTCAGCCATGCGACTGATCATCATGGGCCAGCAGGCCTTCGGTAAAGATTGCCTGGAAGCCGTCTTGGAAAAAGGCGAGGACGAAGTCGTTGCTGTCTATTGTGCCCCCGACAAAGAGGGCAAGCCAGTGGATCCGATCAAGGAGTTCGCTCTGGAGCAGAGACTTCCAGTCGTCCAGCCTCCCAAATTCAATGACAAGGAGGTTTTGGATGAGATACGTGGGTTCCGCGCCGATCTCTGCGTTATGGCCTTTGTGACGCTCTTCGTACCCGAAGCAGCCCGCGACATTCCGAAACACGGCTCCATCTGCTTCCATCCGTCACTGTTGCCCAGGCACCGCGGCCCAAGCTCCATTAATTGGGCACTCATCGGCGGCACCACCAAAACGGGGCTGACATTCTTTTGGCCAAACGACGGCCTTGACGAAGGCGAAATACTCTTGCAGAAGGAGGTGGTAGTTGGTCCGGACGACACACTCGGCACCCTCTATTTCCAGAAAATCTTTCCTTTGGGGATCGAGGCCGCTTTGGAGGCGATTGACCTTGTGCGTTCCGGAAACCCTCCGCACATCCGGCAGGACGAATCTCAGGCAACTTACGAATCTTGGTGCAAGCATGAGCATGCCGAGATTGACTGGTCACAACCGGTTGATGAGGTGTACAATCTGGTCCGGGGGACCAACCCGCAGCCGGGTGCATGGACTATTCACAATGGCGATGTGCTGAAAATTTTTGATTGCTCCAGAGTCGAGGTAACCGGGACACCCGGGGAAGTTGTTCAGGTAACAGACGCGGGTTTCATAGTAGCAGCCAATGGAGGCAGCATCCTGGTGCAGCGAGTCCGTCCTGTAAACGACAAGAAAATGCCGGCGGCTGAGTTTGCATCAAAGAGTGGTCTTTCAGCTGGAGTTATTCTAGGAAAATGAATGACTAAACGTAATGGAATTTCTGCTGGAGGATTTGCGCATCGATCAATACGGATACACCCTAGCCCGGAGCTTGATGGCACAAGGACAGTATGTTTCCCAATCCACTGATATTCAGGTTTAACTGTAACTGAGTACCAACAACCAGCGGAAATAAAATCACAACATCTGGTGTACAAACCTCTCCTTCGGCTTAGTGCGCAACCATCTGATCATGCCGCACGTCAATGATGCATACTCTTTCGTCAAGACATCAGTCTTAAATGTTGATGATGTGTCTGTCGCAGAATGTGGAGACAGAATCAAAACCTTGGTTCTTTAAAGCTTTTGAGACCAGTTGCCCACCTTAAATTCTTCTGATCGGATTTTCTCCTATGGTATTTGTCTCTTTTCGAGGCATAGGTTGACCTTTAAGTGAGCCCTTATAAGTTAGGGCTTTTTGCTGATAGTTCCTGGGAAAAAAAACCTTTTCAAGGGCTTGACAGCCGGTAGGATCAACAGAATTATTGCTATAATCGTAATCGGGCCTGCAATGGGCCGGGTTAAAAAAACAGAAAAATCCCCGTTTGATATAAGAAGCGATTGGCGTAACGCAGGCTCTGCAATAGGTCCCAACACAATGGCAAGCACTGCTGGGGCAAGTGGATAATCCAACTTGCGAAGCAGGTAAGCCCCTACTCCAAAGATCAGCATGAGCCAGACATCATGCATGTCCTGAGTAGGTGAGTAGCCACCGACGAGGCAAAGGACAAAGATTATAGGAGCCAAAATGGTGAATGGCATTTTTAAGACCCATAAGAAAACAGGAATAAATGCCAAATTGATTAAGACTGCGAAAAAATTTGCTACATAAAGAGAGCCAATCAATCCCCAGACAAACTCTTTTTCCTCGACGAAAAGCAGTGGCCCCGGTGTCAAGCCCCAAATGACCATTCCCCCTAAAAGAATCGCCGTAGTCGGAGAACCAGGAATACCGAGGGTGAGCATAGGCAAAAGTGATCCTGTCGAAGCAGCGTTGTTGGCAGATTCAGGTGCTACCACTCCAGCCACTTCTCCCTTGCCGAAATTACCAGGTTCTTTGGATGCCATTTTAGCCACTCCATAGGCCATGAGAGAACCTGGAGTTGCGCCCGCAGCCGGAAGAATTCCGACAAAGAATCCCAACAGGGATCCCATTGTCCACGAGAACCAAGTGCGCCCCATGTCTCGTATACTGTCAGTAATCCCGCTTATGGATATTACAGCTTTAGACATGGCGCTGTCCTCCCGGTTGCTCTCGATCGTCCACATCATTTCACCGATTCCGTAGATGCCAATAGCCAAAACTAGAAAATTGATTCCATGCATAAACCCGATTATATCGAAAAATACTAGTCTTGGCTCTCCCGACATAATATCCAGGCCCACTGTACTAAAAACTAAACCGATACAGATAGAAAATATGGTTTTTGGGATATCATCTCCGCTGAGGCCAACAAAGGTTGCAAATGCCACAAGCATCAACGCGAAGATCTCTTGGTCTCCAAAATCCAGGGCAATATTGGCAAGCATGGGAGCGAAACCGGTAAAAAGCAATATGGAAATGGTACCCCCAATGAAGGAAGCCATCGCTGCGGTAATCAATGCTTTATCGGCTTTACCTTTAAGGGCCAGAGGTCGACCGTCAAAGGTTGTTGCCACGGCTGTGGAAGCACCTGGAATTCCAAGCATGATTGAGCTGATTGCTCCACCATACATTGCTCCATAATAAAGTGCTGCAAGGAAGATGATCGCACTCGCTGGTGGAACCAGAAAAGTCATCGGCAGTAAAATTGCCACTCCGTTCACAGATCCCAAACCGGGCATGGCTCCAATGAACAAACCGACAATTACCCCGACTATTATTACTAAGAGGTTTAGCGGTTGGAACGCGACGACAAAACCATCCAGTAGAAGTGCTATTATATCCATTTATTAATTAATGTTTATGTTAATGAATCAAATATAATCCGTAAATCTTAATTCACTAAGCACCTAGTGTTAATTCAGAAACAACAAATATCCTAAAGGAAAAAACTGTAAAGCGGAAAGAAAAAAGGTTCCAAATACCCCTTGGGCTAAACAATTCTCAGGGCAATGTCGAAGAAGAAGAAAATTACTACAGGAGCAAGGAGCGCGACCAAAATCGTGGTGATCCAAGAGTGGCCACCCAAAAACCTGAGATAAAACAATAGAAACAACGGAATGCTTCCATACATCCCTGTAATATGAACTAAACCAATCATCACTGTTAACGCACCTCCAACCAAAATAAACATCCTTAATGCGAAGGCATCCATGAATGATTCTTGCGAATTGGATGGTGGTGTTAAGCGACGATACCAGTTGACCATCGTCCACAGGCAGCAGACCAACATTATGGCCGAAAGCCAGAAGGGAAATGCTCCTCCTCCTGGCCCTTCATCAGCGATCCAGCCGATCGGCAACTCAGCGCTCTTCCACATCAGATAAATTGAGAAAAACGCCAACAGTATAGCTGCAACTATTTCGGCACGCCTCATACCCGTGAACCTTTTCTGATCCTAGTCTTTTCCCAGATGATTCTTATAATGCACCCATTTTCTTGAGGATGTTTTCATGAATATCACGCTCTTTATGCCAGTAGTCCTGTAACTCAGTACCAGTCATAAAATCCCCCATGAGGCTTTTCTTCTTGCGATATGTCTGCCACTCATCAGAATCGAAGACTTTCTTGAATAGTCTCTGGTAATACGATGCTGCCGCATAGCTCATGCCGGGAGCACCGACAACGCTGCGCTGCATGTAGTATACATAGTCCTTGCCCAATTCACTAAAGGTTGGTGCGTTGGGGAACATTGGCAATCGCTTCGCAGTGAAGGCAGCGAGCGGAACTGTGGTCCCAGCCTCGTAGAAACCCATCTGCTCGGAAGGGTTGTTAACCGTAGAGTTGGCGTGCTTGCCGGCGAGCTGCTTGGCCACTTTACCACCACCCTTATAGGGAACGTACTTCATGTTCAGACCGTATGCCGCATTCAGGAAGTCGGTCAGCAACTGATCTTCCTGCAACTTTCCTGTTCCAGCCATGATCCAGTCACTGCCCTTTGACTTGGCCGCGCTCACGAACTGATCAACGTTAGTAATCCCTGTATCTTTGTGGACCCACAATAAAAAAGTGTCCTCGGCCATACGCGCAACTGGGGTGAAGGTCGAGATATCGACACCAAGCTTAGGCTGTCTTAGAGGCGTCGTATAGAAACTGTTCAGAGTTACCATGATGGTGTGGTTGGGATCCGAATTTGCTCTGTTTTTCAGATGCACCAAGGCTTCGGCTCCAGAGCCACCGGGCTTATTGATCGGAGTAAGTGGCATGGAGGACCACCCTTTTTTCTCAATGAGCATCTGCATCAGGCGAGCCATCTTGTCGGCTCCTCCTCCAGCTCCGGCCATGATCACAAACTCAACCGGTTTTTGAGGTTTCCAGGCTGATGCTGACATAGGCATGAGTAACATCGCAAGGCCTGCAAAAATGAACGAGCAAAGGCCAAAGTGTTTTTTTATCATTTTTATCATATTGACTCCCTGACTAGAGGTTAGGATTTTCCTGAAACAGTTTGCTCCAGGAATCAAAAATAGTACCAGAATAGTACTACTTGAATAAAATGTATGCTATGTTTAAAAACATGTCAAGGATTATTTTCTAAAATTTTGACGATTTCGAAAATTGCAACAATACTTCTTCTTGCTATAATTCTGCAGCAACAAGATGTTCACTTAATTGTTTGCTTAATTGTGTCACGTTGGTTTCAAACAGTTATTAACCAAAAATGTAATACACTATACTCGTGCGTACGTGTAGTGGTTTTTTCTTGCGGTCGATACAACAATATAATGAACAGTTGTTCTTTATTCGGTCAATTAAATTTTAACTTTCGTCACTAATAAGTGTTTGGACAATTTTCTATTGGTACAATACAATAGCCATCTTTTTCAACCTTCTCAGAAACATTAGTCGTTGCTTCTTCAGTGTGACAAAATTTACAACTGTCTAATTTGATAAAATCTGTTGATTCAGAATTTTTTTTTATAAAATCTTGAGCATAACTTGAAGCATTCCCCTCATTTCCTCCGATAGGAAGCATTACATCAAAATGAATTTTAATCCCTTTTTCTGAAGTGGCATAGGTGTCATAAACTTCTATTTCCATTGTTGTCCTTTCTATAGTAATTAAGTTTCATAAATTATGAGCAACCAAAACGTAACATCATTTGTTTGATTTAACAAGGTAGGACTTGCAGGGCAGGATTCTTAATTATGATTAAGAATATATAATCAAAAATGTTACATAAAATAAATTATTTTAAAGAAAATGCTTACATAGCTTTGTGATTTGGCATATAATTAATCAAACAATATCCAATGTAGTAATGATTTTATGCTGCAGATCATTAAATAAGCAAATATTTTGCACATGGAAAGGAATAGAACAAATGCAAAAAATAGTATTGAGTTACTTTATAATAATAATAGTATTAATTTTCACTGGATGCACTTCAAGTTCCGGCAATAGAGGAAATGCTGGTCAAAATGGATCTTGGGTAAAAATTTCCACAGCTTTCAGTAACCCATCAATTTCTCAATGTGCGTGGTGGAAAGAGATTCGGTACAAAACAAGCAAATGTGATTAAAGTACAGGGCCACAATATTGTGAATATAGACCGTAAGACAAAATCGCTGTAAAATGGATCTTTACCCTGTTCTTTATAAATATTGTTGTGGAGGGTGTCTGACTGTGAAGAATTAGTGGGAGTTACTCACAGGAGATGATGGGGTTGGTTTTGATGGGGTTATTGTTTTATTCTTTTTCCATTCACAACTCTTACAATGATGTTTTCGTTTTTGTCGTAAAATGTTCCCTCCCAAGGTTTATTTTTCTTCCATTCCCCTTCATACTTTCTTCCACTAGGGTAAGTTTCTGTTCCTTGACCATTTTTTCTACCATCGTTCCATTTCCCTTCATATTTCCCTTTATACTTTCCTCCATCAAAAAAAGACATTGTTCCTTGACCAGTTCTTTTACCATCCTTAAATTCCCCTACATAATTGGAACCACTAGGAAAAGTGATGGTCCCCCATCCATTTGGAACACCAGTCAATATTTCTCCCTCATATTTTGCCTGCGTTTTCTCATCCCCTGACCTAAACCACTTTTCCCCACCTTCCTCCCACTTTGAACGAGGTGTATCCCTAAAAAGTATTCCCTTTTCTACCTTAACTCCATTCACCATCTTCCATCTGATGTTTCCGTCTTTGTCGTATGTTGTGATGTTCCAAGGTTTATTCTCTCTGAACTCACCTACCCCTTTTTTCCCATCAGAAAAGGTGAAGGTTCCTTGACCATGTTCTTTCCCATCCTTCCATCCCCCTACATACTTTCTACCATCATGAAAAATGTAGGTTCCTTGACCATTTGGTTTCCTATTTTCAATATCCCCAACATATTTACTTTCCACACCATCGTAACATTTCTCAAACCATACCATTGTCCCTTCCTCTAAAGTTCCACACAAAACCCCCCACTTTAGTATCCACTTTCCATTCTCATACTTTCCAATAAGTTTCCCATCTTTTTTGTAATGTTCGGTGTTCCACTCCTTGCCAACTTTCCACTCCCCGACAACACTTTTACTATCAGTAAATGGATAAGATAAAACACCAAATCCATCAGGGGTTCCATTTGAAACCTCACCTTCGTATTTTGGTTGAACTTTACCTTTTCCAAAAGTTTTCCATATAAAACCAGAAGTAGTTTTATATTGGTATAAAACACCAATTACCTTGGATTGTCCAAACAAAGTAAAAGTAAAAAGAAGGAGAGAGATGACTATTATGAGAATATGTCTCACTTGGTTTCCTATTGGTTTGTTTATGTGTGATTACTTACTGAAACTTTCCATTTACCCACTTTCCAAGGATTTTCCCGTTTTTGTTGTATTTTGTTCCAATCCAAGGACTCCCACCTTTCCATTTCCCCACATATATTTCCCCATTAGAATATGTGTGTGTTCCTTGACCATTTGGTTTCCTATATTCAATTTCCCCCACATATTTCCCATCCTTTTCCTCATCACCATCCTCATACCATCCCACTAACCTATTCCTATTAATAAAAAACAAAACCCCATTTTGTCTTTTCTTCCCTTTACCTTTAACCTTATCTAAAATTCTCTCACATTCCTCCTTGACCAATTCAAACATCTGATTCCCAGTCAACTTCTTCTCTGTCATTGTCTGAAGAACACAATGACCTACACTTTCATATTTGGATGACTGACCAACCACAGGAGAAGAAAGAAGAAGGATTGAGATGAGGAGGATGAGGAGGTGTTTCATTTTTGTTCTACTCCATTC
>OFJF01000072.1_pt1 | contig 7893 bp, 6 predicted proteins | sample 1540221 | NCBI WGS metagenome assembly OFJF01 (sample SAMEA104347363, study PRJEB22522) | marine metagenome | biome: marine biome; feature: marine water body; material: seawater | collected 2015-09-01T00:00:00Z | depth 261 m
GGACATAGGAGGAACGTTTTACGGGGAAGAACGAGACATACAGCAGGGGATTCTTTCATATGATTTGGCAATTGCAACCTTTGAACAAATGGCCAGCATTGCTTCAAATGACAACGTGAAAGGTGCGGCTCTCCGTAAAAAAGCTTCAATGCTGATGATTCAAGCAGAAATGTTGATGGAATCCAAGAACAGGGATGCTGCTGAAGCAAACTTGAAAAAAACTGCTGATACATTGGAACCCATTTTTGAAAGTCTGGAAGGCCTCCATCTTCTACATACATGTGTATTATTATTTCAGATTAAAATCTACCTAAATGATTTACAGTCTGCTGGACAGTATATGAAATTTTTGGACAACTATGACACTGATGGAAAACTTAAAGAAGGTACTGAAGAGTTTAAGGAACTGAAAGTAAGTTCAGCTAAACTCAAAGCCACTTTTGATGATCGTGCAATTCTTACCAAGGAGGCAATGACTCATTTTCATCTGGATGATGAGTAATTCAAATATGGCGGATCAAGCACAATACAAACGGGATCATGAAGGCAACGGGAATAAAGAGAAACTAATCCTGCTGCTTCTCAGAAAAGATCTGCGCAAAAATTACATGAAGACTTTGGTGGATCGCTTACATGATTCAGGTGTAACAGTTGCAGTTGATGAAACGAATTATCCAGAAGAGAAGCAGAAAAAATTTCACTGGATTTTAAGCTTTCCAGGAGATATTCCAAAAGGGAAAGCTCATGATGCGAGCAGTCTCGGTTTGATTTTCCGTGTTCCGGGCATGCCAAAATTGCAGATGGAAAAATTGCCTTCAAGTGATTCAGTGAAGCTGACAAAATTAATTGGGCGCTACAAGGAAGTGCAGCAACAATGTAAAGATCAGGTAAAAAACCAGGCTTTTGTAAAGTTGGCTTTGATTGATGCTGTTTTGCGCGGCAAACAGCAATTGATACAAAAGTTTGAGGATTTAGAAAACCGTCTTGAGCAGAAAATTTCTCAGGTTGAAAAACCTTACTACAAAGGAATTGGCTATATTCTCAGTACATCTATTGAAAAAATCACTGGAATCGCAATTTTAGACGGTCTGATGAAGGGCCTGGTTCACGTGATGATCATCGATGATATGGAAAAGCGTACAATTGATGGTCTTGTTGCTCTTGATTTTAAACGGAAATTCCTTTCATTTATGTCTACAAGTGAACTTTCAAAAAAGATACAGGAGTTTCGAAATGCACATGCTGAGGACGAGTTTGCTAAAGCCAATATTGAAGAATTCATTTTTAATTCGCCGGACTTTGAACATGTTGAAATTGTTTTTTTTAACTCATGGAAATTCACCGAGTTCTCTTTTCCTGTCAGAGTTGCATTACGCAAAAAAGCAATTATCAGTAAGAAAGAAGAGAGGAAAGTTCAGCAGAAAGACCAGGCAGTAGGAAAAATTGCAACTGAAGAGAAAGCTTTAGTAGTGGTCAAAGAGAAATTGGAGGAGGTAATGCGTGTCATTAACAAAATGGAAAAATCACATTTTGATGATGAAGATGAATATCAGTTACAGACTAGTGCCCGTAAAAGATTTCTCAAGGATATTAAGATTCGTGAGTTGAGACTTAAAGAATTGAAACGCCCAATAAGTAAGGGAGCAGGAGAGGAAAAGATCATCACTATTGATCTGTTTGATATTTTTAAAAACAATCAGTCCTTCATGGACAGGATGAGTGATAAGGCTGGCTCTCTGGGTTTAGGAGAATTATGGGGCAAGCACGTTAAAACTGACGATAGCTTTAGTTTTAATAAACTTGCTGAAATGGCACGTTTTTCTAAAGATTGGATAAAAGCATCTGCTCAACTAAAGAAAATCAAATCACAAACCACTCATTTAGCGAAACAACTAAAATTGTTTGTCGAAAAAAACGAGCTGACTAATTCAGTTTCAAGTTCCAGATCTGGTACTGAAGGAAATTATCAGCCACTCCTTGATAAACATATTTTAGATCGTCTTGAGCTTGCAGTACTTAGTTGTGAAATTTCAAACCTGACTGCAGATAAACTCAAGAAAGAATAAGAACTAATTTGGCTTGGAAATAAAAAGTTGAACTGGCGAAGCGCAGACCAGGAATCCAGGGGGGCCTTTCAAAGCTCGTTTTCGACAAAGTCAGGTTCATGGAGTTCGGATCAAGTCGGGGATAACAAAAGGAATGCTATCACGTTAAACCCAACGTATTTTTTAATTGAGGCTGACGTATATTAGATTCTTGTTCTCTACATTCCACCGACAGTCATTTCCGAAATCAGGACTGTTGGAAGTCCAACTCCCACTGGAACACTCTGTCCTTCCTTGCCACAGGTCCAGATTCCCTCACTCATGGCAAAATCGTTACCGACCATACTGACTTTTGACATTGCATCCGGCCCATTTCCAATTAAGGTGAAATTTTTTATCGGCACGGTTTTTTTACCGTCTTCCACCAACCAGGCTACCGTTGGTACGAATACAAAATCACCATTGGAAATATCCACTTGTCCACCGCTAAATTCCTGACAATAAACCCCTTTTTTGACAGAACTGATTATTTCCTCCGGATCAGATTCCCCATTCGCCAAGTAAGTTGATGTCATTCGTGGTATTGGATAATGCGCATATGATTCCCTCCGTCCGTTTCCGGTAGGATTGGTGTGGAAGTGTCTGGCACTGATCCTGTCATGCATGTAGTTTCGCAAAACTCCATTTTCGATCAATATATTTTCTGCAGAAGGAACTCCTTCGTCGTCAAAGTTTATTGCACCTCGTTCGTGCGGAATAGTTCCGCAGTCATAGATCGAACACAAGTCTGAAGCTACTTTTTCACCAATACGTCCGCTGTAAGCAGAGGTCCCTTTGCGATTGAAATCAGCCTCCAATGGATGCCCAACTGCTTCATGCAGCAGTATTCCGGATTGTGCCGGTCCTAAAATAACAGGCATTAATCCGGAAGGTGCCTGTTTTGCGCCCAGAAGCAAAATTGCTTCTGAAGCAGCCTGTTTTCCTAAATTCACTGCATGGTCTTTCTGCTTCAAAAAATCCAAGCCAACTCGTCCTCCGATTCCAGAAGAACCGTTTTGGATATTGTCAGCTTCCTGTGAAACGCAATGAACATTCATTCGAAACATCGGTCGTGTATCGCGTAAAATTGAACCCTCAGACGTTACGACCTGTGTCAGGTTGAGTGCATCCATCATGGCTACAGTCACTCTAATTATTCTCTCATCATAGGCTCTGGAGACAGCTTCAGTACGTTTTACCATGTCTATTTTCTGCACCAGTTCTAAATCTGTCACAGTTTCCAGTACCGGATAATAGTCACGTGGAACCAGTTCATTGAAGCGAAAACTTTCACTCAGAGAAACCTCACCGCTGGAAGCAATGGCTGCGGCAGTTCGTGCGGCATGCAGCATTGGTTTCAGGTCAAAATCTTCACTGTATGCGTAGCCGGTTTGATCACCCTGAACCACTCGAATTCCAACTCCGGACACCACTGCAACTGCAGAGTTTTTGATGATGCCATCCTCCATGACCACAGAGTTTCGCGTACTGTATTCAAAGTGAATATCAGCAAAGTCGCCGCCTCGGTGCAGTGCTGCGCTCAATAACTGACGTACTACTGTCTTATCAATGCCCATCTGTCCTTCAAACAGTTGTTTCACTGCTTCAACTCCAGTCAAAGTTTGTGTCAGGTGGTGGGCAATATTGTGGGTATCGAGTGATAATTCAGCAGTTTTCATAGAATTCAGTGATTCTTGATTTGCAGTTTTTAAATGGCTGGTTCTCTACTCAGAACATTTTCAATGCACCGTCCAGCTTTGTCATATGCTCCAGCTTCACCCAATTTTGTGCGCGTTGATTTCAGTTGGCTGATCATTGTGGCACGATAGTCCTCATCCTGCAAGAGACGAACTGCAATCTCAGTAACTTTACTGACTGTGAAATTGTTTTGCAGTAATTCAGGTACAATTTCTTTTTCAGCCAAAACATTAACCAGGCCAACATATTCAGTTTCCGACAGATAACGTGCAATCCGGTAAGTTAGCGGAGAAACTTGATAAACAATAACGAATGGTTTAAGTGCAAGTGCAGTTTGCAGGGAAGCAGTTCCGGATGCGACTATTGCAGCATCACAAGCCTGAATAGTTTCAATAAACTGTTCCGGAACCAGGGTGACTGGAACGGATGATGTGTCTGTCAGTTTCCTGATTTCTTTTAAGTCTAGTGATTCTGCAACAGGCAGTATGCACTGAATCTCACCGGTTTTTTGTTGAATTTGCGGAAGTGCTTCAAGCAGGGTAGGAAGGTGTCTCCTCATTTCACTTGGCCGGCTTCCGGGCGCAATTGCTATAAGCGGGATGTTGTTCTGCAGTCCGAACTGTTTGCGGATTGCACCGGAATCGATTTCGCTCTGCATTTCATCCAGCAGAGGATGTCCAACCCATTTTACATCGACGCCGGCTTGCTGATAAATTTTTTCTTCAAAAGGAAAGAGGACAATCATTTTGTCCACTACACGTTTGATGGTATTCAATCTGCCTTTTCGCCAGGCCCAAATTTGGGGACTGTTGAAAAAGATTACCGGAACACCTGTTTTTTTGGCATAAGCTGCAAGTTTAAGATTGAATCCCGGATAATCGATTAAAATCAATGCATCCGGTTTTTCTTCCGTCAAAGCCTGATGCATTCTCCAGAGGGTTTGATAAAGCCTTGGAAGATGCTGAACCACCTCTACTAAACCGTGTGTTTGCAGGGAGTCCAGCATGAAGTACGGACGGAACCCCTCTCTTAACATCTGCTTACCGCCAATACCGAAAATATCAGCACTGTCATGTTTTTTCCGCAAACTGCGAATCAAACCTGCACCATGGGCATCTCCGGAGACTTCTCCGGCAACCATCATTAATTTCATTTAGCTTTTAGTTGGAGACTTTTATAATTTCAGCCTGCCGGAAAACTTTGACCTAGGATTCTTTTTTAAAAACAAGTCCAACTTGGGGGAAGCCTGCATTTTTAAACAAAAGCATCAAATCCATTAAAATTCCATAAGGCACCTGTTCATCCATTTGAACATATACAGGCTGGTTCCTTTTCCATTCGTTGGCATTTTTTGTTAGAGATTTAGCCAGGCTTTTGAGTGAGTAGATTTGATCACTGATTACTATTTGCTTTTTTTTATTCACAACAGCAAGAATTGATTCTTTGTAAACAGGTACCCGTTCTTTTAATTTACCTTTAGGAAGCTGAATTTGAATGGCCTGTGTCAGTAGCGGTGCAGAAATGAGAAAGGAAATCAGGAGAACCAGCAAAACATCAACAAACGGGGTAATGTTTATTTCAGACATAAGTTCTCCGCGGAGTCTTCTAGCATGTCTAAATTTTCTCATTTTTTTGGTAACAAACGTTTTTGGAGGTGGTGCAGTAGTTGAAGAGCAAAATAATCCATTGTCTCAGTCATTCCACGGATGGTTGCACGAAACAAATTGTAACCTAAAGTTGCAGGAATTGCAGCAAACAGGCCGGCTGCAGTCGCAACAAGTGCCTCTGCTATACCGGGACTGATAACTGACAGTTCAACTGAATTGAATTCCGCGATGCTCATGAAAGTGTTGATGACACCAATTACTGTTCCAAATAGTCCTATAAACGGGGAAGTTGCAGCGATTGTAGCCAGCAGGGCTTGTCCTGCATTTAAATCTTTTTCTGCCAGCAAAATCCTGGCTTCAAGAATTCGTTCAAGCCTGTCCATCAACTCTCTACGATGGCCGTAGTCTGATTCAGGACTTGTTTTCAGGAATATTTTCAGTTCACGGTCGCCAAGTGCGAACATTTCCTGAAGTGGATTTTTAGGCATATTGCTGAAACGCAGGCGGAGTTCGCTCACACGCTGGGTGTTTTCCAGCAGTTTTAGTGCGCGTGCCTGGAGATATTTTACCCGAATGAGGCTGAAGAACTTCATGAACAGCGTGATCCAGACAATCACCGAACACCCCAAAAGTATCGCAAGAACGCTAAAGGCAATACTACTAAAATCTGTAGTAAATGGGAGGGTCAAAAAATCCATTCACGTATTTATGGTTTTAGCAATAAAGTGAACTCAACTCTTCTGTTTTTGGCCCAGGCGTTTTTGTTGGAGAGACGGACGAGCGGAAATTCTTCACCAAAACTGAAGATTCTCGCTAGTGATGAATCTGGAAGATAGGCCTTGATTGCGTTAGCTACTACATTGGCCCTGCGATGTCCCAAAGCCATGTTATACTCATCACTCCCACGTTCATCGGCATGTCCTTCAATTTGTATTATCATGTCATTACGGGATTTCAGGGCCTTCATGACACACGAACTCTGCTGTCGCAGAAGTTCTCTGTATGCCGGTTTTATTTTTATTTGATCGAAGTCAAAGTGAATGACCGGCATTAATTTGTCATTTGTCTTGTCCCGTAGTTTACTGTCGGCAATGTTCACATCCTTTATTTTCAGCAGACGCTTATGAATAGCTTCCATCTTTTCAGGAACTATTTTGCAGGAAAGCAGTTTTTGTGCGGAAAAGATGGCCAAAGGTGATTTTGGCATAAACTTGGCTGTGCTCTTCTTTTCCGAAACTGAAACGTTGTCTGCAGCTTTTTTCGGTTCTTCTTGTTGTTCTTTAACGGATGAGCCCAGGAGATTCTTCAGTCCCGCAGAAATTGTATTAATTATATTAGGTTCACTTTTCGGATCTTCCGGTTGAATAACTTCTATACTCGCCGGCTTCAGTAACTTTTCAATTTTATCCAAAGCATTCTCATTGTCAACCGCAGCAAGTCGTGCGGCTTCAGCTTCTTTTGCAGCAGCTTCTTTTACAGCAGTCTCTTCTGCAGCAGCAGCTTCCTGTGCCATCAGATTTTCTGCTTCTTCCTCCTGTTGACGTTCCTGTTCTTCAGTTATTCGGGCATGTTCCTGGTCCATTTGTGCTTGAACTTCTTCAGGATCAGGATCAGAGAAACTGCAACCAGCTAAAACGAGTGTCAGAAGTGTAAATAAGATAGAAAAATATTTCAGCATTTTATACCCCTTAATAATGTTCAAGGCAAATCTTTTTTAGTTAATCTATCTCTAAAATAGATTGGCTGTTTTTGCAAGTCAAATTGAGACCTAGCCTAACTTAATTGGATTTATTTTGCAACGTATATTTGATGGTCACGTAAAAAGTCTCAAAATTCTCAAAGAATTCATTCTTGAAGCTTCTCTTCCGACTGACACGGAGGACAAGGATCTATTGTTTTTTTAGAAGCTTGAGAGCATACTTTAGCCCGCATTCCCTTTCCATTGTCATTCCGGGCGAGACGCAGCATAGACCCGGAATCCAGGGGAAATGTTTCAAATATTGTACTCAAGCAGATCTTTGATCTGTAGCCCGGATCAAGTCAGTGATGGAAAAAACATCTTTTCTTAAGCCCCATTCTATTTTGAGTAATGAATAAAGGTAATAGTTTGTTTTAATGGTAAAACGCATTGTACTGCAGCAGTAATAGATCTCGACGGTCACGAGTTTTATAGTGTCATCCCGAACATATGTGAGGGGTCTTATACGATATCAGCACTTTTTCAGATATCCCCTTTCGGTCTAGACGTCATGATTAAGTTAATAATATTAGTATAATACTAAAATTGTTGATTCACGAGCAATAGATCAGTTACATAAAAAAATAGTGCCAGCAAGAGATTAGTTTCTTGGGCCTTTTTCCACAGAATATTTGACTTATATTTTTAAATCTAATTTTGCATTTGAAACAGATGCATTTCCAATAACTTTTATTTAATTAATTCAGTATTTAATACTTGAAAAACAATCGTATTTACACTTGACTATTTGGGACTAATATATTAT
>OFJF01000077.1_pt1 | contig 7636 bp, 6 predicted proteins | sample 1540221 | NCBI WGS metagenome assembly OFJF01 (sample SAMEA104347363, study PRJEB22522) | marine metagenome | biome: marine biome; feature: marine water body; material: seawater | collected 2015-09-01T00:00:00Z | depth 261 m
TCTTAGTTTTTGTTTCAGCTTTAGTCTTAGTTTTTGTTTCAGCTTTAGTCTTAGTTTTTGTTTCAGCTTTAGTCTTAGTTTTTGTTTCAGCTTTAGTCTTAGTTTTTGTTTCAGCTTTAGTCTTAGTCTTTGTTTCGGCTTTAGATTCAACTTCAGTTTTACTCTCAGCAGGAGCATCTTTAGAATTATTTTTAGTATCTTCTGTATTATCAGTCTCTTCAGCTCCAACTTTATCTTTGTCTTCTGTAGTTTCAGATTCTTCAGCAGTTAAGGGGGAAGAATCTTGGTTATCATCTTGATTTTCCAGTGCAGTTGCAGTTTCTTTAGCTTCATCTGTGTCACTTTCAGGCAGATCCTCGGATTTGTCTATACTTTTGAGACCATTTTCTTTAGTTTTTGCAAATTCTTTTTCCAGTTGTTCATCTATGGAAAGCTCATCTTCCTCAGTGGCAACAATATTGATTTTGTAACCGATTAATTTTGAAGCCAGACGCACATTTTGACCTTTGTGTCCAATTGCAAGTGATAATTGACTTGGTGCAACAACAACATCAATTTGTTGTGCGTCTTCGTCAATTTCAAGACTGTCAATTTCGGCCGGTGACAATGCATTGCAGGTATATTGGTCAATGTCTTCGCTCCAGCGGACTATATCTATTTTTTCTCCATTTAAGTCATTTACAATAGCCTGCACTCGACTTCCGCGCATACCAACACATGAGCCGACTGGGTCGACATCATCATCTGTAGAATAAACTGAAATTTTTGCTCTGCGGCCAGGTTCTCTTGAAGCATTGACAATTTTGACGATTCCATCATAAATTTCCGGGACCTCCATCTCAAACAGCTTGATCAGTAGACCAGGATGTGTCCTGGAAATTGTAAGTTGAGAATCTTTATGCGGATTATCATTTACGTCCAACAGCAACACTCTGACATGGTCTCCAAAGGAAAAATTTTCACCATATATTTGCTCTCTCCGGAACAAATAGGCTTCGACATTATTTTGAAAACTGAAAGCAACACGTCCGTTTGGTTCGACCCGCAAGACAGTTCCGGTTAAAACATCTCCTACTTTGTCTGTAAAGATGGAAACAACCATTTGTCGTTCTGCTTCCTTTAAACTGCCAAAAATAATTGGTCGTGTTGAATGAGCAATTCGCTGAAACTCGCGATCACTAATTTCATACTCAACCTCATCTCCAAGTCCTGCATCAGGGTCTATTTCAAAGACTTCATCGACAGAAATTTCATTGTGAGGATCTTCAACAAGTTCAACAACCTCCTTAAAATGGAATAAGTTTATTTTTCCGGTATCTTTGTCGATATGTCCCTCAATTTCTCTATAAGGCAGTTTGCGCTGAGCAGCCTGAATAAGCGACTCTTCTACCAGTTTTATCACAACTTCATGGTCCAAACCCTTCTCTCTAGAGAAGTCTTTAATTATTTCAAATAAGTTTTCTTCCAAAATTCACCTTTTTTTGTGTTATGTTTTTATGAAGTTATAACAAACATTCAAAATTTCAGTTCAGGTTCGAGATTAGCTTTTTTAATTAGGGTATATGGGATTACCAATTCAGACCCATCTGATTCCAGTTTTAAGCGTATTTCCTGTTCAGTACTTTCTTCTAATTTTCCAACCGCATTTTTTACCCCCTGGATTTTTTGCTGAAGTCGCACCCTGATTCGTTCTCCCGTGAAAGTCTTATAATGTTCAGCAGTCTTTAGTTTACGGAATAATCCCGGAGACGAAACTTCTATGCTGTAAGAATCAGAAATTGGGTTTTCATTGTCCAAAACTTCCTGTGTGATTCGATTTACGGCTACACAATCGTCAATCCCAATTCCAATTCCATTAATACTGTCAATAATTAATTGAACAGTCTGGTTAGATCCGTGTTTATTATATTCAACATCTAGAAGTTCATAACCTTCACTTTTGATCGGTACAGTAAGCAAATTTATCAACTTTTCTGCAATCTGGGTCATCAGGTCTGCTTAGATTTCAGGATGTTGCTAAATAATTGATTAAAATCTAACCTTTAATTCTATCTGTTTAAAGATGCTTTGTCGATTCTTTTTTTGTGTTGTTTAAGCTTTTCGTTCTATGGTCAAATATTCCACCAGTTCTCCAAGCAAAGAACTAGCAGGGTTAACAGGTAAATATTCCAAAGCTGCAGAAGCCAGAGTTGCCTGTTCTTGACAAAAACTTGCTACAGATTCCAGTGCTCCAGTACTTTCTGCTTGAGAAATAAACCAGTCAATGTCGGCATGTGTAACGTGTTCTCGAGTTTGTAATAAAATTGTGCGTACTCGTTCGGCATCCTTTGCAGAAAGCCGTTCCAGAAGTTCAATTGAAATCAAGGTGCGTTTTCCTTCAGCAATGTCACCTCCATACTCTTTACCATAACCGCCTGCACCTGCGCTGGGAGCTTCAGTTTCGCTTTTTTCAGTTAAGTTAAGCAAATCATCACGAATCTGAAATCCGATTCCAATTGCTTCTCCAAATCTGCCGACTGCTTCCAGCTCTGTTTTGGAAGCACCCGCAATCAAGGCACCACATATGCAGGGTCCTCGACCGGAATACCAGCCTGTTTTGCGGCTAATCATTTCACGGTATTCAGCACGATCAGGAAAAGTCTGGTTTGCTACCCAGCCTATATCTAGTGCCTGCCCCTCAAAAGTGGCCTGCATCACTTTGTTCAAATGTTGATGGACCTCTACTGCCAAATTACTGTCTAATTTGGAATGATTTTCTAGCAAAGTTTCATGTACCAGTCCCAGCAAAGCATCTCCCGCATTAAGTGCAAGGGCGATTCCGTGTTGGAGATGTAATGTCTGTTCTCCTCGACGTAATAAAGACTCGTCCTCTATATCATCGTGAACCAGTGCAAAATTGTGAAACAATTCAAGTGCAACTGCAGAAGTCAAGGCTTTTTCCGGATCACCTCCAAATAATTCACAACTTAGTAAAACTAGTGCAGGACGAAATCGTTTTCCTCCACGCTGCGGATAATCACGCATCAAATCATAAAGATATTCCTTTGGTTCTCCATCCGGAATGCAGCACAGAGTCTCTTCTCCAATCCATTCACTGGCGGCTTTTAAATAGGATTTTAGTTGGACATGATCTTTTGCGAAAATTTTCATGTTGTTTATTATTAAATGGAAATTACGTTTTATTAATAAACGGTTATGGAGTTCAGATTTTAGAGCGATTGAAGTTTTGGAATACGGAAATTATTTTTAATTCGCTGGTTGGCATCAGCAAGCTCAGCAACTGGCAAAATGACGCTCAAACGCTCTGAACCTGGAAGGAAATCAATTCTATGAAAATTATTTATTGGACTTAAAAAAGCTGTGCTAACATCTTCCAGGCGGCGTATTTGCTTGCCGTTTACCTGCAAAACCACTGCATTAGAAAGTTTTTGGTAACCGATGTTCAGCGGGTCAGGAATAACTTGTGACACTAAAACAATCCGGGGAGGATGTTCGGAGGATATTTTTGTTCCGGTCGAAGATATATCTGTTTTATTATTTTCGTAAATCGATACAGCTTTGTTTTGCTCCAAAAACAACCTCAGCCGCATAGGAGCACGTGTTTGCCAATTTGCACCCCAGATTCTGAGGTAATTCAAGGTCAATTCCTGAAATAAAAAACCACCCTCTATAACATATCGCGGAGCTGTTCCAACAATTTTTAAGGGAACTGATCGACTATTCTCTTCGTATGCAGAAACTTTTGTTTGCAAAACAACAGGCTTACCCTCACGGATTACTTCCAGTTTTACTGAATCTCCCACTTTCAAATGAGCTAAAAAAAGCAAATCAAACAAGGAAATACCCCAATCCGGATGCTCAACTTTACCATCGTGTGAAAGCGTCCATTTTCCCAGTTTGGTCAAATAATCACCTTGCATCAAAACATCAGAACCTGTGCCGTAAGGCAAAACCCTGCTGATCCAGATTCCGGGTTTTTCCGGAGGAATTTGAAAATGATTGTAAGTACTGCTTTGCGGTAATCTGCTCCATATAAAACCACGATGTGCTAAGCTCTGGTAAGGATTACTGCCTGCGTGCTTCAAAAACTCAAGCAGCATTGCAGCAGGCATAGCCTTAGTTTCTCCAGTACCTACATCGAGGATCATTCCTGCAGTTTCATTATCCTGCAGAAGCGGGTATCCCTGACCACTTTTGGGAATTCCGTTCAGCCTTAAAAGAGGAAACCAGGCATTGCTTACTCCCCGGTGTCCCACTGTCATTCTGTCTATTGTTCCGGACTCCATGGTCCACTCATCTTGAGATTTTATTTTCAGAGAATAAATATCTTTTGCCTCATGATCAGTAGATGATTTTACAGGAGTCCATTTCACAGGTCTTAGGTTCCGCCAAAATTTAGAATTATTGATTTGAAGTAAAGCCAAATTTGCAGCATAGTCCATCAGCACAAGCTTGGCTTGAAAGGGGCTGCGAATGTCCTTACGTGTCACCTCAATCAGTGTTGCATCGGAAACAATCTCTGCTGTTGTCAGCAGGTACAGGTTATTATTGTTCCCGTTTTCAGATTCTGAAATTCTCACAGAAACGGGTAGGCGTACAACCAGGGCCATTCCAGATTGTGTCCGGATTTCGCGTTTTTCCCACGGAGTGCGCCAGTCAAAAGACTGCTGATAAGATTTCAGGAGAACGGCCTGTTGAAACCATGGTTTTATTCCAGGAGTATCAGCCTGTAATACTGAAGTAAAAAGAAAAACCGTAGCAGTTATGGGCCATTTCAAAAGGGTATAAAGAAAATTATTATGTTTCACTGAGAATCCTTGTTTTTGTTGGCATAAATACGGGAACCGTCAATAATTCCGTAACGTTTGAGAACTGAATTATGCTGCTCAAGACTTTCTTTAAAATTCAGAACTAAAGGGATTTTATGCCATTCGCTTCCAAAGACAACATTGGTTGTTTCTGGAGGCATATTCTTTAGCATCTTCTCCAAATGTGCCAGCGATCGGACTGGTTTACCGTTCAGACTACTTACTATAAAATTGTGTAAATTGGTGTAGCCACTATTGACTGGAGAAGGCAGAACACGTGTAACAATGACTACTTGTTCCTGACGAGTTCGCGGTCGTTCTATTTCACGATACCAGTGTTCATAAGCCAGCGGTGGAGTTATGTTCCCCGGAGAATGGATGTAATTTCGATTCAGGGCAATAAAAACCAGCCCGCCAAAAATAACGTATTCTGGAAGCTCATCATAGCTGTTTCGCATTTCTGAGCCAAACGGCGGTGCCTTGAGTGTGAGTGTCAGGTTTATAAATTTGCCTTTTCGCCAAACCTGCAGTTGAAGGGAATCGCCGATTTGTCGGTTTTCTGCTTCAATAAAAAATGTAACTTGCTGCTCACTGTAACGCACCATTCCTGCTGCATCTATTTGCAAATCCTCAATTTTCGTCAGTACATCTCCGATTAAAAGAACACCGTCTGCAGACGAATGTGGAACTACCCGTTCTACAAGTATTCCTCCGGTATCTTCCGGAAGACCCAAATATTGACGATAGTGCTGATTGATAAGGGAACTGGTTTCTATTCCAATTTCAGGTACTCCATCATATCGTCCATCTTTAATATCTGCCAGAAAACGATTTATAAGTGGAACAGGAATAAAATAACCAACATCGTTTAGTCTCAAATTGGATTGAAAAGCAACTCCGATTGCTTGTCCGGATTGTGTTACTGGTCCGCCGCTGTTTCCGGGATTGATTGCAGAATCTGTTTGAATTAGCAGGTGTGAATCAATACCAGGATGCACATAAGTTCCAAATTCGATACGTGAGACAACACCTTCGGTGCGTGATAGTTCCTTTCCGCCCACAGGATATCCATAGGCCCGGACCCTGCTGCGTAACTCGGGAATACCACCTAACTCCAGCGGTTTCAAATCCTGATAAAACTTGGGATCACGTACTTTAAGTAAAGCCAAATCTGAGTCGTGAGCAATTGCCAGCACGTCTGCTAGAAACGGTTCCGGACTTGAAATTTTATTCACCAGCAGCATTCGAGAATCACTTACCACGTGTGCATTTGTCAAAATCCAATTGTCATGAATTAAAAATCCACTTCCTTGTCCTTGGCTCGTGGGCTTCATTTTCCATGGAGATTTCCAGTCCGGACTTTGCTGATAATTTGTGATACGGAATACGGATTGTTCGATTGAATTCTGTGAAGCAGGCACAGACGAGACCAAAGCTAACCAGACACATTCTATAAGAAGAAGAATCCAAAAATATTTTCGGAATTTTGGATTGTCTTTTAACAAAAACTTACAACGAAAGCCATTCATGGATAGAATAAAGTGTAGGGTTGTTGAGAGCGGATTACGTCCTGCTCTTCAAATAAATAAGGTCCGTCAAGTGGTTTTACAACAACTGTATTTGTGTTTTTTCGGGGTATATGAAGATCACTGATTTGAGCGATGAGCATAACTAATTTATTATACCAAAAAAATTAAAATCCCAGTTCCCAGCACAATCCTGTAAATTACAAAAACCAAAGTGCCGTGATTACGGAGAAAGCGCAGCAATAACTCTATCGAAAGGTAGCCCACAACAAATGCAGCTAGAATTCCCAGAATTAAATTTATGTATTGGTCACTGCTGATTCCAATTTCCATTAGTTCCTTCAATTCGTATAGACCGCTGCCAAAAATCGCAGGCAATCCCAGCAAAAAAGAAAATCTCGCAGCAGCTTCACGATTTAAACCCACCATCAAACCACCCATTATGGTGGATCCGGAACGGGAACAACCGGGAATCAGAGCCAAAGCCTGTGTCAGGCCGATTAATTGAATTTGTAAAAAACTTAATTGTTTAATGTCACGGTTGCGAGACGAAAGTCTTTCGGCAAGATAAAGAAAAATTGCCAGCACTATTAATGCAGTTCCGATCACCCAGAGTTCACGTGCCTCGTTTTTGATGAAATCCTTAAATCCCAAACCTAAGACGACTACTGGAATAGTTCCGGCTGCAATACTCCAGGCCATTTTTGATTCTGGAGTTTCAAACAGGTTCCTATGCCAGAGGCTTTCCAGTGCCGCCGAGGACAGTTGGACTACATCCTTACGAAAAAAGAGCAACACCGCAACCAGTGTACCCAGTTGAATAACTGCAGAAAATTCTGTCCCCGGATCACTCCAGCCGAGTAATTCCGGAACAATTCTTAAGTGAGCTGTGCTGCTGATCGGTAAAAATTCGCTCAATCCCTGAACAATGCCCAGCACTATGGCCTGTATCCAATCCATTGGTTTTTTTATGTCTGAAAATAATGATTCTGTACAAAGAAATCTAAGTGAAAATTTGCTTTTCCTTTCTACATGTAAAATTGAGAGAATTCAGGATTTATCCTTTTGTACATTTAAGGATAAATAAATGTCCGACAATGCAGAAAAATGTAATCATCTCAGATTAATTATCATCAGAACTGAATGAATAATCAATCTGGAAGCTGATTTAAGCTTTAGTCCGGCTTCTTTGTCAAACTCAGCAGAAAAATTCTGAATTTTCCGGAATAGCTGATCCAGTGCAGTTTTTTTCTCTAATGTTCGATCCATGCAGCTGAAAAACTTGAGGGCAGAGCATAAAAA
>OFJF01000085.1_pt1 | contig 7179 bp, 5 predicted proteins | sample 1540221 | NCBI WGS metagenome assembly OFJF01 (sample SAMEA104347363, study PRJEB22522) | marine metagenome | biome: marine biome; feature: marine water body; material: seawater | collected 2015-09-01T00:00:00Z | depth 261 m
GAATTAAATAAATTCTTGTTTCCTGAAAAAAATTGAATTATACTTCAACCACTACTGTTAATGTTTGCTTAGTTTTGAAAAGCAGGACAGATATTTAGGATATGTTTTCTAACAAAAAGGATTGAGATGAAAAGAGATGCAGAATTTTTAAGAAAGGTGACAGAGCTTGCTGCTGAAAATAACATGGGTGCAACAGCAAAGGCTTTAAAAATTCCGGTTTATACATTAAGGGCCCGCTTGTTGAGTGCCGCAATGAAACTTGGAGAAGTCCCTCCTCAGTTTGCAAAAACAAGAGTTGCAAAAAAAGTTGCAAAGCCAAAAAAGCGTAAACACCTGGATACAGTTAGAGCATCAGGTAAAGCCGGAAGTTCGAGGCGTGTGATAATTCCACAGCAGATTTTTCAAGAGTTGGATTGGAATAAAGGCGATAAGATTGTCATTCGACGTTAAGGCAAAAATAAAATTGTAATAGAAAGATCGGCAGGATAATAAGCTTCTTTTTAAGCACTCTTTAACTTTTTGTATGAGTGTTCCCCCCTTCATTTTGGATAGCGGTTGAAGGCTCGTGGTCGAGTGTTTCAACAGTTGACCATTTAATTTGCATTTGACAGGTTTAAAATGGATTTGGTGTATCGCCCAAGACGTTTAAGACGCACCGCACCTATTCGTGGATTGGTGCGTGAAACAGAACTTTCTCCGCGCCAACCTATTTATCCGCTGTTTGTTACGGAAGGCAAATCTGTCCGGGATCATATTGACAGTATGCCCGGACAATTTCGCTTATCTACAGATGAACTGGTTCGAGAATGTGAAGAACTTTATGCACTGGGTGTTGGTGCAGTAAACTTATTTGGCTATTCTGAAGAAAAAGATGAATTGGCTACCAAGTCGTATGATTCAGATGGCCTTGTTCAACGTGCTATTCGTACAATAAAATCTGCTGTTCCGGATTTGTGTGTGCAAACCGATGTAGCTCTTGATCCATATACGACTCACGGTCATGACGGACTGGTCATTGATGGTGAAATCGTGAACGATGAATCTGTTGAAGTACTGTGCAAAATGGCACTTTCACATGCAGAAGCAGGTGCAGACTGGATTGCGCCTTCCGACATGATGGACGGGCGAATTGGTGCAATTCGAAATGCGCTGGACGTGCAGGGATTTTCTCATGTCGGCATTCTTGCATATTCTGCAAAGTATGCTTCCAGTTTTTATGGACCATTTCGTGGAGCTCTTCAATCTGCACCAAAAAGTGGTAACAAAAAAACATACCAGATGGATCCTGCCAACATCCGGGAGGCACTTAAGGAGATTGCTTTAGATTTGGAAGAAGGAGCGGATGTGGTGATGATCAAACCTGCATTGTGCTATCTGGACGTAATTTCACGTGTTCGTGAGGCCTTTGATGCACCAGTGGCAGCTTATAATGTTTCCGGAGAATACGCGATGGTTGTTGCAGCTGCAGAGAAAGGCTGGGTTGACCGGGATAGTGCTATGATGGAAATGCTATTGTCAATTCGTCGGGCAGGTGCAGATATGATACTGACATATTTTGCAAAGGATGCTGCTGCTTTACTCCGTGCAGATTATGGGAGTTTTAGATGAAAACAGCACTTACTATCCGGAATGCCGAGGTAGTTCTTCCGGTAAGAACGGAGCGGACAGATGTCTCAGTTATCAATGGTCGGATTTGCGCTATTGGTAATGAAATACCTGACGTTGGAGAAGTGATTGATGCGGATGGATTGTTTTTGCTTCCGGGTATCATTGATCCACAGGTTCATTTCCGTGAACCGGGAGCTGATCACAAAGAAGATTTACACAGTGGTTCTTGTGCCGCTGCGGCAGGTGGAGTTACAAGCTTTCTGGATATGCCGAACAATACACCTCCGGTAATCACGCGTCAGCGGATGCAGGAAAAAAAGCAGTTGGCGGCAGAAAAATCTGTAGTTAATTACGGTTTTTTTATGGGAGCAACTCCGAATAATCTGGAGGAGTTGAATGCAGTAGAAAATGTTTGTGGTATAAAAATTTTCATGGGTTCATCTACTGGAAATTTGCTGGTGGACGATCCGGATGTTTTGGAGAAAATTTTTGCCAACGGCTCCCGTCTGATAGCAGTACATGCGGAAGACGAATCTGTTCTTCAGGAAAACAAAGAATTGCTCAAGGATATTTCTGATGTACGCATTCACCCCCTGCTCCGTAATGAATCTGTGGCACTCAGGGCTACAAAACTTGCCGTGCAGTTTTCACTTAAATACCGGCGACGACTGCATATTCTGCATTTGACAACGGAAGATGAATGTGATTTTCTGCGTACTTTACCAAGGGAGCATCGCATTTCAACAGAGGTTTGTCCACAGAATTTCACCTTGACTGTACCGGAATGTTACGAGCAGCTCGGCACATTGGCTCAGATGAATCCTCCGTTGCGGACAAAGCGTCATGCAGATGCATTGTGGCAGGCTCTCAAGGATGGAATTATTGACTGCATTGCCACAGACCATGCGCCTCACACTTTAGCCGAAAAAGATCAGCCATATGGTAAGGCGCCTGCAGGAATGCCCGGTGTCGAAACCTCATTGGCCTTAATGCTGGATAGAGTCAACCGCAATGTTTGCACTTTGCAGGAAGTGGTTTACTGGATGTCTGAATCTCCTGCAAAATTATATGCAATGCAGGGAAAAGGACGTATCGAAGTTGGCCAGGATGCAGATTTGGTTTTAGTCGACATGTCATTAAAGAAAACGGTTACGAATGGTGAATTACAGACCAGAGTTAACTGGTCTCCTTATCACGGTATGGAACTAAAGGGCTGGCCGGTTCAAACGATTGTTAATGGTCAAACTGTTTTTTTGAATGGAGAAGTCGATAAAAGTGTACGCGGAAGAGAAATCAGCTTTGCATGATCAGTGGATAAGAGTTAGGATAGTTGAAGTAATTTTATCTTAACATTTACCTGAAAAAATAACGGAAAGATTCTGTGAAGAAAATTTGAATAACAAGTGTGGTATTTTGAAATTTTACGATTTCTCCCAATGTAAAAAAACCTAAATTTGGAGGTAATGATGACTGCATCAATGGAAAAAAATATTAATAAAAATTTAATCGAAATGCTCGAAAAATCTCGAAAGCTTTACGCAGATCGTCCTTTGTATGGAACGAAACGCGATGGAATTTACGAGTGGACTACTTACGAACAGTTTGCAGAAAAAGTAGATGCTTTACGCGGAGGGCTGGCTTCATTAGGTGTAACTGCTGGAGACAAAGTCGCTATTATCTGTAAAAACACAGAAGAGTGGGCAGTCTCTGCTTATGCCACTTATGGATTATGCGCACAGCACATCCCAATGTATGAAACACAGATGGCAAAGGAATGGGAATACATAATCCGTGACTGTGGTGCAAAAGTATTACTGGCGGCAAACACAACTGTGCTTGAACAAACTCGTGATTTCCCAGAACGGATTGAAGAACTGGAACATATTGTTTTGCTTTCAGGAAGTGATGCAGGAGATGTTAAAACATATTCTGATTTACTGAAAACAGGCAGAGCAAACCCGATAAACGTCAAGCAGCCTGAATCACAGTCACCGATGGGAATGATCTATACTTCAGGAACTACAGGTGATCCAAAAGGTGTGGTGCTGAGTCACAGGAACCTGATTTTTGAGTGTGATGTAGTCTTACCTTTGCTGGGCATGACGAAAGATGATAGATCACTGGCATTTTTGCCTTGGGCTCACGTTTTTGGCCAGGTGGCAGAAGTACATGGTTTAATCAATTCCGGCGGTTCTGCGGGACTGGTTGATGATGTGAATACGCTGATTGAAGAACTGGGTGTGGTCAAACCCAGCATGTTCTTTGCTGTGCCTCGTGTTTATAACAGGATTTATGAGCGTCTAATAGGTCAAATGCAGGAAAAACCAGGCTTTATCCGCTCCCTGTTTTATGGAGGACTCAAACAGGCAAAGAGAGAAAGAGAAGGTGAAACTCTTAGTTTTATGGAAAATTTAACACTAACGCTGGCTCGTAAAATTATTTTCAAAAAAGTTTTGAACCGCTTTGGTGGAAATTTGCGTATCGCTGTAAGTGGAGCCAGCGCCTTGAGTCCACAAGTCGCAGAGTTTGTAAATGATATTGGCATCAGCGTTTATGAGGGTTATGGGCTAAGTGAAAATACGGCAGCACTTTCAGTTAATTATCCGGGTGCAAGACGCTTTGGTTCGGTGGGTAAACCACTTCCTGGAGTACGGATTGAAATAGATAAATCTGTTGAAGGTTCCAAAGAAGAAGACGGAGAGGTTATAGCATATGGTGAAAATATCATGCTTGGCTACCACAACCTGCCGGAATTCACGAAAGAAAATATCACTGAAGAAGGAGGGTTGCGGACGGGAGATCTGGGGCATTTGGATGAGGACGGTTACCTCTATATCACTGGACGTGTGAAGGAACAGTACAAACTTGAAAATGGCAAGTATGTGGCACCTGCACCCCTAGAAGAATCACTGAAGCTGAGTGCGTACGTTGATCAAATAATGCTTTACGGCTTCAACCGACCTCATAATGTGGCTGTGATTGTAGCAGAGATGCCCGCAGTGGAAAAATTTGCTGAGGAAAATAAGATTTCCGGAAGTGGTCCAAGTTTGTTAAATGAACCTGAAATTAGAAAATTGTTCCAGGAACAACTGGAACATTATGGAAAAGATTTCAAGAGTTTTGAACGTCCGCAAAATTTTGCCCTGCTCTCTGAAGAGTGGGGTATTGACAATGGACTACTGACTCCAACTCTTAAACTGAAACGGGAGGTGGTGGAGGAACAGTTCAAGTCACAGATTGAGAGCCTTTATTCTTAATATTTGTGGTTCGTTTGGTCTTGTGATTCGCCGTAATTTTCTATTATTCTGTTATATTTTAGTGTTTCTTCAGTACAATGCAAATCCAGGTTTCTAATCTGCACAAAAGCTACATTGACGGAGAAGGCTTGAAGCTGCACATTTTGCGGGGCCTTAATTTTGAAGCAAAGTCGGGTTCGACTGTAGCAATAGTTGGAACTTCCGGAACCGGAAAGAGCACTTTTCTGCATACAATTGGAATGCTGGAAGGTATAGACGAAGGGCAGTTGTTCCTTGACGGCAGCGATTTGGCCAACTTAACCCGCGACCAGGCTGCACAGTTCCGGAATGAAAAAGTTGGTTTTATCTTTCAATTCCACCAGTTACTACAGGATTTTACTGCGTTGGAAAATGTGATGATTCCCCAGTTGATTCAAGGTAAAAATACTGGAATTGTCCGGAAATATGCTTTTGAACTGCTGGAAAAAGTTGGACTGTCTGAGCGTGCTGGACATAAGCCGACACAGCTTTCCGGAGGAGAACAGCAGCGGGTCGCGATTGCTCGTGCTTTAGTCAATCGACCCCGAATTGTACTGGCAGATGAACCAACCGGAAACCTGGACCAAGAGACAGGTGAGCAGGTAATGGAAATTTTGCTGCGACTAAACCGAGAAAATGAAACTACACTTGTTATGATTACCCACAACACCAGCCTTGCATCGGCCATGCAGTATCAGCATCGTATGGAAAATGGACAACTGCATTTGCTTACGAATGATTAAGAATATCTGCAAAAGAATTTCTACTCTGCCTGATTCCTGCTTCTTTCAAACCTGATGAACTTTCTTTCTTCTGTTTTTCGTTTTTTATTTGCGATTGTTTTTCTGGGCTTCCTGTGCTTAAGCAATTTCAATCAAGTTCTCTATGCACAAACGACAAGTAGTGCGGATTTATCGTCACTTATTTCTGAGATTGAAATAAAAGGCACATCCGACTTGGAATCCTCTCAAATCCTGTTTTTGATAGAAAGTCAAGTTGGCGAACCTCTGTCACGTAAGGCTGTTCGCAGGGACATCCACTCCATTTATCAAATGAAATTGTTTGAAGATGTACAGGCAGAAGTAAAACTTCAGGATTTTGAAGAATCAGGCGCAAAAGGATATTTACTGCGCTTTGTGGTAAAGGAACGTCCTCGTCTGTCGGAGGTGAAACTTGTTGGAGTAACACTGGTTGAACGGACAGAAATTGAAGAAAAGATGACCCTGGTCCAGTATGATCCATTTGATCAAGAAAAAATTGCGGTAAATGAGCAAATAATTTTGGAGCACTACCGAAGTGAAGGGTATTCCGGGGTTCGTGTGAAAAGTAGAGTTGAAGCTGTGGAATCCAGTCTTGAATCCGAAGGAAAAAAGTTTCGTGTAGTATTTGAGATGGAGGAAAAACCTCGTGTTTATCTCTCAGATATTTACATTTCTGGTACTAAATTTTATTCAGAACTTGATATCAAAAGATTCATCCTGAGTTCTGAAATTGATTGTGTGGCCTGGGCAAATCAATCAGGCCTTTTCCGTGAAGAAATGATAAATCAGGACCTGTCACTGATTACTCAGCACTATCTTAAAAATGGATTCATAAAAGTATTTATTGAAAAACCGGATGTAACGTTGATTCACAATCCTGATTATAGTCGGGTCGATGTCCGTTTAAATATTACAGAAGGAGATCAGTATTACTCTGGAAAGATCTCTGTATCCGGTGACATTCTGGGTGAAAAAGAAAAGTTAATGGAAGGCTTGTTGCTGGAAGAAGGTGAAATTTATAATCCGTTTCTGCAAAATAGAGATCGTTCAGGTATAAGTGAAATTTACCATGAACGGGGTTATGCTTTTGTCAGGGTTGTACCGGAAACAAAAGTTCATAAAGAAACAAAAACTGTTGATGTAACTTACCGCATTGTGAAGGGTGAGAAAGCCTACATTGGCCGTCTGGAAATTGCGGGAAATATTGAAACACGAGATCATGTGATTCGGCGTGAGTTTGAATTACAGGAAGAAGAGCTTTTTAATGGTAAAAAACTGCGCCTCAGTCAGGAAAATCTTAACCGTTTAGGTTTTTTTCAGTCCGGAGTGATCCTGGAACGATCTCCACGTGATCAAGAGGACAATCTGCTGGATATCATGGCTCGTCTTAAAGAAGCCCAAACCGGAACTTTTCAGGCTCAAGTAGGGTATAGCGATTTTTCCGGATTCAGTGGAGGAGTGACACTTTCAAAGGGCAACCTGCGCGGGTCACGTCGGACCTGTCTCTTATACCAATCCGTCGCTGCCGACGACGA
>OFJF01000087.1_pt1 | contig 7141 bp, 9 predicted proteins | sample 1540221 | NCBI WGS metagenome assembly OFJF01 (sample SAMEA104347363, study PRJEB22522) | marine metagenome | biome: marine biome; feature: marine water body; material: seawater | collected 2015-09-01T00:00:00Z | depth 261 m
GCGGCATGCTTCAAACGAGCCTTCACAAACTTTTGAATATCCAGATCCTGTTTCAGCTGGCTTGCATAATCTTTTTCTGCAAACCACTTTGAGTTCCATGTTCTGGAAATACCCAGTCTTAGACCTATTGGATTAGCTTTTTGACCCACAGTTTACCTTGAAAAACGTGAATTCCCCTTGAAATAGAATAGGGAATTAAATTATTTAACTTTATTCTCCAACTTCCAGTGTAATATGGCTGGAGCGTTTTTTAATTCCAGATGCGCGGCCCATTGCTCTAGGGCGGAATCGCTTGAGCATCCGTGCCTCATCAACGTAAGCGGTAATCACACGGAAATTATCCACATCAGCTTCTGGATGGTGCTGGTCCGCATTTGCGAGTGCAGACTGCAAGACTTTCATTATCGGTTCAGCAGCTCTGTTTCGTATCGTGCTTAATTGTGCCATTGCCCGGACAACATTTAGCCCTCTAATCATATCGACAACCAGACGGGCTTTTCTTGGTGCCACTCTTACATTTCTTGCAGTTGCTTGAGCAGTCATTATCGCCTTACCCTCTTATCACTTTTTCCTACATGTCCCCGATATGTCCGGGTTGGTGCAAATTCACCCAATTTATAACCCACCATATCTTCTGTAATAAAAACAGGAATAAATTTGTTGCCATTATGAACAGCGATATTTGTACCAATAAAATCCGGTAAAATTACAGAGCGTCGGGACCATGTTTTGATCAAACGTCGGTCGTTGTTTCCTTTAGCTGCAGCAACTTTTTTTTCAAGATGAGCGTCTACGAACGGTCCTTTCTTTAGGGATCTTGGCACTGTTTATCTCCTCTTCAAAATATATTTGTCTGTATCTTTACGTTTCCTGGTCTTTGCTCCTTTTGTGGGCTTACCCCACGGAGTTACTGGATGTCGACCACCGGAAGATTTTCCTTCGCCTCCGCCATGTGGATGGTCAACTGGATTCATAACTACACCACGAACAGTAGGGCGGCGACCTAACCAGCGATTCCGACCTGCTTTACCTTTATTAATGTTCATATGCTCTGCATTACCAACTGTTCCAACAGTTGCCATGCATTCTATTCTTACTTTTCTGATTTCACCGGAGCGAAGTTTGAGTTGAGCATAATCATCACCCTTTGCCATCAATTGAATTGCTGCTCCGGCACTGCGTCCTAATTGTGCTCCTTTTCCAGGACGTAATTCAATGCAGTGAAGCATCGTTCCAACAGGAATATTTTTTAATGGAAGAGCGTTACCGGTCTTAATATCAGAATTTTCTCCAGAAAAAATAACATCTCCAACTTTTAATCCGAAAGGTGTCAGGATGTAGCGTTTCTCACCATCTGCATAATGCAGTAAACTGATTCGTGCACTTCGGTTAGGGTCATATTCAACGCTGGCTACTTTTGCTGGAATCTCTTGTTTGTTTCTGGAAAAGTCGATTATCCGATATCTGCGTTTGTGTCCACCACCGTGATGCCTGACCGTAATCCTGCCATTATTGTTTCGGCCTCCCTTCTTTTTCAAAGGGGCCAAAAGACTTTTTTCCGGCGTGGATGCAGTTATTTCTTCAAATACAAAGCCACTCATTCCCCTTCTTCCAGGAGATGTAGGTTTGTGGAATTTAATTCCCATAATTCTTAGCAGTCAGTTTACGCACCTTCAAAATATTCAATAGTATCCCCTTCCTTTAGGGTTACTATTGCTTTTTTCCAGCTGGACTTAAGCCCCTGATAACGTCCAAGGCGTTTTTTCTTGCCCCGTACATTCATTGTTCTTACTTTCAGCACTGAAACCTTGAAGGATTTTTCAATGCTTTCCTTAATTTGAATTTTATTTGCCCTTTGGTCAACTTCAAAAGCGAACTGATTAGCTTCTTCTTTTAGTGACAAAGTCTTTTCTGACATTTTTGGTGCTCTAAGCACATCAAAAATATTCATCTAGCCAACCTTTCCTTGTATGCCTCAAGAGCATCTTTGAGGAAAACCACTTTTGTGTATTTCATCATCTCATAAACATTTAGGCTTCGAAAACTCAGAACATGTACGTCTGGAAGATTTCTCGAAGCAAGTCTCAAGTTTTCAGACACCTCGTCTGCTACTATTAAAACTTTTTCTGGAAGCTCAAGCTTGGTCAGCATTGCCTTCAGGTTTTTAGTTTTATTATCAGTCAGATTAAGGCTGTCAAGCACCAAAACTCCGTCCTGTCGAACTTTCTCTGCAAACACTGAACGTGTTGCAAGACGCTTAGTTTTCTTGTTCAGTCTAAAAGAATGGCTACGCATTTGCGGCCCGAAAATTGTGCCACCGTGGCGACGTATGGGCGATTTTGCACTACCCGCTCGAGAACTGCCTGTACCTTTTTGTCGATATAGTTTACGGGTACTGTAAGCAACTTCTCCTCGAGTTTTAGTAGAATGTGTCCCCTGTTGATTTGCAGCCAGAAACTGGCGCACAACTTCTGAAACAGCTTTTCTGTGATATGGTGTTTCCAGAATTGTATCGTCAATTTCTACCTTACCTGCGGCTTTGTTGCCTGCATCAACGGTTTTTAATGTTGCCATGATTATGTTTGCCTTAAAAAAACTTATCCTTCTTGCTTGATGGCGATGTCAACTCCAGCTGAAATATCCAGGCGCATCAAAGCATCCATTGTCTGTGGTGTTGTTTCCAAAATATACAGGAGCCGTTTGTGGGTACGAATCTCAAACTGTTCTCTCGACTTTTTGTCAACATGTGGAGAACGCAAAACAGTGTAACTGTTCTTTCGAGTAGGAAGAGGAATGGGGCCGACAATTTCTGCACCAGTCCGCTTAACCGTATGTACAATTTCTCCAATTGTTTTATCGAGAAGTTTCTCGTCGTATGCCTTGAAACGTACTTTAATTTTTTGTTCCATCAAACCACCTGGTATCTTATTCAATAACTTCCGTGACGACTCCGGAGCCAATAGTCCGTCCGCCTTCCCGAATTGCAAAACGTACTTCTTTTTCCATTGCAATTGGACATATCAACTCAATAGTCATTTCCACGTTGTCACCCGGCATTACCATCTCAATCCCGCTTGGTAAAGTAACGACACCGGTTACGTCAGTTGTACGGAAATAAAATTGTGGGCGGTAGTTTGTAAAAAACGGAGTGTGTCTTCCGCCTTCATCTTTATCTAGTACATAAACCTGGCCTTTGAACTTTGTGTGCGGTGTAATTGAGCCCGGCTTACAAATGACTTGTCCTCGTTCAATATCTTCACGCTTGATACCTCTCAACAAAATTCCAACGTTGTCTCCAGCCTGTCCCTGGTCAAGTGATTTACGGAACATTTCTACGCCGGTAACAGTGGTTGTTTGGGTCTCACGGATTCCAGTGATTTCAATGTCCTCACCGACCTTCACTATTCCGCGTTCAATTTGTCCGGTTGCAACTGTACCGCGTCCGGAAATAGTAAACACATCTTCAACGGACATCAGGAGGTCCTTGTCAAGGTCACGTACAGGTTCAGGAATAAAACTGTCAATTGCATCCAGCAGCTCTTTAATACACACAAATGCAGGGTCGCTTGAATCAGTTGCTGAACTTTCCATAACCGCCAGAGCTGAACCTTTGATAATAGGAGTGTCATCTCCGGGGAAATCATAGGAATCAAGCAATTCACGGACTTCCATTTCCACCAGCTCAAGCAACTCTTCATCATCGACTTGATCAATTTTATTCAGAAACACCACAAGGTGCGGAACATTTACCTGGCGGGCCAACAAGATATGTTCACGGGTTTGAGGCATCGGGCCGTCAGCAGCGGATACAACAATTATCGCACCGTCCATCTGTGCTGCACCGGTGATCATGTTTTTAACATAATCGGCGTGACCCGGACAATCGACGTGTGCGTAATGCCGATTCTTAGTTTCATATTCAATATGTGATGTCGCAATGGTGATCCCACGCTCTTTTTCCTCTGGTGCACCGTCAATTTCATCAAAGCCTTTTGCTTCAGCTAAACCGTCCATTTGCAGTACTTTGGTGATTGCTGCAGTTAAAGTAGTTTTCCCGTGGTCCACGTGTCCAATTGTTCCAACATTAACATGTGGTTTTGAGCGGTCAAATTTTTCTCTTGCCATCTCGTCTCCTGTTCCTTATTTCTGTTTTGACTAATTAAAATTTACGCTCAGCCTAAGCTGACCGGTTCTCCAATGAGAATCTTTCTTGTCGATTCAGTCACAGACGTGTAGTGACTGAAATGCATGGTAAATGATGCCCGCCCCTGAGTGAGCGAACGTAATCGGGTGGAATAGCCGAACATTTCCGCCAACGGAGCTTCAGCCTCAACAACCTGAATTCCTCCCTGCTCTTCCATACCCCGGATACGTCCGTGGCGAGCATTCAGGTCTCCAATAACTTCACCTGTAAAAGATACAGGCGTAACGACCTCTATTTTCATTGAGGGTTCAAGTAAGGCCGGTCCTGCCTTCCGTACCCCTTCCCGAAGAGCGGTTACCCCCGCAATAGTGAAGGCAACTTCGGTCGAAGATTCTTCTAGATATTCTCCTGCAACCAAGCAAACTTTCAAGTCAATTAATGAAAATCCGGCAAGGACTCCATTACTCATTGCATCTTGAATCCCTTGTTCCAGGGCCTCTGCAAACTGCGTTGGCAATTCTTCAGCCGAAAGTTTGTTTTCAAATTCAAATCCCCCTCCTGCCTCCAGTGGTTCAAGGCTTATCCTGCAGAAAGCAAATTGGTCTTTTCCGTCAAGTTGTTGCTCAAATCGTGTTTCTGAGTCTGCAGCCTGCGTAATTGTTTCCCGGTATGCTACTCTGGGCGTTCCGGCTTTACAGTCGATCCGGAACTCCCGCTGGAGTCTGTGAACCATAACTTCCAAGTGAAGCTCACCCATTCCGGAAATTATGTTTTGTCCTGTTTCAGCATCAATCCTGCTCCGGAATGATGGGTCTTCCTGCATCAGGCGTTTCAGGGCTTCTTCAAGTTTGTCCTGATCCTGTTTTGTTTTTGGCTCAATAGCCTGATCAATTACCGGTTCCGAAAACTGAGTTCTTTCCAGAATTATCGGATGATCCTTTGGGCAGAGTGTGTCCCCCGTGATCAGTTCCATACCGATCACTGCCCCGATATCTCCTGCTTTTATCACGGAGATATCTTCACGCTTGTTTGCGTGCAGTTTTACTAGATTCCCAATCCGTTCGTGCTTACGTTTACGAGGATTAAATACTGTTTTCCCGGTTTCAAATGAACCTGAATAAACACGAATAAAAGTCATCTGACCGGCAAAAGGATCACTTGCCACTTTGAATGCAAGTGCACACAAGGGGTCTGATTCAGAAGCCTCACGGCTAACCGGTTTTTTCGTTACCGGATGATCTCCCTGTATCGGCGGAATATCAAACGGAGACGGGAGGTAATTTACTACAGCATCAAGAAGTTGCTGCACTCCCTTATTCTTAAAGGCACTTCCACACAAAACCGGTGTGATTTTGCCGCTTAAAGTTGCTTTACGCAGAACTTTGACGATCTCTTCCTGTTCTACCTGTTGCTCTTCAACAATTTTTTCGAGCAAGTCATCATCAAAAAGAGAAAGATGCTCCAGCATCTGCCTGCGCCAATCCTGCGCTGATGCTCTCAATTCATCGGAGAGTTCGGCACTTTCGTATTCTTCACCAAATCCTTCATCTTTGAAACGCAGTTCCTGCATCGAAACCAGGTCGATCACTCCTGTAAATTCCTCCTCGGCGCCAATCGGTATTTGTATGGCTACCGGACTTGCAGAAAGCTGGTCTTCAATTGAAATGACAGCCTTCTCAAAATCTGCACCAACACGATCCATTTTATTGACAAATGCAATACAGGGGACGTTATAGCGTTTTGCCTGTTTCCAAACTGTTTCTGTCTGAGGCTGTACTCCTGCTACTGCACATAGCACCATTACTGACCCATCCAGCACTCTCAAAGAGCGCTCGACCTCCGCTGTAAAATCTACATGTCCCGGAGTATCAATAATGTTTAAAACATATTCTTTTTTATCAGTCTCCCATGAACAAGTAGTTGCAGCTGAGGTAATCGTGATCCCACGCTCCTGCTCCTGTTCCATCCAATCCATTGTAGCAGAGCCGTCATTGACCTCCCCGATCTTGTGAATCCGTCCAGTGTAATAAAGGATACGTTCGGTGGTTGTAGTCTTCCCTGCATCAATGTGCGCCATGATGCCAAGGTTACGCCGTTGTTTAAGAGGAACTGTTCTTGCCACGTCGGTTTATTGATAGAGGCACTGATTTGTTTCAGTAAAAGCCAGTTCGTTTACCAACGGTAATGCGCAAAAGCCTTGTTGGCCTCAGCCATCTTATGCGTATCTTCCTTCTTTTTTATTGCGCTGCCTCTGCTGTTTGAAGCATCTGCGAACTCATCTGCCAGCTTCGCACGCATTGATAAGCCGCTGCGGGCATTTGCATTTTCAATTAGCCAGCGAATTGCCAGTGACTGACTTCTGCTGTGTCGGACTTCCAGCGGCACCTGATATGTTGAACCGCCCACACGCCGAGATTTTACTTCTACAGACGGCATCACGTTTTCAATGGCGGCTTTAAAAATCTCCAATGATGACATTTCAGATTCACGCTCTGAAATTATGTCCAGTGCACTATAGAAAATATTTTCTGCAATACTTTTCTTACCATGCTTCATTAATGAATTAATGAATTTACTGACTAACAAATCTTTATATTTTGGATCAGGTAAGATTACTCTTTTTGTTGCGGCTCTTCGTCGTGGCATATAGTTTTTTTACTGATCCTTTTTGACGCCGTACTTGGAACGGGACTGCTTACGTTCATTTACTCCAACTGTATCAAGTTTACCGCGTACAACGTGATAACGAACTCCGGGAAGATCTTTTATTCGTCCGCCCCGAATCAGCACAACTGAATGTTCTTGAAGATTGTGGCCTTCTCCAGGAATATATGCTGAAACTTCATGTCCATTAGTAAGCTTAACCCTTGCTACTTTACGTAATGCTGAATTGGGTTTCTTGGGAGTAGTAGTATAAACTCTTGTGCAAACACCTCTTTTTTGAGGACAAGCTTCTAACGCAGGAACTTTATTTCTTTTTTTTACTACTTGCCTACC
>OFJF01000089.1_pt1 | contig 7103 bp, 7 predicted proteins | sample 1540221 | NCBI WGS metagenome assembly OFJF01 (sample SAMEA104347363, study PRJEB22522) | marine metagenome | biome: marine biome; feature: marine water body; material: seawater | collected 2015-09-01T00:00:00Z | depth 261 m
GGTGTCAACGGTGATCTAAGTTCATGACTAACATCAAGTAAAAGCTGTTCTCGTGCAGACAACATTTCCCTGATTCGTTCTGACATACGGTTGAAGGCTTTTGCCAAATTTCCCAGTTCATCACCTCGTTTTTCCGGAAGTCGATGCTCCAAATTACCTTCGCCTAAAGCAGAAACACCATCCGAAAGCCAGTTAAGAGGTTGTAATATTTTGTGTAAAATCAGCCAAGTTCCTGTTAAAACCAGCCCAACTAATCCCAATACTGCAAAAATCCACGGCATTGCAAAACGGATTCCGTGCCACTCGTCCTTAATTTCTGCAAAAATAAAACGGCCTGTTTTCGTTTCAACGATCGCCACACCTTGTCTGTGATAGCGCCCAAAACGCAAATCGGTTACAAGTGGGCGAAGCGGTTGTACTAGCAAACGAAAACCGGGATCACTAGATTTTCCCATCCACTTGCGGAAATGTATTTTCTGCAAAGGAGGAATTCCCGACCCAGTTTCCCATGTTTCATTTTCACCTTCATAGCGAATAATCAAAAACAAACGCTGCGATAATTCACGCGCGTGGTCCAAATTAAGGTTTTCCTCTAAATCCTTGACAAGATACGCTCCGTACTGGGCCAGGTTATTACGAAAAAAATTTCTCTGGTTTTCCCTGAAACCATGCCAGCTAATTGCTGAGATGCCCATCACCAGTAAACTTCCTGAAATCAACATAACTGCAATCAATTTAGTAAAAATGGAGTTAAAGGGGCGTTTCAGCCATTCAAGCCTCATTTTCACCTCCAATAAACAAATATCCTGTGCCCCAGATAGTTTTGATAAAACGAGGATTTTTTGGATCATCGCCAAGTTTTTGACGCAAGCGGCTCATGGTAATGTCAACAGAGCGGTTGAAGGCATCCCATTCAATGCCTCGTAATTCTTCAATAATTTGGTCACGATTAAGGACTTTACCTTTGTTTTTAACCAGCAAAACAAGGCACTCAAATTCATTTAATGTCAAATGCACCAATTTGTCATCAACCCGGACTTCGTATTTATGGAAATCAATGCACAAAGCACCAATAGTTTTTATTCCGGATTTAGATTTTGTCTGTATCCGTCGTAAAATAGCTTGAATTCGTGCCACCAATTCGCGCGGTTCAAATGGTTTTGGCAAATAATCATCCGCCCCAATTTCTAAACCAACAACCCGATCCATCACTTCGCCGCGGGCAGTAAGCATTACCACCGGAACGCTACTAGATTGGCGTATGGTACGGCAAACTTCAAAGCCGTCCATTTCCGGAAGCATCACATCCAAAATAACCAAATCCGGAGTTTCTTCTTCCAGCTTTTCCAATCCTGCACTCGGCAAGGTTGCTGTCAGAACAGTAAAACCCATTTTGCTAAGATAATCTGTCAAAAGACGATTCAGTTTTTCGTCATCGTCGATGATCAGAATTTTTCCGGAAACGGCAGTGGTTGAAGTCATATTGATTTAAGTTTGACAAGATTCGCAAACACGTATCGTGAATGAACAAATTTTTAAAACCTACTTCTTTGTAGAAAAGGTAGTGTGGATACACTATCGTTTTTCCACCCTACTTTTTATTTGTATCGTCTCCCCAATTTTCATTGATCTAAATTCATCGTCCGGAAGTCCGGTTTTTTTCATAGCATCTGCCAATAATTCCGGAGGCTCTAAAAATGGTTCATGCGTTAGTTGAAAAGTACCCCAATGAATCGGAATTGATTTTTGCGAACGAATTTCTTGATGAACCAAAACTGCTTGATCCGGATCAAGATGCTGATTAAGCATGAAATATCTCGGCCCGTAAGCACCAATCGGAATCATTGCCAATTGAAACGGGCCTAATTTGTCTCCGATTTCCTTGAATAGTTTTTCGTCGTATGCTGTGTCTCCGGCAAACCATGATTTAAAATTTCCAATTTGAACTGCCCAAGATCCCCATAAACTTTTGTTGGTGTCCCAAAGTGTACGCTTCGACCAGTGCACGCTTGGAGTAAAAGTGATTTTCACAGTAAGGCTCCCTTTTTTTGAAAATTGGTGCGGCTCCCACCAATCCAACTCAATCACTTTTTCAGTTGCAATCCCGCGCTCCAAAAACCACGCTTTCAAGCCCAAAGGCACTAACCACGTCACGGAATCCCCAAACATATCGACGGTGCGGGAATCCAAATGGTCATAATGATTGTGTGAAATAACAACAAAATCAATTTCCGGCATTTCTGCAAAAGTAAGCGCCGGTGGCGTGAAACGCTTTGCCCAAAAATCAAACGGAGCCGCATAATCAGTCAAATGCGGGTCGGTCAAAAAATTAATTCCTTGATATTGCACTAAAACAGTAGCATGTCCAATCCACGTTGCACGAGGTACATCCGCAGACGAAGCGGACTTTAAGTCGATTTGTGATAACTCCACCTCTGCTAAAATAGATTCAATGTCTTTCTGAGCAACAGAAGGTGTAGGCCCTTCCTTGAAACGCATCGACAACCACTGAAAAATACTTGCGCTTCTTTTGGTTTTAAAACTATTTTTTCCATGATGCACTTTATTCGAATCATATTTAACATTGTCGGAATAATTTGTTAGCAGCATAGACACACTCACCAAGGTAACAATGCTCAATGCAATGAAAATAGCGGTTTTTTTCATTTATTATTCTTTATTTTTTCAGCTCCGGCAATTTTATCCAAACGCAAATGCAACTGCAATTCCAGTTCATCTTGTGGATCCGCTATAAGACCTCCGACAACTAACGGCACATCCACATTTAAAGCTGAAAATGTGGTTTTTAGTTGTCCCTCGACCAGAAGAAATCCGGCTTGTTTTGAAAATGACAACGCAAACTTCACTGGAAATATTCCGCCTGCAACTTCCAAATTCCCGGAAACTTCCGGAAGTTGACCTTCCATCATTTTATCCCAAGCTGATTTTTCGAGCCATTCGGAAACGAAACGAATATTCGGAGTGAGATCAGCTTTGAGAATTTCCGGAATGTCTCCATCGCGTAATGCGTTGCCTGAATCCAGTGTTTTCACAGGAACACTGACTTCAACTTGCGCCTTTTCACCGGATTCTTCCCAGTGCATTTCTGCTGTGACATCACAGCTTTTGCCAATCACAGCCACATCGGCAAAAAAGAACATTGTTTTTACTGTTTTGTAGGCCAGACAATGCTCTTCCGGAGCAAAAATTGGTTCCTCAGGAAAAACTAAAGGTGAATTCAGAAGTAGTAAAATGCCAGTTGTAATAATTACGAAAAACTTTTTCATGCTTGCTGTTCAATGAATTGTGAAAGAAATATAATTTGACATGTAATCAGAAGGCGGACATGCAATTCCGCCCTAACGTTTGAATGCTCAATGCCATAAACCACCTCGATGTCTACCCCAGCCGCCTTTTTCAGCACGTTTACGACGTTTTTCCATTTTCTCCACTATTTTCGCCCGTTGTTCCGGAGTCAGTGTGGCATGGAATTTTGCAAAACTATTGGCGAATTTTGGCAATTTGGCTCTTAACTGTTCAAAGCTTCCAGTTAATACTGCTTCCAATTTTTCTGCATCAGCGGTCTCGCTTTTCATTTGAGATAATATTTCATCGTTAATCGTTTGTCTAATTTCCTGCAAAGATTCTTTTTCTGCAAACAAATCTTCTGCAATTTGCGCGATTTTTTGCGATTGTTCATCGCTGAGCCCCAATCGATCTGTAGCAAGCTCAGTGGCACGTCTTGGGCTCATATCTTGATTTCTAAGCCTGTAATTGTCAATGGAATCGTGACGACTACCAACAAACCCAAAATTATTTTTCTCAAACAATAACTTGACCTGTATTTACTATTATTCATAATAATTCTTTCAGTACTGAAGTTTTAAATGCTAGTGAATTCAAGTGATTCCCATTTTACAGATAGTTTTTTGGAAAAGCTTTTCCCGGCAGTAACATGGTGTATCAGTTTGTATCTGTATTAGTGATTGTGAGATACGGTTACGGTTACCGCTTAAGACATTAAAAGAAAGGCAACGGTTTTCCGACAATAGCTGAAAGTCAAGTAAGCACCTCCACCAGTGCCGTTAGTAAACCACATATTCTGCTTATTTTCAAAAGAATGGTGGTTCATTACTGTATTTTACCCAGAGAGACAACTGAGCTGGGTGCAATTGGATGCGCTGTCGGAAAAATGACCATACATTTAGAAGCTTATAAAAATCTCTTGCTGAAGCCATAGATCATCTAATATAAAGTAGTCGATTTGTATTTCTAGTTCTACTTTTAACTATCTCAATACAAATGTCACATCCATTGAATCACTAAAATAATTGAATCATAATATAAATAAAGAAAATACATTTGAGTTGTCTGCTTCCAGCAAGTTTTTGATGCTGAGTGCCTGCATGCTATTGCTGCTGTCCTTTGGCTTTCGTTCCGGATTTGGTTTATTTGTGAAACCAGTCACAGAAGCAAATGGCTGGGGACGTGAGGTCATATCTTTTGCCCTGGCCATTCAGAATTTAAGCTGGGGAGTTTTTGCTGCAGTTTCTGGCGGTCTTGCAGACCGTTTTGGTAATGTAAAGGTTGTGATTGGAGGCACGATTTTTTATGCAGCAGGAATATGGCTGATGGCAGGTGTAGATAGTGTCTGGTTACTGAATACGTCTGTCGGGCTTTTCGTTGGTGCAGGAGTTGCGGGAACATCTTTTGGAATAATATTGCCTGCAATGGTAAGGGCTGTACCCGAGAATCAGAGACAATGGGCTCTAGGGGTTGGTACGGCAGCAGGTTCTATGGGACAATTTGCAGTTGTTCCCATCGTACAACAGTTGATGGATACTTATGGCTGGATTTCTGCTTTGAATATTTTGGCGGTTTCCGCCCTTGGTATGGCTTTTCTGGCCATTCCACTTGCTCGTTACTCAGGCAAAGCAGCCAATGAAGAAGATCTTTTTGAGCAAAATATGTTAGCTGCTCTTAAGGAAGCACTGAAACATCGTTCATACTTGCTGTTGGTGAGTGGTTTTTTTGTGTGTGGATTTCATGTGGCTTTTATAACTGCGCACATGCCCGCTTTTCTTTCAGACGTCGGATTTGATCCTCAAGTTGGAGCATGGAGTGTTTCAATTATAGGTTTATGCAATATTTTTGGAGCCTATATTTCCGGCTCTATTTCAAACAGGCTGTCCAAAAGGTATTTGTTATGTTTTATCTATTTGGGACGTTCTGTCGCGATCAGTTTGTTTATGCTTATTCCCTTTTCCTTGACTACTGTAGTTATTTTCAGTGGAGTTATGGGATTCTTATGGTTGGCTACAATTCCTCCCACTTCCGGCCTGGTTGCAATTATGTTTGGTACAAGGTATATGGCCTTACTGTATGGAATTGTTTTCCTGGGACACCAGTTAGGAAGTTTCAGCGGGGTATGGCTGGGTGGATGGCTTTATGACCACAGAGGTAACTATGATATGGTATGGTGGTTGGGAGTCGCTTTGGGAATATTTGCAGCACTTGTACACTGGCCTATTAAGGAACGGCCTGTAGCACGTCTTGCGGAATCTTTGAATAAGGCTTAGGAGTAACATTTCGTGCTGTACATGCCTTGTGATCAATGATTGTGTCATCCAAAACTGATTCAAAAATAATGCAAAGGACTTAGCGATGGATTTACGTTCCATAATGATGGGAGTTAGTTTCTCTATAATTTGGTCGAGTGCATTCACTTCTGCCAGGATCCTTGTTACTGCAGCCTCACCGCTAATGGTGCTTTCACTGCGTTTTTTGATTTCCGGACTACTGGGAATCGCCCTGGCCTATATGCTGGGGCAGAAAATTCAGTTGAACAGGGGAGAGTGGACAGTGGTGGTGATAATCGGTATCTGCCAGAATGCCCTCTACCTGGCCTTTAATTTCATTGCGATGCAGTGGATTGAAGCCGGTTTAGCAGCCATCATTGCCAGTCTGCTTCCCTTAATAGTTGCTGTCGTCTGCTGGTTATTTCTTGGAGAAAAAACCGGGTTCACTGGAATACTGGGACTAGTCGCCGGTTTTGGTGGTGTGCTGGTCATCATGCTGGACAAGTTGAGCGGTAGCAGCGCTTCCTTGGGTATGGCACTTTGCCTGATAGGTCTTGCCGGACTGGCTGCAGCTACCTTGTATGTCGGCCGGATGATGAGTAGCAATAAAAATGTGCTCATGATTGTCGGGCTTCAGATGATTGTTGGCTGTATCATACTGTTTCCTTTCTCACTGATTTTTGAGAATTGGGACATTGAATGGAGTACAAGTTTTATACTTGCTTTTATATATACAACTCTTGTCCCAGGACTGCTGGGAACACTTATCTGGTTTTATCTGGTGAGAAGAGTAGGACCCGTTAGAGCTGCAACCTTCCATTTCCTAAATCCATTTTTTGGGGTACTGGTTGCCGCACTTATTCTATCGGAACCTTTGTCCGTAAGGGACGGCATTGGTGTAACCATCATCATGGCAGGGATCCTGTTGGTGCAAATGAGTCGAAGGCAGATAGAAAATTCGGATTAACTGTGCAATGGTGTTGATGCGACAATGTTCCGACAATATGTGTGTGTGAGAATTTTCTGGTATTATCGACTTGGCTGTTGGCAGTGACTTTCTAGAATATTTGTAAAGTAGATTATGACTGACTTTGACCTGGTGGGGGAATTGGAATGCATCTGGGAAGTACAAGCGATTTGCGGGGAAGGTCCGTTGTGGATCAAAGACGATCAGTCTCTTTACTTCGTGGATATTGATGGTCAGAAACTCCACTGTTACGAGGAAACATCAAACGCTCGGCGCAGTTTGGAACTTGAGGAAAAAACTGGTTGGGTATTACCTCGGTGCAACCATAAAGATTTTGTTGCCGGTTGTGAGTCCGGGGTTTATTTCATGGATAAGAGTTCCGGAAAGATGACATTTGTGATGAATCCTGAACCAGATCAAGTAGAAAATCGTTTCAACGACGGTATTTTCCCCGAATTTTTTTTTTCTGGGGCGGGCTGACGAAATTTGAGGAAATTTTTTTCAAGGACAAGATTTTAACGAAAAACTTTCGCTTGGGGCGGACAAACTAATTTTCA
>OFJF01000091.1_pt1 | contig 7078 bp, 12 predicted proteins | sample 1540221 | NCBI WGS metagenome assembly OFJF01 (sample SAMEA104347363, study PRJEB22522) | marine metagenome | biome: marine biome; feature: marine water body; material: seawater | collected 2015-09-01T00:00:00Z | depth 261 m
GTTTTAGACCATCTACAATATCTGGAATTGCGCGATCCTTAATCACATAGGACGCATATTCCAGAAAATTTTGATCCATCAAAGGTTTTAGATAACGCATTTTCTTTCTTTCAATTCAAATTTGTTCCAGACAGACACCACAGGACGTCTGCATTAAAATTGCCTGGAATTCATTACAAAACGATTTTACAAACGGATGTGATTCCTTTTCACAGACAAAACTATTGATCAAGGTGATTCGCGGATGGGGCCGAATTATTTCAAGTCCGATTTGTTTGCAAATGTCACAATATATATCATTCCACATTTATGCGGGGGACGCAAAATTTACCGACTGATCCTGAACAAAGTTGGCTTTTTAGCAAAGTATACGAAGATTAAATAACAAAAGGGAGGGTAGGAAAAAGGACTGTTTGAAGAAAATGACAGGGGCTACGGGAGGACATTTCCTCCCGTTAATCCTGGAATTCATTGTCCTTGGCGGATCATGAGTTCCTGAGGATTTAGGCGGTGCAAACAGCGCGTGCGAATAGCTATTTGACGAAAAGGATAAAGAATTTTTTTGCTTGAACTCATCTGGTTCTCCCGGATTTAGTTAGTTAAAATCAATAATTAAAACAGTTTTGAAACCTGTTTCATGAAACTCTTGCATACATCTTGAAAGATGTACTAATAGTATCGGCAGAATAAGTAATTTCTTGAGTTTTTTAAATCCAACGAGTTGAAGTAGGTTATTATGGCAAGAGGAGGCTTCCGGGAGGGGGCAGGAAGAAAAAAGGAATATAACGAGCCTGTCAAAAAAATTCTATTAGGACTTCCTGAGTCCGTTTTAAAGCAGTTGGACAGCTTTGCCTCTGAAAAGAACCTTTCGCGGCCTAAAGCTGTGGCAATTCTTGTAGAACAGGCCATGCAGCAAGGCAGACAAATAGCTGTCTAATTCTCATCCCCTACAAAACTATCACTACTTAGTGTCTGATTCAGGCATTGAGTTAAGTTCCCTGAGTTTACGCTTTGCTTCCAGGAAACGCTTTTTTGCCATGCGCCTCTGCCACAGCCCCAATAAAACCGTAGAGGCAACCAGCATTCCAATCAATACAAGACCCATTTTTATTCCACAACTTAATCAATCATTCATCCGGCCACTTTCAGAATTGAGTAAAAATCCAGCATTGCCGGCTAATCTGTTCCTGATCTACCTTCTTAGCCTTTGTCTAAAAACATAATTACGGCAGATATTCCATAATAAACCGCAATACCTCCAAGCACCCAATTCACCCATCTGGATGATTTGGTTGGCTCTTTTTTGCGGTACTTCCTCCATAAATAGATTGAACAGACAATTATGAAAGCAAGAAAAATTCCCTTTGGGCCCATTTTAGTGCCTGTTCACTTTGATTCGACTTTCTGATAAAGCACGGGATTTAAACTTTCATCGTTATACATTTTCAATTGCTGATAAACTTTCAGCCGCTTTTTTCCTGTACTTAAATCAGCAAGCAGTTTAACGAGACATTGCCCCAAATCTTGACGCTGTTCCTGCAGAACAGAGAGTTTACCAGAACATTTTATTCGATGACTCTCTGCAGCATCCTCCCGCTGAATTTCTTCATCCATATGAAATATTTTAAGTGCATTGATGGAAAGGCGGTCAATTATGCTGCCTGGAGTTTCACTGTTCAGTTCCAAATCAGCGCTGTTTTTCACTTTTTTACTGCCCATTACATTCACCAGAAACTGGTCCAGCTGTTCGATCAGGTCATTCCGGCGCTGATTCAAAACATCAATCGCACGTTTGACTGCAGCAATTTTAGTATCCGAAACCTCCGGATCACGAGCTAGATCTTCCTGGTGCCATAACTCAAAATTGACCTGGTGCTGTGTTGAGACCAAAGCCGGAAAATCATCTGATTCAGAAGAACTTTCTTGAGGCAGTTCTTCGTGCCACTGCTCAACCTCTTTCAGCTGCTGTTCCAGCATTTTCTCTGTGTCAAACATGAAAACCATTCAACCCCTTTATCTGATATTTTTCATCACATTCTCCAATTCATTCTGAACTGCTTCAACAGTTACACCGTCAAGACACTCCAAATTGCATTTTGGATAGACGCATTTATTTTTGCAGCCTGGATCATACTCCAGAGTACGGTGCAGTGTTTGTTGAGGTGGAGTCCAGTTTGCGGCCCATGGTCTCCCGAAAATTGTCACCGTTGGCGTTCCGCCTGCAACGGCAAAGTGTCTTGGACCATTGTCATTGCCAAGATGCAAATCTACTTTGTTCAAAATGGCAAGAGTCTCAGTAAGCGTTGGAACAGCATAGTCCGGAAGAGCCGTCTGAGTCATCGCTTTTCTAACCGAATCAATAAAATGCAATTCTCCCGGACCAAACAGAAACAATACTTTTGCATTGTAGGTTTTTATCAGCCAGTCGGCAATCAGAGCAAATCTTTCTGCAGGCCAAACTTTGTATGGTTGACGTGAAACCGGAGACAAAGAAACCACAAAATCTGTGTTTTTTATACCCATCTTCTCAAAAAGATCATCTGCATAATTCTGATCTTTTTCTGCTGTAAAAAAATCCAGTCCAAAATCTTCTGCAGAAATTCCAAGCGGTTTCAGCAGTTGAGCCTTATCCTGAGCAGAATAAGTTATCTCTGTTGAAATCTTGACTGGATGGTTATAGGCCAAGCTCCTTCCGCGAAAATCAAAACCAATCCGGATCGGTGCTCCTGAAAAACGGGTAATTAAGGCACTCCTTGGATTTCCGAAAAAATCAATCACTGTATCAAACTGATGATGACGGATAGTCCGGAAAAATCTTAGTGTTTCTCGGAGAGTTTCTGTCTTTCGGAAAAGCAGAATTTCATCCAAATAAGGATTCTCCCTCAAAACCTGATCAGAGGGAGGCTCTGTCAAAAATGTAAACTGTGCCTCAGGAAAAGACTCACGAAGCAGCCTGATTGAAGGGGTTGTCATTAATACATCACCAATCCTTCGTAATTGGATCAAAAGAAATTTCACTGAAGCATCACCTTTATTCCAGATCGGTCAGATCTTTGAGTCGTTTTTCTGTTGAAGAAATCTCTGTTATTTTTGCACCAAGATTATCACCTATTGTTACAGATTTTGCTTTTGCAATTTCTTCATCATTGATATAAAGCTTCAAATTATCCTTCATGTGTGTGTCCAGCACCAGCATGGAACCTTGTCCAAGTCTGAGTATTTCTTCAATTTCCAGATTGCATTCGCCTAAAACGAGTCGAGCAGTAACTGGCATTTCCATTAATTTCTGAAATTGCGGTCCAGTCTCTTTTTTGGGATTTTCTATTTTTTGTTTTTTGCTGCTCATCTCATTTCCTTAAATGGAAGATTTTCTCGATTTATTTTTAGCTCGCATTATCAAAATTATTTTGCTATTTTTAAACGTATAAGTCTTAAACCAAACCGATTATCGTCAATCAGAACAAGATGATTTAATCTCAAATAACAGGAATACAAAATGTCACCTAAACAAAAAACTGCAACAAAAAGACACGCAAGCAGCCGTCCAAACAAGAGAAACATGAGAAAACGCCGTCTGCAAATTCAGGAGAATGCTGAACTTCTCCAGTCTCTTGCCAAGGATTAATGATTTCTCAGGAGGGTTTCGGAACCTTGATTCCTGATCCGCTCAATAAAAAACTTCAGCAGGATGGTGTTCAGTTTTCAGAACTTAGGAAAGCCGGCAAAACACCTGAAAATTTAATTGAGACAATATACCGTTTTTGGCGTGGCGGAAGCATCCGAGTTGAGCGAAACTGGAACGGAATACTGGATGAAGCGGAAATAGTTCAATACAGCAACAGTGCCTGTTTGCTGCCGGATGACAGGATTTATCTTAATACCTCAACCTTCCGGAATTTGTGGAAGCTTGCAACCTGGAATGTTAATTCTATCCGGACACGTCTGCCACTGATTTTAGAATGGCTTGAGGAGCACAATCCGGATGTCGTCTGCCTCCAGGAAACAAAAGTTGAAGATCAATTGTTCCCGGTTTTGGAACTTCTGCAGTCCGGATACGAATGTGCCTTTTACGGACAAAAATCGTATAACGGTGTAGCCATTTTATCTAAACATCCAATTGAGGATGTCAAGACTGGTTTTCGCAACGGCTACGATCGAGACAATGCCCGCCTGATTGCGGGAACCGTTTCTGGAGTGAGGGTAGTCAATGTTTACGTACCACAGGGACAAACTACAGAATCAGACAAATTTAAATACAAGCTTAATTTTTTTGCAGAATTAATTCAGGAAATTCAAGCAGAAAATAATTCGGACAGATCCTTTGCGATCATGGGTGACTTCAATATTGCTCCAAAAGCAGAAGATGTTACCAATCCGGAGGCTATGCTCAACAAAGTGAGCTTCCATCCGGAAGAACACGCACTTCTGGCAAAACTTACAGATCTTGGCTTGAGTGACCTTTTTCGCAAATTTGATACACGGCCCGGACAATTTTCATGGTGGGATTTTAGAACCATGGGTTTTGAACGTGATGAAGGAATGCGAATTGACTATATCCTGGGAAATTCTGTTTTGACATCCTCATGCCAAGCATGCATAATCGATAAAGGAGCACGAGCACAAGACCGGCCTTCTGATCATGCGCCGGTAATTGGTGAATTTATTTTTTGACTTAGAAAAATTCTTCTGATAGTGTAATTCCATGAACCGTGTAAATCTTTTTAAAACAATAACTATTGCTTGCCTGTTTTTTGCATTATGTGCAGGAAATGTTTCAGGTGCACTTCCAGAAGAGCGCCCTGGAGCATTTGAAATGGTAATTGATGTTCCAATTCGCATCATTAGTTTGGGACTTGCGATGGTTGGAACTGCCTTTTTCATCGTGGCTTTACCATTTGCCCTGAGCTCCGGAAGTACCGGAGACGCCTGGGATGCGCTGGTGGCTGAACCTTTTCAGTTCACATTCACCAGACCTCTTGGTAAATTTGACGAATGGAAGAGCCCCCCCGAAGAATCTGACTCTTCTGAATTGATAACCTCTGAATAGGAGAGAAGATGAAGAAAATTATTTTAACTGTATTTGCAGCATCGAGCTTGCTTTTATACAGTACTCCATCATTTGCACTTTTAAACTTTAGCGTTGGGGTGCCATTGTCTCACACCATTACTGGTAAAATGAAAGGTGGAGAAAAAATTGAAACAGATGGTGTGAGTGGTGCTTTCATTCAAATTGGTGTGCCGGTTCTACCTGGAATTGGAATAGATAGTTATAAAACCAAAATTAAAGGGAAGACTCAAATATTAGCAACTTCAATGTATGACATTTTCTATCAGCTTCCTATTCCTATCGTCAACCTGACACTTGGATTAGGAATGGGCTCAACTGAGCTACAGTGCGTAGGTTGTACAATATATGATAAAGGGAGTGCATTCCAGTGGTATACCAGCGTGGGTATACCATTTTTGCCATTTTTTGATGTACATCTCAGCTTACGCAGAGTTTCATCAAAAATAAAAACTAACGCGGCTTCTGGAGGTACGCCCAAAGGAACTGAGTACGACGTGGGTGGTACTGTGGCTGGAATTGGTATAGCATTTGGTTTCTAAATAAGTGATCTGCTCTGCATGTTAAACAGGACAAAATATTTCCGCATACTGTGTCTTTCAGGTTCTTTTCTTGTAGGTCTGATCAGCCTGTCAAGTACTGCTAATGCACAGTTCATCGGCATAAACGCTGATGTTGCCATCGATTATTCTGCTGCCCCCGGTAGTGTCTCTGGATACTCTGTCGGAATTTCACATCCTGCACCTTTTATCCCAAATATTGGATATTCATCTGTCAGCTTTAAAGATAAAGATACCGTAACAGACTCCTCTGAGAGTACTTCATCTGTCTTACTGGAAACAACGACTACAATCAAGACTATAAATCTTTTCTACAACGTTCCATTTCCTGTTGTTACAATTACTGTGGGTTTTGGTTATGGTTCAGATAACCTAAACACAGGGGTGGAGACAAAAACAACAATTGTTGAAACCTACGTAGGTACTCCAAAGGGCCAAGATACTAGTGACTTGGAAACCTCTGTATCAGAAGCATTTTTTCACATTGGACTCCCTTTTTGGAACACAGTTGAGTTTCATCTTGGCTACCACCTAATGTCTTTTACCAGCATTGACATAGCCAGTAATATAAGCGGTGATCCTGTCGAAGGGAATTACAATACTAAAAAGAACTATTCTGGTGGAATGACCACAATCGGAGTTCAAGTTGCATTTTGATGTTTTCCTCACCGTTTCCTGAGTTCATCAGTTTTTTCTGTGAACACCTGTCCTCTTCACACGATTTTCTCCTTCATCCGGAAGAAGAAAACATTTCATCATCATTTGGTTCTTCAAAAAGACGTGACGAGTTTTCTTTAGGCCGCTACTGTGCCCACAGAGCACTGTCAAAATTCGAACTGGAATCTGTTCCAATTCTAAGAAACGCTGAAACACGGGAGCCCTACTGGCCGAAATCAACCCGGGGCAGTATCACTCACTCTGAGGGATTTGCTGCTGCGGCTGTAGGGCTGAAAAAAGATGTGTCTGGTATTGGAATAGATCTGGAAAGTTTGTCCAGAGTAGTTGATTTTAATATCAGGAGACATGTCTGTGTGGATAAAGAACGGGAGTTTCTGGAGTCTCTGCCTACTGAGCAGGCAAACCGTTATCTTCGAATTATTTTTTCGGCTAAAGAGTCAATCTTCAAATGCTTTTTCCCGATCTCAAAACCTACCTTTATTTTCAGGATGCAGAAATAATAATTGATGACAAAAATTCCGAATTCTCTTTTTTACTCTCAAAAGCATGTAACGGTATTACGTCTGCAGGTTTTCAACATTCCGGCAGGTTCTCAATAAAGGATGATCTGCTACTGACATCAATTTATATTTAAAACCTTGTTTTATCAGGCTATTGTGGATTAATAAATTTATCCACATCTAACTGACTGCTAACAGTTATCAACATGTTGTCAACATTTAATCAAATATTTTACCTGTAAATAATCAACTTATTGCGGTCAGATGTTTGTTAC
>OFJF01000095.1_pt1 | contig 6949 bp, 9 predicted proteins | sample 1540221 | NCBI WGS metagenome assembly OFJF01 (sample SAMEA104347363, study PRJEB22522) | marine metagenome | biome: marine biome; feature: marine water body; material: seawater | collected 2015-09-01T00:00:00Z | depth 261 m
ATCATATGTAGGAATTACCCGGCTACGAACTGTACATGTAGGCCGTAACTTGTTTTGAGTTGCAGGTGTTTCTGAGGTTTGTTGTATCATATGTAGGAATTACCCGGCTACGAACTGTACATGTAGGCCGTAACTTGTTTTGAGTTGCAGGTGTTTCTGAGACATGTTCAGTTTGTAAGCCGTGTTTTACCTTAAAATAAAATTAATACTGTGCTATAAGAATTAGAAGTGGAAATTATTTTGAACTAAAATAGTAGAAAATAAGGCTGTTAGAAATTCAGCTTTAGTGAAAATAGAATTGTGTGAGTATGAATAATTGGCATGAGGCTGAAATGTCGTTGCGCCTGGCTGATTCCCGAATTGCAGGAATAATAGAACGTGCCGGACCTTGTGAATTGATACCGCATGAAGGTGGATTTGCCGGTCTGTCAAATGCAATAATCGGACAGCAGCTTTCTAATCAAGTTGCAAATATTATCCGGACAAGGTTCCGGAAGCTCTTTGAAAATGAACTACCTGACCACGGGTACTTACTGAAACTGGATGACCCCGTTTTAAGAAAGACAGGACTGTCCTTCCAGAAAATCAAATACCTGCGTGGCTTGGCGCAATGGGTGAAAAGTGGTGACATTGATTTTCTTGCATTAGAAGGGATGGATGATGAAATTGCTATTCAGCAACTGGTGCAAGTAAAAGGAATTGGCCGCTGGACTGCTGAAATGTATTTAATGTTTAGCTTGAATCGTCCGGATTTGTTGCCATTGGGCGATGCGGCTCTTGAAGTAGCAATGAAAAGTCTCTACGGTCTTCCGGAAAAAGATTGGGAGAAGCCTGCTATTTCAATAGCAGAAAAATGGAGACCGTGGCGGACTGTAGCGTGCTGGTATCTCTACCGATATCACAAAATGCTGAAAGACGGAGATGCTCCTTAATGAGTATTCCATCTTATTAAAATTAGAGGTCCACTTTAATAAAGAGAACCTCTGTTGATCTTGGATAATTGAATAATCAAATAAACCTCACACAGCAATACTTCTCGTGAGATAATTGCTGACTACTTGGAACACTAAGTGGGGTGGTCTTTATTTTACTGAAGATAAACAAATGGATTGATGCGTCTTCACGATTTCCTGAAAATCTACTGAAGAAGGGATGTTGTGTTACATGCTGTGGTAAATGATTATGATGATAGGTGTTGACTGACAGAAGTAGAAAACGGAAGACTTATTCTGGTGCATACTGCCAGGAATAATACCTTTGCCTTGTTGTCGGGCAATTAGATTGGAACTGGAATAGAAAACCGATTTCTGGGAAAAAAGGACCGTAAATTATAAATAAATGAAACTAAAGCCAAAGCGTAGCAATCTGCTATTCTTTGGCTTTGTTGTTTAATTAAATGGATTAAGCCGAAATTACCCGGCTGCGGACTGCACATGTAGGCCGTAACTGTTTTGAGTTGCAGCTTTTTCTGAGTCATGTGCTGTTTGTCAGCCGGGTTTGATTGATAAAATTGTTAGGGGGTCATATAACTCTGACTGGCTAACATAAGTTGAAATACTGTGGTTTGCTGTGCAAGTAGAAGAATGCAGTATTTTAGATATTGAAGCTAAATAGATTTAGAAAGGTTTTGCCCAATTAGATTGAAAAGGGAATTAATCTCAATTTTAATTAGAAAACTATGAAAATAACAGTTGGAGCATTGACTCCAGATGACCGTCAAGAGTGGGAAACTTTATATCGTGGATATGCTGAGTTTTATCAAGTACCCATGACAAGCGACATCCTGGATACTGTCTGGAGTTGGATTTTTGAAGAAGACTATGGATTCTATGCTCTGGTAGCAAAAAATGGGAATAATCGTCAAATCGGCCTCATGCACTTCCGGGAAATGCCCTCACCTTTACGAGGAAAAAAGGTTGGTTTTTTAGATGACCTTTTTGTACTTCCCGAATCACGGGGTACAGGGGTAGTGGATGAAATGTTTAAAAAATTATCAAAGGAATCCGCCAAAAATGGGTGGCCCTTTGTACGCTGGATAACCGCGGAAGATAACTATCGTGGTCGAGGTGTATATGATCGGACTGCTGAAAAAACAAAATGGGTGACATACCAAATGAGTGTTTGATCTCAATATAATGCTGAAGCTAAAGGCTGGCAAATACTTAAGAACGTTGTTGCTAAATTAAAATATTGTTTAAATTAGAGCTTTTTTGTAAAAAAAAGATTCTGTTGCTCTTTGAAAATTTGATTCATGACATCAATGCTCGCGGAGAGTTCTGTCAAGAACTGCCTTCACTGTAAATTGAATAAAAAAGCGTGGTGGATTATATTTTGTCTGTCTGTAAGATATTATCTTGGATAAATGTATTCATGCACTTTTTATATCAGTTTTCAGGAGAATGCCGTGCTGCATATTGTGAATGGAGATTGTGCAATTGAAGCTTTGAAAGATTCTGGAATTGAAGGGGATTTTCTTTCCTGGTTGGATGTGCTTCATGATGGGCCTGTGCCAGAAGGACTTAGTCTGGAGGAACTATCTGAAGTTCGTGCAGACTTCATTGCGAATTGTGATTGGGCAGTACTTGAAAAAGCGAAGAATGCTTTTCAGAAAAGGGATATTGTTTCCCACAAATGTCACGAATACGACGAAGTGGTTCTTTGTAACAGCTTTGAACTGTTTGATCAGTTGCATATCATGCAGTTGTTAGACGGTTTTGCGTAAACGAGGGATAATTTCCAGCACTTGAGTGTCATTTTTATTGATGACTATCTGGGGAGGGTATCCATTGAATCTCTGCCGCAGTGGCTTGAAAAGAGAGAATCGGTTTCAAAAAAACAACTCGTTCTTGGACAACTTGGCTGGAAAGCTTTTACCGCCCAGACCCCTGAATTGATGTTTGAACTGGCGCAGCAGGATACCTCTGTTTTACCGTTTTTGCAGAGCGGCTTGTTACGTCTTTTTGAGGAATTTCCTGCAGAGGGGTGCGGACTGACCAGGACTGAGCACTGCATTTTAGATAAAGTTAGAGGTGGAGTCTCCCAGCTAGTCCGTTTGTTTTCTGCAGTACAGGCAGAGGAGCCGGTCCACTTTATGGGGGACTGGTCTTTTTGGAAACGTGTGCGGGGACTCGTGGAAGCACCACAGCCTTTACTTGAAGTAGAGGGCGATGTCCCTTTTTATGAACCGCCAAAAACTCCGTTTCCGGATCAAGTATTCCGGAAATTTGAAGTTGGATTAACAGGTTTGGGGATTGAAGTATTAGATAATGTCGTGGATTGGCATGCTCATAATCCGAGAACTTTTTGGATTGGAGGAATCCATCTTCATCCCGGCAATGACTGGAGATGGAAAGCGGAGCGTGGAAAATTTATCATAAATGAATTAAGCCCTTTATGAGTTATTATTTTCTACACTTGCTCCAGAGTAGAAAACATTCAAACCGGAGGAAGTATGAATGTTCAGACTGATGAACCGGAAACGATTTGGCATCTGGAAATGCTGCATCCTGAAGAATTGTGTGCGAAGGCACTGCCTCCGAAAACACAACTGATCCGGCAAGAAATTCCTTTGCCGACCATGAACCGCTTTTTTTATCATGAAGTGGGCATGCTGTGGCATTGGACAGATCGGCTTTCGTGGAGTGAAGAACAATGGCGAAACTGGGTGGAACGTGAAGCGCTCCAGACCTGGATGCTGCTTTTTCACGGCACGCCTGCCGGTTATTTTGAATTGGAGGCCCAGGATAAAGCAGTAGAACTGTCATATTTTGGTTTGCTGCCTCAGTTTTTGGATAAAGGATTGGGCGGCGGATTGTTATCTGCCGCAGTAGAAAAAGCATGGGAAATGGAGACAAAGCGGGTCTGGGTACATACCTGCAGTATCGACCATCCTTATGCATTAAAAAATTATCAGGCTCGTGGTTTTCAAATTTATCGGGAAACCAGGACCTCATAATAAACCGCCGTTTTAAGGCACTGTGCGGGTGTGACCGTACGCTGGAATTGAAACGGAATGGATGTTCTTTGATAATTGAATCTGGCGAAACTACACTTTGGGGGAGTTTTCTCCGTTTGCTGAGTCATTAGCCTTCGTGTTTTTCTGCTGTGGAGGATAGGGTGCATAGCTGTGTTTCAATTCTTGAAACTACGGATAATTCCGCTCTATACTTACCTCCGCACAGAAAATAATCGGTGGAAAACTGTTTCAGCAATCATGCGGGTGGTTAGTCGGAAACCTTTCCAGATAATTCTGGAATGATCTGACTGGTTAAATTCCTTTGAATAGTATTCGTGAAATGAGACTGGAATTCTTTAAGATATCCATGAGGTGTGATGTTGTTTGGTGAAAAGTTCATCATACCAGAAGTAGTTGCACTAGTATTATGGCTGAATGTTTCATTTTGGGGAGTATTGTTTCGTAATGTGCGTTCGACTGCGGTGTAGTGCTGTTTTTCTGACTGTCGGTTGTTGTTAGCTTCGAAAGCTGTGTTTGAATAATATAATTGAGGTGGGGTGTTCCCATTATTGTAATAAAAATATTATTTTTATGGCAAATTGATCATGCGTAAATCCGTAATGTTTGGAGTAGTCCGTAGATTTTTTATGGCGAATTGGATCTGCAGTAATCCCTAATGTTTGGAGTAGTCCGTAGATTTTTTATGGCGAATTGGATCTGCAGTAATCCCTAATGTTAGGAGAGGTCCGTTGTTTTTGTGAGTTGAAAAAATCAGAATGTAAGGTCTGTCATTCTTTCTATGTACCTGAATATTGAGAAATTTTATCCAATTACAGTGAGGAAATATGCCACTACATTTTGACAGCAAAGAATTCGAAAACCGGCGCAATCGCTTACTGGAGTTGATGGCCGGTAGTGAATTGGATGGGATGCTTATTTTCAGGCAGGAAAGTATGTTTTATCTAACTGGATATGACTCATTCGGCTATGTTTTTTTCCAATGTCTATTTCTGGGAGGAGACGGAAAACTGATTTTGCTGACCCGCGTACCGGATTTGCGGCAGGCACAGAACACGTCCATCGTAGAAGATATCCGGATCTGGGTGGATGGACCAGAAGTAAATCCGGCTTTGCAGCTCAAGGAAATTTTGCGGGAATATGGTTGTGCTGGAAAAAGACTTGGAGTGGAATACGACTCTTATGGCTTGACTGCTAAAAATGGAAAAATGCTGGATTCCGCTCTGGACGGATTTTGTGAATTGATAGATGCCTCTGGAATGGTGAATCGCCTGCGGGTCGTGAAAAGCCCGGAAGAGTTAGTCTATGTCCGGAAGGCTGCAGAATTGGCAGATGATGCTCTGGATGAAGCACACCGCTTAGTGAAGGATGGATGTGATGAGGGAGAACTACTGGCGGCCATGCAGGGTGCAGTTTTCAGAGGTGGTGGAGATTACCCGGGAAACGAATTTATTATCGGTTCCGGTGAAAACGCTTTGCTTTGCCGATATTTTTCTGGAAGACGGAAACTGGACCCGGAAGACCAGATTACTTTGGAATGGGCCGGAGTGTTTCGCCATTATCACGCTGCGATGATGCGCACAATTCCTGTCGGAAGAGTGACAGAACAGCAGCGAAAAATGCACGAAGTTTGTCTTGAATCAATGGCGGCTTGTGAATCTGTTTTAAGGCCGGGAAAGGCCATCGGTGAGGTTTTTGATGCTTACGCCAGAACTTGCGATAACTTGGGAATGAGAGCGCACCGGCTGAATGCAACCGGATACAGTATGGGGACAACTTTTTCGCCGAACTGGATGGACTGGCCTATGTTTTATCACGGCAATCAAGTGATTGCTCAAAAGAATATGGTGTTTTTTCTTCACATGATTTTGATGGACAGTGACTCCGGGATTGCCATGTGTTTTGGACATACCGTCCTGGTAACGGATTCCAGTTGCGAACGCCTTTCGTGTCACCCTTTGGATTTGGTGGTGCGTTAACCGATCCTCCTTGGTCACTTTCCGGTGAGACAGCACGGATGAGTATTACTGTCTCGCCGGGAAGTGCCATGTTTTTATTATAGACAGGAGAAAAGTGGAAATGGAGAGAAAGGCTTTGCTGAACGACAAGTCGTATTATGCCGTGATTTTTACTTCAATACAAAGTGAAGTGAACAAGGATTATGAGGAAATGGCTGAACTGATGATCTCATTAGCAAAAAAACAGCCTGGTTTCCTCGGGGTAGACTCAGCTCTAAGTAATGGTATCGGGATAACTGTATCTTATTGGGAGACCGAGGAGTCTATCAGGAATTGGAAGAATCATGGAAAACACCTGGTAGCACAACATAAAGGCCGGTCTGGCTGGTACAGTGATTATCATGTCCATATAACACAGGTCGAAAGAGAATATGAGTTTGATAGCAGGAAAAAATGAAATAAAAAAAATTTAACGTTTAACATCAAGCTGATTTTAAAGAATATCGACAGATGTCTATAAAATTAGATGAATGTTCATTGTGTAATTCCAAATTAGCGAAAGGTAAAAATCGAAAATGGTGGATAAATCAAATCTCTTACATCAGATGCGTAAACATGCGCAAACATTTTCTTCTGCAGTTTCATCTCCCTTAGTGGTTGATGAAGCTAATATAAATAGAGCCTTGGTTTTGATTGATGTAGCTGCAAGGGATTCCGGATTAGGGATACTCCGTAAAATGTCATTCAAGATCCCACCTCTCTTAAGAAGTTTGCGTCTTGAAAAAAAATTAGATTATTTGAAGACTGAGGTTAAAAAACGAATTCCGGAGGCCATTTCAAGTGAGGGCCCTCTGACCGAAGAGCAGCAAAAGAAAGAATATGAAAAATTTAAACGTGCCGAACAAAAATTGCGGAAATTACTTGATACAAAGGATTGCTGAAAAAATACGTTGTTAATTTTTATTAATTTCTTGGCCTGAGATCAAGAATAATATTTGATATTTTTATTAATAAAAAT
>OFJF01000097.1_pt1 | contig 6837 bp, 5 predicted proteins | sample 1540221 | NCBI WGS metagenome assembly OFJF01 (sample SAMEA104347363, study PRJEB22522) | marine metagenome | biome: marine biome; feature: marine water body; material: seawater | collected 2015-09-01T00:00:00Z | depth 261 m
CAGTAAGAATTTTCGCAATCGATTCAGAAAAGTGTCGGTATTAATATATTATGAATTAGAGATTTTCCTGTCCTCAAAATACTGAAGAAGTTTTTCGTTGAAAAGCAGCATGTCACGATAATCAATTGCACCGATGTTGGCAATCCTGAAAGTATCTTGCTTGGCTTTTTTACCAGGATAGATTGTGATATCGTTTTCATAAAAATAGTCATGCATTTCCATAAAATCGTAGTTTGGGGATTGCGGTTCTACGATTGCCGTCAACAGCTTGGAGTGTTGAGATTTGGGCAGAAAGAGTTCCAGCCCGACTTTATCAATACCGTCCAGCAGGGTCTCATAAGCTTTGAACTAGCGTGCAGTCCGTCCAGCCTGTGTCTCTACCAAAAACTCATCTAGAGCTGCATTAAGAGCATAAACAATCTGCACAGGAGGCGTGAATTGAAATTGTCCGGTTTTTTCAATGTAACTGTGATTTCCCCACAAATTGAGGTAAAGATTCCGCGCCGGGAATTTTGCAGTTTTTGCGAGTTTTTCATTATTTGCAATCACAAAACTTGTACCTGCCATGCCTTGAATACACTTGTTTGAAGAAGATATTAAATAATCAATCGGCAGTTCCTGCAAGTCAATGGGCAGTCCTGCATAAGAGGACATGGCATCAACAATTGAATCAACTTCATATTTTTGGCAAAGTTCCAATAGTTCCGGCAGAGGGTTGAGCATTCCAGTAGTTGTTTCGTGATGCACAAAAGCGAAGTGCGTCAGTTCACGGTCCTGCTGAAATATTGATTCAATTTCCGCCACGTCCGGATATTCCCCCCAACCGATTCTGTATGTCCGGTGCGGAATACCATAGGCTTGAATAATCGTTTCTGCGCGCTTGCCATAAGCACCATTATCGAGAATCAGAATTTTGCCGTCCGGAGCTACAACCGAACTCAAGGCTGCTTCAACTCCGGCAGTTCCGGATCCGGCAAAAATGACAGCACTATGCGTCAAATTGCCATTAACCACCTGAACCACTTTTTTTAAAACGGACTGGGTGAGGTCACCAAATTCCTGTTCGCGGGGACAAATGTCCGGAACCATCAGTGCCTGCTTGACGCTGTCAGTAGTTGTGGCTGGACCTGGATTGAGAAGGATATTACGTTTCATAAGATAATTAGTTTGGACTGTTGAGAAATTATAGTGAATTCTTCTTCAATAATGTTAAATACTACTAAATCCTTTCGTATCTGTAAAATGCAAATAAACAATTCTTTCGATTGATTAAATCAATAGTAGTAAAATATTTTAAGATAAACAGGGCTTACTAAAATAGTATTTTCTTGTCATCCTGAACTTAATCCGGGATCCAGATTCCCAAAAAGGTTGAGTCCAGGAATTGAAGAGTAACAACCTTTATACTCGTGATTAATCTCCTTGTAAAATAAACTCAAACAACAGAACTACAGGGCTTTTGTCATTTTTCAGGAAAACCACTTGCAGTTGATTTCATGGGGCTAATTATAGCCTAATGATATTATTGGAAAATATTATTTTTCAGGAAGCTTACTATAGTTGAAGGAAAAATTTACTATTGTTTAAATCAATAGATAAGATACAATATTGATATTATACAGATATTGATATTGTTGTTAAAATAAATATTTACTAATGTTTCCGGAGTTTCCGGAAAATATTTTTTCACTCACAAAAAGGAGATCAGAATGAGCATTCAATCAAATTACGTTTACACCCGTGGCTACCGTGGAAAAGTCAAAGGGCTTGTACTGGACTGGAGTGGCACCACTGCAGATGAATACGTACTTGCCCCGGCCGTGGTGTTTGTAGATGTTTTTAAGAAATATAATGTTGAAATCAGCATGGCGGAAGCAAGAGGGCCGATGGGGCTGCGCAAGGACCTTCACATCCTTGAGTTGACCAAGGTTCCGGAAATTCGTGAGCGCTGGAAAACGGTATACGGTAAGTATCCGGATCAGAGTGATGTAGATGATATGTTTAAGGATTTTGTCCCAATGCAGCTCGCCTGTCTCAGGAAGTATACCACCCTCCTTCCCCACGTCGCAGAGGTGACTCAAAAATTTCAAAAAGAAGGTATCAAAATTGGGAGTTCTACAGGTTTTGTAAGAAGCATGGTAGACATCCTTGAAGAGGATGCGAAAAAACAGGGGTACACTCCAGATGCATCCGTGGCAGGAGACGAAGTGATTAATGGCGCCAGACCCAAGCCGTTTATGGTTTATCGAAATCTCGATCTGATGAATGTTCACCCAATTCAGTCGGTGGTTAAGGTTGACGATACCGTTTCTGGTGTCGGTGAAGCGCTTGAAGCCGGCTGTTGGGGAGTAGGTATCGCTCGTTACAGCAACTACATGGACATGGATACACTCGAAGAGGCTGGTTCGCTTCCTGAAGAAGAAATCCAACGCAGGCTGATTAAAACGAGGGATATCCTGCAAAAAGCTGGTGCACACTATGTTATTGATACTTTTGACCAATTGGTGGATGTTGTTGATGACATTAACCTGCGCCTCTCCAGAGGTGAGCGTCCTTAAAAAGAATTTGTCCTTATAAAATGGTAAAACCTTCTGAACAGGAAACAGCGTCTCTTGAAACTCAAGGTTCGCTGTTTTTACAAGTCAGCTATACCCAACTTCGTTCTTTTCATGCAGTTGCGGGTTCAGGAGGTTTTACTGCCGCCTCCAAAGTACTCCATGTGGGACAACCCACCATAACCGGGCAGGTGCGGGCATTGGAAGATTATTATGGAGTTGAGCTGTTCCACCGCCGCGGCCGCAGAGTTGAGTTGACTGAAACAGGAATGGAACTCTATGCTGTCACTCAACGCATGGAAATATTGGAAAGAGAAGCCCAGGATGTACTTCAGACTGCAGGAGGATTTCAGAGCGGTCATCTCAGGGTTGGAGCCGTTGGACCTTATCATTTGACGGAAATGCTGGCTGTTTTTCGTGAACGGTTTCCATATTTGAAAATCACGGTCACAGTTCGAAATTCAGAAGATATTTTAGAAAACCTGTTAAATTTTGAAGTAGATGTTGCAGTACTTTCACAAACAGAAACCGATTCCAGAATTTTAGCAGTTCCGTTTTGTCAGGAACCCCTGGTTGTTTTTGTACATTCAGGACACCCCTGGGCAAGTCGGGAGACTCTCCGGATCGAAGAGCTGGAAGATCAGGATGTTATTTTACGTGAGCCTGGTTCTACAACACGTCGCGCTTTTGAAAAAGCATTGAAGAAGACTGGAGTTACGATTCGTCCGGTAATGGAAATCGGCAGCAGGGAAGCAGTCTGGATGGCCGTGGCCAGGGGTTTGGGAATCGGAGTGGTCTCGAATCTGGAGTTTATGCCGCATCCTAACTTACGAAAATTAAGTTTTGAAAACGCAGATGTACACACTAATGCTCATGTGGTTTGTCTGCGTGAACGTCGAGATTCCCGTATAATTCACGAATTTTTTCAGATTGTGGAAGAGCTACGTCAAACTTGATTGCTGACTGTGTCTTGCGTTATAAACCTTACCGCCAAGATCAACATAAAGCTGTAAAACAGCTCTGCCTTCACTACGTAGTAATTCAGGCACAATTTTAATTCCCCTTCGTTCAAGCTGCGTGTTATAATCCGGGGGGGTAGGGCCTTCATCAAAACCGGCAATCTTTTCCACGTCTTCCGGTTCTGCAGATGACAAAACCTCACTGACTCCGGACCAGCAGACATTCCCCAGGCACATTGCACACATTTTCCCACTTGTTACCAGGCGGTGTCCTGGAAAACCGTCCGCACCCAAATCAAAGTGTCCCAACTCTTTTTGCGCCAGCATCAGCGCCATCATTTCTGCATGCGCAGCAGAGCAGTTTTGCCGGACAACTACGTTGACCCCAACAGATACCAGCTTCCCGGAATCCCGTTCAAAAACAGCAGAACCAAATGGTCCGCCTGTTTCCTCACGTATGTTACGCTCTGTCAAGGCAAGGACGAAGCGCATTTGTTTTTGCGGATCAGGAATTATTTTTGGATATTCATTTAAAAAAGAATTAATCCAGTCGGGAAGACTAAGGTTCAGTTGGTTCATAATTTTTCAGGTACTGGGTTACGAAGATGTGTTTTTCCGAAAAGTTTGTCCCGCTCATAAAGCAGTTGGGCGGTGATACTGATGGCAATTTCCTGTGGATGATTTCCTCCGAGTGAAAAACCGATAGGACAAACAAGACGCTTAGTTTGTTCCTCGCTGAGGCCCTCTTTTTTGAGTTCCCGTTTCAAAGTAGCTGCCTTGGAACGGCTGCCGATCACTCCTAAAAACGGCAATTCTTTCCGTGCAAGAAATCGTTGTGCAACGTAAAAATCACTCCTGTGTCCCTGTGTCATTATCAGAACGAAAGCTTTTTCGGAGGTTTCTTCAACACTTTCCGGAAGTGATTCTACACAAAGTTTTTTTAGTTTTGGAGTTTCAGGTAATTTGCTCAACCACTCATTCCTGGTGTCAAGGCAAGTCAGTTTACACTCCAGAGTCAGCAGCAGCGGTATCAGGGCCTGAGCAACATGACCGGCCCCAAAAACAATTATTTCCCAGGGATTAACATGAAATCTCTCAAAAAAGAGTTTGACTGAACCGCCGCAACTCATACCTGCATCACGATTGAGGTTCCATTCTACAAATTTTGTTTGCTCTGCGGGATTGGTTTCTGCTAATAAATCCTGAGCAAATTCCAATGCCTTTGCCTCAACCAGTCCACCTCCAATTGTACCGGAATGCAGGCCTGATTCAGTAACCAGCATCCGTCCGCCTTGAGCACGTGGTGTACTTCCTTTAATCTCAACCAGTGTTGCAGATACAAATGAAGTTCCTTCTTCCAGCAAGGCCTGCATTTTTTTGAGATGATTTTCCATATCTGTTATTTGACTCAAACCAATACTGTTTCAAAAAACAATTGAAAACGGCGGTTCATCAATTGATGAGGATTTTCCGGATATGCTATGTCCGTCAAAAATTTAACTGGTCCGTATTGGGAACTTATTCCAAGATTTTCACTGGATGAGTTCAGTTTGGCGTCCATCCATTCTGTAAATCTTGAATTGTAGTCAGCACCTGTCAAGTTTTCCTTTGCCAATTCAAGTACAGATTCTACAGGCATTAACACAGCCGCATGTTCAGTATTCATTTCCTGCAGCAAATTAGCCAGATAATCTTGTGCCTGCTGTCGTGAAGGCAGATGAATTTTTCTGGATTTTCGTTTTCCTTCACCTGTAATGCATAATCCCGTAACTTGTGTGCCTTCCGGGATTATGTCTACTGCAAGAAGAACCAGCACATCCAGGAAATGACGCAGCCAGGCTTTGTCTTTACTTTCGCGCTCACTGAAGTAAATGACATACCGGTTACCGGATTCATCTGTGTACCACCATTCCGTTTCTCCTTGAATTTTGAAGTACATATTTTCACTGTCAGACGGTTCCGGGTTTTCTTTTTGGATATTGACGGCCGGCAAAATTCTATCTGTGCCGGTAAGTCCTTCATTAAATTTTCCCTTCCTGACTGCACCAAAATAAAACTGGCTAAGATTTTTTTGCAGGCTGTTCCAATCAGTTTCGAGTACTGCAGTGAGTTGTTTTTGCCAGTTTTTAAGAATCCGCAGGTGCCGGATCTGCATTGCTTCTCCGAAAATTCCGGTAGGCATTTCTCCCTGCAGTTCCATGCGTTGCGCCTGAAGTCGATATAGCTTCTGCCACTCCGGATGTGATTTCTGCTGTGAACCTTTTGCAGGCACATTCAAGCCCATGTTCCAGACTTTCCGGAGCAGTAGCCATTCGCTCAGCCGTACTAAAACAAGAGGCTCATCAACTTTTTCACTTACATCTTCTTCATCTTCAGCAAGGCCCAGCAAATGACCGGCAGTGGACTGCAGCGGAGATTCAAGAAATTTTCGCAGCCTGGAAAATGCAACAGACGAAAGCTGTTTTACTGCTACAGATTCTGTTGCTTTAATACGAAACGCACCTGCTGTTATGGGCAGCATAACTTCAGGAGAAAGCCAGTCCGGAGAAATACGCTGAAATCCGCCGGAAGATCCGGAACTGGGAAACTCCTGATCAAATAACTCCCTCATCCTGAATGCCCGTGCCTGATAAAATGCAGCGGGATCGTAATTTGGGTAATGGGTTTTCGATACAGTAATTTGATTGTCGGCAAAGTCTATTTGTTCCGCAGATAGTTCCGGAAAATACTCTAGAGAATACGGTTTCAGCGGGTGCCGGATTATCTCGTATTTTGCTTTCAAATATCCACTGTCCAGTTCATCGATTAAAGTTTGAATGATTGAGGAAGGATTGAGCTCATCATCTGTACGGTCGTTGCGTGAAACGTAACTCAGGACAAGATGTTTTCTCGTAGAAACCAGTGTTTCCAAAAACATGTAACGGTCACGCTCTGTCACCGAAACGTCACCTAATCGACGCTCCCGGAGGGTCTGTCCCTCTACAGCTGGATTTAGGTTTACGGGAATGTGTCTTAAATCCAGGTTGTCGCGCCGGTACGGCGTTGGAAACAACCCCTCGCCCATCCCTAACAAAAAAACTGCCTTGAAAGGAATCGGACGCATTGGCTTAAATGATGAGACAGTGACTCCTTCTGCTAAATAATGCCCGCGATGCACAGTTGCAGACTGCTGCTTTTGCTTGAAAAATTCGAAAATAGTGCTGAAACTAAACTGGCGTGGACCACTCTCATCTCCTAAATCCAAATCACGAAATGCAAGCACATTCCTCAACAAATTCTGGAATGCTTCTTCATCTGCTTCTTCAATTGGCCTTAGATATGTT